>WNFU01005022.1_pt1 | contig 22451 bp, 17 predicted proteins | sample 5400121 | NCBI WGS metagenome assembly WNFU01 (sample SAMN13153360, study PRJNA577476) | soil metagenome | isolation source: 100 cm soil or saprolite under grassland replicate 1 | place: USA:California | collected 2016-06-15
CGGGATGGGCTACCGCCAAATTCTCAACCATTACTTTCCTGGGACAAGGTTGACGCGGGTGGAGCCCTGGCGCTTTGATCGCAGCCGTCTTCAAACCCTCCCAACGGCAGTTCCTGTCTTGACCCAAATTTCTTCACTCCAACGCGTCTTCCTCCGCCGCGTAGCGGCGCCTGAGTTTAGCCGTGGGTTTCAACCCACGGGATGGTTAGCGAATATTCCCGCGTCGCATCAGCGACGATTGAATTCAGCCGTCGCTGACGCGACGCGGAAAACCAATCACGGGCGCCGTGGGTTGAAACCCACGGCTAAATTCATGGCGCCGCTACGCGGCGGGGAGAGTCGATCTCTACCGTTCATAGAAATTGGGGTGATGACAAAGGGGGGGATTCAAAAATCCTCCCTCTCCAGCGAGCATTTCCGCGCAACCTATCCGGCGAAGACCGACAGGCGGTCAATAGAAAACATGCTCCGCGCATTTGAAAGCGCGCGCGCCGACCTGCTGCGGCGTCTGGAGGCGGCGTCATTGAGGCTCGCGGAGCCGGGGCCTTTCGAGGTTGTGGTTCACTCGACGACCGCCGATTTCATCGCGGCCACGGGCCAAGGAGGCTGGGCCGCGGGCGCGACTCGCGGGCGGCGGATCGAACTGCAGCCGCTCGACCTTCTCCGGCGGCGCGGGGTTCTGAACGCGACTTTGCGCCACGAGATGACCCACGCGGTGATCGAGGCGCTCGGCGGCGGGCGCGCGCCCCGGTGGATGGCCGAGGGTTTGGCCATCTACGTCGCCGGAGAGGCCGCTAGCTTGCGGCGAATAGAAAATAAAAGCAGGCTCTCGCGCGACGATTTGGAACGGAAATTGATGCGACCGGCTTCAGTGACCGAATCGCGCAAACTCTATGCGATGGCTTATCATGAAATTAGCGCGATGATCGAAGCGGAAGGGGAGGAGGGCGTCTGGCGGCGCGTCGCGCACAGTCAGTAAATCGCCAAATCGGGATGGAAAAGCATTTTCCATTTCCCATTTGAGATTTGTCATTTGTCATTGCCCGGAAATCGCCTCCGGGGATGACCAATATCAAATATCAACTGACAAATGGAAAATGGAACTCTTCATCCATTCCGCGCCCACTGACTGTACCACGCGTAAGCAGGCGGAGTATTCATATGAATCGGCAGGACGGAGAAGCGAGTGAGGCGGGCGCGAATCATTCTTCACATTACGCGTTCAGATTTCATTCGGACAAAGAATTAATTGATGAAGAATTGCGTTGCGTGCAATGCGACGCCCCCGTGAAGGACGTCGTTTGCGGTCACAGGAATCCATGTCCTTTCTGCGGGTTTCCTTATCCGGTCGGCGACTGTTCCGATCTGGTCGAAAACTGAGGGATCAATAGATTGACTTTATCTTGCAACGGGGTGTATAACCGCCCCGTATTCGCTAAAATCAACATAAACAATTGAGTTGAAAGATTAATCGGCTAGTCGCAGGTTGTATTGCGAGCCTATGCCAGATTAACTAGCGCGGCTGGAATTATGAAAATAACGAGATTCATATACGATTGCGAAAACATATCCCTATGCCATTCCGCATCGTTTGTGCGCAAATCGACACAACAACGACGCTCCAGCCGTCCGTCCACGCCTTGTTGTTCGCGCCGTGCATCCCTGCGCGCCAGCGGAGGCGTAATCTAACTTTTCTTCTAAACGCTACGGGTCATTTTGCAAATTGAGGGAATAGTGTATCAGGCACAGGATCATTTCCCGAAGCTTGCGCGCGCGATTTTCGCAGGCTGTCTGGCGTTGTTATTGATCTTTGAATCGGGCGGGTGTCGGCGCAAATCGGCCGCAGCCCGTGAGGCCACGATCACTATTTACGGCTTCAGCGTGGTCAAGGAGGGGCTTGAGACCTCGATTCTGCCGAACTACAAGCGGGAGTGGGAGAAGAAGACCAGGCAGCAGTTGTCGTTTGAGACCTCTTACGCGGGTTCCGAAATCGTGGCCAACCAGATAGTGGCGGGCGCGGAGGCGGACGTCGCAATCCTGGCCATCGAGCGCAACGCCGACCGTCTGGTCAAGCCGGAGGTGACCAGGAACGAATGGCGCAAATTGCCTTACGGAGGGATCGTCAACAAGACCCCGATGGTGATCGTCGTGCGGCGGGGCAATCCGAAAGGCATCCGTGATTTCGGCGATCTGGCGAAGCCGGGCGTGGGGTTGATCCTTTGCGACCCGGCCTCATCTGGCGCGGGGCAATGGTCGCTCCTGGCGATTTACGGGTCGGAGTTGATCAAATCCGAAGAGAAGACGGGGATCCGCGACGGGCGGAAGGCTTTCGACCTGTTGCGGCGCGTCTGGAAAAACGTGAAGGCGACTCCGGAATCGGCGCGTGTGGCTCGAACACAGTTTGAACGCGGCGAACTCGACGCGCTGATCACATACGAACTGGAGGCCATGCAGTTGCTCGATAAAAAACTTCCGGTCGAGATCGTCATGCCAAGGGCGACGATCTTCAGCGAACATCCGGTGGTGATCATCGATCACGCGATGAATCCGTCGAAATACGCGCTGGTGGAGTTGTTCGTGCGGTCGCTCTGGGAGCCTGCGGCGCAACAGGCCTGGGTCAAATCCCACTTCCGCTCGGTGACGGATGAAAAATTGAACGAAAAATTCCCGAAGATCGACATGCCTTTTTATGCGAAAGACCTGGGCGGGTGGTCGAAGGCCTATCCGGAAATCGTCGAGGGCGTGTGGAAGCAGAAGATTCAGGTTTCTGGCGCGGGAGCGAATTGAAACATGGCTTACGAAAAAACAGCGGCGTCGCCGACCCGCCGCATGGATTATCATACGAATCCCCAGGGGGATATTGCGCGGCCCATCGGCATCGGCTTCATACTGATTGCGATGACGCCGTTGGTGATTTTGCCGCTCGCCTCGATCTTTATTTTCGCTTTCGGCAAGGGGCTGGACCACTTCTGGGAGGCGTTGGTTTCTCCCGCCGCGGTCTTTTCCCTCAAGCTGAGTCTGACCACGAGCAGCGTGGCGACACTGTGCAACGTCGTGTTCGGATTGATTGCGGCCTGGGTGATGAGCAAGTACGAATTCAAGGGCAGCGCGGCGCTCATGATCATCATCAGTCTGCCGACGGCGATTCCGACCGCCGTCGCGGGCACCGCGCTGTTGCTGGTGTGGGGGCGCAGCGGGCTGCTGGGACAATTTCTGGAACACACCGACTACCAGATCATGTTCACGACAGCCGCGATCATCCTGGCCAACATCTTCGTCACTTTCCCGCTTGCGTTCGGCGTCATCAAACCGGCGCTGGACAACCTGGACAAGAGTTACGAGGACGCCGCCGAGACGATGGGCGCGTCGCGGTGGCAGGCGTTCCGCTTCGTCGTGCTGCCGAGCCTGCGCGGCGCGATCGTCACCGGCGCGCTGTTGACCTTCGCGCGCTCGATCGGAGAGTTCGGCTCCACGATCATTGTCAGCGGCAATCTGGCGATGAAGACGCAGACCGCGCCGCTTTACATTTATACCAGATTCAATGAGGGCGATTTCGAAGGCGCGAACGCGATCGCGGCCGTGCTGGCGGCGATCTCGATCGCGATCTTCTCGCTGATACTGTTTACGAGGAAGAGATTGGAAAAGTGATTTGATTGCGGATTGCGGATTGCGGATTGCGGATTCTGTGAATCGTCGGCGGCGAATGACGACGTGAAGTCAGAATCCGCAATCCGCAATCCGCAATCTGCAATCGAAAGCGAGGTACGAAATGGCTGGAGAGATGGTAGCCCCCTTACACGCGACTCGAGCCTGGGCCGCGCCGGAACGTAAGGCGCGGCAATCCGTGATCGTACGGGGATTAAGCAAATGGTTCGGCCCCGAGCAGGTCCTCGACGACGTGGGTTTCTCCATCGGCGAAGGCGAGAGCCTGGTCCTGCTAGGCCCTTCCGGCAGCGGCAAGAGCACTACGCTGCGGCTGATCGCCGGTTTGGAGACGCCGGACAGCGGCGAGATATTTCTTCGCGGCAAGCGCATCGAACACCTGCGCGCGCGCGATCGCAACATCGGCGTGATCTTTCAGAATTACGCGCTCTTCCCGCGAATGACCGTGGCCGAAAACATCGGCTTCGGCCTGCGCATCCGGAAGTGGAATAAGAAGAAGCGCGAGGAAGTCGTCGACCGTCTGCTGGACCTGACCGGGCTGCGAGATCAGCGCGGCAAATTCCCGTCGCAGATTTCCGGCGGCCAGCAGCAGCGCGTGGCCATCGCTCGCGCGCTGGCCTACGAACCCGATTTACTGCTCTTCGACGAATCGTTCAGCGCGCTCGACCCGCAGACCCGCACCGGGCTGCGCCGCGAAATCCGGGCTTTGTTGAGGAAGCTGGGCATCCCCGCGCTCTTCATCACTCACGACCAGGAGGAGGCGATGGAGATGGGAGATCAGATCGCCATTCTCAAATGCGGGCGGTTGGAGCAACTCGGCGCGCCCGACGAGGTCTACAACGACCCGCAGACCGAATTCGTCGCGACCTTTCTCGGCGCGGCCAACGTCGTCAAAGGCAATTGGCGCGACGGATTCATCGCGCTCGATTGCGAACAGTGTTTGAGGGCGCCGAGACCGGCCTCTCAAATGGTAGTGGACCGAATCAAGTTGATCTTCCGCCCCGAAGACGTCACGCTCGGCGCGCCGACCGGCCTGGTCGAAACTCCGCACCATCTCGGGCGCGGCGAAATTATTGATGTTTCGTTCTCCGGCGCCACCGAATCGCTGACGATCAAACTCCTGCCGCGCGGTTACACCGGCCCGCCGCCGAATCTCCATTGCGACGGGGGCCCGGACAGGTCCTGCAACCTAGTAATCAAAGCCGTCCGCACGAAGTGGGAAGCGAAGAGGTTGAGGCTCGCGGTCGGTTCGGCGGTCTCCGTCGGGTTGAGGTCGTATAAAATTCTACGAGGATAAAACATGTCTCACATCAGCCATCAACGCTTGCGCCGACTCCTGATCCTTTCGGCGCTGCTCTTCAGCCTGGGTTGGTTTGCGAATGGGGGCCTCATATGGCGCATCCCATATGCCGCCGCCCTGCAGGAAATGCCGAAAGAGAAAGGCGATTTCCTGGAACCCGACCTGGTCGAGCTTGTCAAATTCGACTCGACGATCAAACTCGGCATTCGCTACGCCACTTCGAATAACTTTCTCGGCCGCCCGGTTTACAAAGAGGGCCGCGCGTTTTTGCAGCGCCCCGCCGCCGAAGCCCTGACGCGCGCCAACCGCAGGCTGCGCGAGAAAGGTTACGGGCTGCTGGTTTTTGACGGCTACCGCCCGTGGTCGGTGACCAAAATCTTCTGGGACTCCACGCCTCAGGACAAGAAACGGTTTGTGGCTGATCCGAGCCAAGGCTCGCGCCACAACCGGGGCTGCGCTGTAGACCTGACGCTCTACGACACGCGCTCGGGCCGTGAGGTCGAGATGCCCAGCGGCTACGACGAGATGACCGAGCGCGCCTCCCCGAACTATTCCGGCGGGACCGAGGAACAGCGCCGCATGCGCGAGACGTTGCGCGAGGCGATGGAATCTGAGGGCTTCACCGTTTATGAATTCGAGTGGTGGCACTTCGACTACAAAGACTGGAAGCGATACCCCATCCTCGACATCGGCTTCGATCAGATCAAAAAGGGACGGAAAGACTGAGAGCGGGGAGACAAGGGGACAAGGGGACAAGGGGACAAGGAGACATTTCGCTAAAGATTCTTCTGTCCCCTCATCCCCTTGTCCCCTTGTCCCCTTGTCCCCTTGTCCCCTTGTCCCCTTGTCTCCCCCTCTTTGCGGTCTCTGCGGTCCCTCTATTACTTTCCCGCTCGCCCGGTTAAAATCGATCCGAACGCGTCCCGGCGCTGCAGCTCCGCTTCAACCGCTGAGATTCAAAAATGGAAAATACGGAAAACATCAAACTCGATTACACAATCTTTTGCGAAGGGCGTGACTCATCAGATCGTCGTGCCGCGGTTGCCCGTGACGATGATCAAATTCGCGGTGCTCAACCACTGGCGCGGCGAGGGGCGATTCATGACCGAGGTCCGCATCCTGACGCCGGACCGAATGCAGACCGTCGCCATGTCGCAACCGTCAGGTTTCGCCATCCCGCCCGACGGCTACGCCGACAACGTGACGGTCTTCGTCAACACGACTTTTTACCAGCCAGGCAATCACATCGTGCAGACATTGATCAACTCTTCATTGTTCGCCGAAAGGACGCTCCCGGTCATGCTGGTCGATCAACAACAATCAATCACCGAAAGTGAGCAGGTAATGTGAATCAGCGCCGCGAGCGGTGGCGAGCGTGGTTCCATTAATAAGGCCACGCTCGTTACCGCCCGCGGCGCTGATTCGCTGGAGAATTCAATGTTAAATCAAAACGCGCTAGATCAACTTTCAATCAATACAATCCGCACTCTCGCGATGGACGCCGTGCAGAAAGCCAACTCCGGACACCCCGGGATGCCGATGGGAATGGCTCCGGCGGCCTATACGCTCTGGACGAAATTTTTGCGCTACAACCCGAAGAACCCTTCCTGGAGCAACCGCGACCGCTTCGTGCTCTCGGCCGGGCATGGCTCGATGCTGCTTTACAGCCTCTTGTATCTGACCGGCTACGACGACTTCCCTCTCGACCAGTTGAAGCAATTTCGCCAATGGGGGAGCTTGACGCCCGGACACCCCGAATCGGAATTGTCATCGTCAATCGAGACGACGACAGGCCCGCTCGGACAGGGCTTCGCCAACGGCGTCGGAATGGCCATCGGCGCCGAATACCTCGCCGCCAGATTTAACCGTCCCGATCACGAGCTCTTCGATTATTACATCTACGCCATCGTCTCCGACGGCGACCTGATGGAGGGCGTGGCCTCTGAAGCCGCGTCGATGGCCGGACATTTGAAGCTGGGCCGCCTGATCTATCTTTACGACGACAACCAAATCTCGATTGACGGCAGCACCAATCTGGCCTTCACCGAAGACCGCGCGAAGCGCTTCGAGGCTTACCACTGGCACGTGCAGACGGTCGAAGACGCCAATGACCTGGCCGCGATCGAGAACGCGATCAAGGCCGCGCAGGCCGACCCGCGCCCCTCGATCATCCTCATCAAATCGGTCATTGGTTATGGCAGCCCAAACAAGGCAGGCACTGCGAAAGCCCACGGCGAAGCGCTCGGCGTCGAAGAGGTGAAGCTGTCGAAACAGAATCTCGGCTGGCCATACGAAGAGCCGTTCACCGTTCCCGAAGAGGCGTTGAACAATTTCCGCCGGGCGATTGATCGCGGGCAGAAGCAAGAGAACGAATGGAACGCGAAGTTCGAAGCCTACGCGAAGGCGAATCCTGACCTGGCCGCCGAGTGGCGCCAGTGGGCGAGCGGCAAATTGCCCGAAGGCTGGCAATCGGCGATGCCCACTTTCCCGACCGACAAACCGATGGCGACGCGCGAGGCCTCGGGCAAGGCGCTGAACGCGTTCGCGAAAGTCTTGCCGATGCTGATCGGAGGCTCGGCCGACCTGCGACCGTCGAACAACACTTTCCTGGAAGGCATGGGCGAATTCCAGCCGGGCAATTACTCGGGGCGCAACTTTCATTTCGGCGTGCGCGAACACGCGATGGGGTCGGTGATGAACGGTATCGCGCTGACGCATCCGCTGATCCCCTTCGGCGGCACTTTCATGATCTTTTACGATTACATGCGCCCGCCCGTGCGGCTGGCCTCGATGATGGGTTTGCAGACGATCTACGTTTACACGCACGACAGCATCGGACTCGGCGAAGACGGCCCGACGCATCAACCGATTGAACACCTGATGGGGCTGCGCCTGGTTCCCAACCTGACAATGATCCGCCCCGCCGACGCCAACGAGACTGCAATCGCGTGGCGCCTGGCGTTGGAGAACAACCACGGCCCGACGGCGCTGGCGCTGACCCGGCAGAAGCTGCCCGTCTTCGACCGAAGCAAATACTCCCCGGCGGAAGGCCTGACGCGCGGGGCTTATGTGATGAGCGAATCCCCGACAGGGAGGATCGACGCGATCATCATCGCCACCGGGTCGGAAGTCTCGGTCGCCGTCGAGGCCCAGGAGATACTCGCGGCCCAGGACATCGGCGCGCGCGTGGTGAGCATGCCCAGTTGGGAGCTGTTCGAAAAACAGCCGCAAGCTTACCGCGACGAAGTCCTCCCGCCGGCCATCCACGCGCGGCTGGCGATCGAAGCGGGCGTGACTTTGGGCTGGGAGAAGTACGTCGGCGAAAAAGGCGCCGTGATCGGGATCGACCACTACGGGGCTTCCGCGCCTGTTCAGGTGGTGATGGAGAAACTGGGATTCACGGCGGCGAACGCGGTGGAGCGAGTGAAGAAGATGCTTGGAAAATAGCTTCTACAGCAGGCCGCATCGAGCGTCCTTTCTGATATCCGATGCGGCCTGCGCGCTATAATGGAATCGTCAGGAAACAAGACTCTTTTGAAAGGAGATGGGCAATGAAAGAGGAACAATCATTCACACCTGGCGATGTGGTGGAAATTATCAGTGGACCTTTTGCGAAACTTACTGGCAAGGTCAGGGATGTAAATGACGATAAACGGATGCTTGCGGTGATAGTCGAAATATTTGGGAGAGACACCACTGTTGAGCTAAGGTTTCGAGAGGTTAAGAAGATCGCCCCGTAAAGAGAGCAATGGCGTTAAGTCTAGGATCAAGGCATTGCCCATTGCACACTGCGCATTGCCAATTGTCTCGCAGGGGTAAGGATTTCCCTGCGAGACAATTGGCAATGCGCAGTGTGCAATGGGCAATGAAATCCTGGGGAATCCGGGACCGAAGGCTTCATTTAATGTCATTGCGGTTCGGAAAGGGATTTGTCAACGAGCCGCTTCTGCCTGAAGGCGGGACTCAAAACATTGAACGAGGAGAATCCGATGAAGACTGCGTTGTTGGTGATCGACGTTCAGGTCGGGATCATTGATCACTTTCCGTCTTACAACAAAGACCAGGTTCTGGAGAACATCAACGACCTGTTAACAAAGGCCCGCGCCGCGCGGGTCCCGGTGATCTACCTCCGGCACGACGGCGGGAAGGGACACCCGCTGGAGGCCCATACCGCCGGCTGGCCGATCCATCAGCGCATCGCGCCGGTCGAAGGCGAACCGATTGTCGAGAAGCGATCGTGCAGCTCGTTTTACGAAACGCCTTTGCGGGCGATATTGGACGAGGCCGGCGTTTCGCATCTGATCGTGACCGGGTGTATGACCGAATATTGCATTGACACCGCCTGCCGCCACGCGACCACGCTCGGTTTCGACGTGACTCTGGCCGGCGACGCGCACACGACGATTGACAATGAGCTATTGAAAGCCGAACAGATCATCGCGCATCACAACCGCGCGCTCAACGGTTTCAGTTCCGGCAAATACACGGTGACCGTCAAACCGGCGGGCGAGATTGCTATCCCGATGTTGTAGCCGGCTTCTGGGATGTGATCGTTTTTCACTTCCCACATCCTAATCACGCAGCAGAGTGATGGAGAGAGTAAATCAGTATGGCTACGCCAACCACAACAGTTCTTCCACCGGGCCCTAAAGCTATTTTCCCCAGCATAAGTGTTCTCGCATTCCGCCGCGATCCGATAAAATTTCTGACCCATTTGACCGAGCGGTACGGCGACCTGGTCTATTTCGAGTTCGGCCCGCAGCCGATGTTCCTGGTCAATAATCCCGATTACATCCGTGACGTGTTTGTCACACACAACAGAAAATTTATGAAGGGCGAAGGCTTGCAGCGCGCCAAGCGTCTGCTGGGCGAAGGGCTTTTGACCAGCGAGGGCGAGTTTCACTTGCGCCAGCGACGGTTGGCTCAGCCCGCGTTCCATCGCCAGCGCATCGCCGGTTACGCCGCGACGATGGTCGAATACGCCGACCGCGCTTGCGACCGCTGGCTGGCGGGCGAGACGCGCGACGTCGCGCGCGAGATGATGCGATTGACGCTGGCGATTGCGGGCAAAACGCTCTTTGACGCCAATGTGGAAGGCGAGGCCGACGAAATCGGCAAGGCGCTGACTACAACCTTCGAGTTGTTCAACACTTTGACGTTACCGTTCAGACAGTTGCTCGAGCGCTTACCGCTGCCCGCGAGCAAACGCTTCCTGAAGGCGCGCGAACGCCTCGACGCGACGATTTATCGAATCATCAACGAGCGCCGCGCGAGCGGAGAAGATCGCGGCGACCTGCTCTCGATGCTGATCGCCGCGCGCGACGAAGAAGGCGACGGCTCGGGAATGACTGACGAGCAATTGCGCGACGAAGCGATGACGATCTTCCTGGCGGGCCACGAGACCACGGCCAACGCGTTGACATGGACGTGGTATTTGCTGTCCCAACATCCTGAAATCGAAGCCCGATTTCACGCCGAAGTTGATGGGGCGTTGAAAGGCGCCTTGCCTACCGCCGAAGACTTCCCGCGACTGCGTTACACCGAGATGGTCTTCGCCGAAACGATGCGGCTTTATCCGCCCGCGTGGGTCATCGGCCGCCGCGCGCTCTGCGATTATCAAATCAACGGCCACAAGATCCCGGCACGCTCGATCCTGCTGATCAGCCCGTACGTGACGCATCACGACGCGAGGTTCTTTCCCGACCCGTTCCGCTTCGATCCCGAACGCTGGACGCCGGAGGCGAGAGAGTCGCGCCCGAAGTTTTCATACTTCCCGTTCGGCGGCGGCCCGCGAGTGTGCATCGGCGAGAGCTTCGCATGGATGGAAGGCGCGCTAGTGTTGGCGACAATCGCGCGACGCTTCAGAATGCGGCTCGCGCCGGGCCATCCGGTCGAGATGCGACCGCTGGTCACGCTTCGACCCAAACACGGGATGCGGATGATTCTTGAGTCGCGCTAAATCGGAACTACAGACATTGGGACAAATCGAACCACGGGGATCACGGGGCATCACGGGGAAAGGCAATAACCATAGTCATCCCCGTGATCCCCGTGGTTGAACCTAATGTACCAAAGCTTACTTGATAATAGCGCTCAACACGCGCCCGCGCTCGTAATCCGATTTGATCGAGCGGGCGGCCTCAATCAACGCCGCGCGAACGGTCTCATCGTTGGGGCGCTCCCCGGCCAACTTCAGCAGCGTCTGGGCCTTGTAATGATCGGACGACATGGCGGCGGTCGCCTTGAGCGCCACTAGCAACGCCTCCTTCGAATTGTCGCCTTTGCTCAAGAGCGCCGACAGCGACTGCGCGCGGTAATGATCGGAGCCGATGGTCGCCGCGGCCTCGATGTATGCGGAGCGGATGGCGTTATCATCGAAATCGCTTTCAGCCACCTTCAGAAGAACCTGGGTTTTGTAATGATCCGAAGAGATCCCGCCGACCCCTTTGAGCGCCAAAAGGAGAGCCTCTCTCGAAAGCTTGTCAGACTTCAACCCGGCCAAGAGCGTCTGCGCGCGGTAGTGATCCGAGCGAATCGTCCCTGCCGCCTCGAGGAGGGCCGCGCGCGTCGCTTCATCACGCACAGCCTGTTCCTGCAACCCGGCGAGGACCTGCGCCTTGTAATGATCTGAAGACATCTGGCGCGACGCTATCCCGGCCACGCGAGTCGCGGCGCGCGCATCGAGCCTTCCGCTCTTGAACAGCTCTTGAAAATAAAGATTCTTGACGTGGTCGCTCTTCAAGCGAGAGATTTCGTCGAGCAGCCCGTCGGCTCCGCGCCCCTTCAAAATCTTCTGAGCTCTCGGCCCGGCGTTGAGACCGCTTTCTGTAACCGCTTCGTCAAGAACCCTGGCAACCCACGCTTTGGCGTCGGCGTCGTATGGCCGGTTCTGACCGTTAACGAAGTAGGAGAAGCTCAAGCCTCCGCCCGGCCCCGCTTCGATCTCGAGCCGGCGGCGCGAGCCTCCGCGCGACTCTCTGACCTCGAGCGAACCGCCATCGGCGACGCGCTTGACCTCCGTATAGTCATCGTTGAATTCGACCTCTCCGCGAACCGTCATTTCGAGCGAGTCGCCATTCTCGTCGCGGTTCCACACCCATACACTGCCCCGCTGCGATATCGAGTTGCGGCTCTGTTGTGGGATAACACTTCCGGTCCGGGCTACAGCCGGACTAACTGTCGTCTGCGACAGAACGCAAGTAAAAACCAGGACCAGCGCGAATCTGATCAACATAATCACCCCTCCTGTTGGAATGGACTTCCCGCCTCCTGGCTAACCAAATCATGTGCCACACATGGGAACCTATTAACTGCGGCGGCCAAAAGAGTTGCCAAGTCATGTCAAAGCCGTTCCCTCGGCTCAATGTCCGGTTCTGGGATTCGGCGTTCCCAAAATCGAACCCTGACCGGCCGGCTTTAACCACGCAAAAAAAACACGGCGCTTGCGCGACCACAGCAATAGGACTGTGGAAGCGGTAATCATCGGCTTGACGCTGCTCACGCCGCTATGGCTGATGGCTCAGTGGCTCGGCTGGCTCCCGGTGGGACCGAACGCCGGATTGCTCAAGCCGGTGGTTTTTATCCTCTATATGCAGGCCGGTACGTTGATGCTCAAACAGGTGTTCGTACGTTGGCGGATGAAGCTGCCGCTGCGACGGGTTGATGATTATCGGCGATGGCGGGAGGCATGGTTGAGCTATCACCTGCGGGTCTTCGACGCCATGCGGCTGTTATTAGCGTTCTATCTCTGGGCAATACTGGCGTTCAAATCCTTCAGGTTATGGTGGGGGGCCGAACAAATGAAACCGCCCGGGTTGGCGATGGTTCTGATCTCCATCGCGGTCTACCTGTTCTATTGCAGCCGCGAACGGCGCCGCCTGGCCGTGGTGGAGCGTGAGATCAAGCCGCTCGAATTTCTCAAGGAGTACCCACCGCCCTCTGCCACGCCGGCGCCGGAGGGGCGCTTTTTGGCCGGCGGGCTGTTTTATCTCAATCGTGACAATCCTGTGATGGTGGCGCGCAGTCCGCAAGGCCTGGCCATCAACCTGGCGAACCGGGGCACGTATCTCTGGGCCGCTTATCTGGCGGGGCTGGTATGGCTCGTCGTCTGGCAAGTCAGCAATTGAATGAAGTATCAATGTTAAGAATCAAAAGCTTGCTCTTTATCCTATCGGCGCTCTATTTCATCACGGCTGAGAACGCCGTGGCTCAAACCCACTCTGCAAACGCGCCTCCGCAAAAACTGGCGCTCGAACCATGTCGTCTGCCCGGATGGAATGAAGACGTGCGCTGCGGGCAGTACGAAGTCTATGAAAACCGGGAGGCCAAAACCGGACGGAAGATTTCTTTGCGCGTTGTAGTGGCGCCCGCGTTCGGCGAAAAAGCCGCGCCCGATCCGGTCTTCTACTTCGCGGGCGGGCCGGGCGGAGGCGCGATTGACATTTTCAGCCGAGCGGGCAAAGGCTATCTGGCAGGCTTGCGGCGCGAGCGGGACCTGATCTTCGTGGATCAGCGCGGGACGGGCGGCTCCAATCAACTCGCCTGCAACCTGTACGGCGATAAGAACGACATGGCGGCCTTCTTCGGCGAGTTGTTCGCGCCCGAACGCTTGCGCGCCTGCCGTGCGGATTTGGAGAAGGTCGCTGATTTGAAGCTTTACTCAACGCCCATAGCGATGGCCGATCTGGACGAAGTGCGGGCGGCGCTCGGTTACGACAAGATCAATCTGTACGGCGGTTCTTACGGCTCGACGGCCGCGCTGGCCTATTTGCGTCAATATCCGCAGCGCGTGCGCACAGCCACCGTGGCGGGCGTCGCGCCGCCCGATATGAAGCTGCCTTTGCCCTTCGGGAAAGGCGTGCAGAACGCCCTGGAACATGTGTTCGCCGATTGCGCGGCGGATGAGAAATGCCGCGCGGCCTTTCCGAGGCCGATGGCCGATCTCGAGACGGCGGGCAAACTACTGGAGAAAGCCCCGGCACTTCTACACCTTCCCTTGCGTAGATGAACTGATCGCCGCTTTCGTGGCGAAAGGAACGGCGAAAGAGCTTGACGCATCTTGCCTGGCGCAGATTCGACGCCCGGCATTCGTCACTGAAGAGATGCTCAAGGCGTTCGCCGCTGCGCAGATGAACGCGCAGAACAGAAACGAACAGGCGGCGGCGAACGAGCAGGTCTGGCAGGGCGTGCTTGATACCGGATCGGCGAAGCTTCGTGTGGCGCTGCGTTTGACGCAATCGGCGGACGGCAAGCTGACCGGCAAATTCGACTGTCCCGATCAACAGGTGATGGGGATACCGATTGACACGATCAGCCGTCAGGAGCAGACGCTGCGTTTCGAGATCAATTTGGCCGCCGCGTCCTACGAGGGCAAGCTGAACGCCGCCGGCACGGAGATCACGGGCGAGTGGCGCCAGCAAGGGCTCAGTTTGCCGCTCAATTTCATCCGCGCCGGCGGCGGGGCAAAGTAAGAGGAAGATGCCAGATGTCAGATGTCAGTTGAAAGTTGAAAGTTGAGTGATGCGAGAGTCCTCTTCACTGACATCTGACATCTGATATCTGACATCTATTCGATGCTGAGCGCCACCATTGGATCCACCTTCGTCGCCCGTCGCGCCGGGATGTAGCAGGCCATCGAGGCGACAAAGGTCAGCAGGATTGGGATCCCGATGAAAGTCAGCGGATCGGTCGGGCTCACTCCATATAAAAGTCCCTTGATCAGCCTGGTGGCCGCCCACGCGCCCACCAGGCCAATCATCAACCCGGCGGCGATCAGCGCCGCCCCTTCTCGCATCGCCAGTTTCAGCACGTCGTTCGATTGCGCGCCGAGAGCCATCCTGATGCCGATTTCGCGGACGCGGCGCCCGACCGAGTAAGAGATGACGCCGTACAAGCCGACCGCCGTCAACGCCAGCGCAAGCAGGCCGAAAAGGCTGATCAACGCCGCCGCCATTCGTTGCGTGGAAATCGACGCGCGCAGATCCTCCTTCAACGTCGTCGTCTTGAAAAACGCCAGTCCGGCGTCGAATTCACGAACTTCGCGGCGCACCGCCGGCGCCAACGACGCCGCGTCCCGCCGCGCGCGCGCCAGTACTCGCATCGGATTGCCGAGGCCACGCTGCACGGCCAGTAAATCGATCTGGGGGCGGTCCTCGCTTAGCAGGTGAAAGGATTTAATATTGCGCGTGACGCCGACAATCTCCACCGGGGGTTTGTCCATTTCGAGGCTGACGCGCTTGCCGAGCGCCTGCCCGTCCGGGAAATACCTCCGCGCGAAGGCTTCATTCACTATCGCCACGTGTGGCGAGCCTTTCCGATCCTGTTCGGTAAAACCGCGCCCTTGCAATAACTGGATTCCCATCAATTCGTGATAGCCCGCGCTGACCGTGTTGGTATCGGTTGTCGTCATTTCTTCCGGCTTCACCGGTTGCCCTTCGATTGTGAATGTGCTGAGGCCGACCGAGCCACCTAGCGGCGTAGATGTCGCCATGGCGACTCTCTGTACTTCAGGCAAGGCTCTCAACCGTTCGAGCAATTGCCGGTAAAACGCCTCGCTTCGCGCCCCGTCATACTTACTCATCGGCAGTTCGAGTTTAGCGACCAATACGTTGTCGGGATTGTATCCAGGGGAGATCGCAAACAGTTTTCCCAGGCTTCGCAGGAGCAAGCCCGCGCCGGCGAGCACGACCACCGACAAGGCCACCTGCGCGACGATCAACGTTCGCCGCGATCCCTTGAAGCCCGCGCCGTCAGGCCGCAACGCGCCTTCGTCTTTGAGCGACGGAATCAGATCGGGTTTGGACGCCTGCAGCGCGGGGACCAGGCCGAAGAGCAAGCCCGTCAGCGACGACACCAGAAAGGTGAACGCAATGACTCGCCAATTCATCGAATGGCTGAGGACTTCCACTTCGGTTTCCGTAATTTTCTGATAAGCCAGCAACAGGTCGGTCAGCCATGGCGCGAACAACGTCCCCACGCAACCGCCCAGGAGCGCGAGCGACAGGCTCTCCGTCAACAATTGCCGCGCCAACCGCGCCCGTCCCGCGCCCAACGCCAGCCGGACCGCAATCTCTTTGCGGCGCGACGCCGCCCGCGCCAACAAGAGGTTCGCTACGTTGGCGCATGCGATCAGTAAAATCAGCCCGACGACGGCGAAAATCAGTTCGAGCAGCCGGCCCATCTTGCCGCGCAGACTCGACAGTCCCTTGCCGGCCGCCACAAGTTCCATCCGCCGTTCATTGAACGGCAGCTTGCGATCGCTTTCCGGCATCCATGAATCCCGCACCTGCAGCGCCAGCGTATCCATCGACGCCTGCGCCGACACTAGAGACGCCTCGGGTTTGAGCCGCCCCGCCAGTTTGAATAACGAGGTTTCCCGATCGCTGACCCATTTATCGTCCTGCGGCCGCTGCGCGAGCTGCCCGATCATCATCGCCGGGACCCACACGTCGGTCGGCGACTCAATTGTCATGCCCTTGAAATTCGCCGGCGCCACTCCGATGATCGTATAGTTCGTGTCGTTTAGCAGCGCCGTTTGACCGATCACTTTTGGCTCCCCCCCGAAGCGGCTCCGCCACAAACTGTAGCCGAGCACTGCGACCGGATTCGCGCCAGGCGTCTTGTTCTCCTCGGGCAGGAACGCGCGCCCCAGCAGGAGTTGAACGCCAAGCATTCCGAAATAGTTGTCCGCAACCGCTTCCGCCCGCACCCGCTCCATCTGATCGCCACTGCCCAGGTTGACCGGCTGTTGCGCAAAGGCCGTCAATTCGGTGAACACCCGGTTTTGCGCGCGATAATCGTTATAGTCCGCCCACGAAAAATCCGAGAAGGTCAGGCGCGGATTCAGACACTCCGACTGCAATAGAACCAGCCGCGACGGCTCTTTCACGGGCAACGACCTCACCATCAATTTATCCATCAACCCGAAGATGGCCGTGTTGGCCCCGATGCCGAGCGCCAGCGTGAAGACGGCGATCAACGTGAAGCCCGGGTTCTTCAATAATATTCGCGCGCCGTAGCGCAGGTCTTGCAGCAGTGTTTGCATAATTCCTCCAGAGTAGATGTCAGATGTCAGATGTCAGATGTCAGTGAAGTGGCTCTGGCGTCGCCCCACTACTGACTACTGACTACTGACAGCTGACATCTGACATCTGACATCTATTCGGTTCTGAGAGCCACCATCGGATCAACCTTCGTTGCCCGTCGCGCCGGGATGTAACAGGCAATTAGGGCTACGAACGCCAGCAGTAGCGAGACCGCGACAAACGTCAGCGGGTCAAGGGCGCTTACGCCGAACAACTGGCTCGACAGGAGCCGCGTGAGCGCCAGCGCCGCGCCCAATCCGACGCCGACCCCGACAAACGTTATCCCTACGCCCTGCCCGACGATCAGTCGACAGATGTCGCCGCGCTGCGCGCCGAGCGCGATGCGAATGCCGACCTCTCGCGTCCGCTGCCCGACCGTATATGAAGTGATCCCATAAATGCCCATGGCGGCCAACAACAGCGCCAGCAGGCCGAAGAGACTGGAAACGATCGCCATGGCCCGGCTCGGAAAGAGAGGAGTCTGGCGCAATTCGGCGAACGTGGCGAGTTTGGTGATGGCGACATTGGGGTTGAGGCGTTCGACCTCTTTGCGCAGCGGGCCGGCCAGCGTCCTTGGATCGCCCGCTGTACGAACGCTCAAAGTCAGGTAGGGCGTATAGAGCTGAGCGGCGCTGGTGTAGACGTAGGACCGCGGTTCTTCAGCCAGCGAGTAGTACTTGATGTCGCGGGCGACTCCGATGATCTCCATCGGCGGGGTATCCGTGCCTGCCTGAATGCTCTGACCGACCGCATCCGCATTGGGCCAGAACCGGCGCGCCATTGTCTCGTTGATGATGACGACGGGCCGCGCGCCGGGTTGCGCGTCACGGGCGTCGAAATCCCTGCCACGCAGTATCGGAATCCCCATGGTCGCGAAGTAATCCGGCCCGACATTGTTGTTGCCCATAGAGAAGTGCGAGCCTCCATTCGGCGGAACGTGCCCCGGGATGCGATAACCACTCGATTCCCGGCCTGTTCCCAGCGGCACAATGGTGGCGGAAGTCACTGCGCGCGCGCCAGGCAAGGACTTTAACCGCTCGATCAATTGCCTGCAGAAGGCCTGTCCCTGCTCCCGGCTGTAACCGTGGCGGCGCAGGTCAAATCGCGCGAGCAGCAAGTTGTCCGTCTTGAAACCGGGGTCGAAGGCCGCGGAGTTTTGCAAGCTGCGCAGCAACAGCCCCGCTACAACGAGCAGCGTCAACGAGACGGCAACCTGCATCACGACAAAGGCTTGCTGCAAGCGCGAGCGATGCCGCCCGCCCGATGTGGCCAATCCGCCCTCTTTCAGCGCAGTGACCAGATTCGAACGGCTGGCGCGCAGCGCGGGAAAGAGACCGCACAAAACGCCCGCAACCATGGACACGGCCAGCGTGAAGGCAAACACGCTCGCGTCCAATCGCTGCGAGGGCGAGAAGTTCCTGAAATCCGGCGGCGCGAGCGTCATCAAGCCGTCAACAAGCCACACAGCGAAGAGCAGTCCGGCGACGGCGCCCGAAGAGACGAGCAAGAGACTCTCGGTCAGTAACTGGCGTATGAGCCTGCCTCGCGTCGCGCCTAGCGATTGGCGCAACGCCACCTCGCGTTGGCGCGCCGTCATCCGCGCCAACAGCAGTCCCGCGATGTTGGAGCAAGCGGCCAGCAACGCGAGTCCGACGACCGCCATGGAGAATTTGAGCATCCCGGACGCGCCTTGCCGGAATTCTTCGTGCAAGGCGCTGGCGGGAAAGAACCGGAAGCCGGTCACGCTACGATTCACGTTCGGATACTCCTCGCGGAGTTGATTGGCGAGGCGGTCGAGTTCAGCCTGCGCCTGCGCGAGCGTGACGCCCGGCTTGAGCCGCGCGGTCCCGCCCAGCCAGCCCCAGCCACGGTCGTCGAGCGACAACCCTCTGGGCCGAACCTGATCTTGCATCATCAGCGGCGCCCAGAAATCGGCGTTGAAGGTTTGATACGTTCCCTTGAAGCCTTCCGGCATGACGCCTACGACCGTGAATGGATGGCCGTTGATGTAAAGCTTCCGGCCCACCGCGTTCTTGTCCGCCCCCAATCGACTCTGCCAAAACGCGTGGCTGATCACCGCCACCGGATTCGCGCCTGGCGTCAGATCGTCTTCGGGCAAGAGCGTGCGCCCCAACGCCGCGTTGACTCCGAGGAGGCTGAAGTAGTTCCCCGTCACCACCTCGCCCGCAGTGTCCTCCGCCCCGGCGCCAAGTCCCACGCTCGCATCAGTGTAACCGTGCGCCGCCAACGCCTGCAGAGTCTGGCTGCGGTCGCGCAGGTCGGCGTAGTTCGGATAAGAAAAGGTATCGAACTTGCGCCCCTGCGAGTCCTCGGCGTACAGGCGCATTACCGGTTCCGGATTCGCGACCGCCAACGGGCGCAGGAAGAGCGAATTGACGAAACTGAAAATGGCTGTATTCGCCCCAATGCCCAGGCCGAGCGTCAGCGCGGCAACCAACGTGAAGCCGGGATTCCTCCGCAACATTCGCGCGCCGTAGCGCAGGTCTTGCCAGAATATTTGCATTTTTCCTCCCAGAGGGGAGGTCAGACGCCAGATGTCAGATGTCAGCGATGAAATCTCTCACTTTACTCTCTACTGACATCTGGCGTCTGGCGTCTATTCGTATTTGAGCGCGATCATCGGATCCACCTTCGTAGCCCGCCGCGCCGGAATCCAACAGGCGACGAGCGCCACCAGCGTCAGCAATATCGCCTGTCCTGCAAAGATGACTGGGTCGGTAGCGCTCACCCTGTAAAGCAGGCTTTGCATCACGCGCGTCAGAAAATAGGCGCCGGCCAGTCCGACTCCGATTCCGATCAGCGAGAGCGAGATTCCCTGGGTGATGACGAGTTTGAGCGCGTCGGACGGCTTCGCGCCGAGCGCCATACGAATGCCGATCTCGCGCGTGCGTTGGACGACGGAAAAATTGAGCGCCCCGTATATCCCGATCGCCGAGAGCAGCAAGGCGAGCAGCGCAAAGGCGCCGGTCAATCCTGCCAGAATCTGCGACCACGAACGCAAGCCATACAAAAATTGGCTGATCGTCTTCACTCCGATGACCGGAAGCTGTGGATCGATCGCCCGCGCCCCATTCAGAATACTCGAGGCAAAATTTTCAGGATTGCTCGCCGTGCGCACGACCAGAGTCATGTTGTCTGAGTGATATTGCCGCATCGTCAGGAATAGCCAATTGACGTTGGCTTCTTCGTCGAGCGAATCATATTTGCCGTTTTTCGCCACGCCAATCACCTCCACCTGGCGCCCCCAGAGGTTGATGCGTTTGCCAATCGGATTCTGATTCTGGAAATAACGGCGAGCTATGGTCTCGTTGATGATCATGACCGGCGGGCCATCACCTTTATCACGATCATCGAATTCGCGTCCCAGCGTGATTGGCGTCCCCATAGTTTTAAAGAACCCCGGACTCACAAAGCTATAAGAGACGCCGGGCCAATTTTCGCCCGGCTTCAGCTCATATCCTTCGGGCAGTACGGCGGTTCCCCCGTGGTCGCCTAGCGGAAGCGCCGATGCAAGAGCGGCCGAGACGACTCCCGGCAAGGCCCGCGCGCGCTCAACGACCTGTTCTTGAAAGTTTATGCTCCGATCCCGATCATAGCCCTGCAGACTGGTATCGAACGACGCAAGCAAGATGTTCTTAGTTTCAAAGCCGGGATCGATTCGATACGCGTTCACCGCGCTCTTCAAACACAGCCCGGCGCAGACCAATAACATTAGTGACAACGCCACCTGCGAAACAACCAGCAGATCGCGTGAGCTGAATCGCAGCGCGCCCGCGCCAAAATGCGTTTGCTCGCCCTTCAGGGTACGGACAAGGTCGGTTCTGGTCGCCTGCAACGCAGGCAATAATCCGAATAGAATCCCGGTCAAGATTGTGATCAGCAGTGTGAAGCCGAGCACTCGCCAATCAACGCCGAGGTCGTAGTCATAATCCATCAAGCGAAAATCGAACGACGGCAATGCGGTCACGATCAGATCAGCAAGCCAGAACGCCAGCAGCAGCCCCACAGCTCCGCCGAACAGGGCCAGCATCAAGCTCTCAGTCAGCAACTGCTTCACGACACGCCACGCGGGAGCGCCGAGCGACAGCCTCACAGCGATCTCACGACGCCGTGCAGTCGCGCGCGCCAGCAGCAGGTTGGCGATGTTTGCGCAGGCGATCAGTAACACCAGTCCGGCCGCTCCCAGCGTCAGCGCAGAAACTTTCGGCAATGCTCCCATTTCGGCAAAGTACGGATGCGTCTTTACGCCGCCGGGAATGACTTTGATGATATTGCCCCAGGCTCTTTCCGGGTAAGCCTGCTCAAGCTGTCGCGCGATGACATTCATCGAAGCTTGCGCCTGCTCCTTCGTAACGCCTGGTTTAAGCCGGCCCTGCAGCATCAGAAAATTCGATCCACGATTGTTCAGGTGATCGAAACTGTCTCTGGTGAGTCGCTGCTTCATCATCGCCGGAACCCATACATCGGGCATGTAAGTGGCAAAGCGCGCGCCGGAAAAACCTCGCGGCGCGATTCCGATGATGGTGAAATCAAGGTCATTGAGTTTGACCGTCTTTCCGATGAGTCCCCGGTCTGCGGCGAAGTGGTTTTGCCAGAGATTGTAGCTGACGACCGCGACGGGATGAGCGCCAGGCGTCTTATTTTCCTCGGGTAAAAAACCGCGCCCGGCGAACATCTCAACGCCAAGGCCGGAAAAATAATTCCCCGACACACTTTCGCCCCAGACGAGTTGCGGCTGCGCCTTGCCGCCATTGTCGCCGACGCTTATCGTCAACCCGCCAAAGCCTACCAGCGAGGAAAAGACTTCGTTGCGGTCACGGTAATCAACGTAATCGAGCCAGGAAAAAGCGAGCAGCTCGCCTTCCTTCGTCGTCGGATAGACGGCGACGAGTCGCTCCGGCTCCCTGACCGGCATCGGCTTGAGCAGCGCGGCGTTGATGAAATTGAAGATAACTGTGTTCGCGCCGATGCCCAGCGCGAGCGTGATCACGGCCATAAGCGCAAAGCTCGGATTCTTCCGCAACGTTCGCGCGCCGTAGCGCAGGTCTTGCAGCAGTGTTTGCATAAGCCCTCCCGGAAAATCCCTGGGTACGCATCGCTTCCAGCGTGCAGTCTCGGCGAAAGACGTATTGACCGAAATCAGACGCTCCCGATATTGCCTTGCTTGCGTCGAATGATTATCGCTTGCAATCGTGAGCATCCGGCTCAAAGCGCGCTGCGGGCCTATAATTGGTCTGCCATTCACGACTGCACGCTGGAAGCGATGCGTACCCAGGAATGACAATACCAAGTGCCGTGCCACGATTCGCGCGAGACCAGGCTTTGATTGCGCTGCATTTAGCAGATCATCGGACTGCGACGCCGCTCATCAATTGTTCGGTTTT
>WNFU01003033.1_pt1 | contig 22435 bp, 21 predicted proteins | sample 5400121 | NCBI WGS metagenome assembly WNFU01 (sample SAMN13153360, study PRJNA577476) | soil metagenome | isolation source: 100 cm soil or saprolite under grassland replicate 1 | place: USA:California | collected 2016-06-15
GACGACCTCCGCGCCTGGGCACAGCCACCCCGCAAGCCCGGCTAAACCCCTGCCCCGCAAACCACCACGGCGCCGCCCACACGAACCGGCCACGCCGCCTATGGCCATGCCCACTCACAGGACTTCCGAATACTTACCCCGTACGCCAGCAGAAACAACTGCGGGTTAAACAGCTGGCGATACAGTCTTTCTACCGGCAGGCCACGCCTGCCGCGTTCACGGAGGACACTCAGTACTGATTCGGCGTTTCGCATCTCGCGTACCTTTCAGTCGTCGAATGTCCGGTCACCTGGCCCCCTTCGCCCTGCTTCCGGCTCTCCCGGACTCCCTGGTGAGGCGCTACTCTCACGACTACTACGGGGCCTCCGTCGCCATAAGGCTCGCGCCCCTTAGGCGATCCCACGTTCGTCTCTACCGTACGTATCGAGTGTGATTTAGGTGTCCCGTTCGCCCCCTTGAATGCCCTCGTTGGGCATCGCTCCGCGCTTCGGAGGTTGCGTCGGCTCATTTACCATGCCAACACACAGCGCGGCACCGGTTCCAGACGTCTTTCCGGCGGATGGTCGCATTGCATCGTCTGGGGGCTGGGATATCAGGCAATCCAGCTATTCACCATGTCACACGGGTCCCCCAGCGCGCCGTTCCATACGTCTGGACACGACCGCTGGTTCGCTACCATGCTGTTGTCCCCTCAGCCTTTCGGCGTTTAGGTAAGGCATCGGACCCAGAAACCTCCCTCCGAGTTTCTCCCGTCTGCGACGGGGATACGGTAGAGCGCTTCGTGGCGCATTAGATGTTGGAGAGGACGGGTGATACCACACCGCCTTGCGGACAGCCGCTGAGCGTGGTGTGGTAGCGCCAGTCTTCCAGGTATCCGGCCTGGAGCAGCCCGTCGATCAGGCGCAGGAACCGACCGTCGTGGATCTTCTCGGCCAGGATCGATCTCGTGATCGAGTGGTCTAAAGAGCCGAAACAGTCGGTGATGTCGCCCTCAACGAACCACACCGTTCCCCGCCACTGGTGGTAGACCTCCAGCAGCGCGGTATGACATCCGCGGCCTGGGCGAAACCCGTGGGAACGGTCGGAGAACTGCGGCTCGTAGTACGCCTCCAGAATCAGACGCAGTACCTCTTGCAGCAGCTTGTCCGACCACGTCGGCAACCCCAACGGACGCTTCTTCGATGATCCTTTCTTGTCGATGTAGGTGCGTCGTACCGGGGTCCACCGGTAGCGCTCCTGCCGGAGCGCGCCGATGATCGCCTCGATCTTGCCGAGGTTCATGCCGTCCACGGTCTCGCTCGTGACCCCCGGAGTCATCGCTCCCGCGTTACGGTAGATCTTGCCGTAAGCGAGTAGGTACAGGTCCGGGTTAAACAAGCATCGGTAGACCCGTTCCAGCGGCAACCCTCTCCTGCCGCGTTCACGAATGATCTCCAGTACGGTTACGGCGTCTCGCATCTCGCGTACCTCACCGTCGTATGTCGATCGTGAGCACCTGTGTCCGCAGGGTAGGACGCCGACGAGGTTTCCGCAGATGCGGAGCCTTTTCCGACGTCCCCCCTCCGAACCGGGCATGCGACTTATCACCGCACCCGGCTCTCCAGTGCCGTGTTCCTCGAAGCCTGCCGCGTCGACAGTCCATTGTGGATGCCATCGTGGCAGTCACGGCAGACGATCAGGGTCTTGCGACGGCGTGACGCCATCTGCTTGGCCCAGCCGGGCTGTTCGTCCCGGCTCCCGGGTAGGAGGTCTTTCAGCCGCCGGACGTGGTGCGCTTCGACGTCTGTGCGCGACTGGCAGAGTTCACATCGACCGGCCATGAGCCGGTCGACGAGTTCCGCCGGTCGCTTCCTCCAGATGGCTGGGAGGTCGTCTTTGAGGACTACCGTCGTGGTCCTGCGGGCCAGGGACACCCCGCCCCATCGGGCGACCAGTGGCTTCTTTCCGCTGCCGCGTTCGACCGTGACCTGCAGGCCCCTGCGGGGACCTGCCGGTGTCTGCCAGGTGGCACGGTAGCGGTTCCAGACCTTGTTGACGCTGATCTTGTTCTTGTGCCCCAGCGTCTTGGTCAGTGACCGTTCCATGACCCATCTCAGCGTGCCGAGACGGTGCCGGTTGTAGGCCAGCTGGTAATACTCCGCGAGACCCCGGAACTCCGACTGGTAGCGCGCCACGACCTGAAAGTCCGAGTCATGTGCGCGCGCCGGGATGGGAGCCGGTTTACCGCGTCGCATGTAGGGCTTGCGTTTGGCTCGCGCGACATCCATGGGCACTTTCAGCCCGATCTGCCCGTTGATCGAGCGGTGACCGTGCCGATCGTGTTTGGCGTCGTTGTTGTGGACCACAATTTCGTAGCCGAGGAAACGGGCCGGTTCGGTGCGCCCGTGGGTTATCAAGGTCTTACGCTCGGAGAGTTCCAACTTGAGGCGATAGCCAAGAACCCTTCCGATCTTGCCCTTGATATCCTCGACCTCCCGTCGTGTGCCGGTGAAGCCCAACAGCCAGTCGTCCGCGTAGCGAATATAACGCAGCCGCCGGAAGCCTGGATCGTGGGGGTCGCGGGATGGGAGTCGCTGCAGTTGTCGACGCATCCGCCGGGTCCCTTCCCGTTGCCCTTTCTTCTCCAGCTTCCAGACAGCCTTGTGCAGCCGCATGTACGGTAGATAAGGCCGTCGTCGTTCTCCCTGGTTGTAGACGGGAAGGAGTGTCGTCTCGACATATCTGTCCAGCCGGTTCAGGTAGATATTGGAGAGCAAGGGGCTCAGGACTCCGCCTTGTGGCGCACCGCTCAACGTCTCGTGATAACGCCATTCCTCCAAATATCCGGCCTGAAGCAGCCCGTCAATGAGGCGCAAGAACCGTTCGTCGTAGATCTTCTCGGCCAGCACCGATCTCATGATCGAATGGTCCAAGGATCCGAAACAGTTGGTAATGTCGCCCTCGATGAACCACGTTGTTCCGCGCCAGTGGTGGTAGATTTCCTGCAAGGCGGTATGACACCCGCGGCCTGGACGGAACCCGTGGGAGCGGTCGGAGAACTGCGGCTCGTAGTACGCTTCCAAGAGGGAGCGGATCACTTCCTGCAGCAGCTTGTCCGACCATGTCGGCAGACCCAACGGGCGTTTCTTCGACGAATTCTTCTTGTCGATGTAGACGCGCCGGACCGGAGTCCATCGATAGCGCTCACACCGCAGCGCATCGATGATCGCCTGAATCTTCTTCAGGCTCATACCGTCCACGGTTTCCGCATTGACACCGGGCGTCATGGACCCGTCATTGCGGTAGATCTTCCCGTACGCACGCAAATACAACTCCGGATTGAACAACTGCCGGTACAGCCTCTCCAGTGGCAGTCCTCTCTTGCCGCGTTCGTGGATGATCTCCAGCAAGGCTTCGGCTCTCTGCATTACGCATACCCCGCCTGTCCAGATAATCCTCGACACCTGTGCCACTTGGCCCTGTAAGCAGCTTTCCCGCTCTCCCTGGCAGGCCGTTACCCCTGCGACTACTACTGGCACTCCGTCACCATAGGGCTCGCACCCCTTAGGTGATCCCGAATTCCTCATGCATTGGACGTATCGAGCGTGACGTAGGCGGCCTGTCCGTTCCCTTGAGTGAGCTCGTTGCTCACCGTCCACCAGTCGGAAGGATTGGGGCGAAGCAAAGGGGATTCGCCTGATACTGGTGGCTCCGCTCCGGGCGTTGTATGTCGGAGGATGCACATTTCCATCACCGGGAACTTGGCTTCAAACAATCCGGTCTTCGCCATATCACACGGGCCTTGCGCGGCAGCACCATCAACGCCTTCACAATGCTCCACGCTTTCCCGCCATGCTGCTGTCCCCTCGCGGTTTCCCGTCCAGGTGAGGCGGGCGGCCCAGAGGCCCTCCTTCCGAACCTCTACTCTCTGTGAGAGTGATCCAACGCCGAGTTAGACGGCGCAACTTCGCCCTGTGGACGGCTCTCCCGCCCGCCCTGGCCGGGCGTGACTCCGGCGACTACTGCGGACACTCCGTGACCATAGGGCTCGCGCCCCGTAGGCCATCCCGAATTCCCCTTGCGCTAGACGTATCGAGCGTGACGTAGGCGTCCCGTCCGTCCCCTTGAACAAGCTCATTGCCCGTCGCCCACCAGCCGGGAGGGTTGAGATGACGAAAGTCGGAATCATCCGATGCCGGTGGCCCCGACTCCAGACGCCGTGTCGGGGAGTGTGAACGTTTGCACCGCTGGAGACATAGGATTCAAGCAGTTTGGCCTTCGCCGTATCACGCGGGCCTTGCACGGCAACACCTTCGGCGTCTTCGCAGCGTTCCGCGCTTCCCCGCCATGCTGTGGTCCCCTCGCGCTTTCGCGTCCAGGTAAGGCGGGTGGCCCCGAGGTCACCTCCTCCCGAACCTCGGCCCCTGAAGGGCAATCCAGCGCCGAGTTAGACGGCGCACCCTCTCGGCTTATCCGGCTCGTGCCGTCCAGTTGTCAGGTCGTGTACCGCAGCGCCCAGTGCGCGAACAGGTCGGGTGACCGTTGCCGGACACCTGTCAGCCAGGCCCGCGCCCGCTTATCGCTGCGTCGCAGTCGCTTGTACTTCCACCTCGCCCATCGCATCAGATGGCGGTCGACGCGCTTGCCGATCGGGATCACCGCGCTCGGGTAGAGCACGGTGAAGTAGTTCAGCCAGCCTCGCACCTGGCCGAGCACCTGGCGGTGGTCGCCCTGGCGATCACCGCGCATGGCACGAAGGTACCGGTCGGGTTGTGGGAGGGCTCGACCGAGAACGCCACCGTGGTCAAGGCACTGCTCGTGGATCTGGTCGCCCGGGGCCTGGACGCCACCGACGGGCTGCTGGTCGTCATCGACGGCGCGAACGCTGTCCGCAGCGGTGAAGGCTGTTTTCGGTGCCAGCGCTGCGATCCAGCGTTGCACTGTCCACAAGAGACGGAATGTCGCCGACCATCTGCCCGAGGCCGAACGCGGCTGGGTTGACACCAAACTCGGAAAGATCTTCGCCAACCCCGACCCGGCCGCCGGGCTACGTGACGCGAAGTCCCTCGCGACCGCGTTGGCGCGCGAGCATCCCGGCGCCGCCGCGAGCCTGCGGGAGGGCCTGGAGGACATGTTCACCGTGACCCGGCTGGGCATCACCGGCACCCTGGCCCGCACGTTGACCACCTCGAACCCGATCGAGTCGATGATCTCGATCGCCCGCGCCACCAACCGCAACGTCACCCACTGGCGCGACGGGCAGATGGTGCTGCGCTGGACCGCCGCCGGCATGCTCAACGCGCAGCGCTCGTTTCGCCGCGTCCGCGGGTTCAAGCAGATGCCGCAACTCGTCGCCGCGCTGCACCGACACACCCACCCGAGCACTGCCCGAGCCGAAACTGTCGGTACAGCCGCCTAACATCAGATCGGATCTCCACCGAAGTTCCACGAGATCCGGGACATCCTCGTTGGGTTGGTGGTGCACGGTTTGGCGCGGTGTGGCGGGGAGGTCTGCGATGGTGTGGTTGACGGGCAACGGTGATGCACGGCCGGCGCGGTGGCGGCGCCTGGCCGGTGTCCGTCCCGGTCGTGCGAGCCGCGGCCGGCCGGGCTCGCGCCGGGGCAGCCATGGGTGGCCGCTGGTCACCCGGAGCGGCCGGATGCGGCCCACGCGCGGAGCCGGGCTATGACCTTCTCCCATCCGGGGCTGGCCGATGGGCCGGTGTACCTGGACTACAACGCGACCACCCCGGTCGACCCGGCGGTGGTGGAGGCGATGATGCCGTACCTGACGGCGCACTTCGGCAACCCGTCCAGCGCCCACCCCTACGCGGCCGTCCCGCGCGCCGCCCTCACCGCGGCCCGCGCGCAGGTGGGCGCGCTGATCGGCGCAGGCGGCGAGGGGATCGTGTTCACCGGCAGCGGGTCGGAGGCCAACAACCTGGCCATCCGCGGCGCCGTGCTGGCCGGCGGTGTCGACCGGCCCCACGTGATCACTCAGGTGACCGAGCATCCGGCGGTGCTGGCGACGTGCGCCGTGTTGCACCGGCTGCACGGGGTCGAGGTGACCTACCTGCCCGTCGACGGCCACGGCCTGGTCGACCCGGCGGCCCTTCACGCCGCGCTGACCCCGCGCACCGTGCTGGTCTCGGTGATGGCCGCGAACAACGAGACCGGCGTCCTGCAACCCATCGCCGAACTGGCGCGCATCGCCCACGCCCACGGGGTGCTGGTGCACACCGACGCCGCCCAGGCCGCCGGCAAGATCCCCGTCGACGTGGCCGACCTGGGCGTTGATCTGCTTACCGTCGTCGGGCACAAGATGTACGCCCCGAAGGGGATCGCCGCCCTGTACCGGCGCCCCGACCTGACCCTGGAGCCGATCGTCTACGGCGGCGGTCAGGAGCACGGCCTGCGCGCCGGAACCGAAAACGTGGCCCTGGCCGTCGCGCTCGGCGCCGCCGCCACCCTCGCCGACGCCGACCTGGCCGACGGCGGCCACCTACGGCTACGCGTCCTACGCGACCGGCTGTACCAGCGGCTCACCGCGGCCCTCGGCGACCGGGTGGTCTTCAACGGGCATCCCGACCGGCGCCTGCCGCACACCCTCAACCTCAGCGTCACCGGCGTGTCCGGCGACGACCTGCTCGCCGCCGTCCCCGGGGTGGCCGCCTCCACCGGCTCGGCCTGCCACGCCGGCAGTCGCGCACCGTCACCCGTGCTGGCCGCGATGGGCCTGCCCGCCGAGCGCAGCCTCGCCGCGCTGCGCCTGTCGTTGGGCCGCTGGACCACCGCCGCCGATGTCGACCGGGCCGCCGACCTGCTCACCACCGCCGCCCGCGGCCTGTCCCGCGCCGCCACCAGGGCGTCGTGAGCCCGAGGTCGTGAAGTCGGTGTCCGCGACCGATCGGCCCGTGGTGCTCGACGCGGGCGACCGCGGCTGCGTACGCCTGCTGCTAGATCTGCGCGCGCTGGTCGACGTGTCGCCGGCCGGGATGAGGGCGGGAATCCCATGCCGGCCGACGCAATGCATGCTGTCGCGGTCCAGGCGATCAGGCGAACGCGTGCGGGGTTCGTTGTCGGTGTGCCGGCCGGCTCATGTCTCGTCATTACCGCCGGGTGATGGCCGCAGCCTGCGGCGCCGTGCTGGCCGGGTGGAGCGGCGGGCGTGGTCGAGGGCGAGCAGGATGCGGGTGGCCAGGGTCAGTGAGATGGCCAGCACGGTGCCGCTGAGGGCGACAGTGGCGCCGGCTGCCGGGCTGGGGTGGGCCTTCAGCCCGGTGGACAGCGCGCCGGTGGCGAGTGCGGCGATCAGCACGAGGGCCCAGAAGGATCTCCGGGCCCGTGCCGTGGGGTTGGGTGCGGTGGGCATGTGGTCACATCAGGTGCTTGGCGGCGGGGGTGGTCACCGCGAGGATGGTCAGGACGATGATCGCGATGACGACGACCGCGGCCAGGCTCATGGCCACCGGGCGGGTGCGCCAGTGCCGGCGGGCGTTGCGGTCGACGAACGGGACCAGGATCAGCAGGAGGAACAGCGCGGCGCCGCCGTAGAGGATGCCGGACAGGCCGATCCAGTTCTCCAGGGTGAACATCCACCAGAACGGCCAGGGCGGCAGGGTCACCTCGATGCCGGCCACCGGTTCGGGGCCGACCACGGGTGGCAGCAGCACGGTGAGGATGCCCAGGGCGCCGAGCACGACGAGCGCGAACGCGCTGACCCGGCGTAGGTGCTGGGTGAACGGCTCGGTGGGTTCGTCGGCGCCGGCCTGGGTGCCGGTGGCGTCGGTGGGCAGGGACGGGTGCGGGGAGATCCGGTGTCGTTTGATCAGCAGCGCGTGCCAGACGAACAGGGTGAAGATCAGCACTGGGATGATCACGACGTGGGCGCCGTAGAGGCGCACGATGATGGGTATGTTCTTGGCGAAGTCCGGGGAGAACCACCAGCCGGCGCCGCTGAGCAGCTGGCCGATCTCGATGTTGTGGGAGAGGGCTTCGTAGCCTTCCTGGTCCCACTTGAGTACGGTGCCGGTGAACAGGGCCAGGATCACCAGCCCGAACATCGACACCCCGATGAGCCAGTTGCCCTCGCGGGGTTTCTTGTAGGAGCCGGTGAAGAAGACCCGCAGCAGGTGCAGCGCGGCGGTCACGTACATCGCCTGGGCCGACCAGAAATGGATCCCGCGGATGAACGACCCCAGCCACACGTGCTGCTCGATGTCGCGGACGGAGGCGTTGGCGCCCTCCGGGGTGGGGTTGTAGAACTGGACCAGGATGATCCCGGTGACGATGAGGACCACGAACATCGCGGCGGTGATTCCGCCCAGGCTCCACGTCACGCTGTTGGCGTGTTCGGGGACCGGGTAGCGCAGTGCGCTGATGCCCAGCCGGTCGTCGACCACGTCCCAGGCCCGCCGGTACCAGCCCCGGGGGCGTGGCGCTTCCGGGGCGACAGAGGGTGTCTCTGTTTGGGTCATGGGGACCTCCTTCAGGAACTCGACGTGGGGCCGCGGGGTTCGGGTGGAGTGGCGAGTTGACGGCGCAGGACACGTACGCTCTCGGCCGGCCGGAACCGCAAGGCGAGCCAGACGCCCAGCGCCAGGGCGAGGACGCTGAGCACCAGCAGCACCCAGTCACCGCCGGCCAGGCGTCCCTGCGTGCTGAGCCCGTCGTGAACCACCGTGGTACCGGTCTCCTCGCCCTTCGCCCCCGGCATCGGGGCGCCGGGCTTGAGCGACTGCTGCAGCAGCGTGCGGACCTGGCCCATATCGCCCTTGTCCAGGGCGTCCTTCGCCGCCTGGACCTGCGCCATGTCGACGCCGTCCTTGTCGGGTGCCTTCAGCGCGTGATCGACCTTGTCACTGATGTCGTCCATGTCGCCGGGCTTGTTCACGATGAACCCGATCGCCTGCAGGACGAGTACCGATGCCTGGTCGCTCTCCCCTTCGTCCTGCGCCATCGCCGGCGCCGCGGCGAGCGTGGTGAGCCACACCCCGACAAGCAGCGCGGCCAAGATCGTAACCGGCCGCCGGAGTGGTATGCGCCAGATGAACATACCGGTCATGTAGGAAAGGATGAGGGCCACATCGACCAATGGCCATCAACCGAAGACCCCCCATCGAGGGGCCGAACGTCCCTACCCGGTGGGGGTAGCCGCTGACAGCGTCGGGGTGAGCAGCGCACGCTTACGCGGGGTCGCCCCGGCGCCGGCCACCGACGTGCGCTGGGACAGCGCGCCCATCCTCACCGCCGTCGCGACCCGGACCGGCGTTCGCCCGCGGAGATCTCAAGGGTGCGTGAATGCGGGTCAGTGGGAGCGTCATGCCGGGGGCCGCCGGCACGATACTCCCGCGGCACATCAAACAGGCGCAAGGCGACATGGCTGAGAACGTCACCGAAGCTGGAGTCGGACTCCCGAGGACGTTTCGACATGACCCGGCCAGCCCAGTCATGTCGAATATGGACCGCTCGGATGGGGTGGCTACCGGACATTCTCTGTTTGGGTGTCCTATGTCGGTCTGGCGCTGGCCGGGGCGCCAGGCGTCGTCGCGGCCACGGGCGGGGCCTCCGCCGCCCGGCGACGCCAGCCTGGGAGTCGCCGGTGCGGCCGGCGCGCAGACGGGCCCATGCTGCCTGCCAGCGGCACCGCCGCGACCACATTCTTTCTTCTCGGTGACCCCCGTGCAGCCGGTTAGGCCGGCCGGGTCGGGAGAGCCGGCGCCAACGGCCCCCAGCCGGGGAACGCCAGCGCTCCGGGGTCGCCAGACCGAATGGCCGCGGGCTGGCGCGGTGCTGTGCATCGATGCCGCCACCACCTGGGGCGGCGCGATCCGACCACGACCACCGACAGACCAACCCGGCCTGCCCGACCAGGCCGATCAACGACGGGGCACCACGCCTGTCAACGCCGACAAGCTCCTCCTCATCCTGATCCTGATCCCGAACGCCATAACGTGACCGGTAGCTATTGCCCGGTTCGCCCTTCGGCACCGGCGTCGGCTCGCCATCTCATTACCTTTTGCCTGAAATATCGGATCGATACATTCGGCGAGCTGGACGGTAGTCGACTGGTAGCCGCCATCAATCAGCCGTTGGAAGCCGTGCCGAGACCGCTCGTGCCAGCTACGGTGGCGCACATGGCAGATGGTTTCGACGCGGCCATGCCCCTTGATTGGCCCGTGCGCGGCGATCTCGTTACGGGCTCCGCCGGCTGGTGATGAACTTGCTGCAAAGAAAAGATGTGTCGCGGGCCGCCGCCACCACACCTGGTGGCCGGGCCGCTTACCCGACCACCGGGCGCGCGATGTCCGCGTCTTTCAGCGTTGCCTGCCGCAGGCGCGGATGACGACGGTGCCGCCGGTGGGCTGGGTGAACTCGCCGACGGTGACGCCCTCCAGGTAGCCCGAGCCGGGTGGGGCGTTGCGGGTCGAGGTGACGGTCATCGGAATACCGGTGTGGACCTCCCCCATGGTCGCGCAGTGGTGCGTAACGAGCATGGAAATGACCCCGCCGTGCACCCGGTTGCGGGGGGCGCCGAAGTCGGTCCAGCCGGTCAGTGCGGTTGCCGTCCAGGTGCCCCGGCAGTGGACGGTGCCGTCGGCGTTGTGGTGCACGAAGCCGCCGCCGGCGTGCACGGTCGCGGTGTTGGGGGTGAACGTGCCAGCGCCGGTGACCTGGATCCAGTCGCCGGGCGCGGCCGTCGTTCCCCCGCTTGGGGCGACCGCGGTGTTGGGCGTGACCAGGGCAAAGGCGAAAACCGTGCCCTGCGGGTTCGTGGCCGTCGTGGCGGCGGCTGCCGCGCTGGCCGGCACCAGTAGCGCCAGGATCATCAGCGCCGCACCGCCGATCAGCGTGAGCGTTCGTCGCATGTGCCACCTCCGAAGAAGACCGAGTAGGTACCCGACGCATCATGCGACGCAATCAGGGGGACCGGACGGGCCGAAAGTCCCGTCAAGGCCTATCGACGGTGGGCACCGGGTCGTGGCACACGGCCACCGACACCTGGCCGCCGTCCCCGCAGTCACGATTGGTACGCGCCCGCTCGGGTGCTTGATCTGGACCGCAGGCTGCGACCAGTGTCGGTCGCGGCTCGTCGCATTCATGTCAGATTGGGGAGGTCGAACCACGAGAACAGCGACCAGGCCCGGCACGATCCGCCCGCCCGAGCGAGCACCCTCTGCGCCTCCGCGAGTACCGCTACGGAGTCCGCGACCACGTGGAGTACCTTGTCGGCCCGGTAGCCGGCCAGCGCGCCGTCGGCGAACGCCAGTTGCGACGCCGTGGCGACCCGAAAGTCCCGACGGGGGAAGCGGGACCGGCGGCCAGGCCGATCATGCCCGCGTTGGTGTCCACCCGACTGGGGCGAGTCGTCGCCCGGCCAGCTCCGCCACCGCGCTGCGCGCGGCAACCGTCACCCGCACGGCCCGGCAAGGCCACCCGCAAGCTGGCTACCCGCCCTGTCCAAGGGGAAGAAACGCAGCCGTAAACGGATGGCCGAGGTCGGCGCGGTCGACGAGGTTACCCCGGTGGCACGCATGGTCGCCGACGGGCTACGCCCAGCCGACGGTGCATCGCATTGTCAGCCCGCTTGTCGCGGCAGTGGCGGTCAGTATGATCGGGGCCGGCTGGTGGCGTCTACGCTTTCGGTATCTATCACCTCGGCTACCCTGTGCGCGGAGCCAGTACGTCGCCCTGTGCAATTGATTGAACCGCCTCGGGTTCACGGTTCGCCTACTCGCTGGTAGCGGCTGATGATGTCCGTGCTTTGTCTTGATCGTGTGTTGCCGACCAGCTGGCGAGCAGGCGCAGTCCGTCTTCGGAGGCGGTGCCCGGTTCGGTGCCGTAGGCGACCAGGCTCAGGCCGTCGTCGGCGGCCAGTTCCATCACCTCGAAGGTCAGCTGCAGCTCGCCGATGACCGGGTGGCGGATGTGCTTGATTCCGGTGCGGTGCAGGCGTACGTCGTGTGCGGCCCACCGGTTGCGGAAGTCATCGCTGCGGGTGGCGAGTTCCCCGATGAGGTCGGTCAGCGCCTTGTCGTAGGGGTCGCGGCCGGCCTGCGCGCGCAGCAGCTCGACGGTGTCGTCGGCAATGCGGTCCCAGTCGGTCCAGAAGTCTCGGGCGTGAGGGTCGAGGAAGGTGAACCGCGCGAAGTTGGTGGGGCCGGCATAGATCGGTGCGAAGAGGGCTCGGCCGAGCTGGTTAGCGGCGAGGGCGTCGGTGCGGCCGTTCATGACCACGGCGGGCACGTTGGTCATCGCGTCCAGCAGCCGCTGCACGTTTGCACGCACGCCGTGCGGCGCAGGCTGGCGACGCCTGCGCGCCGCCGGTCCGGCCGCGCGGGCGAGGTCGTGCAGGTGGGCGCGTTCGGCCTCGTCCAGTTGCAGCGCGCGGGCGATGGCGTCGACCACGCTGTCGGAGACCCCGGTGAGGTTTCCGCGTTCGAGGCGGGAGTCTATCGGCCCTGCATCCCGCTGACGGTCCGGGCAACGGTGGATACAGACACCCACCGACGAGGTAGCGCGAACACCGGGAATGCGGAGAGGTACCGCGGCTTAGTTCGACCGCGGATCTCAACCGTCGGGAAGACGGGCATCCGACAGGACCGGCCAGCACACTTCAGCCGGTGGGTGTCTGCTATTCGCCGCGTGCTGTCCGGCGGGGGTCAGCGGGCCGCCGCGAGGGTGGGCGCGCAGCGTTGCCGCCATTCGCCGACCCCGCCGTCCCCGATCAGGCGTACCGGGAGCCCGGCCCGGTCGAGCAGGCTCGCCGCGATCGAGGCGCGGTGGCCGTTGGAGCAGATGACCCAGGTGGGCCGGTCGGGCGGCAGGTCGTCGAGGCGCTCGGGTAGGTCGGCGACGAAGGTCTGCTGGCTACTGGGGACGCCGCCCCAGGCCCATTCGAGTTCCTGCCGCACGTCGAGCACGCGCAACGGCTGCCCGGCGAGCATGGCCTCACACAAGTCACCGACGCTGGCCGTGGGGAAGGAGCCGACCTCGTACCCGCCGCCGGTCCAGGCGTCGATGCCGCCGTCGAGGTACCCGGCGATCCGGTCCCAGCCGATACGGATCAGCTGGGTGACCGCCTCGACCCGGCTGGCATCGGCCGGTTCGGGCAGCACCAGGACCAGCGGTGCGTCGAAGGGCAGCATCCACCCGACGTAGCTGGCGAAGCCGGAGTTGAGCTCGATGTTGACCGAGCCCGGGATGTGCGCGGCGGCGAACGCCGCCCGGTCGCGCCCGTCGACCACCCACACGTCGCCGCCCAGCCGCCCGGCGAGATCGGCTGCATTGATTGCGGGCAGGTCGGGAACATGCCCGAGGACCGGGGCGCCCCGTCGGTTGATCGGCGCCATGTACCGGTAGTAGCGCGGGTAGGCCATCAGCTCGTCACGCAGCTCGGCGCTGAACTCGACGAAGTCCGGCGCGGTCAGCAGCGGGTTGTCACGCCGCTCGGCGCCGATGGTGCTGGTGCGCCACGTGGTGGGCATGGCGGCCACGCAGAAGCTGCCGGCGCCGTGGGTGGGCAGCACCCGCGCGGCGGCGGGCAGGGCGGCCAGCCGGAGCAGGCTGTCGTACTGGGCGCGGGCCAGCTCCTCGGTGTGCTCCGGGCCTAGCAGGTCGGGGCGGCCGGCGCTGCCGACCAGCAGGCTTCCAGGTCACCCGCTGCAACCAGTGCGAGGACGCGCCCTGCGTTGCGGCCTGCCCCACGTCGGCGATGTTCCTGCGGCCTGACGGGATCGTCGACTTCGACAACAGGCGTGTATCGGCTGCAAGGCGTGCATGGCGGCGTGCCCCTACGATGCGATCTTCATCAACCCGGAGGACCATTCGGCGGAGAAGTGCAACCTGTGCGCGCACCGCCTCGACGTGGGACTCGAACCGGCGTGTGTGGTGGTCTGCCCGACCCAGGCGATCATCGTCGGTGACATGGGTGACCCGGAGTCCGAGGGCGGCGCGGATCGTGGCACGGGAGCCGGTCGCGGTGCGCCGCCCGGAGAAAGGAACCCGGCCGAAGCTGTTCTACCGGGGCGCCACCCAGGCCACCCTCGACCCCCTCGCGGCCCGCCGACCAACCGGCGGCACGTTCATGTGGAGCGAGATCCCGTCCGGCGCTCAGCGGGTGACCTCCGGCCGTCCGGGCGGGGCGAACAGCAGCGCCGCCGCGCTGCTGTCCTACGACATCTCGCACCGGGCGCCGTGGGACTGGCGGGTGAGCCTGTACACCTGGACCAAGGGCATCGCGGCCGGGGCGTACCTGGTGGCGCTGCTCCTGGTGCTGACCGGGTCGGCAACTTGGGCCGACCCTCTGGTGGTGTGGGTGGCGCCGGTGCTCGCCGCGGTCTTTCTCGCCGCCACGGCCGGCCTGCTGGTATGGGATCTGGAGCACCCCGCCCGGTTCTTCTACATCCTGACCCGCCCGCAGTGGCGCAGCTGGCTGGTGCGCGGGGGCATCGTCCTGAGCGGGTACGCCGCCGTGCTCGGCCTGCACTTACTGGCCGGCATTGTCGGTAACACCGGGCTGCGGCAGGCCGTCGCGGTGCCCGGCGTCCCGCTCGCGGCGATGACCGCGATCTACACCGCGTACCTGTTCGCCCAGGCCAAGGCCCGCGACCTGTGGCAGAACCCACTGCTGCCGGCGCACCTGCTCATACAGGCGACCCTGGCCGGCGCCGCCGCCCTGCTCCCGGTCGCCGTCTGGTGGCAGCGCGACGCGGTCACGCCCCTGGCCTGGATCCTGGCCGGCGGCTGCCTGGCCCACCTGCTGCTGGTACTCGGCGAGGTCACGCTCACCCACCCCACGGCGCACGCCCGGCTGGCCGCCTTCGAGCTGGCCCGCGGCCGGTTCCGGGGCTTCTTCTGGGCGGCGGCCGGGCTCGTCGCGGCGGGCCTGGTCGCGCCGCTGGCCGGCGCCTGGGCAGCCCCGCTCGCGCCGCTCGTGCTGGCCGGGCTCGCCGCCTACGAACATGCGTACGTGCAGGCCGGCCAGGCCGTGCCACTGGCCTGAAAGGGGAGACGGTGGACATCGCCAAGCTGGAGGAGATCGCGGGCCGGGTGAGCGCCGCCCGCGCGGCCACGCAGGCTCGCGGCGAGACGTTCTACCCCGGCCCCAGCCGGGTACACCTGGCCGCCTTCCCGCCTAAGGAGCGCTGGGACGACTGGGTCGAGCTGGACTCCCGGTCCTGGCCGCGGCGGGTCGAGCGCCGCTACATGCTGGTCCCCACCACCTGCTTCAACTGCGAGTCCGCCTGCGGGCTGCTCGCCTACGTCGACCGGGACACCCTGCACGTGCGCAAGTTCGAAGGCAACCCGGAGCACCCTGGCTCGCGCGGGCGCAACTGCGCCAAGGGGCCGGCCACCCTCAACCAGGTTACCGACCCGGACCGGATCCTCGCCCCGCTCAAGCGGGTCGGCGCCCGGGGTGAGGGCCGCTGGGAGCAGGTTGGCTGGGACGAGGCCCTGGACGACATCGCCGCCCGCATCCGCGCCGCGATCACCGACGGCCGGCCGAACGAGGTGATGTACCACGTCGGCCGCCCCGGTGAGGACGGGTTCACCGAACGGGTGCTGGCCAGTTGGGGCGTGGACGGGCACAACTCGCACACCAACGTGTGCTCGTCGGGTGCCCGCACCGGCTACCACCTGTGGACGGGCATCGACCGGCCCAGCCCCGACCACGCCAACGCCGACGTCATCCTGCTCATCAGCTCGCATCTGGAATCCGGGCACTACTTCAACCCGCACGCCCAGCGGGTCATCGACGCCAAGACCCGCGGCGCGAAACTGATCGTGCTGGACACCCGGCTGTCCAACACCGCCACCCACGCCGACCACTGGCTGGCCCCCTATCCCGGCTCGGAGTCGGCGATCCTGCTGGCCATCGCCAACCACCTCATCCAGACCGGCCGCTGCGACCGGGAATTCGTGCGCCGCTGGTGGAACTGGGCCGAGTACCTGGCCTGCGAGCACCCCGACGGCGAGCAGACCTTCGAGCGGTTCGAGGAGATCCTGCACGACCTGTACCGCGAGTACACGTTCGAGTTCGCCGCCGCCGAGTCCGGTGTCGCGGCGTCCACCATCGCCCAGGTCGCCGCGGCGGTGGCGCGGGCCGGCACCCGCCTTTCGACCCACAGCTGGCGCTCCGCCGCCGCCGGTAACCTCGGCGGCTGGCAGGTGGCCCGCTGCCTGTTCCTGCTCAACTGCCTGCTCGGCGCGGTCGCCACCGAAGGCGGCACCTACCCCAACGCGTGGAACAAGTTCGTGCCGCGCCCGATCCACACCCCCGGCCACCCACACACCTGGAACGAGCTGACCTGGCCGCTGGAGTACCCCCTCGCCCTCAACGAACTGTCGTTCCTGCTGCCGCACTTCCTCAAAGAGGGCAGGGGCCGGCTTTCCGTCTACTTCACCCGGGTCTACAACCCGGTGTGGACCAACCCCGACGGAATGAGCTGGGTCGAGGTCCTCACCGACCCCGAGCTGATCGGGCTGCACGTGGCGATGACCCCGGTGTGGAACGAAACCGCGTACTTCGCCGACTACGTCCTACCGATGGGCACCGGCGCCGAACGCCACGACCTGCACTCCTACGAGCAGTACGACGGGCAGTGGATCGGCTTCCGCCAGCCGGTGCTGCGCGCCGCCCGCGAACGCCTCGGCCAGCGGGTCACCGACACCCGCCAGGTCAACCCGGGCGAGGTGTGGGAGGAGAACGAGTTCTGGATCGAACTGTCCTGGCGCATTGACCCCGACGGCTCGCTCGGCATCCGCCGCCACCACGAGTCCCGCGAGCACCCCGGCGAGAAGCTCACCGTCGACGAGTACTACCGGCACATCTTCGAGAACTCGGTCCCCGGCCTGCCGGAGGCTGCCGCCGCGCAGGGCCTCACCCCCCTTGAGTACATGCGCCGGTACGGGGCCTTCGAGATCCGCTCCGGGATCGGTCCCGTCTTCGCCCAGGAGATCCCGGCCGACGAGCTACGCGACGCGGTCGACAACCCGTTCGGACGGGTCTACGCCCCCACGCCCGCCCCAGCCACCCCGAACGTCGTCCCGGTCGCCACCCCCGAGCCGGACGCACAGGGCCGCCGCCCGGTCGGCGTCCGCGTCGACGGCGTGGTCTGTCGGGGCTTCCCGACCCCCAGCGGGCGGCTGGAGTTCTACTCACGCACCATGGCCGACTGGGGCTGGCCCGAACACGCCCTACCCGGCTACGTCCGCAGCCACATGCATCCATCCGCACTCGACTCCGACCAGATGGTGCTCATCTCGACCTTCCGGCTGCCCGTCCAGATCCACACCCGCGGCGGCAACGCCAAATGGCTCAACGAACTCGCCCACACCAATCCACTGTGGATCCACCCGTACGACGCCGGGCGGCTCGGTGTCGGCGCGGGCGACCTGGTCCGGGTGGAGACCGCGATCGGGTACTTCGTGGTCAAGACCTGGGTGACCGAAGGCATCCGCCCCGGCGTCGTCGCCTGCAGCCACCACATGGGCCGCTGGAAGCTCGCCGGCGACCGCCACGACGGAGCCGGGCAGGTCATGGCCACCGTCGACCTGGCAAAGACCGGCGAACAGTGGGCGATGACCCGCCGGTCCGGTGTCCGCCCGTACGCCTCCGCCGACCCGGACACCCAACGCATCTGGTGGACCGACGATTGCGCCGAGGGGTGTTGCGCGGTGCTGGTTACCGCGCCTGGAGCGGTCATGACACATCTCCTGCGTGTGTTGTCGGGCCGCCTGCCAGTTCCGGCGGTCCTTACAGCGATCACCTTCGATTCGCCGACCTGGGGTGGGTAGGGACCGATGCCCCGACCCGCCGGGTCGACGGTCCCTACCCGGGTGGGGTATGTCCGGATGATGCTGGAGTGCAGGGCGGTGGCCGACGAGGGTGCCACGGGTACGAGGTGAGGTGGATGGCGATGACCACGGCAGTGACACAGAAGGCGGTGGCCGACGGTACAGCGGCGGCGGCGATGCCGCCGGGTTACCGCGCGCACAAGGATGATCACTTGGCCCGGTTGCGCAAGGTCGAGGGTCAGGTGCGTGGGATCGCCCGGACGGTGGAGGGCGACCGGTACTGCATCGACGTGCTGACCCAGGTCAGTGCCGCGACGCGGGCGTTGCAGCAGGTCGCGTTGGGTCTGCTGGATGACCACCTGCGCCATTGCCTGATGGATGCGGCCGGCCGTGGTCCCGAGGACAGCCGGGCCAAGCTCGACGAGTTGTCGCTGGCGCTGCGTCGGGCGGTGCGGCTGTGACCGGCCGGCGGGGCGGGGCACCACGTGGCCGCGCGCCTTGGGCGCCGCCGCTGGAGTCTTCGTCGAATCTTCGTCGTTGCGCGGACAGACCTTCGGGGACGGCGACCACGCTGGAGGTATCGGAAGACATCGAGCACGGTTGAGGTGAGGACGATGATGGGCTGGTACGGCAGCGGGATGGGCCTGGGTGCCTGGCTGTTCATGGGGACGTTCTGGGTGTTGCTGCTGGCGTTGATCGTCTGGCTGGTGGTGCGGCTTCTTCCCTCGGGTAACCGCCCGGCGGCCGGGGCGGCTCCGCAGTCGCCGGAGGAGATCCTCGACGCGCGGTTCGCCCGTGGTGAGATCGACGAGCAGGCCTACGCGGCGGCCCGCACGGCGCTGAGCGCCGCCCGGGGACAGGGGCGGTGAGCCCGGTGCGCCGAGCGTGGTTGAGCGTCGCACTGGTCGCCGCGGTGGCCGCCTTGGCCGTGTCGGTCGTCCTCGCGGTGGGCCAGGCCCGTACGCCGCGGCTGGCCGGCAACACCGGCGTGATGGGCGGCACGGGCGCAGTGTCCGGGCCGGGCATGATGGGCGGCGCCGGGATGATGGGCGGCACCGGGATGATGGGCGGCACGGTCTGGCTGCCCGGCAACGGTGGGAGGGTCGCCTCGATCCCGGCGGCCAGGGACCGGGCCGCCACCGCCGCGGCGGGTCAGAGCCTGCACCCGGGTGAGGTCATCTGGTTCGACAACGGGTTCTACGTCGAACTCAAAGACGCCGCCGGGAACTCCGCCACCGAGGTGATCGTGGACCCGGGCAGCGGCGCGGTGAGTACCGAGCCGGGCCCGGCGATGATGTGGAACACCCGCTACGGCATGCGCGGCCCTGCCGGCGCGAGCGCAGTCGCCACGGTCAGCGCCGGCCAAGCGAGGCAGATCGCCACGGCGTGGCTGGCCGCGAACCTGCCCGGCCGCCTCGCGCAACCACCGGACAGCTACCCCGGCTACTACACGATGGAGACCACCACGGCCGGTGGGATCGTCAACGGGATGCTGTCGGTCAACGCCACCACCGGACAGGTCTGGTACCACTCCTGGCACGGCCGGTTCATCGCCAAGGACGACTCGTGACCACCACTCCCCGACCCGACCCCGCACCCGCGACGCCCGACCGGCGGCGGGTGCGGGCCCTTGTCGTCGACGACGAACCCAGCCTCGTCACCGTCGTCGCCGGATACCTGCAGCGCGAGGGGTACGAGGTGGACACTGCCGCCGACGGCGAGGCCGCCCTCACCTCGGCCCGCCGCAGCCGACCCGATGTGGTCGTCCTGGACCTGATGCTGCCCGGCATCGACGGCATCGAGGTCTGCCGGCAGCTGCGCATTTTCACCGACGCGTATGTCATCATGCTGACCGCCCGCTCCGAAGAGGTCGACAAGCTGATCGGCCTGTCCGTGGGCGCCGACGACTACCTAACCAAACCCTTCTCACCCCGGGAACTGGTCGCCCGGATCAAGGTGATGCTGCGCCGGCCCCGCACCGCCAGCGGCGGGAACGGTCAGGATGCGGTGCGCCGGTTCGGGCCGCTGGCGATCGACCCGCCGTCGCGTGAGGTCCACCTCGACGGCGTGCCGGTGGAGCTGACCCGCACCGAGTTCGACATCCTCGACGCCCTGTCCGCCCGGCCCCGCCTGGCCTTCACCCGCGCGCAACTCATCGAGGCGGTCTGGGGCGGTAGCTGGGTCGGCGACGAGCACCTGGTGGACATCCACGTGGGACACATCCGCCGCAAGCTGGGCGACGATCCGGCCAGTCCCCGCTACCTGCTGACGGTGCGCGGGGTCGGCTACCGGATGGGTACCGGATGAACCGCCGATCTGCTGCCGGACCGCGACGCCGCTGGGCCGGTATCGGCCTGGGTGCGCGGCTGTTCGCCGCGACCGGGCTGGTCGTGGTCGCCGGCGCGGCTACGCTGCTGGTCGTCGCGCTGCTGGTCGCCCCGCAGGTCTTCCACGCCCACCTGCGCATGGCCCTCGGCACAATCCCGGCCGCCACCGGGCAGCATGTTGATGAGGCGTTCACCCGCGCCATCCTGTTGTCACTGGGCATGGCAGTCGCCGTCGCGACGCTGGCCGCGTTGACCGTGGCATGGCTGGTGTCGCGGCGCATCGCCGCGCCCGTGTCCGACCTGGCCGCCGCTGCCGGCCGGGTGGCCACCGGGGGATACGACACCCGGGTGCTAGACCCCGGGCTGGGTCCGGAGTTCACCGCCCTCGCCGAGGGCTTCAACGCGATGGCCGGTCGGCTCGCGGCCACCGAGCGGGTCCGGCAACGCATGCTCGCCGACCTGGCCCACGAACTACGCACCCCGGTCGCCTGCATCGAGGCCACCGTCGAAGCCGTCGCCGACGGCGTCCTGCCGGCCGGGGACGCCACGTGGGCCACCCTGACCGATCAGACCGGCCGGCTGGGCCGGCTCGTCGCCGACATCGCCGCGGTGTCCCACGCCGAGGAACGCAGCCTCTACCTCGACCCCCACCCGCACGCCCTCGGCGACCTGGCCGCCGCGGCCGCGGCGGCCATCCAGGCCCGCTACAGCGCCAAAGGCGTGCGGCTTGACGTCGACGCCGACCCCGAGACCCCGATGGTGAACGCCGACGCCGGCCGCCTCGGCGAGGCCTTGGCCAACCTGCTGGACAACGCGCTGCGCCACACCCCGCCCGGCGGGACGGTCACCCTCACGACCCGGCGCGGCAGCCAGTTCGGCCACCCCGTTGCCCACCTCGCCATCGCCGACAGCGGGGACGGGTTCGACCCGAACCACGCCGACCGGCTCTTCGAACGCTTCTACCGCGCCGACGCGGCCCGTACCCGCGGCGCCGCGGGTTCCGGCATCGGCCTGACCATCACCAAGGCCATCGTGGGCGCCCACGGCGGAACCCTGCGCGCCCGCAGCGACGGCCCCGGACACGGCGCCACCTTCCAGATCACCCTGCCCGCGGCCACCTGACCCGCACGTCCGACCCCTCGGGAGATCCGCAGCAACTCGTCGCTGTCAGCCACGGCATGCCGGGCGTCGACGCCCGGCGCGCTGGCAGGGCCACCGATCGCCGGGATCTGCTGCGAGCCGGCCGGGTCGATCAGGTATATGCCCGTATCTCGGCGCATGCGTGCCGGCGCGTTTGCCCTGCCCGCTGGACGGTGACCCGCCGCAGGGTGCTCTTCCTGATCCTCACCATGGACGTGCGCTACCGACCAGTAGGCCGCTGCGACCCGTCCGGCCGGTTGCGGTCTCCTCACGGCGGAATGGGCTGAGAGCCACGAGCGCGGGCGCAGCGGCATCTGGCCGTGGGCCGGAGGCGTGCCGTCGCGCTCAGGCGGGTGGTGCGCCGCGCAGGATGCCCAGCCGCCGCTGGTACTCCTCCTCGTCGATGTCACCCCGGGCGAACCGCTCGGCGATGATCTGTTCCGGGGTGGAGGGCTGGGCCGGGCCGCCGGCGTCCCGCCGGCCGGCCCGGCCGAGGTAGCGGACCAGCACGACGATTACGCCGACGATCAGAGCCCAGAACAGAACCGTGTTCAGGATCATCAACAGGTATCCCCAGCCGCCCATGCCGGAGCCGTACCAGTTCATCATTATCGGTCCTCCTCGCTTCAAGGCCGCAACGTGGACGCTGCCGGCCGGTACCCCGTTGCCTGGTTCCTACTTATCGCGCCTGTGTCGCGGTGCCCGCTCCGATCGGCATGCCGGGTTCGGTCGAGTCGATGCGTGGCGCGCGACCGCCGCGACCCGGCGACTTGCCGGCGGCAGGATGGCGGAGCGTAGAAGCGGCCCGTCGTCGCCTCCCGTGGCCTCGTGTTCCGGATCCTGGCGCGCCGGCCGGGTTGGTTGGCCGAACCGGCGGCCGGACTTTCTCGACCCTGGTCGATCGTCGTCAACGATAGCCGGCAGTAGACAGGGATACCCCGTGCTCGCTGGGTGGGGGTCGCGCGATAAGTCTCGCACCCGGCCGGTCGCGGCCGGCGGGCAGCTTGTTGAGTTTGGACGGTGGGGCCAGGGGGCCCCGCGCCGGACATGCGCGCGGGGCCACTCCCTGGTTAGCCCTGGCGGGTCGCTGGACGGACGGCACGGCGGAACAGGACGGCCGCGGCCACGGCGAGGGCCGTCAGCCAGGCCAGGCCGATCAGCAGGGCCCGGGTCTGGTCGAAGTCGCCGGT
>WNFU01007237.1_pt1 | contig 22421 bp, 21 predicted proteins | sample 5400121 | NCBI WGS metagenome assembly WNFU01 (sample SAMN13153360, study PRJNA577476) | soil metagenome | isolation source: 100 cm soil or saprolite under grassland replicate 1 | place: USA:California | collected 2016-06-15
ACAGCACCACGGGTTGGACGCCTCCTTGGGACCGGCGGGGGCGGGTTGGGCCGCCGGGTCGTAGCTACAGAGCCATTCTAGTGACGCGGCGCCGGGTCGGGGTCCCAGCCGTAGAGAGGGACCCCCTTACACTCTGGCGCATGGCTTCGGCTCTGCGATCGAGCAGGGCGCGGGCTTCGTCGCCGAAACAGCGGCCGAGCGGAGGCGGTCGAACTCGCGCAGGTACAGGGCTACGCTGTCTGGCGCGCTGGTCGTCAGCTCGTCAGGGACTAGTGGTCGGTTGCTGAGGTGCTTTGACACTTGAAGGCGCCTTGACAGACACACCGATGCTTGGGCCTGTGACGCGGTTCGTAACGTTCTCGGGACGGTCATGGCCGATGCTCCTTCACCAGAGCGTGAGGACCGGATGGAGCAATCCATGGACCGCATGATGGGAGAGCACTGGGGCACTGGTGCCGCGAAGGGGCCGAGGCGCGACCGCATCGGTCCGCGATGGGCGTTCTGGCTCGCCTGGGGCCTGTGGCTGCTGGTCGTCCTGGACGAGGTACTCGTGGTCGCGTTCCTGCTGGCCGACGACGCGCTGTCGACCCGTGAATGGATAGCGGGTCTTACAACCTGGGTTCCCTTCCTGGCCTTCGCGACCGTTGGAGCAGTGATCATCACCCGTCGGGCCGGCAACCGCATCGGCTGGCTTTGCTGGGCAGCAGGGAGGTGTGGGCGGTCCTTGCCGCCGATCGGGGCCGGTCGTCTGTGTGGGCGCTGCTGCCCCTGCTTGGGAACATCGCCTGGCTGGGGGCGCTGCTCGGGTTGTTGCCCTTCCTGGTGCTGCTGTTTCCGACTGGTCGGCTGCTGTCGCGGCGGTGGCGGCCGGTCGCTTGGGCCTTGGGGCTGGTGGTCGGCTTCTACCTGACCGCGCTCCTACTCACCCCCGGCCCGATCGATCCCGGGCTTGCCGGAAACCCCCAAAACCCCCTTGGGGTGGAGTCGGCCGAGGGCCCCCTGCAGCTCGTCCAGACTCTCACCGGCGTCGTCGCCGCTCCGGTCCTGATCTTGGCCGTGCAGGCCTCGGTAGTGGTGCGGTTTCGTCGCGCCCGGGGCGAGGAACGTCAGCAGCTCAAGTGGTTCACCTTCATCGTCGCCGCCGAGCTGGTCCTGATCCCTGGCCTCGGTGGGGTCGCCGAGCAGGTGGCCCCGGTGCTGGGGGAGCTGGTGGTCTTCCCGGTGACCGTCTCGCTGATCCCGGTCGCCATCGGCGTGGCCGTGCTGAAGTACCGGCTGTACGACATCGACCGGGTCATCAACCGCACCCTGGTCTACGGCCTGCTCACCGTGCTGCTTGGAGCGATCTACACCGCCGGGGTGTTCGGCCTGGGCCAGCTCCTCAACCCGGTCACCGGGGAGTCGGCGCTGGCCGTGGCCGCCGCCACCCTGGCCGTGGCCGCGCTGTTCCAGCCGGCCCGCCGCCGCATCCAAGCGGTCGTGGATCGGCGCTTCAACCGCCGCCGCTACGACGCGGCCAAGACCATCGAGGCGTTCAGCACCCGCCTGCGCGACCACATCGACCTCGACACCCTCTCAAGCGAGCTCCTCGCGATCGTTGACCAGACCATGGAGCCGACCCGGGTCTCGCTTGGCTTCGACCCTCCGCACCCGGTTCCCCGGGCACATCCCGCAGTGAGGCACGGCCAACGACCTGGGCCCACTGAACTCGTAATCCGCACCTCAGGGCGCGCCTGTTGGTACCCCTCGACGGGATCGAGACCGATGTTGACGACCATGACCATGCCCGCGCGTTCTGAGCACCCCACGTGGCCTCGAGGCGGCTTGCCTGCCGGCCTGCTTGGACGCGCTGGCTAGATCGACCTGCTTGATCCGCTGGAATGGGAACGTGCGTTCGATCGCTGAGCCGTTCATCGTGGCCCAACCCACGGGTGCTCGCATCCGCACCGGCTGCGCCTGTCCGCCTGGGACGAGGCAGTCGTGCGGATGGTCGGTGAGCATCTTGGCCGCCTGGCCGGGCAGGACCTTGCGGCGCGCTGCCGGCTTGGGGTGGGTGACGACCAGCGCGCCGCGCGCAAGCGCGCCCTGACCCCAGCATCCTCCAGCCGCTGGGCCGGGGCGATCACTCGCACCTCAAACGACCAGCGGGAACGCGCGTTCAAGAACCTGCTGGACGCTCGAATCGGGTTGCGACGTGCGGCCAGCAGGCTCCGGCGCGCTTGGCCGTGCCGACCGGTGCGCGGCAGGGGAGGACCCGCGGGTATGCGAGCCGGGCGGAGCGGTTCCAGACGCAGCGGCGCCTGCAGCACGTGGAGGCCAAGCTGGCTGAGAACGAGACCATCCGCATCCACCCGTACGAGGGCTGGCTGGAGATCCGCCTGCCGACGCCGCTAGCGCACCTGTCCAACATGCCAGGCCGGGCGCCGACCTACCGGCTGTCGTGCCCGGTGACATTCACCCACCGGGACGCCGAGTGGGCCGCACAGGCCAGTAGCGGCGCGGTCAGGTATGACATCTTCCTGGACCTAGCCGAGGGTAAGGGCACGGGACGGTGGTACGCGGATGCCTCCTGGCGGCTCCTGGCACGGCCGGTACCGTCACTGGACGAACTCCGCCAGCATCGCAGCCTCGCGGTCGACCTGAACGCTGACCACCTCGCCGCCTGGGTCCTCAGCCCCGCCGGCAATCCGCTCGGCGAACCGGTTCGGTCACCGTCTCGCGGCATCATGCGGCGGCAGTGGTGATCGGCCGGCGTGGGCTTGGGCACCGAGCCCGGCGACGGGGAGGGTGTGCCCCAACCCCACCAGCGGATGGGGAAGGGAGAGCTGCCGACTCCGCCGGGCGGCCCATGGCACCCGATGTGGCTCTGGCCGCATCGGAGGTCGTGCTTGAGCCGACGGCACAGGGACCCGGCGGTCCGGGAGGACAGGGGGCAGGGCCACCAGCCTATAAGCCCTGCCTGCCCGAGCGGGGTGACGTCGGGAACCAGGCGGCACAGGACCGTTTGGTGCCGCCGAAGGGCGCGGGCAACCACCCGCTACCTTCATGAGGAACGGTCCCAGCCGTAGCGGTCTGGTTGGAGCACGAACGCGGCGGCGCCGAGCAGCGGGGCGTCGCCGCCGAGCTGGCCGGGGACGACCCGGCAGGCGGCGGCGAAGCGGAGGCCGGCGTGGGTGGTGAAGGCCTGCCGCAGCGGCTGCCAGAACCGGTGACCGGATTGGGAGAAGCCGCCGACGACGGCGGCGACCTGGAGGTCCAGCAGGCTGGCGCAGGAGGCGATGGCGACGCCGACGGCCCGGCCGGCCCGTGCCAGGTGGTGGGTGGCGACCGGGTCGCCGGCGGTGGCGGCGGCGGCGAGGGCGACGCCGTCGGCGGTGACGCCGGGCGCTGGACGCCAGCCGGCGGCCAGGGCGTGGCGGACGGTGTTGGGGCCAGAGGCGATCGCCTCGACGCAGCCTCTGCCGCCGCACGCGCACGGCGGCCCGTCGGTCTCGACGACGATGTGGCCGAAGTGGCCGCCGTTGCCGCTGGTGCCGTGGTAGAGGTGGCCGTCGAGGATCAGGCCGCCGCCGACGCCGGTGGAGACGGTGATGCCGAGCAGGTTGCGGGTGCCGGCGCCGGCGCCTTTCCAGTGCTCGCCGACGGTCAGGCCGACGGCGTCGTTGTGGATCAGCACCCGTTGGGTGGCGAACTCCTCGGCCAGCCGTTTGCGCAGTGGGAAGTCGCGCCACGCCGGGATGTTCAGGGGGGAGACGTCGCCGGCCGGCCAGATCATGGGGCCGCCGGCGGCGACGCCGACGCCGTCCAGGTCGCCGGGGACGGTGTCGGCCCCGCGCAGGGCGGCGGCCGCGCAGGCGATCAGGGCCTCGTAGAGCGCCTCGGCGTCGGTGGCGGTGGGTGAGGGGACGCGGCCGCGTCCGAGGACCCGGCCGGTGTCGTCGACCACGGCGGCGGCGAGCTTGGTGCCGCCGACGTCCAGCGCCAGGACGGTCGCCACCGTGGAGGACCGCCGTCCGCTACTTGATCTCCAGCAGCTTCTCGCGCACCGCGTAGACGACCGCTTCCATCCGCGAGTGCAGGTGCAGCTTCTCGAGGATGTTGCGGATGTGGTTCTTGACGGTGTTCTCGGAGATGTAGAGCTCCTTGGCGATGTCGCGGTTGTTGTGGCCCTTGGCGACGAGCTTGAGGACCTCCATCTCGCGGTCGGTGAGCCGCGGGGTGGGGAGCTGCTGCTTCTCGTCGGCTCGTTTGACCATGGTGGCGAACTCGTTGAGGAGCTTGGAGGCCATCGACGGGGAGATCAGCGACTGGCCCTGGGCGACCGAGCGGATGGCGTTGGCGACCTCCTCGATGGAGATCTCCTTGAGCAGGTAGCCGTTGGCGCCGGCCTTGATGGCGTCGTAGAGGTCGGCCTCCTCGTCGGAGATCGTCAGCATGAGGATCTTGGCGTGGGGGATGAGGTCCTTGATGGTCTGGGTCGCCTCGATGCCGCTGCGCCGCGGCATGCGGACGTCCATCAGCACCACGTCGGGCATCAGCTCCTGGGCCTTGTCGATGGCCTCGGCGCCGTCGCCGGCCTCTCCGACGACCTCGACGTCGTCCTCCTGCTCGAGCACCATCTCGAGGCCACGGCGGAACAACGCGTGGTCGTCCACGATCAGCACGCGGATGGCCTCCCCTGCGCCCCGCGGTCGCGCCTGCCGGTCGTCGGCCACGCTCTCCCCTCTCAACTTGCTGGCCTCCTGCGGGCTCATCACGGTTTCGGGTCGTCGGCCACGGCGCCGTCGTCACCGCGACGGTACACGACCTTGGCCTGGTCGGTCTCCTCCTGGTCCGCCTGGGCACCCTTCTGGGGTTCCCCGGGCCCCTCCTCAGGCTCCTCCCGGTCCACCGGGGCACCCCCCTGGGGTTCCCCGGACCCCTCCCGATCCTCCGGGGCACCCCCCTGGGGTTCCCCGGACCCCTCCCGATCCTCCGGGGCACCCCCCTGGGGTTCCCCGGACCCCTCCGGCGGCGGCAGGGGTGGTATGGCCTTGACGCCGTCGGCGTGCTGGGTGCGGTCCACCCGCCGGCCCTTGAGCTTCTTGACCTGGCGTTCCAGGCGGTCGACGACCTGGTCGACGGCGGCGGACGGGTCGGTGGCGTTGGCGTGGGCGCGGACCAGCCCGGACTTGGTGGTCAGGGTGACCTCGACCCGGTGCGGGTCGGCGACCCGCGGGTTGCGTTCCTCCGAGAACTCGACGTCCATCGCCAGGATCCGGTCGTCGAACCGCTGGAGCTTGGTCAGCTTGCGTTCCGCCCGGGCGCGCAGCTTCTCGGGCACGGCGGTGTTCTTGCCCTTCACCGTCACCTGCATGGGCAGCTCCCAGTCCGGTCGCCGGGTGTGGTCGATCGCGCCCGGCCGTCCCCCCGCGAGCCTTGGAACCCGGCTCGGGCCGTCGGCTCTGCCTGTCGGATGACCTCGGCACGCGGGTCGTCCTCCTCCACGGCCCGCGGGTCATATTGGCCGGATTCTACACAGGGAAACAGGTCACAACCACACAATGCGGCCTCCGTAAGCTGGCAGAACTCCGGTCAAAACCGCACCTCGGGACGGCTCGGCCGGCTCGATCGACCAGGTCGGGCCAGCCGGCGGACCGGGGGCCGCGGCTGGCCTGGGGCGGTGGGTCGTGGGCGCCAGGGGGGCCGAGGGCGGTGGGCGCGGCGCCGAGGACGGCGGCCTCGACCCGGCGGGCGCCGGCGGCGCGGAGGGTGGCGGCCGCGCCGGCGAGGGTGCCGCCGGTGGTGGCGAGGTCGTCGACGACCAGGACGCGGCCGCCGGCGAGCCGGCGCCGGGCCCGGGGTGGCGGCCGGGTGGGGGCCGTCCGTCGCTGCTGGCGGGCGCGGCCGAGGTCGGGGCCGCCGGCGGGGGCGAGCAGCCCGGCGAGGGGCAGGTCGAGCGCGGCGGCGACGCCGACGGCGACCCGTTCGGCGTGGTCGCGGGGCGGCCCGGCCGCGCGGCCGGCGGCGACGAAGGTGACCAGGTCGGCGCCGGCACCGGCGGCGGCCATGGCAGCGCCGAGGCGGTGGCCGAGCTCGGTCAGGGCGGCCGGCTGGCCGCGGAGCTTGCCGGTCAGGACCGCGGTCCGCAGGGCGTCGCGGTAGGGCCCGAGCGCCCACAGGGTCACGCCGGGGTCGGCGGCCAGCCGCCACGGGCCGGCGCCGGCCGGTTCGGGCGGCAGGCAGCGGGTGCAGCATGGCCAGGCGGCCGGGGCGCGGCAGGCAAGGCAGGCGGCGGGTCGCAGCAGGCCGCCGAGCAGCTCGACGAGGGACATGCCCGCGACCATAGCCGCCCCGGGCCCCGCCCGCCCCGGGTCGTCCACAGCCCCGGCCCGCCGCCTCGGGCGGGACTCGGCCAGGCTGCGGGTGCGGCCCGGAGTGCCCGGGTGGGACCCGGCCACGCAGGTGCGGCCCGAGGCGGGCGGGTGGACCCGGGCGGGCCGCCGGCGAACCCGCCGCCCGGGTGGGACCCGGCCGCCGTGAGCCCGGGGTGCTCGGGCGGGGATGGTCAGAGGTCGCGGCGGGCGAACGTGCGCAGCGCCAGCAGCAGGGTGGCGACCGGGTAGGCGAGCGCCCACAGCAGCAGCGCGGTGGTCGGCGGGGTGAGCGCCGCGAACGGGATGCCGCCGCGGGTGACGGCCTCCCCGAGGAACGCCGGCGGCTGCAGGTAGTAGGAGGCCGCGCGCCAGACGGCGTCGCTGGGGAACACCAGGCTGACGGCGATGCCGAGGTTGGTGAGGGTCTGGTTGGCGACCGTCTGGCCGATGAACTCCACGATGCCGGCGAGCCAGGCGAGCCCGAACAGCGAGAACAGCACCACCGCGTTGGCCAGCGTCGGCAGGAAGGTGCTGCCCAGCAGCCCGGCGGTGAGCAGCAGGACCGTCTCCAGCACCAGCAGCGCCACCGCCCGCACCGGGTCGACCGGCTGGTAGCCGGCGACCAGCCTGGCCACCAGCAGCAGCGACCCGGCCATCGCCACCACGTAGACGGTCAGTAGCGCGACCGAGGCGATCCAGCGGCCCAGCAGGTACTGGCCGCGGCCGAGCGGGCGGGCCAGGACGGCGTGCAGGGTGCCGGACTCGACCTCGCCGGAGATCGCGCCGGTCGACAGCAGCAGGGCAAGGAAGGCGGCCAGGAACTGCACCGCGTACAGGCCAAGGACGGTGAGGAGGGTGGCGGCGAAGACCGCGAACAGCCCGTCGCCGCCCGTGTCGGCCTCGGCCCGGTCGTACAGGATCGAGAAGGCGAGCGCGAACAGGCCGACGAAGGCGGCGCTGAGCAGGATCGCGGCCAGGACCAGCCGGCGGCTGACCGCCTCGGCGACCGTCCAGCGCGCCACCACCAGCGTGGTCACCGGTCGCCTCCGTGCACCAGCCCGAGGAAGACCTCCTCGAGGGAGCGCTGGACGGGGACGAGCTCGAACAGCCGGTAGCCGGCGCGCACGACGCAGTCGGCGACCGCCGGTGCCACGCCGACGTCGTCGATGACCAGGACGACGGTGCCGCCGTCGACGGACTGCACCCGGCCGTAGCGGCCGAGCGCGTCCAGCAGCGGCTGGTCGACGCGGTCCAGCGCGACCCGCATGGCGGTGGCCGACCCGACCAGGTCGGCCAGCCGCCCGCCCCGGACGATGCGGCCGCGGTCGATGATCGCCACCCGGTCGCACACCAACTCGACCTCGCTCAGCAGGTGCGAGTTGAGGAACACGGTGACGCCCTGCTCGCGCAGCCAGCCGATCAGGTCCCTGACCTCGCGCCGCCCGACCGGGTCCAGCGCGGAGGTCGGCTCGTCCAGCAGCACCAGCTCGGGCCGGCCGAGCAGCGCCTGGGCCAGGCCGATGCGCTGCGCCATGCCCTTGGAGTAGGTGCGGATGCGCTGGCGGCCGCGGCCGGCGAGGCCGACCAGCTCGAGCACCTCGGCGATGCGGGCGGGGCGCTGGCCTGCGGGCAGGCCGGCGAGGCGGGCGTGGAAGTCCAGCAGCGCCGTGCCGGTCGCCCAGTCCTGGAAGCGGAAGTGCTCCGGGAGGTAGCCGATCCGCCGCCGGGCGGCCGGTTCCCCCACCGGGCGGCCGAGCACGCGCGCCTCGCCGGCGCCGGCGTGGACCAGGCCGGTCAGGATCTTCACCGCCGTGGTCTTGCCGGCGCCGTTGGGGCCGAGGAAGCCGAACACCTCGCCCGGCTCGACCCGCAGCGTGACGTCGTCGAGGGCGACCTGGCGGCCGTAGGCCTTGCGCACGCCGGTCAGCTCCAGCGCCGGCGCCGCTGGCGGGCCGGCCCGGGGCGCCACGCGCCCGACGACCGCCTCGACCTCGCTAATCCAGGCTCTCCGCGACCCGGAGGACGGGCGCCCGCCGGAGCAGGCCGGCGACCCCGTAGATGCGGCCGTCCCGCTGCCAGATCACGGCGCTGCCGAGGCCGTTGCGCTCGCCGAGCAGCAGCCCCTGCACGCCGTGGATGGTGGTCGAGCGCCAGTCGATCCGGTCGGCGGGGACGGGCAGCGGCAGGGTGTCACGCCAGTCGCCGATCGCCCGGAGCTGCCGCACCGTCTGCGGCGGCAGGCCGGGAAGGTCCAGCAGGAACTCGCGGAGGGCCTCCAGGGTCACGGCGCCCTGGACGCTGGCGGTGAGCTCGCGGGACTGGCCCACCATCAGCCGCGGGCTCCCGTCGGCGGCCACGTACTCCAGCAGCGCCGCCGCCGGCACGTTGGCGACCAGGGTGGCGCCGTCCAGTCCCGCTGGGACGCTGGCGCCCGAGCGGCCGTGGGCCTCCAGGTAGCGGCCCACCTTGGCCGCGTCCAGGGTGAAGCGGAGCTGCCGGGCGGGGCTGACCACGATGCGCGGCCGGGGGTCGACCCCGCTGGGGAGGGCGGCGGCGTCGGGGAGCGCGACCGGGAAGCCCACCAGCCGGCTCGCCGCGGCGGGGGTCGCCACCGGCGCCGGCTCCACGCCGCCGAGGTCGCCACCGACGACGCCGAGCTGTCGCAGCGTCGCCGCCGGGTCGCCGGCCTGCGAGGGGTCGAAGGTGACCACCGCGAACCGCTGGCTGCGGAACTGGGCGAGGAAGCTGCTCGCCGCGCTGCGTCCCGCCGGGGTCGCGACCAGCACCAGCGCCAGCACGCCGGTCACGGCGGCAGCCAGCCACCCGCGGGCCAGGCGTGTTCCGGGGCCGGTGGCCGGGAGGCCGCGGCGCCTGGGCCGCGCGGCCGGGCTGCTGTGGGTGGCCGGCCATCGCGCCACCGCCGCGACGCGCTCGCGGGCGGCCTCCACCTGCGCCGCCTGCAGCGGCCGGGCCGGGGCGAGGACCCCGGTGGCCGCCGCGGCCAGCTCGGCGTTGCCGCGTAGCTCCTCGGCGACCGCCCGGCAGGCCGCGCAGCCGTCGACGTGGGCGCCGACCGCGGCCTGGTCGGCGGCTGCGCCGTCGATCCAGGCGCGCAGCTCGCCTCGCAGGTGTCGGCGATCTCGGCGTAGGTGTAGCCGGCGTGGCGCAGCAGCAGGCAGGTCCGCTGCCGTTCGGGAAGCGTCCACAGCGCCCGGTGCACCATCGCCTGCTGTTCGAGCCGGAGCAGCGACCCGAGCGGGTCGTCGCGCTCGGTGGCGACCGCGCCCGGCGGCAGCTCGGCCGAGGCGCGCTCCAGCCGCTCGCGTCCGCGGCGCTGGCCCCGCAGCCGGTTGTAGCCGAGGTTCACGCAGACGCGGCGGAGCCAGGCCTCGACCTCCTGGTCGGGCCGGTCGATGACGGCCGCGCCGACCAGCCTGAGGAACGCCTCCTGCACCACGTCCTCGGCCTCCCAGCGGTCGACGAGCAGCCGGTGGCAAAGGTCGTACAGCCGCGGGTAGAGGCGGCGGAACAGCTCGTCGAACCGTCCGGTGGGGTCGGCTCGACGCTCCGCCCGTGTGTCCACCCGCACCACCGGCGATCCCTCCGTCGTCGGCGCCGGCCGTTCCGGTGCCGCCCCAGCGATGAAACACCGCCGAGGGTCTGTTTCTTACACCGAGCCGGTCAGCGGCTGGCGAAGCTCGGGTCGGTGTCGAACTCCTTGGCGGTCGGCAGGGTGAGGGGATGCGGGCTGATGCCCTGCCGGTCCACCATCCAGAGGGAGGCGCCGCTCTGGGAGTGGACCGTGAAGATGAAGCTGGACCCGGACGGGTCGACGGTGAGCTGGCGGCCGATGTCACCCACGTTGGTGGCTTCGGGGTCGGCGTTCAGGACGGCGGTCGGGTCCCAGCCGTCGCGTTTCATCACCCACAGCCGGCCGATGTCGTCCTTGTTGTCGGTCTCGGCGATGAAGGCGACGGTGACGGCGTCGACCCAGACCGGGCTGAACACCCTGCCGAGCCCGGGCGCGATCGGCCGGTTGTACCAGCCGAGGACCCCTTCGGGGCCGAACCGGCCGAGGAAGAGCTGGCCGCCGCCGGGCTCGGGATCGCCGTGGTCGGCGACGGCGAGCACCCACGCCCCGTCGGGGCTGACGGCCAGGCTGGTCGGCCGCATGCCGCCCGGGAGCGTCGGGAGCTCGAGCTCGACGACGCCGAGCGTCCTCCTGGTGACCTCCACGAGCTGCGTCCCGCTCTGCGTCCTGTTGAGCACGTACAGGCGGGAGGAGTCCGCGCTCCACGAGGGCGGCGACAGCCGGCCGAGCAGCGAGGTGGGGAAGGCGGCGGAGCCCGGCTGCGCCAGCCACAGCACCTGGTCCTGCCCGCTGGTGGACAGGAACGCGATCCAGCGGTGGTCCGGCGACCAGGTGGGCGCGGCCTTGGGGCTGGGGGCGTTGAACCCGATGACCTTCGGTTCATGGTTGGGCTCGGGCGGGATGGTCCAGATCTCGCCGCCGCGCGCGAACAGCACCTGGTTGGCGTCGGTGACGCTGGACCGCTGGGGCCAGAGGTCGGCGATCGGTCGCCGGTTCCGTTGCCAGCGGCCGCCACCCTGGAAGCTGTCGAGGCCGATGCTGCCCAACTGCCGGCCCTCGACGAGGATGCGGACCTGCGCGGTCTGGATCAGCCGGTTGATGGTCCACACGAGCTGACCGACGCGGAGCTCGCCGGAGCCGCCGGCGCTGGTGTCGGTGAACCTGCTCGACAGGTCGACGGTGACGATGCCGCCGCCGTAGACGAGGCTGCGGAGCTTGGTGTTGAGCGGGATCGCCGAGGTCAGATGCACGTAGCGGCCATCGGGCCCGTCGAGCAGGCAGACGACGGCGTCCCGTGCCCGCGCTTGGAGGACCTCCGGGGCCGGGGTGCCCACCGGGGCGCGGCGGACGAACACCGGCACGGGCGCCAGCCGCTTGCCGGCGGCGCCGCCGGCGGGGACCAGGAACACCTCGACGGGCGTGTGCAGCTTCTTGAAGTCGACGTCGCGGACCCACAGCTCCTTGCCGGGGTTGGCCACCCGCCACTCGGCGCCGGCCTTCTGCAGCTCCAGGCGGACGATGTCCTCGTCGCTGCGCGGCGTCCACTCGCGGCCGCGCTCGAGCCGGCCGACCATGTCGAGCCTGACCGGGACGATCCGTTTCCCGTTCTGGACCAGGGGCGGGTCGGGCTGGAAGGAGTGGTAGACGTTCACGGTGGTCCGCTCCGACCAGGTCCGCACCTGGTCGATGGCCTTGGGCATCACCCAGCGCTGGATCGTCTCCGGCTTGGCGGTGTTCATGGCCGACATGAACCCCTGCGCCACCAGGGTGTCGGAGAGCCCGGCGGCTGGGCCGCCGCCTTCCTCGATCGCGCCGGCGTCGGCCGCCGGTGGGGGCTGCTGGATCGGGCTGACGGTCACCACCTCACCGGTCCGGGGGACCCCGGCGGTGCAGGAGGCCAGCGTCAGCGCGGCCAGCCCGGCGGCGAGCCGGGCGAGGCGGGTCCGGCGGCTAGCCACCGACGGTGACCTCCGGCGAGGGTGCCGGCTCCGGCTGCGGCTCGGCCACGGCGGCCTGGTCGCCGCCCGGCTCCGCCTTGGGCTCGATGGCCGGCAGGGTGACGGTGAAGGTCGAGCCCTCGCCGACCTCGCTGCGGACGCTGATCGACCCGCGGTGCAGGTTCACGTTCTCCAGCGCGATGGCCAGGCCGAGCCCGGTGCCGCCAAGGGTCCTGGCGCGGTGCACGTCGGCCCGGTAGAAGCGCTCGAAGATGTGGGGCAGGTCCTCGGCCGGGATGCCCTCGCCGTCGTCGGCGACCGTGGCCACCACGTCCCGGCCGCGCCTGCCGACCCAGATGCGGACGCTGCCCTCGGCCGTGTGCTCGATGGCGTTCTTGACCAGGTTGGAGAACACCCGGTCCAGCCGGCGGGGGTCGGCGGCGACCAGCGGCGCGCCCCGGCCGCGCTCGACCTGCAGCCCGACGGCGACCTTGCGGCCGTGGGCGATCGGGTCCAGGGCGTCGACGACCTCGTCGAGCAGGCTGCCGAGGTCGACCTCGACCGGCTCGAGGTTGATCACGCCGGCGTCGAAGCGGCTGATCTCCAGCAGGTCCTCCAGCAGGTTCTCGAACCGCTCCAGCTCGCGTTCGAGCAGGACCGCGGCGCGCTGGGCGTCTGGCGGTAGGCCGGTGCGGGCCGCGTGGATGTAGTCGGCGGCCATCCGCACCGTGGCCAGCGGGGTGCGCAGCTCGTGGCTGACGTCGGAGACGAAGCGGGCCTGGAGGCTGCCGACGTGCTCCAGCTCGCCGATCTTCTGGGCGAGGTTGTCGGTCATCCGGTTGAACGACTCGGCCAGGCGGCCGAAGTCGTCGTGGCTGGTCGCCTGGGGGATGCGGGCGGCCAGGTTGCCGGCGGCGATCTCCTCGGCGACGTCCCTGGCGCGCTGGATCGGCCGCAGCACCCGGCCGATGGAGATGGCCGCCAGCACCACCACCGCGGCCAGCAGCCCGGCGCCGACGAGCAGCAGGAAGCGGGTGAGCCGGGTGAGGGTCTCCTCCTGGAACTTCAGGGGGTAGAAGAAGTAGGCCTCCTCGACACCCTGCTCGGTCTGGATCGGGGCGCCGACGATCAGCACCCGCCCGGGGTCGACGGGCGACCGCACGTACACGTAGGCGAGCTCCGACCGGGCGAGGACCCGGTCGACCAGCGCCTGCGGCACGTGCTCGATGCGGTAGTCGCGGTCGGACTCGGAGGCGGTGTCGGCGTTGCGCAGCACCAGGCCCTTGAAGCTTGGCTGTCCGCCACCCGAGCCCCTGGTGAGCCAGTTGTAGAGCCGCTCCTGGGTCTCCTTGCTGGTCAGGCCGGTGGAGTCGTTGAGCGCGGCGGTGGCGGCCTGGAGGGTGAGGCTGTGCACCTGCTGGACGGCGTCCTCGCTCTGCTGGCTGTACAGCGACTTGGCCAGCAGCGCGTGCAGCGCCGCGCCGAGCAGCAGCAGCGCCCCCACCACGATCGCCGAGGTGAACAGCACCACCCTGGCTCGCAGGTCGAGCCGGGCCAGGCGGAAGCGACCCCCTGCTATCCCTGATCACCCGCCTGCGCCGCGGCGTCGGCCGAGCCCCCGGGCCCCTCCGGCCCGATGCGGTAGCCGACACCTCGGACTGTCTGGACGACCCTGGGGTTCTCCGGGTCGTCCTCGATCTTGGCCCGCAGCCGCTGGACGTGGACGTTGACCAGCCGGGTGTCGCCGGCGTAGCGGTAGCCCCAGACCTGCTCGAGGAGCACCTCGCGGGTGAACACCTGGCGGGGCCGCCTGGCCAGGGTGGCCAGCAGCTCGAACTCCAGCGGCGTGAGGTTGACCGGCTTCTCGGCCTTGGTGACCTGGTGGGCCATGACGTCCATCTCGATGTCGTGGAACCGGAGCGTCTCGGCGCCTTCGGTGTCGCGGCGGCGCAGCCGCGCCCGGATCCGCGCCACCAGCTCCTTGGCCGAGAACGGCTTGGTGATGTAGTCGTCGGCTCCCGACTCCAGGCCGAGCACCACGTCGACGGTGTCGGTCTTGGCCGTCAGCATCACGATCGGCACGCCGGACTCCAGCCGCAGCTCGCGGCAGATCTCCAGGCCGTCCTTGCCGGGCAGCATGAGGTCCAGCAGCACCAGGTCGGGCTTGGCCTGGTGGAACGCGGCGATGGCCTGGTCGCCGGAGCGTACGAACACCGGCTCGAAGCCCTCCTGGCGCAGGACGATGCCGAGCATCTCCCCGAGCGACGGGTCGTCGTCGACGACCAGCACCCTCCCCTTCACGCCATCCCCCTCCTGCCTCGACACCGGTAACCGGGCAAGGATGTCACGTCGGCGGGCTCCAGTGGAGTCCCGGGTCCCGTCCCCAGCCGACCCGCATGGCGTTGACCGGCCCGGTTGGCGTGTGACAATGCGCCCGAGCGCCGACGAAAGGAAGGTCGTGAGCAGCCCACCGCCACCGTGGGGACCGCCCACCGGGCCGCCGTACGGGCCGCCCGGCTGGGGGGCCCCGTCCCCCTACCCGCCGCTTCCCAAGGCGGGCTCGGCCCGGACCGGGCCGCTGCCGCTGCACCCGATGACCTTCGGCGACATCCTGGACGGCGCGTTCAAGCTGCTCAAGGCCAACGTGCGCACGATCGTGCTGGTCTCGGCCGTGTTCCTGATCCCGGTCAACCTGGTGGCGGGCTACTTCCAGCGCGACCTGCTCGGCGGCTACGGCCTGCTCCAGCTCGCCAACGACCCCTCCCTGGTCGACCAGGCGGCCAACACCGGGCCGTCCAACGCCCTGTTGCTCGGCACGCTGATCGCCGCGTTCGCGAGCTTCCTGATCACCCCGTTCATCGGCGGCGCCGTCTCCAGGGTCGTCGCCTCCAGCTACCTCGGCGAGGAGCTCGCCCCGGGCCCGGTCGTCCGGGCCACCGGGCGACGCTTCCTCGCCCTGCTCGGCGCGTTCTTCTTCGCGCTCCTGCTCAAGGTCGTCGGGGTGCTGTTCTGCTTCGTGGGGGTCTTGGTGCCGATGACCTTCTTCCTGGTCACCACCCCGGCGGTGATGGTCGAGGAGCTCGGCCCGATCCAGGCGATGGCCCGCTCGGTCACGCTGGTCCGGACGCGCTTCTGGGCGGTCATGGGCATCGGCGTCCTCAGCGGCCTGCTGGCGTCCGTCCTCGAATGGATCCTGTCCTGGCCGTTCGGGATCGTCGTGTCGGTGATCGGCTTCCGCTGGGGCTGGATCCTGGCCGCCATCGGCGAGATCCTGCCGGCGCTGGTCACCATGCCGCTGGTGGCGATCGTGGCCACGCTGGTCTACTTCGACCTGCGCATCCGCAACGAGGGCTTCGACCTGCAGATGATCGCCGCCGAGCTGGCCCGCGGTGCGCCTCGCTGACCGCTTGGCGGCGCTGCCATGGCTGCCGACGGCGGTCGCGGCCGGCGACCTGCCGGCGCCGACCCGCGACCCCGACCGGGTCCGGGAGGCGGTGCGGGAGGTGCTGGCGCGGCCGGAGTTCCGCCCGCCCGACCGGACGCTGCTCCAGCGGGCGTTCGACTGGCTGCTCGAGCAGGTCGGCCGGCTGCTCGCCGAGGTGGGCGCCAGCGGCGCCGGCGGGATCGTCGGCCTGGCGGTGCTGGTGTTGGCGCTGCTCGGCATCGGGCTGCTGGTGGCCCGCTTCTCGCGCGGCATGACCGCCAGCCCGGAGGTTCGCGCGGCCGTGCCCGGCGTGCCGCGCCGCCCGCCCGCCGACTGGCGGGCCGAGGCGGAGGCGCACGAGCGGGCCGGCGCGTGGCGGCCGGCGGTGCGCTGCCGCTACCGGGCGCTGGTGGCCGAGCTGGCCGCCCGCGGGCTGGTCGACGAGGTGCCGGGACGGACCGCCGGCGAGTACCGCGGGGAGGTGCGCCGCAGCCTGCCCGACGCCGCGGCCGACTTCGCCGGCGCCACCGAGCTGTTCGAGCTGGCCTGGTACGGCCGCGGGGAGACGGGCGCGCGGGAGGCGTCCCGCGTGCGCGAGCTGTCCGGCCGCGTCCTCCAGCGGGCACCCGCATGAGGCGGACGGGTCTGTCCCCCGGTGGGTCGGGGCCCAAGGGGGTGCCCCGGTGAGGCGGGTACTGCCGTGGGTGGCGCTGGTGCTCGGGGTGGTGCTGGTGGCGGTGGTGGGCGGGCGGCGCGCCGAGGAGGGCAACCCGCTGGACCCGGGCTCGCCGGCGCCCCTCGGCACCAAGGGGATCGTCGAGGTGCTGCGCGAGCTGGGCGCCACGGTCACGGTGTCGGGCGACCTGCCCGACACCGGCGCCGCGACCGCCCTGCTGCTCAGCGACGACCTCACCCCGCAGCGGCGGGACGGCCTGCTCGCCTGGGTGCGGCGGGGCGGCAACCTGGTGGTCGCCGACCCGAGCTCCGGCGTGACCGCGGCCAGGCCCGTCGGGACCACCCGCATCGGCCTGCTCGACGCGCAGCTCGAGCGGCGCTGCGACGTGGCGGCCCTGCGGGACGTGGGCCGGGTGTCCGCTCCCGGGGGCATGGTGTTCGAGGTGCCAGAGGGCGGCGGTGCCCGCGGCTGCTTCCCCCGAGGCGACGGCGCCTGGCTGCTGGTGCAGCCGCTCGGGGCCGGCAACGTCGTCCGCCTCGGCGGCGCCAGCGCGGTCGTCAACCAGGAGCTGGGCGAGGCCGACAACGCCGTGCTGCTCGCCAGCCTGCTGGCACCGTCGGGGGGGGCCGGCTCGGTGGTGTGGGTGCTGCGGCCGCCGCTGCCCGGTGGCGGCAGCGCCAGCCTCGGCGACCTGGTCGCCCCCAGGGTGCGGCTGGCGCTGTGGCAGCTCGCGGTCGCCTTCGTGGTGCTGGCGCTGTGGCGGGCGCGCCGGCTCGGCCGGCCGGTGGCGGAGCCGCAGCCGGTCCAGCTCCCCGGCTCCGAGCTGGTGGTCGCGGTCGGCAACCTGCTGCAGCGGGCCAGGGGCCGCCGCCAGGCGGCCGGGTTGCTCAGCGACGATCTGCGCCGCTCCCTGGCCGAGCGGCTCGGCCTGCCGCCCTCGACCCCCCCCGACCAGGTGGCGGACGCGGCCGCCCAGCGCACCGGGGTCCAGCGCGAGCGCGTGCTGCGGGCGCTGGCGCCCCAACCCCCCCGCGACGAGGCCGAGCTCGTCGCCTTCAGCCAAGCCGTCGACGCCGTCCGCCGGGAGGTCACCAGTGTCAGCGAGGAGCCTGCTGAACACGCCGCCGAACAGTCGCCCGCCACTGCTGCTGGGCGTACTCGCGCTGGGAGGTGAAGTGTGGCGGTGAACGGCGAAAGGGCGGTTCAGCAGGCTCCTCGAGAGGCCGTGCTGAAGGTGCGGGAGGAGATCGCCAAGGCGGTCGTCGGCCAGGACGGCGCCGTCTCCGGTCTGGTCGCCGCGCTGCTGGTCCGCGGTCACGTGCTGCTGGAGGGGGTACCGGGGGTCGCCAAGACGCTGCTGGTGAAGACGCTGGCGCGCAGCCTGGACCTCGAGTTCAAGCGGGTCCAGTTCACCCCCGACCTGATGCCGTCCGACGTGACCGGGCAGATCATCTTCGAGCAGCGCGACGGCTCGTTCCGCTTCCGCCAGGGGCCGGTGTTCACCAACCTGCTGCTCGCCGACGAGATCAACCGGACCCCGCCCAAGACCCAGGCCGCGCTGCTGGAGGCGATGGAGGAGCGCCAGGTCTCGGTCGAGGGCCAGGCCCATCCGCTGCCGGAGCCGTTCCTGGTCGTCGCCACCCAGAACCCGGTCGAGTACGAGGGCACCTACCCGCTGCCCGAGGCGCAGCTCGACCGCTTCCTGTTCAAGCTGCTGGTCGCCTACCCCAGCGCCGAGCAGGAGCAGGCCGTGCTCGCCCGCCACGACGCCGGCATGGATCCCCACGACCTCGCCACGCTGGGGGTGACGGCGGTGGCCGGCCGCCAGGACCTGGCCGACGGCCGCAAGGAGGTGGCCGCGGTCCCGGTCGACCCGCGGGTGCAGGCCTACATCGTCGCGATCGCGCGCGCGACCAGGGAGTCGCCGTCGCTGGAGCTGGGCGTGTCGCCGCGCGGGGCGGCGATGCTGCTGCACGCCGCCAAGGCGTGGGCCTGGCTTGCCGGCAAGCCCTACGTCACCCCCGACGAGGTCAAGGCGGTGGCCAAGCCGACCCTGCGCCACCGGGTCGAGCTGCGCCCGGAGGTCGAGCTGGAGGGCGTGACCGCCGACGGGGTCCTGGACGGCGTGCTCGCCTCGGTCCCGGTGCCTCGGTAGGGGCGCCGGTCGTGCCCGTTCCCACCTGGCGCCTGGTCGTGGCGGCCGCTGCCGGCTCGCTGGTCGTGCTGCTGCTGCCGGTCGCCCCACCGGCGGGGCTGTGGCTGGTGAACGGCGCGCTGCTGCTCGCCGCCGCCGCGGACTGGTGGCTCGCCACCCGACCGGGCGACCTCGAGGTGGAGCGGGGCCTGCCCGGCATCGTGCCGCTGGGCGCCGAGGCCCGGGTGACCTGGCAGGTGGGTTGGCGCCGCCCGGGGCGGCTGGCGTCGCGGGCCGCTCGGGTGCGGCTGGCGGACGAGCTTGCGCCGTCGCTGCAGGCCACCACCAGGCGGGCCCGGCTGGTGGTGCCGCCTCGCGGGCGGGCGGCGGCGGCGACCACCATCCGCCCGCGACGGCGGGGCCGCTTCACCCCGACCGAGCTGGTGCTGCGGGTCGAGGGGCCGCTCGGGCTGGTCGCCCGGCAGGGCCGCCGCGGCCTGCCTGGCGTGCTCCGCGTCTACCCGCCGTTCCACTCCCGCGACGAGGCCGAGCTGCGGGTGAACAAGGCCCGGATCCTGGAGGTCGGGCTCCGCTCCGCGCAGGGCCGCGGCGGCGGGACCGAGTTCGACTCGCTGCGGGAGTACGGCGTCGACGACGAGTTCCGGCGCATCGACTGGGCGGCCACGGCCCGCTCGCGCACCACGATCGTCCGCACCTACCGCGCCGAGCGCAACCAGACCGTGCTGCTGCTGCTGGACGCCGGGCGGACCATGGCCGGCCGGGTCGCCGAGGTGCCGCGCCTGGACCACGCCATGGACGCGGTGATGATGCTGACCGCTCTGGCGACGCGGCTGGGCGACCGGGCCGGGCTGGTCGCCTTCGACCGCGAGGTCCGCGCGGTGGTCGGCCCGGGTCACGCGCGCGACCAGCTCTCGCGGGTCACCGAGGCGATGTACGAGCTGGAGCCGCTGCTGGTCGAGTCCGACTACCGGGGCGCCTTCGCCGAGACCCTCGCCCGCTTCCGGCGCCGCGCCATGCTGGTGGTCCTCACCGAGCTGGCCGAGCAGGCGGTCACCGAGACGCTGCTGCCGGCGCTGCCCCTGATCGCCCGCGACCACCTGGTGGTGGTGGCCAGCGTCGCCGACCCGGAGGTGCGCGGCTGGGCGCGCGCCACCCCGGTCGAGCCGGGCGCCGCCTACTGCAAGGCGGCGGCGGTCGCCACCCTCGCCGACCGCCGCCGCACCGTCGCCCGTCTCCGCGGCCTGGGCGCGGTGGTGGTCGACGCGCCGCCCGGCCGGCTCGCCCCGGAGCTGGCCGACGCCTACCTGCGGGTGAAGGCGACCGGCAGGCTCTGAACCGGGCGGCTACCGGTTCCCCTGGTTCAGGCGCGCCCGTAGACGGGGATCGCCGCGCCGCTGGTGGGGGCCGATTCCTCGCCGCACAGGAACCGGATCACGCCGGCGACCTGCTCCGGCGGCACCCAGCGGGAGTAGTCGGCGTCCGGCTGCGCGGCGCGGTTGGCGGGGGTGTCGATCACGCTGGGGAGCACGGCGTTGCAGCGCACCCCGTCGGCCCGGTACTCGACGGCGACCGCCTGGGCGAAGGCGAGCACCGCGGCCTTGGCGGCCGCGTAGCCCGCGCCCCCACGGAACGGCGCCACCGCCGACCGCGACGACATGCAGACCACCGCCCCGCCGCCGCCCGCCACCAGATGCGGCAGGACGGCCTTGGTGACCAGCCAGGTGGGACGGAGGTTGAGGGTGAGCTGCCGCTCCAGGTCCTCCACCGGCGTCTCGTGGACACGCCCACCCATGGCGAACCCGCCGACCAGGTTGACCAGCGCCCGCAGCGGCGCGGCGTCGTCCTGGGTGGCGGCCGCCACGGTCACGGCCACGTCGGCGGGCTCGTCCAGGTCGGCGGCGACCACCTGCAGCCGGTCGCCCGCGGCGGTGGCCCCGCGTGGTCGACCCGAGCGGGAGGCCGCCACCACCCGCCAGCCGTCGGCCAGGAACGCCTCGGTCACGGCGCCGCCGAGGCCACCGCTGGCGCCGGTCACCAGCACCGTGGCCGTCATGTGGCCCCCCGCTCCGCCAGGCGAGGTTCGGCCTCCCGCGCCGGACGGGGGACCGCCGGCGCGAACGGGCGCTCACGGTCGGCCAGCCAGCCGCCGGCGTCCTCCTCGCCCAGCGCGCCGGTCAGGCCGGCGGCGGCGGCGCGGCGGCCGAGCACGACCACGTAGGCGAGGAAGGCGGCCTCGGCGGTCGCGCCGATCCCGACCCGCAGCCAGGTCGGCCATGGCCGGCCGGTGACGAAGCCTTCGATGGTGCCGGCGACCAGGAAGACGACGACCAGCCCGAGCACGATCACCACCGCCCGCCTGCCCTCCTCCGCCAAGGCGGGGCCCCGGGGCCGGTCGCCAGGGTCGATCAGCGTCCAGCCGAGCCGGAGCCCCGCCGCGCCGGCCACGAAGACCGCGGTCAGCTCCAGCATGCCGTGCGGCAGGATCAGGCCCCAGAACTTCGGTTGCTGGCCGACGGCGGCGAACAGCCCGGCCGCAAGCCCGAGGTTCGCGCCGTTGGCGACCAGGACGTACAGGGTGCCCACGCACAGCAGGATGCCGAGGGCGAACGCCTGGAAGGCGACCACGACGTTGTTGGCGAACACCTGGGAGGCGAACTGGGCGGCCGGGGCCGAGGAGTAGTAGGCCTCGAAGTCGTGGTTGACGTAGGCCTCGCGGACCGCCGCGGGCGCCGCCGCCTCGACCGCGACCGGCGAGTTGGCCAGCCAGATCCCGAAGCCGGCGGCGGGCAGCAGGCTCACCAGGGTGGCGACCAGCACGAAGTGGCGGGCGTGCCAGACGGCGGCGGGGAAGCTGACCGAGAAGAAGCGCGCCAGCGCCCGCAGGGTGCGCGGCCGGGTGCCGTACACGACCGCACCGGCGCGGGCGACCAGCCCGCTGAGCTGCGCGGTCAAAGCCGGGTCGCGGTAGTAGGTGCGGGCGTAGGACAGGTGCCCGGCGACGCGCTGGTAGAGTCGCACCAGCTCGTCGAGCTCGGCGGCCCGCAGGCGGCCGACCCCCCGCTGCGCCCTGCCGCTCAGCTCGGCAAGGCGGGTCCAGACGGGTCCGTTGGTGGCGATGTAGCGGTCGATGTCCAAGCCATCCCCTCGCCGGCGACCCTACCACGGAGGAGACGCGACCGATGGGGCAGCCCGGGTCGGCCCGGATGGTGACGCCGGAGGCGGTGGCGCTGGAGTTCCAGACCGCCAACGTCGGCTCCCGCATCCTCGCCTACGTGATCGACATGGCGGTCGTGGTCGCCGGCATCTTCGCGGGCCTGTTCGCGGTCGCGCTGCTCGGCCAGGCCACCGACCTGGTGGTGCCGGACTGGGTGGCGATCACGATCGTGCTGGTGCTGCTGCCGAGCTGGTGGCTCGGCTACTTCATCGCCTTCGAGACCCTCTGGCGGGGCCGGACGCTCGGCAAGGCCGCGCTCGGGCTGCGGGTGGTCACCACCGAGGGCGCGCCGGTCCGCTTCCGCCACGCGGCCATCCGGGCGCTGCTCGGCCTGGTCGACTTCGCCATCGCCAGCGGCTTCTTCGCGGTCGTGTTCATCCTGCTGACCAGGGACAACCAGCGGCTCGGGGACCTGGTGGCCGGCACCCTGGTGCTGCGGGAACGCAGCGGCCTGGCCGCGCCGGCGCCGGTCAGCTTCGCCGCCCCCGCCGGGCTGGAGGCCTACACCGCCACCCTGGACACCAGCCGGCTCACCATCGAGGAGTACCAGGCGGTGCGGACCTACCTGCTGCGGGCCGCGAGCCTGCCGCCTGGCCCCCGCGCGGCGCTGGCGCTGCAGCTCGCCGACCCGCTGGTCGTGCGGCTGCGGCCGCCGCCGCCGGCCGGCATCTCGCCGGAGCAGTTCCTGCGCTGCGTCGGCGCCGCCCACCAGCAGCGCCAGCGCCAGACCACGCTCGGCCCCTGGGCCCCGGTCCCACCGGCCCCTGGGCCACCGCCCGGCGGGCCCTGGGGCCCGGCACCACCGGCCCCACCGGCCCCGGCGCCACCGGCCCCGGGCCCAGCACCACTGGCCCCACCGGCCCCTGGCCCACCGGCCCCTGGCCCACCGGCCCCTGGCCCGGCGCCCGCGCCGGCGGACGCCGGGGACGGCGGCTTCGCGCCGCCCGGCTGACCCCGTCGGATCAGGTGCCCTCGGTCCAGGAGTGCAGGTAGCGCTCCTGCGCCTTGGTCAGGGTGTCGATCGCGATCTCCATGGTGGCCAGCTTCACCCTGGCCACCTCCGCGTC
>WNFU01004094.1_pt1 | contig 22405 bp, 22 predicted proteins | sample 5400121 | NCBI WGS metagenome assembly WNFU01 (sample SAMN13153360, study PRJNA577476) | soil metagenome | isolation source: 100 cm soil or saprolite under grassland replicate 1 | place: USA:California | collected 2016-06-15
TTCGACTTGTCGACGAGCGTGAGGTGCTTGCGCGGCCGGCGCCGCGCGAGCTCGAACGCGTAGCGCACGATCCGCTCGGTCCCGCGGCGCGTGAAGATCATCTCGCTCGTGACCGCCTCGTCCGCCGTTCCCTCGCCGGTGCGCGCGACGGGACGCCCGTACACGTCCTCGGTGTTCTCGCGCACGATCACGAGGTCGATGTCCTTCGTCGTGCGGCCGCGCAGCGGCGTGAGCCGGTCGTCGTAGAGGACGATCGGGCGCAGGTTCACGTACAGGTCGAGCCCGCGGCGGAGGCCGAAGATGATGTCGTGCTCCGGCAGGCCGCGCGGCGCGTCGGGGTGGCCGATCGCGCCGAGAAGGATCGCGTCGTACGCGCGCAGCGGCTCGATCATCTCCGGCGTCACGCGCTGCCCCTGGATGTACGCCTGCGCCGACCACGGGAGTGCCGTGCGCTCCGTGGTGAAAGCGAACCGCTGTTCGGCGGCATCGAGCACGCTGAGCGCGGCATCGGTGACCTCCGGGCCGATCCCGTCGCCGCCGATCACCGCGATGCGATATCCCCCGCCCATCAGGGCGATGATCGCACGGTGAGGGCCCTCCCGCTCTTGCCGAACGGCCTATGGGCCCGATAGGGTGTGCAACCTGATGCGCGCCGTAGCCATGCCGATCGTCATCGTCGAGCTCCTCCTTACGAGGGGCGGACACATGCTGGGAGGCAGCAGCTAGCGCGCAGCAGAACGAGCCAGAGCGATCGAAGCCCTCCCAGCAACGGGAGGGTTTCTCTTTTTCGGAGGCGAAGTGGCGGAATACGTCGCGGTGGCAGTGGCGGGACGCGAGCCGGCCGAGCTTGCGGCCGCGCTGAACGGCTCGCTGCCGGGGAAGGTGACCGGTGTGCGCCGGCGCACCGCGTCGCTCGTCGTCCTGTTCGAGCCCGAGGACGGCGTCTCGCGCAGCGGGGTGGCCGACGCGGTCCGCACGACCGCGGAGCACGCCCTCCGCGGCGACGGCCCCGTGTCGATCGGCGCCGCGGGCCCGCGGAAGGGACCCGCCGGCGCGCAGACCGCGATGCTCGAAGCCGAGCACGCCCTCGCCGTCGGTCGCGCGCTGCACGGCGAAGGCGGCACGACGCACTTCGAGGACCTCGGTCCGTACTGCTTCGTCCTCGGGCGGCCGCCGTCCGAGATCCGCGAGTTCTGCGAGCGCGTCCTCGGCCCCCTCGCGACGGATCCAGAGCGCTACGAGGAGCTCGCGCGCACGCTCGAGGAGTACCTGAGCGCGCACGGCAGCCTGAACGAGGTCGCGCGCCGCCTTTTCCTGCACCGCAACACCGTGCGGCAGCGCCTGCGCCGCATCGCGGAGATCACCCGCGCGGACCTCTCCGACGCGGATTCCCGCCTCGCCCTCCACCTCGCTGTGCTCGGCCGCCGTGCGCTCGACCAGCTGGAAGCCGGAACGGCATAGGTGCACAACGCACACTGCGACCAGATGGACGTTGACCCGCTCATCCGCGCGCGGCTACGGTCCGACCAGATGAGCCGCGTACTCCCGCTCCCGATCCTCGTCGTCCTCCTTATTGGGGGGGCCCGACACCGGCTGGGAGGCTAGCGGCACACCACTCACGATCCTCGGCGATCCAGAAAGGCCTCTCAGCAATGAGAGGTCTTCTTCATTTCAGGGAAGAAAGGGGAGCACGGACATGGCGACGGCGATCGCGACCGACACCGCGACCCGACCCGCGGCGCAGCGCGGTGCTGACCTCGTATGCATCGCCCTCGAGCGATGCGGCGTCGACGTCGTGTTCGGCTACCCCGGCGGCGCGTGCCTGCCGATCTACGACGCGCTCCCCGATCACCCCGGCATCCGCCACGTCCTCGTGCGCCACGAGCAGGGCGCCGCGCACATGGCCGACGGCTACGCGCGCAGCACGGGCCGTCCGGGCGTGTGCCTCGTCACGTCCGGCCCCGGCGCGACGAACCTCGTCACGGGGCTCGCGTGCGCGTACATGGACTCCGTCCCGATCGTCGCGATCACCGGCCAGGTCGCCACCTCGCTCATGGGCCGCGACGCGTTCCAGGAGACCGACGTCCTCGGGATGGTCGGTCCCGTCACGAAGCATTCGTTCCTCCCGCGCACGGTCGCCGAGATCGTGCCCGCGATCGAGCGCGCGATGCACCTCGCGGTCTCGGGCCGTCCCGGGCCCGTCCTCGTCGACATCCCGAAGGACGCGCAGAACGCGCTCGCCGAGATGCCCGCGCGGAGCGTCCCGCTGCGCCTCGACCCCGACCTGCCCGCGCGCGAGATCGACGAGGCAGCGGAGCTCCTCGCGCGGGCTCAGCGGCCGCTCATCATCGCGGGCCACGGCGTGCGGCTCGCGCGCGCGCATGCGGAGCTCCGCGAGCTCGCCGAGCGCATCGACGCGCCGGTCGCGATGACCCTGCTCGGCATCGGCGCGCTGTCCGAGGACAACGAGCTCGCGCTCGGGATGCTCGGCATGCACGGAGGCGCGACCACGAACCACGCGGTGAACGCCGCCGACGTCATCCTCGGCGTCGGGCTGCGCTTCGACGACCGCGTCACCGGCAAGATCGCGGCGTTCGCGCCGCACGCGAAGATCGTCCACGTCGACGTCGACGCGACGCAGATCGGGAAGAACGTCCCGACGGCGCTCGGGATCGTCGCCGACGCCCGCGACGCGTTGCGCGCGCTGCTCGTCCGCGTCCCGCGACGCTCGCACCCCGAGTGGCGCGAGCAGGCGACGCGCCGAAAGGCGCGGCCGAAGCTCGAGGCGTCCGAGGCGCGCGTCACGCTCGCGCCGCGGCCGGTGATCCGCGCCATCCGCGAGGTCGCCGCGCCCGACGCGTACTTCGTCGCCGATGTCGGCCAGCACCAGATGTGGGCCGCGCAGCACCTGCGCTTCACCTATCCGGACCGCTTCCTCACGTCGGGCGGCCTCGGCGCCATGGGCTACGCGCTACCGGCGGCGCTCGGCGTCCAGTACGCGCACCGCGACAGCGAGGTCTGGGCCATCGCCGGCGACGGCGGCGTGCAGATGACGCTGCAGGAGCTCGGCACGGCGGTCCAGGAGGGTCTGCCCGTGAAGCTCGCGATCATGAACAACGGCTATCTCGGCATGGTCCGGCAGTGGCAGCAGCTGTTCTTCGACGGCCGGATCTCGCAGACGCCGATCTCGAGCCCCGACTACGTGAAGATCGCGGAGGCCTACGGCGTCTTCGGCGCGCGCGTCGAGGAGCGCGACGAGCTCGTCCCCGCGCTCGAGGCGGCGCGCCGCCATCCCGGCCCTGCCGTCCTCGACCTGCGCATCGAGCGCCACGCGAACGTGTGGCCGATCGTGCCGCCCGGCGGCGCGAACGCCGACCTCATCGAGGAGCCGGCGCATGAGCGCTAGCACCCGCACGTTCCGGCTCTCGGTCGAGCGCGCCGAGGGCGCCCTCGAGCGCGTGCTGGGGGTCGTCCGGCGGCGCGGCCTCGGGTTGCACCGGTTCTCCGTGGACCAGGGCCCCGACGGGCACTGGGACATCGCGATCACCGCGTCATCGACCGAGAGCGAGGCCGCGCTCGCATTGCGCCAGCTCAGCGCGCTCATCGACGTCCGCACCGCCCGATCCGACGCGTAGGAGGAAGGACATGGCAACGATCAAGTACGACGCCGACGTGGACCCGAAGATCCTGCACGGCGCGACGATCGCCGTCATCGGCTACGGGAGCCAGGGCCACGCGCACGCCCTGAACCTGCGCGATAGCGGCCAGGACGTCGTCGTCGGGCTCGCTCCCGGGAGCAAGTCGTGGGCGAAGGCCGAGGCCGACGGGCTCGCGGTGCGCGAGGCCGCGGACGCGGCGCGGCACGCGGACGTCGTCGCGCTCCTCGTTCCCGACCAGCATCACAAGGCCGTGTACGAGCACGCCATCCGGCCGTTCGCGGGGCCGGGCCGGACGCTCGTCGTCGCGCACGCGTTCTCGGTGCACTTCAAGCAGGTCGTGCCGGTCCCGGGCGCCGACGTCGTCCTCGTCGCGCCCAAGGCGCCGGGTCACCGCATGCGCGAGGTGTTCGTCGAGGGCCGCGGCGTGCCGGCGCTCTACGCCGTCGCGCAGGACGGCAGCGGCCACGCGGAGCGGACCGCCCTCGCGTACGCCCGCGCCGTCGGCTGCGCGCGTGCCGGCGTGATCGCGACGACGTTCGCGGAGGAGGTCGAGACCGACCTGTTCGGCGAGCAGGCCGTGCTGTGCGGCGGGATCTCGGAGCTCATCAAGGCGGGCTTCCAGACGCTCGTCGACGCGGGCTACCAGCCGGAGATCGCGTTCTTCGAGTGCATGAACGAGATGAAGCTCATCGTCGACCTGATGTACGAGGGCGGGCTCTCGTACATGCGGTACTCGGTGAGCGACACCGCCGAGTTCGGCGACTACACGTCGGGACCGAAGGTCATCGACGAGCGCGTCCGTGCGACGATGCGGCAGATCCTCGCGGAGGTCCGCGACGGCACGTGGGCGAAGAAGTGGATCGCCGAGTACGAGAAGGGCGCGCCGACGCTGAAGGCGACGCGCGCGCGCGAGCAGCAGCAGCCCATCGAGCAGGTCGGCCGGAGATTGCGGGCGATGATGCCGTGGCTCCCGAAGAAGGGGATCGCGGTGGAGGCGTCCGCCGAGCAGCAGAAGGAAGAGGTAAGGGCATGAACACGGAAGAGAAGGCGCAGCTGTCGCTGAGGCTCGATCGCCTCGGCATGCGCCTCGAGGGTGACCGTCTGACGCGCGCGGCCGCGATCGTGCGCGCGCACGGCGCCGACGCGGCCGAGATCAGCGACATGGCGCTGCTCTCGATCTGCGTCGAGGCCTACCGCCACACCGAGAAGGAGATGCTCCAGATCGTATGAGCGCCGAGCCAGCCATCGCCTCGGGCGGAGTGTCCCCGCTCGAGGCCGCCGGACGTGACCAGCACGGCTCGTTCGTCGACGAGACGATCGGGATCATCGCGCGCCGTGGCGGCGACATCGTCTCCTTCGCCGCAGGCTCGCCCGCGGCCGAGGCGCTCGCGCTCGCGCGCGTGGACGAGCTCCTCACCGACGTGCTCGCGCGTGACGGCATGCGCGCGCTGAACTACGGCGTCACCGAGGGTGAGCAGGAGCTCCGCGAGATCATCGCGAGCGGCGCACGCGCGCGTGGCATCGACGCGACCGCCGACGACGTGATCGTCACGGCGGGCGCGCTGCAGGCCATCGACCTCAGTGCCCGCGTGTTCACGCGGCCAGGCGACCTCGTCGTCACGGGGTCGCCGACGTTCGCGAACGCGCTCTCGGCGTTCCGCAACCACGGCGCGCGGATCCTCGAGGTGCCGCAGGACGAGGACGGGATCGACGTGTCCGCCGCGGCGCGGGCGCTCCGGCAGCGCGGCGAGCGCGCGGCGCTGTTCTTCGTCGTCCCGAACTTCGACAACCCGACGGGCGCGACGCTGAGCGACGAGCGCCGCGACGCGTTGCTCGCGCTCGCGGCGAGCCAGGACGCGGTCGTCATCGAGGACGACCCCTATGCCGCGCTGCGCTATCGCGGCGCGGATCTCGTGCCGCTCGCCGCCCGCATGCGGGACCGCGTCGTCCACTTCGGGAGCTTCTCGAAGACGTTCCTCCCCGGCATCCGCGTCGGCTGGGCGATCGCGGACCCGGTCACCGTGCGCCGCATGGCGGCCGCGAAGCAGACCATCGACTCGTCCACGTCGACGCTCGGCCAGCACCTCGTCATCGCGTTCCACCGGACGCGCGACTTCGACGCGCATCTCGTGGCGCTACGCCGTCTCTACGCCGAGAAGCAGGCCGCCGCGCGCGCCGCACTGGGGCGCGAGTTCGGTGGGGTCCGCGGCGTGTCGTGGAACGACCCCGACGGCGGCTTCTACTTCTGGGTGCGCACGGACGTGGACGCGCGCGAGCTCCTCGAGGCCGCGCTCGACGAAGGCGTGGCATTCGTGCCCGGCGACGCGTTCACGACGACGGGCGGCTGCCGCGACGCGCTCCGCTTCTCGTACTGCGCCCCGACGCCCGACCGCATCGCCGAGGGGGTGCGCCGGTTCCGCCGCGCGTATGACCGTGTCCGCGCTCGCCAATAGGTCGAGCGAGGATCCGGCTTTGCCGGTCCGAGCGAGTCCACAAGAGCGGAGCGACTCGCCGCGGCCCGCAGGCCGACGGCGATCGAGCAGGACCGGGACGACGCTCTCCCAGAAGATCTGGGACCGGCACGTCGTCAGACGCGCCAGCGGCTCTCAGATGGCAGAGCCGGACGTCCTCTACGTGGACCTGCACCTCGTGCACGAGGTCACGTCGCCGCAGGCGTTCGACGGCCTGCGCGTCTCCGGCCGCGCGGTGCGGCGGCCCGACCTGACCCTCGCGACGATGGACCACAACACGCCGACCGACGACCGCACGCCGGACGACCTCGCGCGGAAGCAGATCGAGGCGCTCGTCCGTAACTGCGACGAGTTCGGCGTCCACCTCTACCCGCTCGGCTCGCGCGACCAGGGCATCGTCCACGTCATCTCGCCGCAGCTCGGGCTCACGCAGCCGGGGATGGTGATCGTCTGCGGCGACAGTCACACCTCAACGCACGGCGCCTTCGGCGCGATCGCGTTCGGGATCGGGACGAGCGAGGTCGAGCACGTCCTCGCGACGCAGACGATCGCGCAGGCGCGGCCCGCGACGATGGCCATCACCGTCGATGGGGACCTGCCGGCCGAGGTGAGCGCGAAGGACGTCATCCTCGGGATCATCGCGCGCATCGGCGTCGGCGGCGGCGCGGGCGCGATCGTCGAGTACCGCGGATCGGCGATCCGCGCGCTCTCGATGGAAGGCCGCATGACCGTCTGCAACATGTCGATCGAGGCCGGCGCGCGCGCCGGCATGGTCGCGCCCGACGACACGACATTCGCATACGTCGAAGGGCGCCCGTTCGCGCCGAAGGGCGCGGACTGGCAGCGCGCGCTCGACGAGTGGCGTTCGCTCGCGGGCGACGACGACGCAACGTTCGACCGTGAGGTGCGCATCGACGCCGCGGAGCTGCGCCCGTACGTCACGTGGGGCACGAACCCGGCGCAGTCGGCGCCGATCGACGGCGTGGTCCCGGACCCCGACGCCTTCGACGAGCCGTCGAAGCGCGAGGCCGCGCGGCGCGCGCTCGCGTACCAGGCGCTGCGGCCGGGCACCAGGGTCCGCGACATCGGCGTCGACGCGGTCTTCATCGGCTCGTGCACGAACGCGCGCATCGAGGACCTCCGCGCCGCGGCGGGCGTCGTCGCGGGACGCCGGGTCCGCTCCGGGGTCCGCGCTCTCGTCGTTCCGGGATCGGCGCGCGTGAAGGAGCAGGCGGAGCGCGAGGGCCTCGACCGCGTCTTCCGCGAAGCTGGCTTCGAGTGGCGCAACGCCGGCTGCTCGATGTGCCTCGGGATGAACCCGGACGTGCTGCGTCCGGGCGAGCGCTGCGCGTCGACGTCGAACCGCAACTTCGAAGGACGTCAGGGCCCCGGTGGCCGTACGCACCTCGTCTCGCCCGTCGTCGCGGCCGCGACCGCCGTGAAGGGCAGCTTCGCGCTGCCGTCGGATCTCGCCTGATATGGACAAGGTGACGCGCATCAGCGGCCGCGCGCTGCCGCTCGATCGCGCGGACGTCGACACGGACCAGATCATCCCCGCTTCATACCTGAAGCGCCTCGAGCGCACGGGCTACGGCGACGGCCTCTTCGCGGCGTGGCGCAAGGATCCGACCTTCGTGCTGAACGATCCGCGCTACGCGGGCGCGGTCGTGCTCGTCGCCGGGCCGAACTTCGGCTGCGGGTCGTCGCGCGAGCACGCGGCGTGGGCGCTGCGCGACGCGGGCTTCCGCGCTGTGATCGCGCCGAGCTTCGCCGACATCTTCCGCACGAACGCGCTGCGCACCGGGCTCGTCCCGGCGCGGCTCGAGCGCGCGCAGGTCGACCGGCTGCTCGCGGCGGTCGCAGCGGACGCGGGCACCGAGATCGAGATCGACGTCGTCGCCGCGCGCGTGCGCGTGCCGTCGGTCGGGATCGACGCCCCGCTCGACCTCGACGAGTTCACGCGCTGGCGGCTGACCGAAGGGCTCGACGACATCGGGCTGACGCTGCGGCACGAGGCCGACATCGCGGCGTATGAAGCACGGCGTCCCGCATGGATGCCGCAGGTGGGGAGGACGACATGAGCTCGACGATGCCGTATCGCGCGTACCGGCCGTTCCTCCCCCTCGAGAACGGGCTGCCCGACCGGACGTGGCCGGACCGTCGCGTCACGACCGCGCCGCGCTGGTGCTCGGTGGACCTGCGCGACGGGAACCAGGCGCTCATCGACCCGATGGACCCGCCGCGCAAGCTGCGCCTCTTCCAGACGCTCGTGCGCACCGGCTTCAAGGAGATCGAGATCGGATTCCCCGCGGCCTCGAAGCCGGACTTCGACTTCGCGCGGCAGCTCATCGATGAGGGACTCATCCCCGACGACGTATGGATCCAGGTCCTCGTGCAGTGCCGGCCCGAGCTCATCGAGCGGACGTACGAGGCGCTGCGCGGCGCACCGCGCGCGATCGTGCACTTCTACAACTCGACGTCGGTCCTGCAGCGGCGCGTCGTCTTCCGCGAGGACAAGGCCGGCGTCACGCGGATCGCGACCGAGGCCGCGCGGCTCTGCCGCGCGCTCGAGCGGACGCTGCCCGACACCCCCGTGCGGTACGAGTACTCGCCCGAGAGCTTCACGGCGACCGAGCCCGAGTTCGCGCTCGAGATCTGCCACGCGGTCATGGACGTGATCGAGCCGACGGCGGAACGGAAGCTCGTCCTCAACCTGCCCTCGACCGTCGAGTGCTATTCGCCGAACGTCTATGCGGACGTCATCGAGTGGTTCGGTCGCAGCGTCCGCGACCGCGACCGGATCGTCCTGTCGCTCCATCCGCACAACGACCGCGGCACCGCCGTCGCGGCCGCGGAGATGGGACTGCAGGCGGGCGCGGATCGCCTCGAGGGCACGCTGTTCGGGAACGGCGAGCGCACGGGGAACCTGGACGTCGTGACGGTCGCGATGAACCTGTTCAGCCAGGGCGTCGACCCAGAGCTCGACCTCAGCGACCTCGACGGCCTGCGGCGCGTCGTCGAGTACGCGAACCGCATCCCGGTCCACCCGCGGCATCCGTATGTCGGCGACTTCGTCTACACGGCGTTCTCGGGGTCGCACCAGGACGCGATCAAGAAGGGGCTCGAGGCGCTGCCGCCGAACGCGACCGTGTGGGAGGTCCCGTACCTGCCCATCGACCCGAAGCACGTCGGGCGCACGTACGAGGCCGTGATCCGCGTGAACAGCCAGTCGGGGAAGGGCGGGGTCGCGTACATCATGAAGGCCGAGCACGGGCTCGACCTCCCGCGCCGGCTGCAGATCGAGTTCTCGGGGCGCATCCAGAAGATCACCGAGGACACGGGTACCGAGATCCCGCCCGACGAGATGTGGAAGGCGTTCGCCGCGGAGTACCTGCCGGAGCGTCCGCGCATCGACCTGCTCGAGCACGACACGCACACGACGCCCGGCGGCGCGACCGTCGAGGCGCGCATCCGCGTGGACGGCGAGACGCATCGCATCCGTGGCGAGGGCAACGGTCCCATCGCCGCGTTCGTGCACGCGCTGCGGACGGACCTCGGTCTCGACATCGAGGTGCTCGACTACGCCGAGCACGCCCTGAACGCCGGGACCGACGCGTCCGCGGTCGCCTACGTGGAAGCGCGCGACGCCGCCGGTCAGGTCCGCTGGGGCGTCGGGATCGACACGAGCATCCTCACCGCGTCGCTGCGCGCCGTGCTGAGCGCGGCCGTGCGCCTTGGCGCCGAAGCGCGGGGTGACGCTGTGCGAGGTGCACCCACCTTCGCGGAGTAGGGCCATCCAGCCCTAGGCGCTCATGTCGGCCGCGGCGATCATCGCCCGCATGGCAGCGCGCGCCTGCATGTGTATGCCCGAGCGGCCCCGCTATGCGGAGGTCGTGGGCGGCTGGTGCGCGGTGAGCGAAGCGCCCTAGTCACCACAGATCCAACGCTAATGAGGCCGCGGTCCTTCGGGATCGCGGCCTTTTCCTTTTCTAGACGGCGACACGGGAGGAAGACAAGATGGAACGCACCCAGCGCACCGAGACCCTCGTCCTGCATGCGGGTCAGCGCCCCGACCCCGCCACCGGAGCCCGCGCGGTCCCCATCTACGCGACGACCTCGTACGTGTTCGAGAACGCGGCCCACGCCGCGCGCCTCTTCGCGCTCGAGCAGCCGGGGAACATCTACACGCGGATCATGAATCCGACGACCGGCGTCCTCGAGGAGCGCATCGCGGCGCTCGAAGGCGGCGTGGGCGCCCTCGCTGTCGCGTCAGGGCAGGCGGCGGAGACGCTCACGATCCTCAACCTCGCCCGGGCCGGAGACGACATCGTCAGCTCGTCCAGCCTGTACGGCGGCACGTACAACCTGTTCGCCTACACGCTGCCGCGACTCGGCATCACGACCGCGTTCGTCGACGGCTCCGACCCGTCGGCCTTCGCCAGGGCCATCGGGCCGCGAACGAAGGCCGTCTACCTCGAGACGATCGGGAACCCGCGCCTCGACGTGCACGACATCGCCGCGATCGCGGACGTGGCGCACGCCGCCGGCGTGCCCGTGGTCGTGGACAACACGTTCACGCCGATCCTCGCGAAGCCGTTCGAGCTGGGCGCCGACATCGTCGTGCACTCCGCGACGAAGTGGATCGGCGGCCACGGCACCGCCATCGGCGGCCTCGTCGTCGATTCCGGCCGCTTCGACTGGGAAGGGTCGGGACGGTTCGCCGATCTCGTCGAGCCGGACCCCTCGTACCACGGCGTGCGCTACGTCCAGACCTTCGGAGCTGCCGCGTTCATCGTGAAGCTGCGGGTGCAGCTCCTTCGGGACCTCGGACCCGCGCTCAGCCCGTTCAACGCGTTCCTCTTCCTCCAGGGGCTCGAGACCCTGCCGCTCCGGATCGCGCGGCACAGCGAGAACGCGCTCGCGATCGCGCGATGGCTCGAGGCGCACCCGGCGGTGACGTGGGTCCGCTACCCGGGTCTCCCCACGGATCCGGCGCATGCGAACGCGCTGCGGTACCTCCGCGGCGGGTTCGGCGGCATCGTGACGTTCGGCGTCCGCGGCGGCCGCGAGGCCGGAGAGCGGCTCATCGACGCCGTCGAGGTCTTCAGCCTCCTCGCGAACGTCGGCGACGCGAAGTCGCTGATCATCCATCCGGCGTCCACGACGCACCAGCAGCTCGGGGAGGACGAGCAGCGCGCGACGGGCGTCACGCCCGATCTCATCCGGCTCTCGGTCGGTCTCGAGCACGTCGACGACCTCATCGCCGACCTCGACCGCGCGCTCGCGCTCGCCGTCGGGCCGGCCGTGATCGCCGAGGTCGCGTGACCGCGCTCGCCGCCCCTCGCCTCGTACCGGATCCCTCCGCGTTCGGCGCGGGGGAGGTGACCGTCGCTCGCGTCGGCGACGTGGCCATCGAGCGGGGGGACGTCCTCCCGGACGTGCGGATCGCGTACCGCCATGACGGCCAGCCACCGCCCGCTCCGCAGATCGTCCTCGTCCACGCGCTCACGGGGTCGGCCGATGCGGCCGGCGACTGGTGGCAGCCGCTGATCGGCCCGCGTCGCGCGCTGGACACGGACCGGTACGGCGTCCTGTGCTCGAACCTCCTCGGCGGCCGGTACGGCAGCACCGGTCCCACGACGATCGACCCCCGGAAGGGACGGCCCTATGCGGCGGGCTTCCCGGACCTCACCGTCCGCGATCAGGCACGCGCGATGTGGCAGCTCCTCGACGAGCTCGGCATCGAGCGGCTCGCGCTCGTCGCCGGTGGATCGCTGGGCGGGATGGTCGCGCTCGAGGTCGCGCTCGAACGGCCCTCCGAGGTCGATACCGTCGTCCCGATCGCCGCACCGGCGGCGACGGGCGCCATGGCGATCGCCTGGGATCACGTCCAGCTCGCGCTCGTGCGCCGGCTCGGCGTCGAGGGGATGGCGCTGGCGCGCCAGATCGCGATGATCACGTATCGCAGCGACGACGACCTCGATGGACGATTCGGACGGGCGCAGGCCGACGACGGCGCCTTCGCGGTGGCGAGCTATCTCGACCACCAGGGCCGCAAGCTCGTCGACAGGTTCGACCCCGAGACGTATCGCATCCTCACGGGCGCCATGGACACGCACGACGTGGCACGCGGTCGGGGAGGCATCCGGGCCGCGCTGCGACGCCTCACGGCGGGAGGCACCCGGCTCGTGGGCGTCGGGATCGAAGGGGACATCCTGTACGGACCGGCACAGGTCCGCGACCTGGTCCGCGCGGCGCGGGCCGCCGGCGTGACGTCCCGGTACCGGCACATCCGCTCGACGAAAGGGCACGACGCGTTCCTGATCGAGTGGGATCAGCTCGATCGGATCCTCCGCGAGGCGATCAGCCGGTGACGGCGCCTTTCGACGCGGAGGCCACGAGCTTCGCGTACTTGGCGAGCACGCCCGAGGTGTAGCGCGACGCGGGCGGCGTCCACTTCTCGCGCCGCTTCGTCATCTCCTGCTCATCGACGTCGAGATGGAGCGTGCGCGTCTTCGCGTCGATGAGGATCGTGTCGCCGTCATGTACGAGCGCGATCGCGCCGCCGACCGCGGCCTCGGGCGCGACGTGCGCGACCATGATCCCGTGCGTCGCGCCGGAGAACCGGCCGTCGGTCACGAGCGCGACGCTCTTCCCGAGGCCCGCGCCCTGGAGCGCGCCCGTCACCACGAGCATCTCGCGCATGCCGGGGCCGCCCTTCGGCCCCTCGTGGCGGATGACGATGACGTCGCCGGGCTTGATGCGACCGCCGGTGATCGCGTCGAGCGCGTCCTCTTCGCGCTCGAACACGCGCGCGGGTCCGCGGTGCGACGGCATGCCTTCGCCCGCGACCTTGAGGATCGCGCCTTCCGGCGCGAGCGAGCCCTTCACGACGACCATGCCGCCGCTCGGCGCGAGCGGTTTCGCGAGGGGCGCGATCACCTGCTGGCCTGACGGCTCGATCGCCGCGCGCGCCTCGTCGCCGATGGTGCGTCCGGTGACGGTCATCGCCTTGCCGTCGATGAGCCCGGCCTCGAGCAGGCGCTTCATCACGACCATGATCCCGCCGGCGGCGTGCATGTCGGGCGCGGTGAAGCGGCCCCACGGCTTCATGTCGGCGAGGAGCGGCGTGCGCGCGCTCACGACGTCGAAGTCGTCGAGGTCGAGCTGCACGCCGGCCGTCTGCGCGACCGCGAGCAGGTGGAGGACAGCGTTCGTCGATCCACCGGTCGCCATCACGGCCGCGATCGCGTTCAGCAGCGCCGGGCGCGTGATGACCTGCGACGGGCGCCGTCCCTCGCGCAGCATGCGGACCGCGAGCCGGCCGCACTCGCGCGCGACCTCCTCGCGCCGCGGGTCCATCGCCGGGACGCCGGACGATCCCGCGGGTGAGATCCCGAGCGCCTCGAACGCGGTCGCCATCGTGTTCGCGGTGAACTGCCCGCCGCACGCGCCCGCGCCGGGGCACGCGCCGATCTCCATCTCGCGGAGCTCCGCGTCGGTCATCGCGCCGCGTGCGTGCGCGCCGACCGCCTCGAAGACGTCCTGGATCGTGACGTCCTTCCCCTTGAAGCGGCCGGGCATGATCGAGCCGCCGTAGAGCATCAAGCCAGGTAGGTCCAGGCGCGCGAGCGCCATGACGCCGGCGGGGATCGTCTTGTCGCAGCCGCTGATCGTGACGACGGCGTCGACGAGGTGGCCGCGCGCGAACAGCTCGATGGAATCCGTGATCACCTCGCGCGAGACGAGCGACGCCTTCATCCCTTCGGTGCCCATCGAGATCGCGTCGTTGACGGAGATCGTCGTCGCCTCGATCGGCGTCCCGCCCGCCTCGCGCACGCCCTCCTTCACGAGGTCGGCCATGCGGCGGTGGTTGAAGTTGCACGGTTGCAGGTCCGTGTACGCGTGCGTCACGAGGACGAGCGGGCGCGTGAAGTCGGCGTCGGTGAAGCCGACCGCGCGCATCATCGAGCGCGCCGGCGCGCGGCGCGGCCCGTCGAGGAGGGTGCTGCTGCGGGCGCGCTCCTCGGGCATGACCGCATGCTCGCACACACGTGACCTTTCGGCCGATGGGGATGTGATGATGCGCGGGTGCGCGCGCTACGGCTCGCCGCCACCGCGCTCGCGACGCTCGTTGTCGCCGGGGCGGTCGTCGCCGTGTACGTCGCGGATCAGGTCACGCGCGTCGACCGCGCTCCGCTGAAGCGGTCGGTCCTGATCCTGTCGCCCGCGACGGAGCCGGTCCGCTTCCGCACCGAGGACGGTCTCACGCTCAGCGGCTGGTTCGTCCCGGTCTCGACGGACAAGGCCGCGGTGCTCGTCCACGGGAAGGATGCGGATCGGCTCGCGAGCGACCACACGCTGCGCGTGGCGCGCTGGCTACGCGACGCGGGCTTCAGCCTGCTGCTCTTCGATCTGCGCGGGCACGGCGCGAGCGAGGGCGACCGGTTCTCGCTCGGCCAGCACGAGCGCAAGGATGTCGCGGCCGCCGTTGATCACCTCGTCGCCCGCGGCTTCCCGGTCGGCCACATCGCCCTCGTCGGCGAGTCCATGGGCGCCGCGATCGCCATCCAGGCCGTGGCCCTGAGACCCGACGTGGCCGCGGTCGTCGCCGACTCCGCATACGCCGACGGGCGCACGATCGTCGATGAGGCCGGACCGCTCGAGACCGGCCTCCCCGACTGGTACACGGCGGCGATCGTGCTCGCCGCGAAGCTGCTCTACGGCCTCGATGTGGCCGCAGTGGATCCCGCGGCCGTCGTGCGCGCGCATCCCGAGCGGGCCTTCCTCTTCATCCATTGCGACGGCGACACCGTCGTCCGCCCGCATCACGCGCGCGACCTACGCGGGGCGAGCGCGAACGCGAACACACGCCTCTGGATGGCGACCGGCTGCGGCCACGTCGCCGCATCCGAGCGCCATGCGGACGAGTACCGCTCCCGGTTGATCGGCTTCCTCGATCCGCTCGTGCGCTAAGGGGTGCGGGTCGGCGCCGGCGTCGGCGTGCGCGGCGGGGAGAGCGTCGGCAGCGGTGTGGGCGTGCGAGGCGGCGTCGGCGTCGCGCGGGGCGTCGGGGTCGCGGTGCGCGTCGGGGTCGGGGAGACGGTCGGAGTCGGGGTCGCCGTGAACGACGGCAGCGGTCGGAGCGTGATCGACGCGCTCGGCGCGACCGTCGGGCTCGGTGAGGGCGACGCCCCGACCGCGCCGCCGATGGGCGGCACGAGCGAGCGGACCGCGCCGAAAGCGACCATCCCGCCGACCGCGAGCACGAGCAGGATCGCGATGAGGTCGCCGACGAGGTGCGAGCTCCCGCGCCGAACAGGCTCGCTCGGGGGCGGCCCGTCGATCGGCTCGGTCGGGTCGCTGCCGCGGTCGCTCATGCCGCCGATGCTCGCACGCCGCTAGCGATCCACGGCCACGAGCCTTCGAGCCGGACGTCGCGGAGCTGCCGGGGGAGCGCGATGGTGGCCACGTCGGGCACGGATGCAGGCGCTGGGCCAGATGACATCCCTGGGCGATCCCTCGCTTGTCGCCGCCGTAGGATCCCGGCGGATGGGTGCGTTGGACCTGGATCCAGGCTCGATCGGCGAGGTCGTCCTGCGCACTCTCGCCGTCTACGTCGCGCTCCTCCTCCTGCTGCGGCTGGCTGGGAAGCGGGAGCTCGGACAGATGACCACGTTCGACCTCGTCGTCGTCCTGATCATCTCGAACGCGGTGCAGAACGCGATGGTCGGCGCGAACGTGTCGTTGACCGCGGGCATCGTCGCGGCGGCGACGCTCCTGGTCGCGAACGCGACGGTGGACCGTGTCGGCCTTCGCTCGGCGTGGCTGCGCGATCGCCTGCGGGGCGTGCCGACGCTCCTCATCCACGACGGCGCGGTCGTCCCGGAGCACCTGCGGCGCGAGGGCATCGACGAGGACGAGATCATGCAGGCGCTGCGCGAGCACGGTGTCGATGACGTCCGCCACGTGAAGACCGCCGTCCTCGAGGTCGACGGCACGATCAGCGTCATCCCCGCCGGCGCCGCGAGCAGCCGGACGAAGCGCCGCATTCGCGGCCGGAAGCCGGCTGGATGACCATGCCCGCGATGAAGCGGCTCATCCTGCACGACGCCGCCCTTGCGGACGGCCGATCGGACCGGCTGCGGGTCGGCGTGAGCCTCGCGATCCGCGACGGGCGGATCGAGTGGATCCGACCGAACGACGACGCCGACACGACGGACGCCGAGGTCGTCGACGCCGGCGGCGCCACGATCGTCCCGGCGATGGTCGACTGCCACAGCCACCTGACGCTCCAGGGCGGGAGCCATTGGATCGCGCGCGGGAACGATCCGCCCGAGGTGCTGCGGCAGGTCGCGCGGGACAACGCGAAGCGGCTCGTCAGCGCGGGCGTGCTGTGGGCGCGCGACGTGGGCGCGCCGATGGCGGACGGGAGGCCGCTCTCGATCGCCGTCCGCGACGAGCTCGGCGGGAAGCCGGGGCAGCCGTGCATCCGCGTGGCGGGCACGTGGATCGGCAAGACGGGCTATCCCGACATGTGGGTGACCGTCGACGGCGCCGGCCTGAAGGACGCCGCGCTGGCCCAGCTCGATCTCGGGACCGACCTCGTGAAGCTCTACATGGACGCGCCCGATCGGTCGCACGCATCGCCGTTCACGGTCGAGGACGTGCGCGCCGCGGTGACCGCGATCCACGCGCGCGGCGCGCGCGTGACCGCGCACTCGGGATATCTCGACGGCGCGCGCGTCGCGGCGGAGGCCGGTGTCGACTCGATCGAGCACGGCTTCGAGCTTGATGATGCCGTCGCGCGCACGATGGTCGCGAACGACGTGACGCTCGTCTCCACGCTCTCCGTCTTCCCGTCGTGGGAGGCGTTCGCGCATACCACAAGCATCGAGCGCTTCACGAGCGAGGAAGGACGCGCCCGGACCGCGAAGCGCAAGGAGTCCGCGTACGCGTCGGTCGCGAACGCGAAGCGCGCGCGCGTGAAGATCGCGACCGGCACGGACTTCGGCGGCGGCTCGGTGCGCGCGGGCTTCCTCGCCGGGGAGATCGAGTTGCTCGTCGACGCGGGTCTCGAGCCGTGCGACGCGCTCGCGGCGGCGACATGGCGCGCCGGGGATCTGCTCGGGATCGATCACGCCGGCCGCATCGAGGAGGGGATGCCCGCGGATCTCGTGCTCGTCGCAGGCGATCCGCTCTCGGACGCGCGTGCGCTCTGGCGCGTGTGGGCGGTCTACCAGCGCGGCGTTCGCGTCGCCTGAACACCGTGCCGGCGCGACGTGTGCCCGTTCAGATCCTGCTTCTCGGCACCGTGCACTTCGCGAACCCGGGGCACGACCAGTTCAACGTCCGCGTCGATGATGTGCTTGCGCCGCAGCGGCAGCTCGAGATCCGCGAGGTCGTCGACCGCCTCATCGTGTTCGCGCCCACGAAGGTCGCAGTGGAGGCGCTGCCCTCGGGGAAGAGGGTCGCCCGCTACGTGGAGTTCGTCGCGGGAAACCGCGAGCTGGATCGGAGCGAGGTCGAACAGATCGACTTCCGTGTCGCTCACCGGATGGGACACCAGCGGATCTTCGGGATCGACGTCCAAGGTGAGTTCTACGTCCCCGAGATCGAGCAACTCGTGTCACAGCGCGGTCCGCACGCGGCTCGCTGGGCTTCCATCGAGAAGACCGGGCGCGATGCGGTCGCCGACATCGGTCAGTGGCTCAGGACCGGTACGATCGGCCAGGTGCTCGCCCGACTGAACAGCCGAGCCGAGCTCGAACGTGTGGCAGCGCCCTACTCGAAGCTGATCGAGATCGTGACCGACCAGAACGACGCGGGCTCGCGTATGGCCGCGAATTGGCAGGCTCGCAACGCCCGGATCGTGGAACGGCTGCTGAGCGTCCTCGAGCCCGATGACCGAGCGCTTGTGATATTCGGTCAGGGCCACATTCCAGCCATGACCCAGATCCTCGGTGGGATGAACGAAGTGTCACTGGTCGATCCTCTCGTGTACCTGCCGCGAAATTGACCTAGTCCACTTCCTTAGTCAAGATGGAGCCGACGTGAAGGCCGTGAACATGCACGAGGCAAAGACCCACCTGTCCCGGTTGGTGGCGCGCGCCGAGCAGGGTGAGGAGGTCGTGATCGCGCGCGCCGGACGGCCCGTCGCCAAGCTCGTGCCCGTCCCCGCGCGCGGGAAGCGCCCGCTCGGCACCGCGCGCGGGAAGATCGTGGTCCGAGGTGGCCTGAAGGCTCCATTGCCGAAGTACCTCCGCAAGGCCTTCGGGATGTGAAGCTCCTTCTCGACACGCAGGCATTCATCTGGGGCGTGGCCACGCCAGAACGCCTCTCGCCGCGAGCGCGCCGCGCGATACAGGATCGAGCCAACGAAGTACACGTCAGCGCCGCGACGGCTTGGGAGATCGCGATCAAGGCGCGAACAGGAAAGGTCGCGATCGCGGGCGACCCGCAGCGCTTCGTGCCGGATGAGATCGCGGCTAACTCATTCAGCCCGCTTCCGATAACGATCCATCACGCGCTTATGGTGGCCGACCTGCCGCTGATCCACCGGGACCCATTCGATCGGCTCCTCATCGCGCAGGCCGATCTCGAGGATCTGACCCTTGTCACGAGCGACGCGCAGATCAGGCGGTACGGCGTCCGCACGATCTGGTAAAGCGCTAGGAAGGCTTCTTCACCTCGATCGTCGGTCCGCACGATCTGGTAAAGCGCTAGGAAGGCTTCTTCACCTCGATCGTCGCGGTCGGGAAGCCGGAAGGCCGCATCGGACCGATAGGACCGGGTAGCGGAACGCCGGCGGTCCCGAAGCCGACGATCCGCTTCGCGAGGTCGCTCCCGGACTCGAGCTCGCTCATCGCCTGGTCGAGATGCTCGTGCTTCACGGTCGGCGACCCCGCGATCGCCGCGAGCAGCGCCGAGCGACGCAGCATCTCCTTGATGTAGGCCGGGCTCGCCCCGGCGGTGCGTTCGACGTACGGCCCGAGGTCGACACCGTCCAGCTTCAGCCCGCGCGCGTAGAGCTCGAGGAGCCGGCGCCGTCCGTCCGCGTCGGGCATCGGCAGCTCGACGGCCAGGTCGACGCGCCCCGGCCGCGCCGCGAGCGCTGGCTCGAGGATGTCCGGCCGATTCGTCGTCAGGACGTAGAGGATGTCGGCGTCGTCGCTGATCCCATCGAGCTGATTCAGCAGCTCGAACAACATCGGTTGCGTCTGCATCCCGGGGAAGCCACGCTCCTGCGCGATGAGGTCGACGTCCTCGATGACGACCGTGGTCGGCGCCAGCATCTTCGCGAAGTGTCCGATGTCGCCGACCGCCCCGAGGCCGTAGCCGGTCATGATGATGTGCGTCCGGCCGGGCATGCGGCTCGCGAGGTACATGACCGTGAGCGTCTTCCCGGTCCCGGGCGGGCCGTACAGGAGGACCCCGCGCTTCAGCGATCGGCCTCCGGCGAGGAGCGCATCCGTGTGCGACGAGAACTCGATCGCGTGGCGCTCGATCCGCTCGAGCACGCCGGGCGGGAACACGATGTCGTCGCGTCCGACCGGCCGCAGCTTGTGGAACTTCACGAGCGACTGCACGCCGTACTGCTTCGGCGCGAGCGAGATCGCCTTGCCGCGATAGACGTTCAGCTCGCGCATCGCCGCCGAGACCTCCGTCAGGAGGTCGGCCGCCGCGTCGCGGCGCGGTGATGCGATCTCGACACGCATGCGGACGCGCGGTCCCATCTCCTGCTGCGGCGGTCCGGCGACCCACATCGCGAAGCGGTCGTCGCCCTGGACGATGAGGTAGAGGCCGAATTGGATGCACGCGAGGACCTTGTCGTCCTCGAGCCGGAAGTTGATCCAGTCGACGGAGCCCTGCGAGATCCGGCCGTAGGGGCCTGTCCCGCTCAGGAGGTCCGAGAACGTGATCGCGGCCCAGCGCTTGTTGGCGGCGGCCACGCCGATGAGCTCGACCTGCCTGCCCTTCTTCGCCATGACCGCGTCGAGCGCCATCTGCACGTTCGGGTGCTCGTACGACTCGAACTCCTCGGCGACGATCGGCACTTGGCCTGGCTCCGGGCCGAGGTACTCCTTGAGCCGCTCGATGAGCGGCGTCGTCTCGCGCGCCGCGATCGCGTTCACGTTGTCGACGAAGCTCTTGAACGCCGAGGCGAACGCGGTCGGGTCGATCCCATCGCTCATGGGCGGGCGCAGCGTACTAGCGGACAGCACAGCGAGGGCTCGCCTGTGATCGACGAGGCCGATACCGTCTCTCGATCGGCACGTCGGAGGCGTACGCGGGGCGCATCCCGGAGCTCTACGAGCGCTACCTCGTGCCGCTCCTATTCCTCGACTACGCGGCGGATCTGGCGCGGCGGATCGCCGCCCGCTCCCCGCGACGCGTCCTCGAGATCGCGGCGGGGACCGGCGTCGTCACGCGCGCACTCACGGCGACACTGCCGCGTGATGTATCGATCGTCGCGACCGATCTGCAGCCGTCGATGATCGAGACGGCGTCCGCGATCGGAACGTCGCGTCCGGTCGAATGGCGGGAAGCGGACGCGATGCAGCTGCCATTCGCCGATAGCTCGTTCGACGCCGTCGTGTGCCAGTTCGGCTGCATGTTCTTCCCGGATAAGGCGCACGCGTTCGCCGAAGCGCGGCGCGTGCTGCGGCCCGGCGGTGCGCTCCTCTTCAACACCTGGGATGCGCTCGAGGAGAACGACTTCTCGAACATCACGACGATCTCCTTGGCGAGCATCTTCCCGAACGATCCACCGCGTTTGTTTCCGCGCGCGCCGTACGCGTACTACGACCCGACGACGATCGAGCGCGACGTGACCGGCGGCGGATTCCCGCGGCCGCAGATCGAGACGCTCGCTGGAACGAGCCGCGCGCCATCCGCACGCGACGCCGCGATCGGCCTCTGCCAGGGCACCCCGTTGCGCGGCGAGATCGAGGAGCGCGCGCCGGGGCGGCTCGGTGAGATCACGGATCTCGTCGCGGACGCGATCGCACAGCGCTTCGGCCGTGGGCCCGTCGACGGCAAGATCCAGGCGCTCGTGGTCACGGTCGAGCGCTGACGGTCGCAGCCGTACAGATCCGCCCGCGGGGCTACGCCGCGATGTTGCCGAAGCGCTCCGCGTCCCAGCGCAGACCCAGTTCGTCGGGCGGACCCATGTAGCCGAGCAGCGCCGACGCTGCGACGACCGCGGGTGAGGCAAGGTAGCCGAGCCCCCCGAGGCCCATGCGGTTCTGCCAGTTGCGGTTGAACGAGGTGATCGCCACCTCGCCCTTGTGCAGCGCGTCGGGACCCTGCCCGAAGCATGGCCCACACCACGACTGCCGGATCTCCCCACCGACCGAGCGGAACACCTCGGCGATCGACTCGCCGCCGAGGCGCGGGTCGCCGCCCTCGATCTGCTCCTTCACCTGGCCCGATCCCGGGAAGATGACGAGGTCCGTCGCCGCGCGTGTCGCGCCCTTCTTCTTCGCCTCGAAGATCACGAGGGCGGCCTCGAGCAGGTCGTCGTACCCGCCGTTCGTGCACGACCCGATGTACGCCTTGTCGAACGTGATGCGCTCGCGCGCGACCTCGCCCGCGGGGAACGCGTTGCCCGGCGCGAACGGCTTCGCGATGAACGGGATCACCTCGGCCAGGTCGAGCTCCTCGTCGATCTCGTACCGCGCGTCGGCGCCGGGCGCGATGCGCGGGTAGGGGAGGTCCGTCATGCCGCGCTTCCGGTACCACTCGTACGTGATGTCGTCCGCGGCGAAGATCCCGTTCTGCGCCTCGGCCTCGGCCATCATGTTCGCGACCGTATTGCGGAAGGGGATCGGCAGCTGCCGATCGGCGTCGATGAACTCGACGCTCATGCCGTGCGACTGCTCCTTGCCCCAGCGGCGCAGCAGCGCGAGGACGACGTCCTTCCCGCTCACCCAGGGCTGCAGCTTCCCGCGGAACGTGACGCGGCGCGCCTTCGCCAGCGTGAAGAAGATGTAGCCCGTCGACCAGCCGAAGCCGAGCGCGGTCGAGCCGACGCCCATGCCGACCGCGCCGTATGCGCCGTATGCGCGGCTATGCGAGTCCGCACCGGGGATGAACGCCCCCGGCAGCACGAGGCCCTGCTCCGGGAAGTAGAAGTGGAAGATCCCGTCGCCGGGCGTCGCGTAGTACGGGCGCCGGATCCCGTGCTTGTCGGCGAACTGCCGGCCGATCGACGTCTGCTTCTCGTCCATCTCGCGTCCGCTGAAGACGAAGTGATCGTTCGCGATCGCGATC
>WNFU01004531.1_pt1 | contig 22400 bp, 16 predicted proteins | sample 5400121 | NCBI WGS metagenome assembly WNFU01 (sample SAMN13153360, study PRJNA577476) | soil metagenome | isolation source: 100 cm soil or saprolite under grassland replicate 1 | place: USA:California | collected 2016-06-15
GTCTCGTCGAGCCGTCCATCGCCGACGGCGCGCTCGCGAAGATCTACCGCGTGCTGCCCGACGCGCTGCGACGGCGCGTGGAGGCACTCGAGACGGCCCTGGCCTTCACCGCGCCGACGACCGCTGGCGAGCCGCCGCCCGCCGAGACGACGTTGCTGCTGGCTGAGGCGATCCGGCGCCGCCAGCGTGTCCGTGTGGCTTACGTGCTCACCAAGGCCGACGGGGCCGTGAGCTCCCTGACGACCTTGAGCTCCAGCGGACCGTCAGGCTCCGGTGAGGTGCCGGTCTACCGGGTCGACAGCGGCTACGACCTTGACCTGTACCTGTTCCGTGCCGATTCGCCGCTCAACTTCAGCATCGACGTGCCGGACTCCTTCGGCCCGGTCGACGCTGACGGCCACCCGGTGGCAGGCAACGCTCTGTACGGCAAGCAGGCCCTGTTGACGCTGCGGACCTGGGACGTCGACCAAGTCGAGGGCGAGGTCGACCGTGTCCTGGTCAACGGCACCACGCTGCCCGGCAACCTGTCGGGGGCCGACGGGCAGTGGTCGACCAACACCTTCCGGTTCCCCACCTACCTGCTGCGGCTGCCGACCGCGGCCAACCCCACGGGCCGCAACGACTTCGCCATCGACATCGACGTGACCCAGGCCGGCTGGGCGGTGCTGGTCGACTGGGCGGAGCTGCGGCCGGCCGAGACGACCGTCGGGGTGCCGGCGGCGGTGTTCGTGCACGGCATCACCGGCGCGAGCGGCCCCAACGGCGAGAGCACGATGGCCGACTTCAAAAACTATTTCGTGCAGCAGCAGCCGGGGCTGATCAGTCGGGCGATCGCGCCGCCGCTGACCCAGCACGGCAGCATCAGCGAGAACACCGGCATCCTCATCCAGCGCACCGACGAGCTGACCGCCACCGAGATCGACAAGCGGGTCGACCTGGTCGCCCACTCCATGGGCGGCCTGTCGAGCCGGCAGTACGCCTGGGAGTACCCGGGCCGGGTGCGGAACCTGGTGATGGTGGCCACGCCCAACGGGGGCAGCCGGCTGGCCGACATCGTCTGCGGTAACCGCAAGATCCCGTGGTGGTTGAAGGGGGCGGCTGGTGGCGCGCTCGACTACTTAACCAGGCAGCTCGGCCCCTGCGACAGTCCCACCGACGGGCTGTACCAGCTGCAGGAGTCCTACGTCCAGAACGTGTTCAACAAGCAGGTGCCGGACGTGGCGACCGGGGTGACGACCTACGCGACGATTGCCGGTCGGGGAAATGGAATTGGCAGCATCTTCCTCGACGGCGAGGACGACGGGACGGTGGCGACCAGCAGCGTCCGCTACCTGGCCACCGACAACCCCGATCATCCCGGCCAGCACATCTCGCTGTTGCCAGACTACGATAGGACCCATGCCCAGCTGATCCAGCCGGACAGCCCTGCCTACCAGCGGTCGCTGTGCTGGATCTACGGGCTGACGCTGCCGGCTTGCGCCGGCGCCACGGTGAACACCGCCGGCACGGCCGAGCAGCCCACCCCGACCAGCACGACAAAGCAGCGGGTGACCAAGCAAAGCGCAGGCGATGCCGTGGTCGCCGCCGCGACCTCACCGCAGTACCAGCCCGCCGGCGGGGCCGCCGAGGACATCCCCGCCGGGGAGACGCGCACCTACCCGCTGTCGGTCCCCTCGGACGCCACCGCCACCCTGCTGGTGTTGACCGACGCGCCCAGCGAGGTCAGCCTCAGCCTCACCGGCGCGACGCTGTCGCCGAGCACGCTGTTCCAGGTCCCCTCGGTAGCCGCCGAGTTCACCGGGCCGCAGACGCTCACGGTGCACAACGCCGGCACCGCCACCCACAGCGTCATGACCTTCCTGCAGGTCGCCTCCACCCGCACGCTGACGGTCGCCTCGCCGCGGCTGGCCAGGCCCGCCAGCACCGTCGCGCTGGCCGCCACGATCAGCAGCCCGCTGGCGGATGACGCCCCCCAGTGGCAGCTGACCGACAGCGCCGGCACCGTCGTGGCCGCTGGCGCCTACACCGCCGGCGCCAGCGCCGGTGCCTGGCAGGCCAGCCTGGCCGCGCCCGCGGCCGGTGCCTACACCCTGACCAGCTGGGTGCAGGGCGCGCAGCCGCGGGTGCGCACCGCGACGTTGCAGGTCGCTGACGCGGCCACGATCGGCAGCGGCTTCGGTGAGCACGTCGAGGACGCCGACGCTGACGGGCTGGCCGACCGGCTGCTGCTGGACGTCCCGGTCACCGCGGCGCTGGCGGGTGCCTACCGGCTGTCCGGGCGGCTGGTGGACGCCAGCAACCAGCCGGTGGCCGAGGGCCGCGGCAGCGCCACCCTGGCCGCCGGCGCTGGCAGCATCACCCTGGCCTTCGACGGCCAGGAGATCCACGACCGGCAGCGGCCGGGGCCTTGGCGGCTGGTCGACGTCACCCTGTCCACCGCCGCCACCCCGGAGACTCTCGTGGACTTCAAGCCCGACCTGGGCACCACTACCCTGGCCGACCCCGCGGTCTTCGAGCACCCCACCGTCACGATCGCCCCTGGCTTCACCGACCAGGGCATCGACGACAACGCCGACGGCGTCTACGACCACCTCCAGGTCACCGGCAGCGTCACCGTGGAAACCACGGACACCTACGCGATCAATGCCCGGCTGATCGCGCCTGATGGCACCGAGGTGGCCCGCACGCAGGACACCCGCAGCCTCACCGGCACCGCGCCGCTGGTGCTGGACTTCCCCGGCGCGCCGATCCGCGCCTCCGGCAAGGACGGACCGTACCGAGTGGCCGATCTGAACGTGTACTCGCTCACCAACCCCAACGCCGGCATCACCGTGGTCGACGCCTACACCACCGGGCCGTATACCAGCACGCAGTTTGGCACCGTTCCCAGCGTTCCGCTCTCGGTGACGGCCATCCCCGGCAACACCGTGGCGACCTTGAGCTGGGCGCCGCCGAGCACGGACGGTGGCAGCGCGATCGCCGGATACGAGCTGACCGCCAGCCCGGGCGGGTTCCAGACGACCGTGTCGGCGGCGACCCGCAGCTACCGTTTCACGGGCCTGCACAACAACACCTCGTACACGCTGGGCGTGCGCGCCGTGAACGCCATCGGGCCCGGGCCGCAGGAGAGCAGGACCGTGCGCCCGCGGCTCCCGATCGGTGACTACAACGGAGACCTGCGCACCGATCTCGCGGTGTGGCGTCCCTCGAACGGGACGTGGTATGTGCGAGGGATCTCCACCACGCAGTTCGGCGCGAATGGTGACCGGCCGGTGCCGGCGGACTACAACGGTGACGGGGTGACCGATCTCGCGGTGTGGCGTCCCTCGAACGGGACGTGGTATGTGCGAGGGATCTCCACCACGCAGTTCGGCACGACCGGTGACGTGCCGGTGGCCGGTGACTACAACGGTGACGGGCGCGCCGATCTCGCGGTGTGGCGTCCCTCGAACGGGACGTGGTATGTGCGAGGGATCTCCACCACGCAGTGGGGCCAAAACGGCGACATTCCGCTGAACACATGACCGGCTCTCGCACCCGGTGGAAGGGAGGTGATCTTTGCGGAGGCGCCCGGTAGCCGTGGCGGCCGGGGCGCTGCTCGGCGTGGCGATCGGGCTGGTTGTCTACCCGTCCGCCTCGGACCTGCGGGCCGAGGCGGACGGGCTGGTGCCGGCCGGGTTCACCACCGTGGACGTTGTGCACGAGCGCTTCGACCCACTCCTTGGCCGGCGGGAGGCTGTCGAGGTCATCGCCCACGCAACCGACCAGCCCGCGACCGACACCTCCCGTCTGGTCCAGACGCTCTCGCACCGCGGCTGGCACATCGACCGCGTCGAGCCCGCGCCCAATGGGGCGCGGGCCTTCGGCCACAAAGACAGCATCCGCGCCTATCTCGGCACGGTCGGTGACCGCGACGCTGGCGGCGCCTTCACTGGGTTCACCGCGCGGGTTGACCGCAACTGGACCCGCGCGGTGCTACTCGTCGTCGCGTCAGCCTGCGCCGGCGTGGCCGTGGGAGCGCTCGCGGGGTGGACGCTGACACGGCGCACTCCACGGACGCCCCGCAGACCGGACAGTGGCCTCCAGCAGCAGTCATGCAACGGCCGGCTCCGGTCCGCCTACGTGGGTCACCCACCCTGGTCCGGGCGGAACCAAGATGCAAGGAGCCAACTGCGCCCTTAGTTACGGTAGCTTCCAAAATGCTTCCTTGGAGTTGCTGCGCCGGATCGAGAGTCGGTTCCCCGCGCCCAGCGGGCGGAGAGGATCTTGACCACGCAGCACGAACTCCCGGGAAGCATTTAGAGTTTCGCGTCGTGGCCCATCCATCTCGACCTGTCCACACGACTGCGATGGGACTTGCCCCGAGACCGCCAGGTTACTATGGCCCGATGCCTTCGGTCTCCGCCAGCGCCAGGTCGTCAGGTGGTGGGGATGGCCGGGCCACCGAGGGCGTCGTAGGAGCGTCCGGGTGGGATGGTCGCCCCACACCTGCGCCAGCGCCGAGGGGAGATGAGGACGGGTCCGAGCAGCACGGCACCGTGGCGACCCGGCTCTGAGCCTATTCGATTTCGAATAGCTGGGATTCGTCGCCGCGGCGATCATGCCAGATGGCCCGCGCCCTACGTGGTTCATCTTCCCTGACGAGCAAAGCCTTCGGGCGGGCTCAGCGACGATACCCGCCACGCCGGACCTTGGCATGGCGAGGACTCAGGGTCCCGGCAAAGTCGCGGTCTGTACCAAATGTCCGAACATGCTTGCCGCTGGAACTTGACTCCCGGCCTGGACCAACGCGGTCGCGTGGCGCCGGCCCACGACGTGGGGTCATCAGACAAATAGGACGATTCGCGGCGAGGACTGAGCCGGATGGTGGGACCTGCGATCAGCAGCCAAAGGTTCGGATGCTGTAACGACCAGTGCGCCCGGAGGGATTCGAACCCCCGACCAACGGATTAGAAGTCCGCCGCTCTCTCCACTGAGCTACGGGCGCTAGCTGCGGTTTTGCCCTCGCCGAGCGCCGTTGACAGCCAATCTGACAGCCAACGATCGTCACAGATCACGGAACAAGTCGTCGAGTGCCGTCACCGCTTGCTGCTGCATCGTAGCGGTTACGTGGGAGTAGAGGTCCAACGTGATCCCGATCTGGCTGTGACCCAACATCTCGCTCACAACCTTGGGATGGATCCCCAGTCCGAGCAGCAGCGTCGCCGCGCTGTGGCGCAGATCGTGGAACCGCATCCTCGGCAGGCCGGCCCGCTCCAGCAGCGGATAGAAGTCGCGCAGCAGGAAGTTCCTCGGGTGCACCGGCCGGCCCAGGGTGTTGGTGAAGACCAGGCCGTGGTCCTCCCACCCGGTACCGGCGTGGGCACGCTCGACGGCCTGGCGAGTCCGGTGGGCAGTGAGGGCATCGGCGGCGATGCGGGGGAGGAGCACCTGGCGGCGGGACGACTTGGTCTTGAGCTGCTTGACCAGGTGTAGCGAGTGGGTCGTCATGTTGACGTCGGTCCAGCGCAGCCCGAACAGCTCGCCTTCGCGCGTGCCGGTGGTGATGGCCAGGACGTAGAGCGCCTCCAGACGGTCGCCCCTGACCGCCTGGAGGAAGGTGTTAGCCTCCTCGGATGACAGCACCCGGAACTCGTAGTGGGCCTTGCGAGGCGGCGTGACCAGCTCGGAGACGTTGCGTTGCACGAGGTTCCAGCGCATCGCGTCGCGCAGGGCGTGGTGCAGGATCCGGTGCAGTTGCAGCACCGTGGTGGGGGAGAGCCCGGCGTCGAGCCGGCCCGTGTAGAGCTGCTCGAGATGGAGCGGGCTGAGCCGCGCCAGCCTGAGCCGTCCGATGGACGGCACGACGTGGATCCGGATCATCGTTTCGTAGCGTTGCCACGTCGAGAACGCGACGGAGCGCTTGACGCTCTCCAGCCAGGTCTCCAGGAACTGCTGCGCGGTGATCTGCTCGTCGGCGACGAGCTGGCCGGCGCGATGGTCACTGAGGACCTTTGCCAGCTTCTCGGCCACCTCGGCGCGGGTCCTGGCATAGACGTACTTGCGCTCTCGGTTGCCGTCCTGCCATCCGAGGTCAGCCACGCCGACCCAGCGGCCGTCCTTGCGCCGGTGGATGCTGCCCTCACCCGCGCCTCGCCTGCGCCGGGCCATGTCAGGCCTCGCGGAGCCGCTCGACGAACTCGTGGAGGGCCTGGATCGGGATGCGGCGCAGCCGATCGATGCGGACCGATTCGAGGGTGCCGGCGCGCAGCAGCTCGTAGAGCTTGGAGCGGCTGATGCCGAGCGCCTGGGCGGCTTCGGCTGGTGTGAGCAGCACGCGCGGCGGCTCGCCGGCGTGGCCGTTGTGGACCGGGTGAGGGTTGGACATGGCGCCCCCTTGGACTGCCAGTGCGGTCGAAGTCCGCGGAGGCGGCTCGGCCCGCGCTGCGGGGGTGGCGCGGGCCTATCGGGGGGTGCACTGCCGCGGTAGCGCCGTCGAGGGTGCGCGTTGGCACTTACAGCGAACTCACAGCCCCAGGTCAGAGGGATTGTTTGGAGGGCCTCAGATGCGCCTCGACATGAGGCTGACTGGCACCGCCGAGGGGCGCGCGATGGCCGTCTCTCGGCCTATATGGCGGCTGGCAGCGCGTCGGGATGAGCCTGTGCGAGGCGCTCCAGCAGGGGCCGGACTGAGCTGACTCCGAGACCGTCCGCCAGCCTGGACCACTCCTCATCGTCGATCCGATGGCCGGTCCGCTCCTCAATGCGCTCCGCTGTGTGCTGCAGGCGCGCCTCCAGCGCAGCGAAGCGCCCCAGGGTCGCGGTGAGCGCCGCAACCTCGGTGCCGACCTGTGCGGCTGCCTCGGCCAGCTCGGCGACGAGGTCAGCATCGGCGGAAGCGACCAGGCTGGCGATGTCCACCGATCGTCGCGCGCGGCTCATCAGCTTCTCCCCGCCCGAGATGCCTGGATCGCTCGGCGGCTCTCGGCCCGGCTCTCGGCCAGCTCGCGGAGCATGCCAGGCACCAGCAAGAGCTGCGCGTTGGCGTCGTAGAGAGCGGCGGGCAGGTCGACGCGGACCATGGTCGCGCGGCCGATGAACTCGTTCACCTGGGCCTGCAGCCGCTCGGCCTCGGCGGCCAGCGCGCTCAGGAAATGCTGGTGGGCGTCGGGACGGCAGGACATGGGACCTTCCTCGCAGCGCGGGATAGCCATTGCGCGACGAGCAAACCGAACGAGCGGAACGAGCTGAAGCTCACCGGCTGGTCGTATCGCTGGCAATCTCCTGATAACCTCCCCGACCTACCGTTTGAGCTGGGCATTCGCTACGATCCAATCCAGGTCAGGTCACATGGGAGGGGCATTAATGGTCGTCCCCATCGACCAGGCGATTCCCAATCTGCTGCTACGTCAGGCTCGTGAGCGTCGCAATCTGACGCAAGACGAGGTGGCCGACGGCCTGATCCAGCTCGGCGCCGAGGGTGCGACCGGCGGCTTGGTGAGCAAGTGGGAGCGCGGCGTGTGTCGGCCATCCCGGTTCTACCGGCGGCTGCTGTGCCGGTTCTTCGACGCCACACTGGAACAGCTCGGCCTCGCTGGTGGCGCGTCAAGCGCCCGGGTCCCGGAGGAGATCATCCGCGCGACCTTGCTCGAACCAGCCCGCGCCAGTGTCAGGCTGTCGTGGCTGGTGTGGTACGGCACCGGCGATGCCGCCGTGGTCGACCGCATCGCCCGTCTGATGGACCAGCTCACTGAGGTCGCGGCCAACCACCAGGCCAGTCTTCGCCAGCCCGCTATACAGCTGCTCGCCTGCGGCCACGAGATGCTGGGCAAGGTGGCCTTCGACCGCCTCGACCACGGGACCGCGTTCGGCCACTTCCTCCAGATGCAGCAGCTCGGCGAGGCGCTGGACGACGCCAACATTCTGGAGCTGGCCGCCGTCCACCAGGGCGACCTCCTGCGCCGCCGAGGCGAGTACGAGCTGGCAGTCCAGCGCCTCCAAAGCGCCGCCTCGCATTCGCCGCAGGCCTCGCGCGCCGTCGAGGGGTTGCGGCAACAGACCCTGGCCCGCGCCCACGCCGAGCACGGCGACAAGGACATGTTCTTCGAGGCGATCGACCAGGCCGAGGCCGCGGCCCGCGAACTCGATCCCGCCGCCGAGGACTGGGGAAGCGAGTTCACCCTCATGGGTATGCTCCACGAGAAGGCCCACGGCAACACACTGCTGTGGGAGGCTGAGCACGCGCTCGACATCTACGCCGACACCGAGCCGGCGTTCAGGACATCCTCGCTGCGAGACCTGGGCAACCTCACCATCCTCAAGGCCCAGGCACATGCCTATGCCGGCAACGTCGATGTCGGCGTACGGCTTGCCATCGAAGGGCTCGCGTTCGCCCGGCGCTACGACTCCCCGCGCCATGTCTCCCGCGTCCAGCGCATGCACGACCGCCTGAGCGGCACACCCATCGGGTCCAGCGCCCGCATGCGCGACCTGGCCGAGGCCCTGCGGGCAGCGTAGACCCATCCGTGAACGTCGAAGACCGGCAATCAGGACGCACGCTGTATGTCATCGCCTGCGGAGCCGGCCCGGCCGCGGACATCGCAACCCTTGTCGTGGCGGCCCAGCAGCGCGGCTGGGTGGTCTGCGTCGCCACCACACCCTCCGGCCGTGAGTTCGTCGACGTCGCCGAGCTGGAGAAGCTCACCGGCTACCCGGTCAGGACCCAGTTCCGCAAGCCAGGCGACCCCGAATCGTCCTGGCCACAAGCCGACGCGATCGTGGTCGCGCCCGTCACCATCAACACCGTCTGCAAGTGGGCCGCCGGCATCGCCGACAACCTCGTGCTGAGCATGCTGTTCGAGTGCATGGGCGTCGACCTGCCGATCGTGGTCGCCCCCAACGTCAACCCTGCCCTGGCCCGCCACCCCGCCTTCCAGCGCGCCGTCGCCGACCTGCGCGCCTGGGGCATCCGCGTGCTATACGAGCGCTCTGCTCCACCGCCCACGTGGATGGCGAGCTGGGGCCAGGTCCTCAGCGCACTGCCACCAGGCCCGTAGCTCGAGCCTGCCACCCAAGGTCGCTGGCTTGGCGGAGCCAAGCAGCGTACCGCGTCTGCTCTTGACGGAGTTCGGCGGTGGTTCGGTCGTGGCCGCTGTGGTCGTCGTCGGATTGTTGGGCTGTGAGGTCGATGTAAGGGCGTGGGCGTTGGCTGTGGGGGTCGGAGGTGAAGTGGTTCGGGGGAGCGGGGTGGCGTGTTCTCGCCCAGGAAGTTCGGCGCGGCGGCGATCGCCACCATCGGCGGCGACCTGTTCAGCTACCTGGACGGCGGCAGAGAGCAGGGCGACTACTACCTCGGCGCCGACGGCACCCCCACCCACAGCCACCTCGAGCTGCACGGCCGCCTGTTCCAACGCCTGGGCATCACCGCCTTGGACCGTGCCGGCTTCGAGCGCCTGGCCGCCGGCCACCATCCAGTCACCGGTGGGCGGCTGGTGCAGACCTCCCATATCCCCACGGCCAGCCTCGATCCCCAGACTGACAAGCCGCTGGTGCGGGGCGGGTTCCACGTGCCCGGGATCGACTGCAACCTCAGCCCGCCCAAGTCGGTCTCAGCGCTGATGCCCTTCCTGTCAGCCGAGGAGCGCGGCGAGTTGGAGCGGGCGCACCTGGCGGCGGTGCGGGTGACCCTGGCCGAGCTCGAACAGCGCGTGGCCATGTGCCGACCCACCGTCGACGGCGAGCAGGTCCACGCCATCGGGGAGCTTGCCATCGCCGCGTTCACCCACCACACCAGCCGACCCAGCCCGGAGGTCACCGGCGAACCCGGCCGCCCACCCGACCCACAGCTGCACACCCACGCGTTCGTATTCAATCTAGCCTTCTGCCAGGGACGCTTCCTGGCCGTGGACTCCAAGCCTCTACTGCGGTTCGCGTCGACCGCTGAGGCGATCTACACCTGCGAGCTGGGCGCCCAACTCCACCAGCTCGGCTACCGCCTGGAGTGGCTCCAGACCCGACGCGGGCGCACCTTCGAGCTGGCCGGCGTCGACCACCAGGTGGTCTCACTGTTCTCCAGCCGCCACCGCCACATCCAGGCGCTCGCTGACCAGTTCCAGCTCGCCAGGGGTCGGCCGCCAACCCCGCTGGAGCGCCGCCGCCTGGCCGCCCGCGACCGCCACGCCAAGATCTCCGCCTGCCACACCCCGCACTGGCCCGCCTACCAGCGCGTCCTGCACCAGCACCGGCTCCAACGACCCACCCCGCAGCGCCAACGCCTTGCCCAGCAGCTCGCACCGCTGGCCCAACGACAGGCCGCTGTCCGCGCCCGACTCCTCGGCCCGGACGGGCTCACCCGCCAAGACGCCACCTTCCAGCCCGTTACCATCGCCCGCGCCGTCTTTGCCGCCGCCGCCGGCCTGTTGGACGCTACCGAAGCACGAGCGTTCCTCGAACGCTTCCAGACCGGCCCGGACCTGATCCCGGTGGCAAGCCCGGCCGGGCCCAGGCTGACCACCAACGCACTCCTCGATCAGGAGCGCGCGATCGTGGCCACCGCCCGCACCAAGGCCCACACCACCGTGGCGGCGCCCACACCGACTCAACTACACCTGGCCGCCCTCCAGGTCCAGGCCGACCTCGGCCACCCACTGTCCAGCGAGCAGCGCGCCGCGTTGGAGCATCTGTGTGCCCCGGTCGGCTGGGCCGCCCTGGAAGGCTACGCTGGCACCGGCAAGACCACCGTCGTCCGCGCCGTTGTCGGCGCCTACCAGGCCAACCAGCAACCCACCATCGTCGTGTCCACCGCCGCCGACACTGCCCACCGCACCGCCCGCGACCTCGGCCTACCGCGCGGCTACACCATCGAGGCCTTCACCCACGCCGTCCACATCGGCACCCTGCACCCCACCGACCAGACCGTCGTCATCGTGGAGGAGGCCGTCATGGTCGACACCCCACGCATGCACCGCCTCCTCCAGGCCGCCGGCTCGGCGATCATCCGCACCCTCGGCGACCCCGAGCAAGCCCAAGCCGTCGGCCCAGGCGGCTGGCACCACCAGGTCGACCAGGCCATCGGCGGCCACGCCATCCTCACCCACGTCATCCGTCAACGCCACCCCGACGACCGAGCCGTCTGCCAAGCCATCCGCGACGGCAACGCCGCCTGGGCGCTCGACAACCTCCACCAGCGCGGCCGCATCCACCTCAGCCCCAACCCACAAACCGCGATCAAGGAAATCGTCCACGCCTGGGACCAGCACCGCCGCCAGCACGGCCTGGACGGCGTCCGGATCGTGACCGACACCGACAACGCCACGATCGACGCCCTCAACGCCCTCTGCCAAGGAAGACGCCTCGCCGCCGGCGAGCTACACGGCCCTGCAATCGATGTCCTCGACCAGCCCACCGGCCGCCGCGAGCACCTGCACGCCGGCGACCGCATCCGCTTCACCCGCTCCCACCTGGCCGGAAGTGTCCAGGTCGCCAACGGCACCGCCGCCCAGGTCCTCCACGTCGACCCCACCCTCGGGCAGCTCACCATCGCCTGCACCGACGGCATCACCCTGACGCTCCGGCCCTCCAGTCACACGAACGCCCAGCTCATCCGCTTGGACTACGCCGGCCACGCTCTCAGACTCCAAGGCGGCCAAGCCGCTGTCGTCCTAGTCCTACCCGGAAGCTGGCAGACCTCCCGCCAATCCGCCTACTCCATGCTCACGCGCTGCGTCGAGCAGGCCCACGTATTCATCGACACCCAACCCAACGCACCGGCCCCTACCACGCTTGGAATTCCGTCCAGGCCCTCGCAGACCGCTGGGCCACCGATGTCAGAAAGCTCACCGCCTCCAGCCGCATCGACCGCCCTGATCAACCGCCCACGCTTACACGTTTCCATGAGCGGTGGCTCGATGCCGATGTGAGGGCGTGCCTGATACACCTGCCCCACCAGTGGCTAATTCCGCCCTACCCAGCACGACAGCCTCCCGAAGCTTCACTCTCACATGACTTGCACCTCAGTCCAGCCGAGTGACCAGCCCACCGCTCCAATTACAGGGTCTGTGGCGCGCCTTCAACCATGGTCGTCGTCCTGTCGTTGGTCATCGCCTGTCACAGGCACACTTCGCAGGCAACGCGGCGACGTTACAGTGCTGCTGCCTCGGTTGTGACCTATCCGCTGCGCGATACCTTGGTCATAATGTCGGCCAGACTTTCGTTGCCTTCGAGTCGGCGGGCAATTTCCCTCACGCCAAGCTCGGCTAGCTTCTCCGCCGTTGCGAACGGCCGGTTCGTTTCTCCGATGCCAAGGATCTCGATGAGATCCCGGATGCTGCTCCCGCTCTCCAACGTGCCAAGTGCATTGAACTTCGTGTTGTAGCCGCCCTGCGGGGCATTTGCCAGGTCAAGGCCAGCGGCTATCGCGTACGAGATTGCGAAACGGTACGCGTCGGTCTGATTCGCGAAGCGGCCGTCCGCGAGGAGAACTTGGAGCGCGTCGTCCCCGGTGGCGGTCAGGCCGATCTGCTGCTTGTCTTCTTGCGCCTTCGCCACGGCTACTGAGTCCTTTCGATCGTGGCTTCTTCGGGATCGTCGTTCGGGCGGTAGATCCGATACTCCTGCCCGATGCGGTTGCCCATGATGTCGCGCGCCTGCTTCTCGGTCAGCTCGCCCGATTGGACGAGCAGGATCGCCTGGTTGCCTAGCTCGGGAACCCAGGTCTGGAGCACGTTTGCGCGGTGCTCCAGATCGAGCCGGGCGAGCGGGCTGTCTAGCACCACGGGGCCGCCGCGCACCGCTGCTCGCTTGAGGGCGCCGATAAGCGAGAGCGCCAGCAGCTGCTTGCCCCCCTCGCTGGTCTCTATGGCTTCGCCCCACCGGCCGACGAGGTCTACACGGTAGTCGCGGCTGATGCGCAGCCCCTGGTACGCCTGCGGGTCGCGCACCAGCTTGACAAACATCTCGCTGGCAGCTTTCTCAACGTCCGAGCGCGTCCGCTCCTGGTAGCGCTCAATCGTCCGTGTCAGGAGCGTGTGGACGTACCGGAAGAAGAACGCCTCCGCCGCGAGCGCTGGCTTCGCGCCACCCACGCGGTCCAGAATTCCAGCGAGCTTGCTCTGCTGCTTGCTGATCTCGTCCTGCTTCGGCTTGAATCCCCGGAGCGACCGCTCGTATCCCTCGATCACTCTCTCAATCTGCTCCTGCTTCTCACCGAGTTGGCGGATCATCGCCGCGTCGTTGTCCTTGAGCCGGTCCTTAAGAGCGTTGAGCCGCCGGTTGCGCGCGAACTGCGTCGTGGCCAGCTTGTTGAGCCGCTCCTGCCTCTCCTGGTACGCCGCGACGGTCGTAGTGTCGATCAGTTCACGGATCCGCCGCTCGAGGCGGAGGTCCGGCCCCTCGCCGGCTTCGTCCTTCAGCCGCTGTAGCTCGGCCTCCGCCTCACCGAGCTCCTGACGGGTGGATTCGTCTGGCGGCGGCAGTTCCTGATGGCAGGTCGGGCATATCCCGCCCAGGATCTGCTTCTGTAGCACCTGAGCTCGTTCCTGTGTCACCTGGATGGCCTTGGCCTGAGCTTGGGCAGCGTCATTCCTTGCTACGACGCGCTGCAAGGCGTCGTTGAGCTTTCCGGCCGCCGGTGCTAGCCAACCGCTCGTCAGCAGCCGTCGCATCTCGTCGCGGAGCCGCGCTTCCTCCTGCTTGCCGCCCTCAATCTGGGACTCCAGCCCCTCCATTTCACGGGCATCAGCCTTGAGCTCTTCAACACCAGCGATCTGCTCGCGCACGTCTTCGCGATCGGCTCGAGCCTTACGCAGCGCCTCCTCCATCTCCTTGCGGTCCTTATCCAGGCTCTCCTGTTTGGACTTCAAGTCCCGAAGCTGCCTGCGCGCGTTTTCCGCCTCTTTCTGGTTCTTGACCGACTTGGCCTGCCGAAAAAGCACGTCCTTCGTTAGGGTGGAGACGTCGCGTTCGGCAAGCTGTAATGCCGGGATGCCGAGGACAGTGTCGATGCTTTCCCGCAGCAGATCCCGCTCACGGTCGGTATTGAGCCGGTCATAGAAGTCCCTCAGCAGCTCGCCGTCGAAGAGGAAGAACTCGGAGATCTGCGGGTGCAGCAGACGCCCGATCTCCGCGTCGATGGAGGCTTGTTGGATGACCGTCGAGCCCACCCGAAGGTCTGCGGACACCCGCGACAGTCTGCCGTCGAACTTGGCCGTTCGCACGAGGTCGTACCTATGGCCGTTCCCCGTAAACCTCATGCTGACCTGCATGTCCATCTCGCCGCCGCGCTGCGCCGGGCGGTTCAGGTACTCGACAAGGTTCCGCGCCGCCTGCGTTGGCGTCTTGGCGGCCTCTGGGCTGCCGTAGAGGCACCAGCGCAGCGCCCGGAACAGGCTGGTCTTGCCGAGCGTGTTCTCGCCGTGGATGACAACGATCGGCGCTTCCGGGTCGGTCTCAAGGTTTAGCGAGTCGATCTCGCGGTATGGTCCGAAGTTCTTGAGGCTGACACTCTCGAACCGCAGGCTCATTCCGACAGCTCCAGCCGGTCGAGGATGCGCTGACTCAGGTGCTCCTGTAGCTCCCGAAGCTCGCGCTTGAACTTGGTGCGGTCGTGGTCGAACTGGTGCCGCCAGGCGAGCGCGATAATCTGCTGGTAGTCCTCATCCTGAAACGCCGCCGCCGGGCTGCCGAACTCCTCGATCATTTCTGGATCGTTCGCGACTTCTTTCAATGCAGCCAAGGCGCCTTTGCGGCCCTGTCCGGCTTCGTCGTTCTCGGGCTCCACCATGTCAGTCGTCTTCCTCTTCGTCTTCGATCCAGTCGGGCAACGTAACGGGATCCTGGCTGAGGGAAACAATCGCCTTGAGTCGGTCGCGGGCGGCGGAGTTGCGGGCCAGGCGAACGAATTCAAGTGCGCGCAGGGCTTCGCTCTTTGTCAGCGCACCGCCGATCGGGTCGACCAGCATGAGGTCGTGGACCTCGGCACTCACCTTGTCGGTGCCGGGTGCCTCACGAAGCACGCGTCCGCGCCGCTGGATGTACTCACGCTCGACTGTGGAGCTGGCAAGAATCAGGGCATGATCGGTGACCGGGATGTCAACGCCCTCATCGAGGCAGCGGATGGCGATGATGATGCCGCCGTGCTGGCCGAGGCTGCGGATGACAGCGTCGCGGTCACTGGTCATCTCAGAGTAGAACTCCAGCGCCGGCAGGCCGGCGTCGAGGCACTCCTTGGTGAGGGCCTTCAGTTGTTGGACGTCGTCGCAGTAAACGAGCCAACGGTCACCCGACTGGTACTCGTCGTGGAGGATATGGGCGGCCATCGGGACCTTGCCGCGGGCCTGTTTGAGGATGCGGGCCCGACGGATCAGAAGCATTTGTAGTGGGCTATCGGCCTCGTTGACGGACGCGCCATGGCTGACCATCAGTCCGATCCGCTTGGTCAGTTGCTCGTACTGGTCCATCTCGTCGTCGTCCAGGCGCAGTTCGTGCAGCCGGTAGTCGTACGGCACGAGCAGACCGAGCATGAGCGCTTCGGCTAGTCCGATCACGGGCATGAGCACGGGGCCGAAAAAGTTCATGAGTCGGTTGGTGCCAGCTTCGTCGAACTGCCTGCGGAATGTGGCGCTGAGGCCGAGGCTTGCACCGCATTCCATCCGCTCCAGCACGTTTAGCACGCCGGGGCTTCCGGCACGGTGCATCTCATCGGTAACGATCAGCAGGTGTTCGCCGGTCTTGAGCCGGCGCTGAAAATCGTCGCTGGCGAAGGTCTTATTGGTCACCACGACGATGTGGCGTTCCTGAGCCGAGTTGCCCGGCGCGCTGAAGATCGGAAGCAACTGCTGCCAGGCGGCCTTGCTACTGCCAGCGCCGGTGGGCAGGATCTGGGCGCCGGGCAGCTCCGATTCGATCTCCCGGATCCACTGGGCGTGGAGTTCGCGGCCCGGTACCATGATCACGGCTGCGCCGCCGTTGTTGGTCCAGCGCTTGATGCCCTCGATGGCGGTCAGGGTCTTACCGGCCCCGGTCGCGAAGTTGACGATGCCGTGGTGGCCGTTCGCCTCCCAGTCTTCCAGCACCAGCCGCTGGTGTTCCATGAGCGGTCGGCCGGTCGCCTGTGCCCGACGTCCCAGCTGATGGGAGCGGACTGCATCGATGGCCTGGTCCAGGTCGTGATCGGCGATGGCGACGAGTTGGTCACGGGTGACCTGCTCTAGCTGCGCGATCCGGACACCGGGTTCGTGGCCGCGCCAGAGCTGTCGGAAAGTGTCGGCGTGATCGCGGGTCCGCAGCAGCTCGGGCTCGTTCTTCCAGCTACAGAACACCTCGAAGGACTCGTGGTTGAGGCCCCACGCTCGCCAGGTTTCATTGGTACTCCCAACAAAGCTGACTCGTTTGCCTTCGCTGTCCTCGAAGATGCCGAGCTTGTCGTGGAAGATCCCACTGGGGTTATCGGCGAACGCAAGGCGGACGTCGATGATGTCGTTTGCGATGAGCGTGGCCAGCAACTTGGTGGCCGGCACCGCCTCAGGCCGGGCGAGCAGCATTTCAAGATCTGCCCGGACTGTGGACTGGGCCCAGCGCCCGATCTCGTATGCCTCCTTCATGGCTGCGAAGTCCTCGGGCGTCAGGGCTGGAGAGCAGATGAGGCGCATGTGCCCGCCGCGGCGGACGAAGTCCGAGAAGGCGAGCGCGACGACGTGGTACAGGGTGCTTGAGAAGTAGCCGACCGCCCGGTCGTAACTGACGGCTTCCTGGAGGCACGGCACATAGAAGTCGTCGAGTAGCACGTCGCGACCCGACCGGTACGAAGGCTGCAGGCTCAGATCCCGCAGCACAAGCGTTCGCCCCTCCCCTCTCAAGCCCTACGGGCCTAGAACGCCGGCAAGTAGCCCTGCGACCTCGAGGCGGTGTGTCCGTGGTAGCACGGCGCGCAGGTCATGCTAGTGACTGGCCGTGGCGCTGCATATACGCCGGCTACTTATTCTAGGCGATCAGGCCGAAAGCCTGATAGAGCACGCAAGATCAGCTGGTCACCTATTGCCGGCCTCTGTGGACAACGCTCGGCCGCTCGGGTCCTCTATCGTACTGTCGCTCTATCGTCGGAGCATCGGTCGGAAGATCCCTCGTCTTGCGGCGGCACGGGCCATCCTGCGAGGTCTCGAATCTCGAAGCCCCCGGAGCGGTGTGAGAGAATCACATCGATGTAACTAGGGCTGGTGCTTGTGGCGAGGAGGCCCCAGCGACTTCCGCTGCGGAGAGGGAGAACTGAGGACGAAAGGTGCAAATGTGGGCATCGACCAGGCATCGGGTAGTTGTACGTTGCAGGTCCAACAAGTTCCGGTTGCCCGGATTAGGCCCGAGGATGGACTCGGCCGCAAGCGCGACCGTGACGGTCACCGCGAGCTGCAGTGCTCGATCGCACAGTTCGGGGTTCTCACGCCGATCACGGTGCGCCCGGCACCAGACGACACCGGCGACTACCTGCTGATCAAGGGCCAAGGACGGACGCTCGCGTGCCGCCTGCTCGGCATCGAGACGATCCCGGCGCTGGTGGTTGACGACCGCTACGCCGACAACGAGAAGGTCCAGCAGTTTCTGGTCGAGAACGTGGCCCGGTTGAAGATGCGGCAAGTCGACCGCGCACTGCTAATCGCCCGCGCTCGTCGGGACGGCGAGGAGACCGCGGACGTCGCCAAGCGCTTTGGAGTCTCGCCCGCGACGGTCCGGCGGCTGGAAGCGCAGCTCGACGGTGCGACCAATAGCGAGGTTGCCGCGTTGCGATCGGGCAAGGTCAACCTTGCACTCCACGCCGTGATCTCCCGACACGTCAGGCCCGAGGAACGGCCGGAGGTCGTGGCGACCATCGCGTCGTACTCGGTGCGGACGAAAGAGATCGAAGCGTTGTTCGTTGCGCTCGGCTGGCGACGGCTTGTAGCACTGGGCGACGAGCATAGGCAGCAACGCCTGCTCCTGCTGGGATGGGCCTGCCACCAACTGGCCAACCTGCCGCAAGGGTCCGTGAAGGAGCGGCTGCGCCATCTCGCGCTCAATCTGCCGCTCGCGTTTGAGTCGGAGGGCGGGGTCCTATCGCTGGTGACTCGATGAAGCTCATCGAGGTTCATCCCGATGAGCTACAGCTCAGTCCGGAGCTGAGCCGGTCCGGGAGCGCCAAGCAGTTCGAGGAACGCCTAAAGTCCTCGATTGAGGAGATCGGTCTCGCGGAGCCGATCAAGGTAGCGCCGCTGCCCAAGGGCGGATACCTGGTTATCGACGGCACAATGCGCCTGCGGGCCGTGCGCGCGATCCGCAAGCAGCACCCCGAGCGGTTCGGGACGATTGCTGCCTACTTACTCGACTATGAGCGGCGGTTTGAGATCCGCTATCAGTCAGATATCTATCAGGACCTGCTGCCCAGCCAGCTGGCAGCACTGGTCGAGCACCTGCACAAGTCAGAACATGTGCGCAAGATCGACATCGCCCGGTACATCGGGGTATCACCTGCCACCCTTCGCAACTACACCGGACTCTGGCGGCTGCTTCAACGCGGCGGTCTGTTTGCCAAGATCGTCGAACTGATGGATGTCGAGGTCATCCCGTCCTCTAACCCGTACGCGTGGCTGCGTCTGACAGCGGCCGGTCTGCGCAAGGTCATTGAGGACAACTTCAGCGAAGGCGAGGCCCCTGAGGTCTGGATCGAGCGAACGGTCACCCGGGCGCGCCAAGGCGACAGCCAGCGGTATCCGATCGAGTTCGTTGAAGTCATCACCGACGCGTTGTCGTCCGAGTACTACCGCGTCGGGGAGGAAGTGCGTTCTGTGAAGCGTGATCTTGGCCAGCGCAAAGGTTCAACGGCGTCCACGCTGCAGCCAACGATCGACTTCGGCGATGCGCTCGAGCACCCCAATGGCCAACGCAAAGGTGCAACCGCGCCCACGCCGCAGCCAACGATCGACTTCGGCGATGCGCTCGAGTATCTCAATAGGGTTTCGAAACGATCGCCCGATCCGGTCTTGCGCATTGCAGCGAAGTCCCTGCAGGAGTATCTGCAATGATTGCCGCCGACTGGTTCAACGACGCATTTTTTGACACCCCGGAGCGCGAATCCGTCGACGGTGGCACCACCAGCGCCGGGACGTTGTGGCATGGCGTGAACCCCCGGTGGGGTCACTCTATGCAGACGATGTGCTCGTACCACGGCATGTTCCCGGCGAAGGTTGCCCACTATTTCATCCAGCGGTACTCCCGATCCGGTGATGTCGTGCTAGACCCGTTCAGCGGGCGGGGAACAGTGCCGCTGCAAGCACGCGTCGAGGGACGAGTAGCGGTATGTAATGATCTCAACCCCCTCGCCTACGTCCTGTCGCGCGCGAAGGTCAACCCGCCGTCATGGGACAGCGTCCAGGGTTTTCTGACCTGGCTCGAGAAGAGTTACAAGCGGTCGCGTGCGGGCGAGTCCAATGCCCCTGCCGACATCCGCATGCTCTACCATCCGAACACCCTGCGGCAGATCTGCCACGTGAGAAATCACCTGCTCAGCAAGCCGATCACCGAGTGGTCACCAGACAAGCTGATGATCGGTGGCGCGCTGGCGGGAATCATGCATGGGAAGCATCGGAAGGACGGCACCTCGCAGTACCTGAGTATTAACATGCCGAACACATTCAGCATGTCTCCGACCTACGTCAAGAAGTACATCCGCGACAACCGGCTCGTCACGCCGGACCAGGACGTCTTCGAATGCCTCCGCGACAAGCTCGCACGGCTCTACCTGGATGACATCAGCGGGCTACCGGGCCGCGCATACCACTTAGACGCCACGTCGCTGCTCAAGGGTCGGAGCGTGAGGGCCAATTCCGTCGATCTGATCGTAACCTCGCCGCCATACCTCCAGGTCGTAAACTACGGGACTGCCAACTGGATCCGGCTGTGGTTACTTGGGATGGATGAAGTCGGTCGCGAGCGCGGTGCCGGCCGAAAGAAGCTGGACGCGGCTCTCGATCATGGTCACCCATACGTCTCATACAAGAACTTTCTGCTTCGGACGTTTCAGGGCGTGCGACGGGTGCTCAAGAAGCATGGTGTGGCAGCAATCGTAATCGGTGACGTAGCTGATCCTGGTAAGGACCCGCGTCCGCTTGCGGCCCAAATCTGGAATGACGTGGGTAGCGAAACCGGGCTGGAGCTTCTCGAACTGGTGGAGGACCATCTGCCAGTTCAGAACAAGGTCAGCCGCATTTGGGGGGAAACCAAGGGCCAGGCGACGGCTCGCGACTGCGCTCTAGTTCTCCGGCGAGACGATGGTGAACCAGATATCGGTCAAGACGGCATCGATTGGGACGAGCCATACAAAGACGGAGGACCGGACGCCGCGCATGCGCGGCTCAAGGACATGCGGTTCGCTTCCTAGCGGAGTTTCCGGCTTTGGTGACTGATCAGCGCGGTATGCGTTGTGCCGCTTGGCTTTCAGTCGCGGATGGTGTATTACCCACATATGGCATCGATTGTGGGGAAGCGCCGCGGGAAGCACACCTACTACTACCTGGTGGAGTCCGCGCGGGTCGATGGCCAGCCGCGGATCGTATCGCAACAGTACCTGGGCACCGCCGAGGAGGTGCTGGCCCGCCTGTCCGGCGCGGTGGGGGGTGCGCCGGTCCGCAGCCAGCACAAGCAGTTCGGGGACTTGGCCGCGGTGTGGTCGGTGTTGGAGCGGTTGGACGTGGCCGGGGCCGTCGACGCGGTCGTGCGGCGCCGTTCCCACGCTGGCGCGTCGGTGGGTGCCTATCTTGCGTTGGCGACCGCCAACCGGGTGGTGGCGCCGTGCTCGAAGCTGGGGTTTGCCGACTGGTGGGCCACCACGGCTGGCCCGCGCTGGGTGAGGCTTCCGCCAGCGGCGCTGGACCATCGACGGTTCTGGGAGGCGATGGACCGGCTGGCCGAGGGCGACCTGCGCGTGATCGAGACCGAGTTGGGGCGGCGCATGGTCAGCGAGTTCGGGCTGGACCTGTCCGGGCTGGTGCTGGACATGACCAACTTCGCCACCTTCATCGACACCGGCAACCAGCGCGCGCCGATCGCCCAGCGGGGGCGGGCCAAGCAAAAGCGCACCGACCTGCGCCTGGTCGGGTTGGGTTTGGTGGTGACCCGCGACGGCGGCGTCCCGGTCGTCTCGCACGCCTACGCCGGCGACCGGCCGGACGTCACCCAGTTCACGGCAGTGATCGATGAGCTGCTGGCCCGCTACCAGGAGCTGACTGCGCACGTCGAGTCGCTGACCGTGGTCTACGACGCCGGACAGAACTCTCGCGACAACCACACCCGCATCGAGCAGGCAGGCGTGGGGTTCGTCGGGTCGCTGCCGCCCAGCGACCACCCCGACCTGCTGGCGATCGGAACGGCCCGCTACACCGCGGTCGACACCGACCGCTATCCCGGCCTGAGCTGTGTCGACACCATGGTGACCGCGCTGGGCGTGACCCGCCGTGCGGTCCTGACCTACTCGCCGACCCTGCATCAGGCCCAGTCGCGAGGCTTGGACCAGACCCTGGCCAAGGCCCGCCGCCGCCTGGCCGACCTCCAGGCCCGCCTGGCACGCGGGAGGACCCGCCGCGACCGCAAGGCCGTCGAGCGCGAGATGACCACGATCCTTGGGCCCCGCTGGGTCGCAGACGTCATCACCGCCACCCTCACCGGGGATGCCCCAGCCACCTTGCGCCTGTCCTGGCGCACCGACCAGGCAGCCCGCCGCCGCCTGGAGCGCCGCATCTTCGGCAAGCGGATCCTGTTCACCAACCGCGACACCTGGCCGGTCGCCGACGTCGTGGCCGCCTACCGTTCCCAGTCCGAGGTTGAAGCCGGGTTCCGCCAGCTCAAGGACCCGCATGTGGTGTCGTTTAGCCCCATGCACCACTGGACCGAGCAGAAGATCAGGGTCCACGTCTTCTACTGCGTCCTCGCCCTGGCCGTAGCCCATCTGATGCGCCGCCACGCCGAACAGGCCGGCCTGCGCCTGTCGGTGCGCGAACTGCTGGCTGAACTCGCAGGCATCCAGGAAACCGTCCTGCTCTACCACGACGGCGGCAAAGGCCGTCCCCGCGCCAGGCGCATCCTCACCGACCGCACCCCAACCCAGCAGGCTCTCTACGACCTGTTCACCCTCGACCGTTACGCCCCGACCCGCTGACCTGGAAGAACACGCACATGGGTAATACATACAGCCCGCCGGAAAAGCCCGCCTGAACAGCGAAAACGCTACTCATCAGCCACCAAAGCCGGAAACTCGGGCTAGGCTCAATGCCGGTCAGTTAGCCTGCTTTGCTGAGGACGACGACCGCGTCAGCGACCGGCATGGTCGGCTGGGACCAGCCGCGATGATGGGCGCGTTTGAGCTTGTAGCCGCTCATCTTTCGTTTCACCGCGCGTGGGTAGGC
>WNFU01003045.1_pt1 | contig 22372 bp, 20 predicted proteins | sample 5400121 | NCBI WGS metagenome assembly WNFU01 (sample SAMN13153360, study PRJNA577476) | soil metagenome | isolation source: 100 cm soil or saprolite under grassland replicate 1 | place: USA:California | collected 2016-06-15
CGTCGGCACGCCCGATCCCGGCGCCTTCTGGCGCGTGATCGCGCAGCACGGAGTGGGCGTCCAGTTCACGGCCCCCACGGCGATCCGCGCCATCAAGCGCGACGACCCGAACGGCGACCACGTCCGCCGCCACGACCTCAGTCGCTTCCGGACTCTCTTCCTCGCCGGCGAGCGCTGTGATCCGGATACCCTCCACTGGGCGGAGCAGCGGCTCGGCGTACCCGTGATCGACCACTGGTGGCAGACCGAAACCGGGTGGCCGATCGGCGCGAACTGCCTCGGCCTGGGGATGCTCCCGGTGAAGCCGGGCTCGTGCGCCCGGGCGGTCCCCGGCTATGACGTGCGCGTGCTTGGAGCGGATGGCCACGAGGTTCCCGCCGGCCAGACCGGGAGCCTCGTCCTCAAGCTGCCCCTGCCGCCCGGCTGCCTGACCACCCTGTGGAACAACGATGCCGGCTACGTCCAGGCGTATCTGAGCGTGTATCCCGGCTACTATCTCACCGCCGACGCGGGCTACAAGGATGCCGACGGCTATCTCTGGGTGATGGGCCGGACCGATGACATCATCAATGTCGCCGGGCACCGCCTCTCCACGGGGGCGATGGAGGAAGTGCTGGCTTCGCATCCGGACGTGGCCGAGTGCGCGGTGGTCGGCGTGGCGGACGCGCTCAAAGGCGAGGTCCCGCTGGGATTCATCGTGCTGAAGGCGGGGGTACGGCGCGCTCCGGACACCGTCGCTCGCGACCTGGTCGAAATGGTGCGCGAGCGGATCGGCCCGGTCGCGTGCTTCAAGACCGCCACCGTCGTCCCGCGGCTGCCCAAGACGCGCTCCGGGAAGATCCTGCGCGGCACGATCAAGAAGATCGCCGATGGGAGCGAGTATCGCGTGCCGCCCACGATCGACGACCCGGCGATTCTCGACGAGATCACGTCGACCCTCTCGGCGCTCGGTTATCCCCACGGCTGACATGCGCCGGGTGCTCGCCTTCGACGTGAACGAGACCCTGCTCGATCTGGGCGCCCTCGATCCCCAGTTTCGCCGCGCGTTCGGGGATGCAGCGGCCCGCAGCGAGTGGTTCAGCCAGGTGATCGAATTGGCCATCACCGCCACGGCGTCCAACGTCTACTTCGACTTCGCACTCGTGGGGGATGCCGCGCTCACGATGGTGGCCGCGCGACGGCATGTCGACTTGACGCCCACCGCCCGCACGGGCATCGTGGGCGGCATGCGCACGCTGCCGCCCCATCCGGACGCCCGCCCCGGGCTCGAGCGCCTGCGCGACGCCGGCTTCCGCCTCGCCGCGCTGACCAACTCCTCGAGCGACGCCGCCGCGGCGCAGCTGGACCACGCCGGCCTCCGCGGCTACTTCGAGCAGGTGCTCTCCGTCGATCGCGTGCGGCGGCTGAAGCCGGCCCCGGAGGTGTATCGCATGGCTGCCACGAGCCTCGGAGTGCCGGTCGGTGAGATGCGGCTCGTGGCGGCGCACTCGTGGGATGTCGCCGGCGCGCTGCGGGCGGGCTGCGCGGCGGCGTTCGTGAGTCGTCCGGGCAAGGTGCTCGACCCGCTGGCGCCGTCGCCCGACGTGGTCGGGCCGGACCTGGAAGCCGTGGCCGCCGGGATCATCGCCGTCGAGGCCGAGCGGCGGTGATCCAGCGACTCGGAAGACCTGGGCGATGCATCAGCGCGCTGCTCGGACTCGGGTCGGCGCTGGGTGGCTGTCGGCCCAAGTCGGCAACCGAATCGCCGCGCCCCGGCTGGTCCCTACTGGTCACCGTGCCCGACACCGTGCTGCTCGACACGGCTCGCGTCGAGTGGGTCGCATCCGACGCGCGTGTGTGGCTGCGCATCGAAGCGGCCAGGGGCTCGCCGCTGGCCGTCGAGACTCACCACGACGTGAGTTGTGACCGGCGCGAGATCCGCGACCTCGAGATTCGCGGTGTTGAGGTGACCGGCGACGTGGTTCAGGACAGTATCGTGCCGGCCCCCGCGTGGATACCGGCGTCCGCTCGGCCGGCGCTGCAAGGCGTGCTCCCGGTGCTCTGCGCGCGATTGTCGCAGCTCAATCCCCGCGGATTGCACAGCTTGTTGGGCTCGGATCGCCCGTAGCAGCGATGCACCGCGAGCTCGAAGACTACCTTCGCCAGATCGCCGCCGTCAAAACCGACGCGCAGGATCTCGTCGCCGGACGGTCGGACGCCGAGTTCAACCGGCGGCCCGCACCCGGGCGCTGGTCCGCCGCGGAGTGCCTCGACCACCTGAACAACGTGCGCAAAATGCTGCCCGCGATCGACCGGACGATCGCGGACGCCACCGCCCGTGGCCTTCGGGGCGAGGGGCCCTTCCGCTACGGGTGGTTCACCCGCTGGATGATCCGCACGTTCGAGCCGCCGCCCCGGTGGCGGTTCCGTACCGCGAAAATCCTCGAGCCGTCCCACGAGCCGCTCGCCCGCGACGCCGTGCTGCGCGAGTTCCTGTCCCTGCGCGACGAGCTCGCCAACCGCGTCCGCAGGGCGGACGGGCTCGATCTGAAGCGGGCGATCGTGATCTCGCCCGTGAGCCGCTTGGTTCGCATGCCCCTGGGGGGCTACTTCGCGTTCCTGCTGGCGCATGACCGCCGGCATCTGTGGCAGGCGTGGCAGGCTCTAGGGGCTCGGGGTTAGGGGCTCGGGGTTCGGGTGCGCAATCCCGAGCCCCGAGCCCCTAGTCCCGAGTCCCTAAGCCTTCCGCAATCCGCCATCCCTCATCCGCAATATTCGGGTGCCGGATATCTCTCGGCCCCACCTACGTTTCCCCCATGCCCCTGCGCCTCGCCGAGCACCCCGCACGCGACCGCCCGCGCGAACGTTTGTGGGCGGTCGGCCCCGCCGCGTTGACGGGGCAAGAGCTCCTTGCCATTGTCCTAGGAACGGGGTGCCGCGGGCGGGACGCCCTGGCCGTGGCGGGAGACCTGCTCGCGCGCGTGGACGGTTCGCTGCGGCGGCTCGCCGGACGTCCGTCGGCGGAGTGGGCGCGGCTCGCCGGGGTGGGGCGCGCGAAGGCCGCCCGGGTGGCGGCGGCGCTCGAACTGGGCCGCCGGGTGGGGGCCGAGGCGGAGCCCGCGCCGGCGCGGATCCGCGGTCCCGCCGACGTCCAGCGGTTCTACGCCGCCCGGCTGCGCGATCTCGCGGTCGAAGAGTTTCACGTTCTGGCGCTCGGCAGCCAGAGCCAGGTGCTCGGCGATCTGCTGATCACGCGGGGGATCCTGAACAGCTCGCTGGTGCATCCGCGCGAGGTGTTCCGGGCGGCGATCGCGGAAGCGGCGGCGGGCATCATTGTCGTGCACAACCACCCGAGCGGCGATCCCACGCCCTCGGCGGACGACCGGGCGGTGACGCGGCAGCTGGTGGACGCGGGGCGGCTCCTGGACCTGCCGGTGTACGACCACGTGATCGTCGGAGGCGATCGTTACGTGAGCTTCGCGGAAGCGGGACTGTTGTGACGAGTACGGCGCCGTTGCTCGCGCCGGAGCTGGCCCGGGCCGTGGCGGCGCAGCGGGACCGCCTCGATCTGGACCTCGTGGCGCGCGCCTACCGCGTGAGCGCTCAGGCCCACCGGGGTCAGAAGCGCGAGTCCGGAGACGACTATGTCTCGCACTCGGTCGCGGTGGCGACGATTCTCGCCGAGCAGCAGATGGACTCGACGACCATCGCCGCCGCGCTGCTGCACGACGTGGTCGAGGACTCGGACGTCTCGCTCGAGGACATCCGCCGCACCTTCGGGCCCGAGGTCGCGGACCTGGTCGACGGGCTGACCAAGCTCTCCACGCTCACCTTCCGCTCGACCGCCGAGGAGCAGGCGGAGAACTACCGCAAGCTGCTGCTGTCGATCGCGAAGGATGCGCGGGTCATCATCATCAAGCTGGCCGACCGGCTCCACAACATGCGGACGCTCGAGCATTTGGACGGCGAGAAGCAGCGCCGCATCGCGCTCGAGACGCGCGAGATCTACGCGCCGCTGGCGCACCGCTTCGGCATGGCCGGGATCAAGGCCGAGCTCGAGGACCTCGCCTTCAAGTTTCTCGAGCCCGAGGACTACCGGGCGCTGTCGCGCAGCGTGCGGGCGAAGCGCGTGGAGCGGGAGCGGACCATCGAGCGGCTGCGGGCGCCGCTCGGTGACGAGCTGCGCGAGGCCGCGCTCGCCGACATCGAGATCACGGGCCGGCCGAAGAACCTGTGGTCGATCTACAAGAAGATGAAGAAGCGCGGCAAGCCGTTCGAGGAGATCTACGACCTGCTCGCGGTGCGCGTGCTGGTGAACACGATCCCCGAGTGCTATCACGTCCTGGGGATCATCCACCACAAGTGGACGCCGCTCCAGGAGCGCATCAAGGACTACATCGCGAGCCCCAAGTCGAACGGGTACCAGTCGCTGCACACGACGGTGTTCGGGCCCAGCGGCCAGCTCTACGAGATCCAGATCCGCACGCGCGACATGCATCACACGGCGGAATACGGCATCGCGGCCCACTGGCTCTTCAAGGAGGGCAAGCGCAACGCCGACGAGCTCGACCGCCACCTGGCGTGGTTCCGCCAGCTCATCGAGCTGCAGCAGGACACCCACACGCCCGAGGAATTCCTCGAGTTCCTCAAGGTCGACCTGTATCAGGACGAGATCTTCGTGTTCACGCCGCGCGGCGACGTGAAGCGGCTCCCCAAGGGCGCGACGCCGATCGACTTCGCCTTCGCGGTGCACACCGAGGTGGGCCAGCGCTGCCAGGGCGCGCGCATCAACGGCCGGATCGCGCCGCTCCACCGGCCGCTCAAGAACGGGGACACCGTCGAGGTCATGACCAGCGCGCAGGCGAAGCCGTCGCGCGACTGGCTGGCCCACGTCCAGACGGCGCGCGCGCGCCACAAGATCCGCCAGTGGATCAAGCAGGAGGAGCACGAAAAGAGCCTCGAGCTGGGGCAGGAGATCCTCGCGCGCGAAGTGCGGCGCCGCCGGCTGGCGCCGCCCGACGAGGCGCAGCTGCAGCACGCGGCGGCCGCGCTGTCCGTGGGGACGCCCGAGCAGCTGCAGGCGACCCTGGGACGCGGCGACATCGCCCTCGGCGCCGTGATGCGCGCGCTCTATCCCGACCTCCCCGCCGACGAGCTGCAGCCCCCGAAGCCGACCGCGTTCGGTCGCGTGATCGAGCGCCTGCGGTTCGGCCGCGGCATCAAGATCCAGGGGGTGGACGGGCTGATGGTGCGCTACGCCCAGTGCTGCCAGCCCGTCCCCGGCGACCAGGTGGTGGGCTACGTGACCCAGGGCCGCGGCATCTCGATCCACCGCTCGGACTGCCCCAACCTGCTCGTCCTCTCAGCCGAGGCCGAGCGGCGGATCGAGATCGACTGGCAGGAGTCCGCAGGCGAGACCTTCGTCGTGCGGCTGGCCGTGGGCGGCGAGGACCGCCGCGGGCTGTACGCCGACATCTGTACCGCCATCAGCGAGTCCGGCACGAACATCCGCTCCGCCGAGCTGTCGACCCGGGACGGCGCGGTGTTCGGCTCGGTGCTCGTCGAAGTCGAGAACCAGACCCACCTCAACAAGGTGATCCGGGCGATCCGCGGGGTGAAGGGCGTGACCGACGTGTCGCGCCGCGAGTCGGGTCCCCAGGCGCAGCCCGCGGTCGGTTAGATTTCCCGGATGCCGTTCGATCTCGTCTCCCCGTTCGCCCCGGCGGGGGATCAGCCGCGCGCGATCCGGGAGCTCGCGGCGGGCCTCGCCCGGGGCGACCGCTACCAGACCCTGCTCGGCGTCACCGGCTCCGGCAAGACGATGACGATGGCCCACGTGATCGCCGCGTTCAACCGGCCGACGCTGGTGCTGTCGCACAACAAGACGCTCGCCGCACAGCTGTACGGCGAGCTGAAGTCGTTCTTCCCGAGGAGCGCGGTCGAGTTCTTCATCTCGTACTACGACTACTACCAGCCCGAGGCGTACGTCCCGCAGACCGACACCTACATCGCGAAGGACTCGTCGATCAACGACGACATCGACCGGCTGCGCCTGCGCGCGACGTCGAGCCTGATGGAGCGGGAAGACGTGGTGATCGTGGCGAGCGTCTCCGCCATCTACGGCCTGGGCGACCCGGAGGCGTACCGGGAGCGCCTCGTCACGGCCGCCGTGGGCCAGGAGCTGGCGCGCGACGCGCTGCTCGAGGACCTGGTCGGCGTACAGTACCAGCGCAACGACGTGGCGTTCGAGCGCGGCACGTTCCGCGTGCGGGGCGACACGGTGGAGATCTTCCCCGCATACGACGAGCAGGCGGTGCGCGTCGAGTTCTGGGGCGACACGGTCGAGCGGGTCGCCAAGATCGACCCGCTCACCGGCGACACGATCGTCGAGCTGCCGCGCGCGGCGGTGTACCCCGCCACGCACTTCGTGACGGCGCGGCCCACCATCGAGCGGGCGGTCGTCGCGATCCGCGCGGAGCTGAAGCAGCGGCTCGCCGAGCTGCGGGTCCAGAACAAGCTGCTCGAGGCGCAGCGCCTCGAGTCGCGGACCAACTTCGACATCGACATGCTGCTCGAAGTGGGCCGCTGCACCGGCATCGAGAACTACTCGCGCCACCTGACCGGCCGGGCGGCGGGAGAACGGCCGGCGTGCCTGCTCGACTATTTCCCGCCTGACTATCTCTGCATCATCGACGAGTCGCACCAGACCCTGCCGCAGCTCGCCGGCATGTACGAGGGTGACCGGTCCCGCAAGCAAACCCTCGTGGACTACGGGTTCCGCCTGCCGTCGGCGCTCGACAACCGGCCGCTGCGGATCGACGAGTTCATGGGGCTCGTGCCGCGGATCACCTTCGTGTCCGCGACCCCCGGCGACGAGGAGCTGAGGCTGTCCGGCGGCGTCGTGGTGGAGCAGATCATCCGCCCCACGGGACTCGTGGACCCCGCCGTCGAGGTCCGCCCCGTGAAGGGCCAGGTGGACGACCTGCTGCACGAGATCCGGCTGCGGGAGAAGCAGGGCGAGCGCGTGCTGGTCACCACCCTCACCAAGCGGATGGCCGAGGACTTGACCGACTACCTGCAGCAGCACGGCGTGCGGGTGCGCTACCTCCACTCCGAGATCGACGCCATCGAGCGGGTCGAGATCATCCGGGGCCTGCGGCTCGGGGAGTTCGACGTCCTGGTCGGCATCAACCTGCTGCGCGAAGGCCTCGACCTGCCGGAGGTGTCGCTCGTCGCGATTCTCGACGCGGACCAGGAGGGGTTCCTGCGCTCCGACCGCTCGCTCATCCAGACCGTGGGACGCGCCGCCCGGCACCTCCACGGCAAGGCGATCCTGTATGCCGACCGGGTCACCGGCTCGATGCAGCGCGCGCTCGATGAGATGACCCGCCGGCGGGCGCTGCAGCAGGACTACAACCGACAGCACGGCGTCACTCCGCGCTCGATCGTCAAGTCGGTCGACCAAGTGCGCTTCGCGACGCGGTTCGCGGACGCGAAGACCGCCAAGGCCGCGGAACCCGCGGTGCGCCGCCCGGCGGACGCCCGCGAGCGCGAGGCGCTGATCCGTCTGCTCGAGCAGCAGATGCAGGCGGCCGCTGAAGAGCTCGACTTCGAGCTCGCCGCGGTGCTGCGCGATCAGATCCTCGAACTGCGAGCCGAGGGAGACCCGGTGCGCCCCGCCTCCCCCCATGCGCCTCTCCGCGGACGAACTCAGCCGGTTCGGTGAGCAGCTCGGCCGCGGCCTCGCCCCCGGCGGGGGGGCCGTGATCGGGCTCTCGGGCGAGCTCGGCACGGGCAAGACGACCCTCGTTCAGGCGATCTGCCGCGGCCTCGGCGCCCGGGTCCTCGCCACGAGCCCGACGTACGCCCTGGTGCACCACTATGAGACGCCGGCCGACCGGCCTGTCTATCACGTGGACTGCTACCGCCTCAGGTCCCCCGACGAGGCCCGCGACCTGGGCTTCGACGACATGGTGCGCGAAGGCGCGATCGTGCTGATCGAATGGCCGGAGCGCGCCGGGCCCTGGGCGCCGCCGCTGGATCGGCACTTCCGGTTGACCTACGGTGAGGCCCCGGACATCCGGGAGGTGGAGGAGATCCGGTGAGAAGAGAAGAACTGCCGGTTTGTAATTGCGGATTGCGGATTTCGGATTGCGGATTCGAAGAGCGTGTGTCCAATCCGCAATCCGCAATCCACAATCCGCAATCGGTGTGGGCCTGATGGCCGGCTTCTGGCTCGGGATCGATACCGCCACCGCCATCGCCAGCGTCGCCGCGGGGCGCCCGCCCACGGCGCAGAGCGGCGCGCACGTGCAGGGGCCGCGCCGCCATGCCGCCGAGATCGTCCGCCTGATCGATTTCGCGCTCGGCCGGCTCGGCCTTGCGCCCCGGGACCTCGATGGGATCGTGGTGGGCGACGGGCCGGGGAGCTTCACGGGGCTGCGCATCGGGTGGGCGGCCGCGAAGGGACTCGCGCACGAGGCAGGGCTCGAGCTGCGGGCGATCCCGTCCCTCCTCGCGGCGGCGGCGGGCGCCGCGCTGAAGCTCGGCCCCCAACCCGTCGCCGCGTGTTTCGACGCGCTGCGCGGGCAGGTGTACGGCGCGCTCTACGTGCTGCACCCCCAGCGGGTCGAGACGCTCGTGCCGCCGGCCGTGCTCACCATCGCCGAGCTGGCGCGTCTCGCGCCGGTGCGGCCGCGAGTCGCCGTCGGCGACGGCGCGGTGCGTTACGCCGGCGAAATCGTCAAGTGGACGGGCGCCGACCCGATCCCGCCCGAGAGCCTCCCGCCGGTGGCCAGCCTCCTGCTGTCGCTGCTCGAGCACGAGGGTGCGGCGCGCCTCGTCGCGGACCCGGATACCGCCGAACCCGTCTACGGTCGCCCTGCCGAAGCGCAGGCCAAATGGGAGATGCGCCACGGCCGCCCCCTACCGGATTCGCCCCGCCCGGGCGGCTGACGTCGCCGACGTCGCCGCGATCGAGCGGGTGGCGTTCTCCGACCCCTGGTCCGCGCGCGACTTCGCGGAGTGCGTGGCGTCCGGGACGCAGTTCCTCGTCGCCGAGCAGCGGGGCGTGGTCGGGGGATACGCAATCGGCATGTGCGCCGGCGCTGAAGGGGAGATTCTCAACCTCGGGGTGGCGCCGGCGCATCGCGGCAAGGGGGTGGGCCGTGCGCTGGTCCGAGGAATGCTCGCGGCGCTGCGGGAGCGCGGCGTGCAGACGGTGTATCTGGAGGTGCGGGAGTCCAACGCCGTGGCGCGACGGCTGTACGAGTCGCTGGGCTTCCGGGAGGTCGCCCGGCGGGCCCGTTACTACCGCCGGCCGGTCGAGGACGCCGTGATCCTGCGGGCCGCCGTCCTCGCCCTAGGGGTGTCTGCAAAACTTTAGCCCAAGTGGCGTATCTTTGATTGACAGAATAACTTGCGATTCATATACTGTTGTCGCCCTTGGTCCCCTACCCGCCGATCGTTGGGAGGTCTGCTGTGAGCCGGAGCCTCAATAAAGTGATGCTAATCGGGAACTTGGGGGCCGATCCCGAGGTGCGGAGCACGAACAACGGTTCCCGCGTGGCCAACCTGTCGCTGGCGACGAGCCGCCAGTGGACAGGGCAGGGTGGGGAGAAGCAGGAGAAGACCGAGTGGCACCGGGTGATTTGCTGGAACAACAAAGGCGCCCAGTTGGCGGATCTGGCCGAGAAGTACATGAAGAAGGGCGACCGGATCTACGTCGAAGGGCGCATCGAATACCGGACGTGGGAAGATCGGGAGAAGCAGACGCGCTACGTCACCGAGGTCATCGCGCGGGAAGTGCTGCTGCTGTCCTCCCGGGGAGGGGGGGCCGGGGGAGGGGGGGGCGGTGAAGGCGCGGGCGAGGTCGCGCGGGCCAAGGCTGCGGCCAAGGTGGCGCCCGACGGAGGGAGCAAGCCGGAATCGCTCGACGCGTTCCCGGAGGCCCTGGATGAGGAGGACGACGATCTGCCGTTCTGAACGAGCAGCCCTGCTCGCCCTTGTAGCAGGGCTGCTCACGGGGGGGGGACTGGCGCCCCTTGCGGCGCAGGATACGACGCAGGCTCGGGCGGACACCTCGCAGCCCGTGCAGGACACGACGCTCGGTGCGCCCCCCCCCGCCCAGCAGGGACAGCTTCCCGCCTCGCACACCGTTTCGCGGGGCGAGACGCTGTGGTCGATCGCCCAGCTGTACTACAGCGACCCGCTCCTGTGGCCTGAGATCTACCGCCTCAACACCGCGCTGATCGACGATCCGCACTGGATCTACCCCGGGGAGGTGTTGATGCTCGCGTCGGGGGTCAGCGTCGCGCAGGCGCCTGAGTCGGCCGACACCGTGCACGCGCAGCCGGGCCCCGGCCCGGCCGACACCGTGACCGCGATCGCGTCGTTCGACACCGCGGAGGTCATCGAAGCCCCGCCGCCGGCGGCGCCCACCGAGGGCTACCAGACCATCTTCGACCGGCGCCGCACGGCCACCGAAGAGGTGCGGGACGTGTTGCGCGCGTACACGAACCAGCCCTATCGGCCACTGCGCCGCGGGGAGTTCTACTCGGCGGGCTGGCTCACGGAGGAGGAGTCGCTGCCGTTCGGCCGCGTCATCGGCAACACCGCGGTCCCGTCCATCCCCGAGCTCGTGGGCCGCAGCGGAGCGACCACGTACGACGAGATCGCGATCGAGCCGCCCAACAACGCGTCCTACCACGTGGGCGACTCCCTCCTGATCCTGCGGCTCGCCCGGGACATCGCGGGGTGGGGCAGCGTCGTTCGGCCGGCGGGCGTCGCGCGCGTGACCGAGGTCCAGCGGCGGCAGGTGCTCGCGCGGGTCATCATGCAGTTCCAGCGCATCCTCGGCGCGGGCTATCTGACGCTGCCGCTCGAGCCGTTCAAGGATCCCGGCCAGGTCCGCCCCACGCCGGTGGAGTACGGGCTGGAAGGCCAGGTGATCGCGGAGCGCGATCTGCACGTGCTCACGCTGTCGCAGCAGATCATCTTCATCAACCGGGGTCGTGCCGACGGCGTGACGCCGGGTGACATGTTCGAGGTCTTCCGGCCCGCGGCCGGGGAGCCGGGCACCGCGTCGGAAAATGCGGCGCTCGTGGTCGAGATCGTTCACACCCGTGAGCACTCGGCCTCCGGGCTCGTGCTGAACATCGAGCACCCCGACATCATCCCGGGCATGCCGGTCCGGCTGATCCGGAAGATGCCTTCCTGAAAGGTGGTCGGCCCCCTCGCTCCGGGCGGCACCGGGAGCGGGGGGGCGACGCTTCCAGCCCGTGGTCCTCGTCCCGCATCTCATCGCGCTGGGCCTGTACGCGTTGGCCACGGCGTTCGTGCTGGCGCCGTTCGCCGGCGTACGCCCCGCGCCACGGACGCTGGTGCTCGGCGTCCCGCTGCTGGGGGTGCTGGCGCACGGCCTGGGGGTCACGCAGCTCACCCTCACCGGGGTCGCGCCGGTGCTCTCGATGCTCGCCCTCTTCCTGATGCTGCTGCAGCTCGCGAGCGAATATCTGTTCCGCGCCACGGCGGTCGGGCTGTTCACCGGGCCGGTCGCGACGGGGCTGATCGGGTTCGCGCTGCTCATCGGGCTCGCGAGCGGCGCGCCGCCGGCGGCCGCGCGCAGCGCGTGGGCGACGCTGCACGTCACCGTCAGCGTGCTCGGGCTCGCGATGCTGGCGCTCGCGTTCGTCGCTGCCGCGCTCTACCTGCTGCAGTTCCGCGAGCTCAAGTCGAAGCGCTTCGGGCAGGTGTTCCGGCTGTTCCCCCCGCTCGAGCGACTCGACCAGCTGAACCATCTGTCGCTCGTGTTGGGGTTCCCCACGGTGACGCTCGGCGTGCTGCTCGGCTTCGGCGTCCGCTACGCGGGGGGCGCGTCGGTCGACCCCGCCCAGGTGGTGTGGGGCACGCTCACGTGGATCGTGCTGGGCTGGGCGGTGGGGGTGCGCGTGGTGCGCCACTGGGTGGGCCGTCGTGCCGCGTTCGCGAGCATCGCGACCTTCGCGGCGGTCGTGCTCGTGTACCTCGCGCTCAAGCTCGCCGCGCCGGGGACCGAGCGGTTTCTCTGACGGCCGGCGGGGGGGCACGATGAGCATCGCGGTCTTCGGCGTGAACCACCGGACGGCGCCGCTCGAGGTGCGGGAGCGCTTCTGGCACGCGGCGGGAGAAGTGCCCGGGTCGCTCGAGCGGGTGCTCGCGGCGGGCGCACGCGGCGGCGTCCTGCTCTCGACCTGCAACCGCACCGAGTTCTACCTCGCCGAGCCGGTGGAGACCGTCTCCGCGGCGGTCTGGACGATGCTCTCCGAGCGCCTGCGCGACGGTCGCGATGCGAGCGCGTACGGCTACATGCAGCATGACCGCGACGCCGTGCGGCACCTCTACCGCGTTTCGTCCGGGCTCGACTCGATGATCCTGGGCGAGTCCCAGATCCAGGGCCAGGTGCGCGAGGCGTGGGAGGTGTCGAAGGCGCAGGCGGGCCCGGTGTTGCACCGCCTGTTCCAGTCCGCCCTGCTGGTGGGCGCGCGTGTGCGGAGCGAGACGGGGCTCGCCATGGGTGCGGCATCGGCACCCTCCGCGGCGGTCGCGGTCGCCGGCAAGATCTTCACCCAGCTCGCGGGCCGCTCCGCGCTCATCCTCGGCGCGGGCGACGTGGCCGAGCTCGCCGCGACCTGCCTGGTGTCGGAGGGCGTGCGGGTCACGCTCGTGGCGAACCGGACCTACGAGCGCGCCAAAGCCATCGCCGAGGAGCTGGGAGGAGGGGCCCGGGCGCTGACCCTCGACGAGGCGTGGGAGCACTTCGGCGACGCCGACATCGTGCTCAGCTCGACCGCCGCGCCGCACGCCGTCGTCACGTGGGAGCGCGTCGCCCCGGCGATCGCCCGCCGCGCCGGCCGCCCGCTCTGCATTCTCGACCTGGCGGTGCCGCGCGACGTGGAGCCGGCGGTCGGCCAGCTCGAGAACGTCTTCCTGTACGACATCGACGACCTCCAGGCAGTCGCGGCGCAGGCGGCCGCCGAGCGCCGCAACGACATTCCCGCGGCCGAGCACATCGTGGGCGAGGAGGTCGAGCGCTTCTGGGCCTGGTACGGCGGGCTCGTCGTCGTGCCGGCGCTGCGGGAGTTCCGCGACCGGATGGATCAGGTGCGCGCGGCGGAGCTGGAGCGGGCGCTGCGGCGCCTCCAGCATCTGAGCCCGGAAGACCGGGCCGAGATCGAGCACTTCAGTCACGCGCTCCTCAACAAGTTCCTGCACCAGCCCACCGTCGTGCTCAAGGAGGCGGCGCACGCCGGCCGGGGGTACGGCCTGCTCGAAGCGCTGAAACGACTCTTCGGCCTGGAGCCGCGGGATGGCGCGTAGCGTCCTCGTCACGGGTGGAGCGGGATTCATCGGGTCGCACGTCGCGGAAGCCTACCTCGCGGCCGGTTACGCGGTGACCGTCTTGGACGACCTCTCGACCGGGCACCGCGAGCACGTCCCCACGGGGGCGGAGTTCGTCCGCGCCGACGTGCGCGCTGCAGCCGCGCGTACGCTCGTCGCCGAGGGCGGGTTCACGGTGCTGAACCATCACGCCGCCCAGATGGACGTGCGGCGCTCGGTCGCCGATCCCATGTTCGACGGGAGCGTCAACCTGCTCGGGCTGCTCAATCTGCTCGAGGGGGCCCGGGCGGGCGGCGTGCGGCGCGTGGTGTTCGCGTCCTCGGGCGGCGTCGTCTACGGCGAGGGCGAGCGGCTGCCGCTGGTCGAGAGCGCGAGCAAGCTGCCCGTCTCCCCGTACGGCGCCGCCAAGCTCGCCTCGGAGTATTACCTCGCCGTCTTCGCCCAGCTCTACGGCCTCGAGACGGTCGCGCTCCGCTACAGCAACGTCTACGGGCCGCGCCAGAGCGCGCACGGCGAGGCCGGTGTGGTCGCGATCTTCGCCGGGCGGCTCCTCAAAGGCGAGCCGATCACGATCTTCGGCGACGGGGACCAGACGCGTGATTTGGTGTACGTGAAGGACGTGGCGGCTGCAAACGTAGCGGCGACCGACCGACCGCTCCCGGAGCTCCGAGAGCTCGACGCCCGGGCCTTCAACGTCGGGACGGGCATCGAGACCTCGGTGAACCAGCTGGCGGCCGAGATTGGCCGAGCGGCCGGCCGTGCCCCGGCCATTTGCTACGCCCCCGCGCGGCCGGGTGAACTGCGCCGCAACGCGCTCACCGTGGACAAGGCGGCACGCGTCCTCGGCTGGCGCCCGAGGACGAGTTTGGCGGAAGGCCTGCAACTCACCGTGCGTGCCTTGGCGGAGGGCTGAGACGTGTTCCTGCAAGTCGGTCGGGCGGTCCCCACAACGCCCTGGGAGCTGGTGCTCACGTCGAGCCGCGAGACGAAGTTCGTGCTCGCCATCCTCGTCGCGTTCTCGCTCGTCTCGTGGTTTCTCATCTTCAAGAAGTGGTGGGACTTCCGCAAGCTGCGGCGGCTCGCCGACGGCTTCATGACCGAGATCGAGCGGGCCCCGCGCCTCGAGGACGCGTATCACGCGGCCATGCGGCTGCCCCCCTCCCCGTACAACCGGCTGTTGCGCGAAGGCATTCAATTCTTTTCCGAGCTCAAGCCGGGCGGCCTGAAGGAAGACGGCCCGGCGATCGCGACCGCGGGCGCGCTCACCACCACCCAGCTCGAAGCGCTGCGGATGGTGCTCGCCAAGGAGGTGGCGGGAGAGCGGGACGCCGCGGCGCGGTTCATTCCGTGGCTCGCGACCTTCGGCTCCGTAAGCCCGCTGCTCGGGCTCCTGGGCACGGTGCTCGGCGTCATGGACGCGTTCATCGGGATCGCGGTGGGCGGCTCGGGGAACATCGCCGCCGTCGCGCCGGGCGTGGCCGAGGCGCTGGTCACGACCGTCGCGGGCCTCGCGGTCGCGGTGCCGTCGGTGATGGCGTACAACCTCTTCGTCAACCGGCTCGGCCTCTTCGCGGGCGAGCTCGAAGGGTTCGCGCAGGAGATCATCGGGACGATGGCGCGCGAAGGGAGGCTCTAGGTGGCCGGCCTCGTGGGGGGCGGCGGTCTGCGCGGGCACGGCGAGCTGCCGCTCAACGCCGACATCAACGTGACGTCGCTCGTCGACGTGGCGTTCGTGCTGCTCATCATCTTCATGATCACGGCGCCGATCATGCAGGGCGGGGTGGACGTCCGGCTCCCCCGCGCCGCCGCCCGGCCCCTCGAGCCCAAGTCGGGGCTGGTCGTGACCCTGGACCGCGAGGGGCGCATCTTCCTCGACCAGGCGCCCCTCAACTATGAGGACTTCCGGGCCACGTTCGCCGCGTTCGTGCGAACCAAACGGCCCACTGGGGTGTACCTTCGGGCCGACGGACGGGTCCCCTATGCGGACGTCGTGCGGGTGCTGGCCGTGATCCGGGCCTCGGGCGTGAGCGACGTGGGCCTCGTGGCCGAGCCGGAGTCGATCGAGCGGTGAGAGCCTACCGCCGGCCCTCCGCCAATCTGGGCGTCGGCCTCGCGGGAACGATCGGGGTGCACGCGCTCGCGGCGCTGTTTCTCGTTGTCGGGGCGGCCGACGCGCGCCGGCCGGCGCCGCCGAGCTACAAGGTCCACCTGGTGGCCGCGCCCGAGCCGAGCGAGGAGACGCGCAGGGCGCCCGAGGCCGTCGAGCGGCCGGCCGAGGAGAAACCGGCGCCGGTCCCCACGGCCAAGCAGCCGCCGAAGAGCACCGTGTCCAAGGCCGCCCCGCCGCCGGTGGCGGACAACACGAAGCGCGAGGCCGCGCCGCGCACGACGCCCAAGACGGCGCCGCTCCCCGGGGAGACGCCCTCCACCGGCAGCGACGTCGCCACCGTCAGCACCGAGGGAGTGGAGTTCCCGTTCCCCGAGTACTTGCAGAACATCGTGGCGCAGGTCGTGCGGCGCTGGCAGCGGCCGCTGCAGAGCACGCCCCTCGAAGCGGAGGTGTCCTTCTTCGTGCATCGCGACGGGTCGGTCACCGGCCTGCAGTTCATCAAGCGATCGGGCAACTTCGAGTTCGACCTGGAAGCCCAGGGCGCCGTCGAGGAGGCCGGCCGCTTCAAGGCGTTCGGATCGCTGCCCGACGGCTGGGGGTGGGACGTGCTGTTCGTGCGCTTTTATTTCTCCGGAAGGCGGCAATGACGTCGGTGAGGCGGTTAGGCGGTTGGGCGGTTAGTGGTGCAGTGGCGCTACTAACCGCCTATCCGCCTAACCGCTTATCCGCCCAAGACAGCTCCGTCATCGATCGCGGCGTCCGCATCGGCATCACCTACCGGGCCGGCGTGCGGCCCGGGCTCGTGATGCTGCCCAGCCGCACGACGACGCTCGACTCGGCGCGCGCGATCATCGCCCGCGACTTGGACTACAGCGATCGGTTCGAGTTGATCACCCTGCCGTCGGGAGACTCGATCCGCGTCGCCACCACCGCGCCCCCCGCCCCGGCGGCGCGCCGCCCGGGCGCTCCCTCGGCCACGGGCGGGGCCGCGGCGGTGGCCGGCCTCAACTATCCGCTGTACCAGGCGCTCGGGGCGGACTTCGCGGTGGCGGTCGCGCCCGGTCCGGAGGACAGCGCCGTCGTGACGGTGCACGACGTGGCGGCGGGCGGCGTGCGGCGGGAGCTGCGAGCGCGCCTCCCGGCGCTCAAGGATCCGGGATTCCGGCTCGCGGTGCACCGCGTGGTGGACCGGATCGTCGAGGCGGCGCTCGGCGTCGCGGGCGTCGCGGCCACGCGGGTGTTGTTCGTGCGCGGCGGGAAGGTCTACAGCGTCGACCAGGACGGGGCGGACCTGCGGCTCGTGTCGGCGGGCGATCACGACGCGATGTCCCCGACGTGGGCCGCGGACGGGCGCCGCTTCGCGTACATGGAGTTTTGGCAGGGGCACGGGCGACTGGTGGTGCAGGACGTGGCCGCGGCGAAGCGCACCGTCGCGGCGACGACGGGGCAGGCGCTCGACTTCACGCCCGCGTTCTCGCCCGACGGCAAGACGCTCGCCTTCAGCCGCGCCAACGACGAAGGCACCGACATCTACGCGGTCAACATCAAGGACAACTGTTGCTTACAGCGCTTGACCGTGGGGCGCTTTTCAGACAACTTGTCACCGACCTACAGTCCCGACGGCCAGCGGATCGCGTTCGTGTCGACGCGAGCGGGGTTGCCGCAGGTCTACGTGATGGCCGCAGACGGGACGGACCAGCAGCTGTTCGCGCCGTTCGACTACGGTGTGACCGGCGCCTCCTACGCGCCGGAGTGGTCACCCGACGGGCAGTCGGTCGCCTTCCACCGCGATGTCGGGGGGACCTACCAAGTGTTCGTCCTGGACGTGCGGACGCGTGCCGTGCGGCAGCTCACCTCCGTCGGACGGAACGAGGATCCCACGTGGGCGCCCGACAGCCGGCACATGGCGTTCGTGTCGGACCGCTCCGCGTATCGGCAGCTTTGGATCGTCGATGTCGAAACCGGCCGGATCCGCCCGCTGATCTCGCAGAGCGGCGCGCGGCTGCCGGCCTGGTCTCCGCGGTTGCCGGAGGCCGCTGCTTCTAACCCTTGAACGTGGAGAGGGCGCAACGATGAAACGCCTACAGTGGCTCGTGCTGAGCGGTCTCGTGGTGGCAGCCGTCGCCGCCTGCGGCGGATCGAAGCCCCAGACGACGCCCACACCGGAGTCCAACGCGGACTCCATCGCCGCGGCTGAGAGGGCGCGTGCGGATTCCATCGCGGAGGCCGAGCGCCGGGCCCGCGAGGCTGCGGAACGGGAACGCGAGGCGCGCCAGCGGGCGGCCGACTCGCTCGCCGCGCTCGGCCGGACGAGCGAGGCGGTGAAGACACTCCTCGCCACCATGATCCACTTCGAGTTCGACAAGGCGAACATCCGGTCGGATGACGCCGGCGTGCTCGATCAGAAAGTGGCGATCCTGCAGGCGAACCCGAACCTGCGCATCCGCATCGCGGGCAACTGCGACGAGCGGGGCTCGGACGAGTACAACCTCGCGCTCGGCAACCGGCGCGCCAACGCCGCGAGGCAATACGTCGTGAGCCACGGGGTCGACGCCGACCGCATCGAGACGGTGTCGTACGGCGAGGAGCGACCCATCGCGCAGGGCCACGACGAGAGCGCCTGGGCCGAGAACCGCAACGACCAGTTCGAGATTATCTCGGGCGGGAACGCCCTGAGGATGCCGTAGGACCAGGATGGCTGCGCCGCGGGGGCTGTCGCTGGTGCTCGGCCTGGGGCTCACCGCCGGATGCGCGCTGAAAGGCGACGTCCGGCGGGTGGAGCTCCAGGTCGAGGCGCTCAAAGCGGAGCGCGCCCGCGCCGACGCGGAGCGCGCCGCCCAGATCGACTCCGTGCGCCAGCTGCTCGCCGCGGTGCAGCAGGCGCTCGGCGCGCAGCAGGCGTACCTCGTGCAGATGCGCGGCGACGTCAAGACCGACCTCCTCGCCGTGCAGCAGCAGCTCGTGTCGGTGCAGGAGCTCACGGGCCAGAGCCAGCAGCGGCTCACGGAGCTCCGCGGGCGGCTCGAAGCCCAGGCGCGCCAGCCGGTGCCGCCGGTCGACACGACCCGGCCGCCGGTCGGGCCGTCGGGGAATCCGGTGGGTCCCGGGCCGGACCAGATGTACGACCTCTCGCTCCAGCAGTTCCGCCGCGGCAGCCTCGCGACCGCCCGGCTCGGCTTCCGCGAGTTCCTGCGCGTGTTCCCCACCAACGAGCGGGCTCCCGACGCGCTGTTCTACGTCGGCGAGACGTTCGCCGGGGAGAACGCGGACTCGGCGGCCGCGGTGTATCAGCAGGTCGTGAAGAGCTACCCGAACTCGTCGCGGGCGCCGGCGGCGCTCTACAAGCTGGGCCTCCTCGCGGAGCGCCGGGGTGACAAGGCGGCGGCGCGGACGTACTACTCGCGGGTCATCGCCGGCTATCCCCGCTCCGACGAGGCCAACCTCGCGCGCGACAAGCTCCAACGCCTGGGGCGGTAGTCCCTCCGAGGCCGGGGGGCCGGGGGGGCCGGCGTGCCTGAGACCGCGAACAACCGGGGCGAGATGCCGTTCCTCGACCATCTCGAGGAACTGCGCTGGCGCATCCTCTACAGCCTGCTGGCCATCGTGCTGGCGACGCTGGCGGGGTGGTTCATCGTCGAGCGGGTCGACGTCCTGGGCCTGCTGATGCATCCGATCGCGCCGCTCGTGCCCGGCGGCAAGCTCAAGTTCACCAGTCCCACCGATCCCTTCTTCATCACCCTGAAGTTCGCCTTCGTGGTGGGGCTGGTGCTCGCGTCCCCGGTGGTGGTGTATCAGGTCTGGGCGTTCCTCGCGCCGGCCCTCTACGACCGCGAGAAGCGGCTGATCGTGCCGGCGCTCTCGGTCGGCGTGGTGCTCTTTCTCGGCGGCGCCGCGGTGGCGTACCTGTGGGTGCTGCCGCGGGCGCTACGGGTGCTGTTCAGCTTTCAGCAGAGCGTGCTCGAGCCGATCATCACCGCGGACAAGTACTTCGGCTTCGCGGCGCAGCTCATGATCGCCTTCGGCATCGTGACCGAGCTGCCGCTCGTGATCGTCATTCTGGCCGCGCTCGGCCTCGTGACCCCGCAGTTCCTCGCCCGCAACCGGCGCTACGCCGTCGTAATCGCGGCACTCGCCGCGGCGCTGCTCACACCGCCCGACGCGGTCTCCATGCTCCTCATGATGGTGCCGATGTGGCTGCTCTACGAGATCAGCATCCTCTGCGCCTGGGTCGTGACGAAACGCCGCGCGCGCCGCGAGCGGGCACGCGCCGCGAGCACGGCGGGCGCCGTCGCCCTGCTGCTGCTCGCAGGGACGGGGGCCGGGACCCTCGAGGCGCAGCGGCCGCCGCACCGGCCCCCGCGCGGTGACACCACGGCGGCGGCGCAGCGCAGCCCCGCCGACACGGCGCCCGGCCAGACCCGCACGCTCGACACGGCCACCGCGCACCGGCTGGGCCTGCCGACCGGGCCGAGCCGCAGCTTCCCTCCCTCCGACGCCGTCGTCGATTCGCTCCTCAAGCTCAAGGGCTACCGCGTCACGCGGTACGTAGCGGACACGCTGATCGTGGAGGGCGGCGACAGCCAGACCATCTACCTGCGGGGCGAGGCGTTCGTGGACCGCGAGGGGACGAAGCTCGAGGCGGACTCGATCAAGTACCGCCAGGCGAGCTGCCGTCTGGATGCCGCCGGCGACCCCCGGCTGTTCGATCAGGGGACGGTGCTGGTGGGGGAGGGGATGCGCTACGACACGTGCATCAAGCGCGGCACCGTCAGCCGGGCCCTCACCGACTTCAAGCAGGGCGGCGCCACCTGGTACATCCGCGGCGACCTCGCGGTGGACTCGGGTTCGACGCGCCTCTACGGCGCGCACAGCGAGATCACCTCCGACGACCATCCCGTCCCCGACTACCACTTCACGACGGGCGAGGTCAAGTGGGTCAGCAAGAACGTGATGGTGGCGCGCCCCGCCGTGCTGTACGTGCGGGACGTCCCCATCTTCTGGCTCCCGTTCATTTTCCAGGACATCCGCAAGGGCCGCCGCAGCGGCATCCTCGTGCCGCGCTTCGGGCTGAACGACATCGTGCGCCCGACCCGGAGCTACCAGCGCCACGTCGCCAACTTCGGGTACTACTTCGTGCTTGGCGACTACGCCGACCTCCTCGTTTCGGCGGACTGGTATGCCGCCCGGTACCTGTCGTTCCGATCGGATGTGCGCTACCGCTGGCTCGACCGGTTCGTCCAGGGAGGCTTTTCGTTCACGCGCCTGAACCAGCTCGACGCGCCCGCGCACTCGAGCCGGATCGGCTGGCAGCACACGCAGAGCTTCTCGTCGCGCACCCGCTTCAACGCGAGCATCGACTACGCGACGAGCGCCACCGTGATTCAGCAGAACACCGTGAATCCGTTCCTCGCAACGGCCAGTCTCGCATCGCAGGTGAACTTCGACAAGCGGTTCGACTGGGGCACGCTCAACATCGGCGGCAGCCGCTCGCAGGACCTCTCGAACAACCAGGTGACCCAGAACTTTCCGCGCGTCACGCTGACGCCGTCGCCCGTGAACCTGTCGTCTGCGATCACGTGGTCGCCCGGGTTCTCGTTCAACAACCAGCAGGTGTTTCACCTGGCGCAGCCGCCGCTCCTCGTCCCAGGCGCCTCCGGAATCCCCGACACGCTGGCGCAGTTCTCCGACAACCGCCAGACCGCGGTGAGCTTCCAGACTCCGCTCCGGATCGGGCGCTGGAACTGGAGCAACAGCTTTCAGGTGACCGACCAGACCAACGACGCGCGCCAGGAGTTCACGATCCCCGATTCCACCGCCCCGGGCGGCCGCCGGCGCCTGCTGTACGACCGGACCTTCAGCACGCGGGTGGATTGGCAGACCGGTATCAACCTGCCGTCGCTGTTCACCGGCACGTGGAAGCTGCAGCCCGGAATCGCGATCGTGAACCAGACGTCGGCCGGACCGTTCATGATCCGCAACCAGTTCACCGGCGGCGACTGGGTGCAGCAGGGGAAACGCCTGCAGTTCAGCGCGGGCCTGTCGCCCACCTTCTTCGGGTTCTACCCGGGCGTCGGGCCGCTCGCGCGCATCCGCCACGCCATCTCGCCGATCGTGAGCTACCGCTACGCTCCCGGGTCGGAAGTGACGCCCGAGTTCGCGAACGCCGTCGACCCCACCGGGCGCACCCTCAACGCCCGGACCGATCCGCAGCAGACGATCAACCTCGGCCTCTCGCAGAACATCGAGGCGAAGCTCAAGCCGCCCGCCGGCGACACCACCGACAAGGCGCCGCGCAAGATCCGGCTCCTGGGCATCAACACCAGCTCGCTCTCCTACAACTTCGAGCAGGCGAAGCAGCCAAGGCGCACCGGCTGGCAGACGCAGACGATGAGCAACACCTTCGCCTCGGATCTGCTGCCGGGATTCAGCCTCAGCCTCGTGCACGATCTCTGGAAGGGCCAGGTGGGCGTCGACACGGCGAAGTTCTCGCCGTTCTTGACGAACGTCGCCGCCTCCTTTTCCGTCACCCCGACCACGATTCGCGGGCTCGCGAAACTCCTCGGCCTCGGCGGCGGGGGCGGTGCGCCGGGGCCGGGCCCCGCCGCCGGCGCCCCCGGCCCGACGGGAGCCGACACCACCACCCGGACGGGGCCGTTCGGACCGAAGGGGTCCATCGGCCCGGGGGGGCCGCCCCTCGCGGGCATGGGAAAGGGATTCAACCTGTCCGTGTCCTACACGAGCACCCGGACCCGCCCGACCGCCGACACCGTGGCGTTCATACCGGGCACCGCGGGCCGCCAGACCGTCGCCCTGGCCATGTCGTTCAGCCCGACGGCGCACTGGTCGGCGTCGTGGAACTCGCTGTACGATTTCGACACCCGCCAGTTCGGCCAACACGTCATCCGG
>WNFU01003132.1_pt1 | contig 22371 bp, 21 predicted proteins | sample 5400121 | NCBI WGS metagenome assembly WNFU01 (sample SAMN13153360, study PRJNA577476) | soil metagenome | isolation source: 100 cm soil or saprolite under grassland replicate 1 | place: USA:California | collected 2016-06-15
CCTACCCGCTGCTGCTGGACGGCGCTTCGCTGCTGGCGGGGGCCGACGACCTGAACCGGGAGACGCCGGGCGCGTTCGTGGAGCTGCACCCGGACGACGCCGGCCGGCTCGGCCTGGCCGACGGCGCCACCGCCGAGGTCGACTTCGGCGACGACCGCACGGCGCGGCTGCCGGTGCGGGTGGCGCCGATGGTCGCCCCCGGCTGCGCGTTCGTCCCCGCCAACCAGCCCGACCTGGCGCTCGGCGAGCTGCTCGGCCCCGCCCCGGCCCTGCGGGTCACGGTCACCGCGGTCGAGGAGGCGGCGGCATGACGGGGACCCTGTGGGACGTGGTGATCCTGCTGATCAAGGTCGTCGCCATCTTCGCGTTCCTGATGGTGAGCGTGATGCTCACCGTGTGGCTGGAGCGCCGGGTGGTCGCCTTCATGCAGACCCGGGTCGGCCCCAACCGCGTCGGGCCGTTCGGGGTGCTCCAGACCCTCGCCGACGGCATCAAGCTGTTCTTCAAGGAGGACGTGCGGCCCAGCAACGCCGACCGGGTCCTGTACGGGCTCGCCCCGGTCGTGATGATGGTGCCGGCGTTCCTGTCGATCTCGGTGCTGCCGTTCGGCACCGCCTTCGGCAGCGAGCGCGCCCAGCTCACCGACCTCAACGTCGGCCTGCTGTTCGTGCTGGCCATGGGCAGCCTGCAGGTCTACGGCCTCGTGCTGGCCGGCTGGGCGTCCGGGTCCAACTACCCGCTGCTCGGCGCGGTCCGCTCCTCGGCGCAGATGATCAGCTACGAGATCGCCCAGGGACTGTCGCTGGTCGGGGTGTTCATGACCGCCGGGACCCTGTCGGCCGCCGGCATCGTCGCCGCCCAGCAGGGCGACCCGCTGGCCGGCTTCATCCCCCGCTGGTACGTGATCTTCCAGTTCCCGCTGTTCCTGGTCTTCCTGCTGTCCGGCATCGCCGAGACCAACCGGGCCCCGTTCGACCTGCCGGAGGCCGAGTCGGAGCTGGTCGGCGGGTACCACACCGAGTACTCGGGGGTGAAGTTCGCGCTGTTCTTCCTGGCCGAGTACCTCAACGTCATCACCGTCTCGGCGGTCGCCACCACCGCCTTCCTCGGCGGGCCGGACGGGCCGGCACCCGACTTCCTGCCCTGGCTGTGGCCCATCCTGTGGTTCGTGGCCAAGGTCTACCTGTTCGTGTTCCTGTTCATCTGGCTGCGGGCGACCCTGCCGAGGCTCCGCTTCGACCGCCTGATGAGCTTCGGCTGGAAGGTGCTGATCCCGGTCGCGTTCGGCTGGGTCGCCGTCACCGCGGTGGTGCTGGTGGTGGACTTCAGGATCTCCCGCCAGACGCAGCTCATCGCCGTCGGCGTGGTCGTCGCCCTGCTGCTGCTCTCGTTCCTGCTGCCGTCCTCCGAGAAGGAGGCCGGCGGCGACCGTACCGCCCCCGGAGGCTCCAGCCCATGATGCCAAGCGAGATCCTGAAGGGGATGTCGGTCACCTTCCGCAGCATGTTCCGCAGGCGGAACACCATCCAGTACCCGGAGCAGAAGAAGCCGACCTCCGCCCGCTTCCACGGCCGCCACCTGCTCAACCGCTACCCGGACGGCCTGGAACGCTGCATCGGCTGCGAGCTGTGCGCCTACGCCTGCCCGGCCGACGCCATCTACGTCCAGGGGGCCGACAACACCCCCCAGGCGCGCTGGTCGGTGGGCGAGCGCTACGCCGCCATCTACCAGATCAACTACAACCGCTGCATCTTCTGCGGGCTCTGCATCGAGGCCTGCCCGACCCGCGCCCTGACCATGACCAACGAGTACGAGCTGTCCTCCCCCACCCGGGAGGGGCTCGTCTACGACAAGCCCGACCTGCTCGCCCCCGTCCCCGCCGGCGCCAAGCCGCCCCCCCACGTCGACGCCGAGGACGGCCCGCCGACGATCGCCCGCTACGGCCCCCAGGCGTCCGTCTCCCAGGAGTCGACCGAGCCGGTCTGGGCGCTGCTCCGCGACCTGCCCGCCGACGAGGGGCGGCCCAAGTGACCGCCCTGCTCGCCAAGACCACCCCGGCCGAGCAGGCCGAGCTGGTGGTGTTCGCGGTGCTCGCCCCGGTGTCGGTGCTGGCCGCGCTCGGCATGGTGCTGAACCGCAACGCCGTCTACTCGGCGCTGCTGCTGGTGGTCAACTTCTTCTGCCTGGCCGGGTTCTACGTGCTGCTGGAGGCGCAGTTCGTCGCCGCGGTCCAGGTGATCGTGTACGCCGGCGCGATCATGGTGCTGTTCCTGTTCGTGCTCATGCTGCTCGGCGTCGGCAACGAGGAGGTCCTCAAGGAGACCATCAGGGGCCAGCGGCCGGCCGCCGCCGTGCTCACCGTGCTGCTGCTGGTCGCGGTCGGCGGGGCGCTGCTCGCCGGCGTGTTCGACACCCCGCCGGCCAGCCTCGCGCAGGCCAACGAGGGCGGCAACGTCCAGGCGATCGGGCGCATCCTGTTCACCCGCTACGTCTTCGCCTTCGAGGCCGCCGGGCTGCTGCTGGTGGTCGCGGCCGTCGGCGCCCTGGTCCTCGGGAAGCGGCGGCCATGAGGGTCGGTCCCGGCGCCTACCTGCTGCTGTCGGCCCTGCTGTTCGGCATCGGCGTCGCCGGCGTGCTCATCCGGCGCAACGCCATCGTGGTGTTCATGTGCGTCGAGCTGATGCTCAACGCGGTCAACCTGTCGTTCATCGCCTTCGCCAAGGTGAACGGCACGCTCGACGGCCAGATCCTGGCGTTCTTCGTCATGGTGGTGGCCGCCGCCGAGGTCGTGGTCGGCCTCGGCATCCTGGTCGCGATCTTCCGCAAGCGCTCGTCGGCCTCGGTCGACGACGTCAACCTGCTCAAGGGGTGACGGTGCCCTGAACGCTACCGGCGCGATCCGCCTGATCTGGCTGCTGCCGCTGCTGCCACTGGCCGGCTTCGCGGTCAACGTGCTGCTCGGGCAGCGCCTGCGCGCCCTGGCCGGCTGGCTGGCGACCCTGATGGTCGCGGCCGCCTTCGCGATCGCCGTCGCCGCCTTCTTCGAGCTGCTCGGCAGGGACGCCGAGACCCGCACCGCGGTGCTGCGCGGCTACAACTTCATCACCTCCGGCGACCTGCGGGTCGCCTTCGACCTGCGCTGGGACCAGCTCTCGGCCGTCATGGCCCTGGTCGTCACCGGCGTCTCCAGCCTGATCCACCTGTACTCGATCGGCTACATGGCCCACGACGAGCGCCGGGAGACGTTCTTCGCCTGGCTCAACCTGTTCGTGGCCTCGATGCTGATCCTGGTGCTCGCCCAGAACTTCCTGGTCATGTTCCTCGGCTGGGAGGGGGTCGGCCTGTGCTCGTACCTGCTCATCGGCTTCTGGTTCAACCGTCCGCTGCCGGTCGTCAACCCGCTCGGCCGGCTGGTGCCCGGCGAGCCCGACGACCGCCAGGAGGTCTGGGCGCCACCCGCCGCCAAGAAGGCGTTCCTCGCCAACCGCATCGGCGACGTCGGCTTCCTGCTGGCGATGTTCCTGGTCTTCGCCACCGTCGGCAGCCTCGACTTCGACGACGTCTTCGGCCGGGCGAGCGGGCTGGCGACCGGCACCGCCACCGCCGTCGCGCTGCTGCTGTTCCTGGCCTGCACCGGCAAGAGCGCCCAGTTCCCGCTGTACGTCTGGCTGCCGGACGCGATGGCCGGCCCCACGCCGGTGTCGGCCCTGATCCACGCCGCCACCATGGTCACCGCCGGGGTGTTCCTGGTGGCGAGGACCCACACGCTGTTCGAGGCCTCCGGCACCGCCCAGACGGTGGTGGTGGTCGTCGGGGCGCTCACGGCCCTGCTGGCGGCGCTGATCGCCATCGGCCAGGACGACCTCAAGAAGATCCTCGCCTACTCGACCGTCTCCCAGCTCGGCTACATGTTCATCGGCGTCGGGCTGGGGCCGATCGGCTACGCCGCGGGCATGTTCCACCTGGTCACCCACGCCTTCTTCAAGGCCCAGCTGTTCCTCGGGGCCGGGTCGGTGATGCACGGCAACGACGACGACGTCGACGTCAAGCACTTCGGCGGCCTGCGGGCGGCCATGCCGGTGACCTTCTGGACCACCGTGCTCGCCTGGGCCGCGATCGTCGGCGTGCCGTTCACCGCCGGCTTCTACTCCAAGGACCAGGTCCTGGCGGCCGCCTTCGAGCACGGCGGGATCGGCCGGCTGGCCTGGGTGGTCGGCGTGCTCACGGCCGGCCTGACCGCCTTCTACATGTCGCGGCTGCTGTTCCTCACCTTCTTCGGCGAGCGGCGCTGGCCGGACGGCCGCCACCCGCACGAGTCCCCGCCGGTCATGACCGTGCCGCTGGTCGTCCTCGGTGTGCTGGCCGTGGTCGCCGGGTTCGCCCTCAGCACCTTCACCGGCGCGGGCGGCCGCTTCCAGGGGTTCCTGGAGCCGGTGCTCGGCCACCAGGCCCACGAGGGCACCTCGGCGACGGCGTTCTGGCTGTCCGCGGTCGCGACCGGCATGGCGGCGGTCGGCGCCGGGACCGCCTGGCTGCTGTACGGCAGCGGCCGGGTCGACTGGCTGGCGATGCGGGTCCGCTTCGCGCCGGCCTGGCGGACGCTGGCGGAGCGGCTCTACGTCGACCAGGTCTACGAGTTCTTCACCGTCACCCTCGGCCGTGCGGTGGCCGCCTTCCTGGCGGTCACCGTCGACCAGCGGGCCATCGACGGCGCTGTCAACGGCGTCGCCGAGCTGGTCGGTGCCGGGGCCCGCAGCGGCCGCCGGCTGCAATCCGGCCTGGTCCGCTCCTATGCCCTCGGCGTGCTCGGCGGTGCCGTGCTGATCGTCGCCTTCCTCGTCTTCCGACCATGACCCGACCAGCCCTGGAGCCGTCGCCGTGCTGCTGACCGCCGCGCTGTTCGCCCCGCTCGCCGGGGCCGTCCTCGTCGCCGCGGTGCCCGCCTCCCGCCAGGAATTAGTCCGCTGGCTGGCGCTGGCGGCCAGCCTGGTCGCGCTCGCGCTGGCCGTCGCCGTCGCCGTCCGCTTCCGCGCCGGCGAGGCCGGCTTCCAGCTCGGCGTGGCGGCGGACTGGGTGCCGTCGTTCGGGGTCCGCTACCGGGTCGGGGTGGACGGGGTCAGCCTGCCGCTGGTGCTGCTCACCACCGTGCTCACGCCGCTGGCGATCGCCGGCTCCTGGCGCATGGCGGACCGATTGCGCGGCTACCTCGCCCTGCTGCTGGTGCTGGAGACGGCCATGCTCGGGGTGTTCGTCAGCCTCGACCTGTTCCTGTTCTACGTGTTCTGGGAGGCGGTCCTGGTCCCCGCCTACTTCCTGATCGGCTCCTACGGCGGGCAGCGGCGGGTCTACGCGGCGGTCAAGTTCTTCGTCTACACGCTGCTCGGCGGCCTGCTGATGCTGGTCGGCATCATCGCCCTGCTGTACCTGCACCAGAAGGCCACCGGGACGCCCAGCTTCGACTACGACGCCCTCCGCGACCTCGACAAGGCGCCGGCCACCCAGCGCTGGCTGTTCGCCGCCTTCTTCGCCGCCTTCGCCATCAAGACCCCGGTGTGGCCGTTCCACACCTGGCTGCCCGACGCCTACACCGAGGCGCCGACCACCACCACGGTGCTGCTGGCCGGCGTCATGTCCAAGCTCGGCGTCTACGGGTTCCTGCGCTTCTCGCTGCCGCTGTTCCCCGACGCCGCCCGCGACCTCCAGCCGCTGCTGCTCACGCTGGCGGTGATCGGCATCCTCTACTGCGCGCTGGTCGCGGCCGTGCAGCGGGACTTCAAGACCCTGGTGGCCTACTCGTCAGTGTCGCACCTGGGGTTCATCGTGCTCGGCGTGTTCGCCCTCAACGTCCAGGGCCTGCAGGGCGGGGTGTTCTACATGGTCGCCCACGGCCTGCTCATCGGCGGGCTCTTCTTCGTCACCGGCATGCTCGAGGAGCGTCGCGGCACCCGCCGGATCGACGAGTTCGGCGGGCTCCAGCGGTCGGCGCCCCGCATGGCCGGGATCATGCTGGTCATCACCCTGGGCGCCGTCGCCCTGCCCGGCCTGGTCGGCTTCGTCGGCGAGTTCCTGACCCTGCTCGGCGCGTTCCTGGCCAACCGCGCCTACGCGGTGCTCGCCGCCGCCGGGGTGATCCTCGGTGCCGTCTACCTGCTCTGGGCCTACCAGCGCATGTGGCACGGGAAGCTGGAGCGGGACGAGAACCGCGCCGTCGGCGACCTCACCGGCCGCGAGTGGGCGATCCTGGCCCCGCTGGTCGCCGCCATCGTCGTCCTCGGCCTGTTCCCGCGTCCGCTGCTGGAGCGGGTGGAGCCGTCGGCCGAGCGCGTCGTCGAGCAGACCCGACAGACGAGTCCCTGACCCCGGAGGAGCCACGTGCAGCTTCTGGCCCAAGCCACCGCCGAGCCGCTGCCCCTGCCGCGGGTCGACTGGCGCGCGATCGCCCCGGAGCTGGCCCTGGCCGGCGCCGGGGTGGTCCTGCTCATGGTCGTCGCCTTCTGGCCCGGCGCTCGCCGTGGCGTGCTCGCCGGCCTCACCCTCGCCGGGCTGGCGGTGGCGGCCGGGCTGACCGCCTGGAACTGGGACCTGGCCAGGGTGGCCTTCGACGGCGCGGTCTCGCTGGACGGCATCACCCGCTACGCGAGGCTGGTGCTGCTCGCGGTGGGCGCCCTCGCCACCCTGATGGCGGCACAGGATGGAGGAAGCGACCCCGAGAAGGAGGAGGCGCCGCCGGAGGTCTTCCCGCTGCTGCTGTTCGCGCTCACCGGGATGGTGCTGCTGGCCGCCGCCTCGGACCTGCTGGTGGTGTTCATCGCCCTGGAGATCCTGTCGCTCAGCCTCTACGTGATGACGGGAGCGACCCGGCGCATGGCCGCCCAGGAGGCGGCGATGAAGTACTTCCTGCTCGGGGCGTTCTCCTCGGCGTTCCTGCTGTACGGCATCGCGCTGTGCTACGGGGCGACCGGCACCACCAACCTGCTCGGCATCGCCCGCGCGAGCGTCGACCCCACCGGCGACGGCACCCTGCTGCTGGCCGGCATCGGCCTGCTCGCGGTCGGCTTCCTCTTCAAGGTGGCCGCGGTCCCGTTCCACATGTGGACCCCGGACGTCTACCAGGGGGCGCCCACCCCGGTGACCGCGTTCATGGCCGCGGGCACCAAGGCGGCGGGCTTCGCGGTCTTCCTGCGGGTGTTCGCCGGCGCCCTCGGCGGCATGGTGGTGTCGTGGCGACCGGTGGTCGCCACGGTGGCGGTGGTCACCATGCTGGTCGGCGCGGCGCTGGCGGTCGTCCAGAGCGACCTCAAGCGCATGCTCGCCTACTCGTCGATCTCGCACGCCGGCTACCTGCTGGTCGGCCTGGCCGCGGCCGCCACCGTGCCCGCCGGCATCTCCGCCTCCATGTTCTACCTGCTCGCCTACGCCTTCATGGTCATGGGGGCGTTCATGGTGGTGCAGTACGCCTCGCGGCTGGGAGGGGGCGCCCCGGGGGAGCGGTCGAACCTGGACGACTACCGCGGGTTCGCCCGCCACCACCCGTGGGCGGGCGCGCTGCTGGCGCTGTTCATGCTGGCTCTCACCGGCATCCCGCCGCTGTCCGGCTTCTGGGCCAAGTACTACGTGTTCCTGGCGGGCATCGAGGCCGGGCTCGCGTGGCTGGTGGTGGTCGCGGTGATCAGCTCGGTGATCTCCGCGTTCTTCTACCTCCGGGTGCTGGTCGTGGCCTACCTGCAGGAGCCGGCCGGCGAGACCGAGCCGCCGGCCGGCCGGGCGCCCGCCCTCGGCCTCGCCCTCGGGCTGGCCGGCGGGCTCACCATCGCCATCGGCCTCGCCCCGGAGGTGCTGGTCAGCGCCGCCAGGACCGCCGAGAGGATCCTCGGGTAGTGCGCGCCGCCGACCCCGACACGACGCCGGACGCCGGCCTGGCCGAGATCCAGGCGCGGGTCCGGGCGGGCCTCGTCCAGGTCGAGGAGGCCCTGCGGGACGCGGTGGTCACCGCCGACCCGTTCGTGCAGGAGGCCGCCAGCTACCTGGTCGCCGCCGGCGGCAAGCGCCTTCGGCCCACGCTGGTGCTGCTGGCCGGCCACACCGGCGATCCTGGCGACCCTCGGCTGGTCGGCGCCTCGGTCGCCATCGAGCTGACGCACCTGTCGAGCCTGTACCACGACGACGTCATGGACGAGGCGGAGGTGCGCCGCGGCGCCCGCTCGGCCAACGCCCGCTACGACAACAAGGTGGCCGTGCTCACCGGCGACTACCTGTTCGCCCGCGCCTCCGAGGTGACGGCCGGGCTCGGCGCCGAGGCGACCCGCGTGCTCGCCAGGGCCATCGCCCGGCTCGTCCAGGGCCAGATCCGCGAGGTGCGCGGCCCCGCCCCCGGCGAGGACCCGGTCGAGCACTACCTGGCCGTGCTCGCCGACAAGACCGGCGCGCTCATCGCCGCCGCCTGCCGCCTCGGCGGGCGCCTGGCCGGCGCGCCGGCGGACGTGGTCGAGGCGCTCACCGAGTACGGCGAACGGGTCGGCCGCGCCTTCCAGCTCGGCGACGACCTGCTCGACATCACCGCCGAGACCGCCGTGGCGGGCAAGGCGCCCGGCGGCGACCTGCGAGCCGGGGTCCGGACCCTGCCGGTGCTGTACCTGCTCCGCCGCGGCGGGCCGGGCGCGGCGCGGCTGGCGGCGGTCCTGGACGGCGACCACGACGACCGGTCGGTCGCCGAGGCCCTCGACCTGCTGCGCGCCTCGCCGGCCATGGCCGAGGCCCGCCGCGCCGCCCAGGCCGACGTCGACGCGGCCAAGGCCGCCCTCGCCGCCCTACCGGCGTGGCCGGTCCGGGGCGCCCTCGAAGAGGTCGCCGACCGCGTCCTCGACCGCGAGGTCTGATCCCGATACAGTCGACCGACTGGTGGGATGCTGCTCAAGACGCCGTTCCGGCTGATCCATTTCCCGGGGGTGGCGCTGGCGGTCGCCGGCGCCGCCCTCGTGCTCGCCGCTGTCACCGTCTCGACCCGGCTGTTCCTCCCCGCCGCCGGGGACGCCGCCCTGCAGCAGGACCTGGGCCAGATCGGCGGCGTCCCGGCGCTGTCCGTCGTCATGTTCTCGCCTATCGGGCCGAACGAGCTGGCGGCTCTATCCAGGCAGGTCGAGGGGGTCGTGGCGGGACGGGTCCCACGGCTCGGCGAGCCCGTCAGGACCGTGCTCGGCCCACCGGTCCAGGTGGCCCCCGCAGAGGGGTCCGGGGAACCCCAGGGGGGTGCCCCGGTGGAAAGGGTCGCGCCAGTGCAGCTCGCGGCCAGGGACGGCTTTGCCGGCCACGTCCGCCGGCTCGCCACCGCGCCGGGGACGGCGGCCGCGGACGGCGTGTGGCTGCCGGAGTCGGTCGCGACGGCCCTGCGGCTGCGCCCCGGCCAGGCCGTCACCGTCGGCGCGGCACCTCGGGCCCGTACCCGCGTCGCCGGCATCTACCAGGACCTGACCGGCGGTGACCGGCCGCTCGACCCGTTCTGGTCACCCCTGTCCGGCGCCCTGGCCGTCAGGAAGGTCGGTGAGGAGCCGCCACCGCTGCTGCTGGCCGAGCCGGCGCTGCTGGCCGAGCTCGGCAGGCAGCTCGGCGCCTCCGCGCGGCTGGAGTGGAACTACTACCTCCCACCCGGACGGCTCACCGTGCCGACGGTCGAGACCCTGGTGCCGCAGATCGACCGGGTCCGGCTGGACGTCTCCGATCCCGTGAGCGTCCTCGCCGCCCGGCAGGCCACCGCCAGCTCGCCGCTGGCGAACGCGGTCGCCAGCGCCCACGCCACCGAGGTCGCCCTCACCGGACCGGTCGAGACGATCTCGGTGACCGGCCGCATCCTGGCGCTCGCGCTGCTGGCCGCCGCCGGCCTGTACGGGGTCAAGCGCCGCCGTGGCGAGGTGCTGCTGCTCACCGCCCAGGGCGTCGGCGGCGCCCAGCTCGCCGCCCGCTCGGTGGTGGAGGCGGCGCTGCCGCTGCTGGCCGGCGGGGCGCTCGGCTGGATGCTGGCCGTCGGCCTCGCCGCTGTTCTCACCCCCACCGGCGAGCCACAGCCGCAGGCGCTGGCGGCGGCCAACCGGGAGGTGCTGGTCGCCCTCGCGGTCGGCCTGCTGCTGCTGGCAGTGGTGACGTGGGCCTCGGTCCAGGCGGAGGAGCGCGAGCGGTCCAGGGCCGGCCTCCGCGAGCTGCTGGCCAAGCCGCTCTGGGAGGTGCTGCTGCTGGTGCTGGCCGCGGCCGCCCTCTACGAGCTGCAGACCCGCGGCAGCCAGCCGGTGCAGGCCGGCGGCCAGCCGGCGCGGGTGGACCGCTTCCTGGTGCTGTTCCCGCTGCTGCTGATCGCCGGGCTCGCCGGCCTGGCCGCCCGCGGCGCCGGCCGGCTGCTCGCCGGAGGGACCCGGCCGCTCCGGGGCGGCGGCCGCCCGCGGCCGGCCGTGTTCCTGGCCGTGCGCCGGCTGGCCGCCGCCCCCCGGCTGGTGCTGCTGCTGGTGACCGGCTCGGCGCTGGCCATCGGCATCCTCGGCTACGCGGGCATCCTGGTCGCCTCCACCCGGGCGGCCGCCCACGACAAGGCCCGCATCCTGGTGGGCAGCGACGCCAGCGTGACCACCCGGGCGCCCGCCAAGGGCCTGGACGGCAGCGGCCTGGCCGCGACCAGGGTGCAGCGGGTCAGCGGCGCCACCCTGGCGCCCGACAGCGTCCCGGTCGACCTGCTCGCCGTCGACCCGGCGACGTTCGCGGCCGCCGTCCACTGGAGCTCGACCTACGCCGGCGAGCCGCTCGGCGTGCTGCTGGACCGCCTGGACGCCGACCCGGCAGTGGTGGGCCGCGTGCCCGCACTGCTCGCCGGCCCGGCGGTGCCGACCTCCAACGCGATCGAGGTCGGCGGAGCCGACCTCCCGATCGCGATCGTGGGGAGCGCCTCGGCGTTCCCCGGCATGAGCCGCGCCGACCGCCCGCTGCTGGTCGTCTCCGCCGCGCGGCTCTCTGTGTGGGCGGGAAACGCCAGGACCCCGCTCGCCGCCGAGCACGAGGTCTGGACCAGGGAGGACCCGGCCGCCATCGTGGCCGTCCTGCGCGAGGCCGGGACCGTCCCCGAGGCCACGCGCACCGCCAGCACGGTCATGCGGACGCCCGCCTTCCTGGCCGTCTCGTGGACGTTCGCCATGCTCCAGGCCCTCGGGGCGCTGGCCGGCCTGGTCGCCCTGATCGGGCTGGTGCTGTACGCCCAGGCGCGTCAGCGTGGCCGGCTGGTCGCCTACGCGCTGGCCAGGCGGATGGGGTTGTCCCGCGGGGCGCACCTGCGCTCGGTCGCCCTGGAGCTGGCCGCGATGCTGCTGTTCGGGTTCGCCCTCGGCACCACCCTCGCGCTGGTCACCTCCTCGCTGGTCTACCGGCGGCTGGACCCCATGCCGGAGATCCCGCCCGGGCTGCACCTGCGCCTGCCGGGGGCCGTGCTCGGGCTGACATTGCTCGGCGTGGCCGTTGCCGCCCTGGCCGGAGCCCTGCTGGTGCAACGCGGCGCCGACCGGGCCAACGTCGCCGAGGTGATGCGCCTTGCCGGCTGACCCTCCCCGCCCCGCCGCCCCTCCCGGCCCCGCCGCCGGCGCCTTGCCGGCCGCCGCCCCTCCCGGCCCCGCCGCCACCTGCGCCGGGCTGGTCAAGATCTACTGGACGGCGACCGGCGAGGTGCACGCGCTCAAGGGGGTCGACGCCGCCTTCCCGGCGGCGGCGGTCAGCGCGGTCGTCGGGCCCTCCGGGTCGGGCAAGTCGTCGCTGCTGCGGATCCTGGCCGGGCTGGACCGGCCGACGGCCGGGCAGGTGACCGTCGCCGGCTTGCAGCTTTCCGGGCTCTCGGTCGCGCGGCGGCGCCGGCTGCGTCGCCGCCTGCTCGGCTACGTCTTCCAGCGGCCGGCGGACAACCTCGTCCCCTACCTGACCGTGGCCGAGCACCTGGAGCTGGCCGCCCGCCTGCGCCGCACCCGTCCAAGCGACGACGGCGACCTGCTCGAGCTGCTCGGGCTGGCTCACCGGCGCCGGCACCTGCCCAGGCAGCTCTCCGGCGGCGAGCAGCAGCGGCTGGCGTTCGCCAGGGCCGTGGTCGGCGACCCGCCGCTGGTGGTCGCCGACGAGCCCACGGCCGAGCTGGACAGGGGCTCGGCCGCCGCGCTGCTGGAGGCCGTGCTGGCGCTGGCCGGGCGCGGCACCGCCCTGGTGCTGGCGACCCACGACCCGGCGGTGGTCGGCCTGTCGGAGCGGACCTTCTACCTGCGGCACGGCGCCATGGAGGCGGAGGCGACCGGCCGGGACGCCCTCTCGGTGATCGACGACGCCGGGCGGGTCCAGCTCCCGCCGGAGGCGCTCAAGCTGTTCCCGGCCAGGCGGGCGAGGATCGGCGTGGAGCGCGGCCGGGTCTGGATCGGCCCGCCATGACCCGGGACGGGCAGGTGGTGGTCGCGGCGGTCGGGTTGCGCAAGTCGTACCGGCGCGGTCCCGAGGAGGTACGGGCCCTTCGCGACGTCTCGCTCACCCTGCGCGCCGGGGAGGTCGTCGCCCTGGTCGGCCCCTCCGGCTCGGGGAAGACTACCCTGCTCAACGTGGTCTGCGGCTGGGAGCGGGCCGACGCCGGGCAGCTCGACTGGTCGAACGGCGCGGGGGACCGGACCTGGGACGAGCTGGCCGTGGTGCCGCAGGACCTCGGGCTCATCAACGAGCTCACGGTCGCCGAGAACGTCGAGCTGCCCCTGTGGCTCAGCGGGCGGCTCGAAGCGGGCCAGGCCGAGGCCACCGCCCTGCTGGAGCGGCTCGGCCTGGCCGGCCACGCCGGGCGCCTCCCGGCCGAGGTGTCGCTCGGCGAGCGCCAGCGGGTCGCGCTCGCCAGGGCGATGGTCACCGGGCCCCGGCTGCTGCTGGCCGACGAGCCCACCGGCCACCAGGACGCCGACTGGGCCCGCGCCGTGTTCGAGGCCGTGCGCTGGCTGGCCGGCCGCGGGAGCTGCTGCCTGGTCGCCACCCACAGCCAGGAGTTCCTGGCGCGGGTCGACCGCGTGCTGACCATCCGCGACGGCGAGCTGGCCGGTGATTAGGCCGCCGAGGGGGCGTGGAAGCTGGCTCGGAGGGTGACGCCGGCGCCAGGGCGGGCGTCGACCTGCCAGCTCCCCCCGGCCATCTCCACCCGCTCGCGCATGCCCGCGAGGCCGAAGCGGCCGTCGCGCACCAGGACCGAGCTCGTCACCGGCCGGAAGCCGACCCCGTCGTCGCGGATCTCCAGGCGCACCTGGTCGCCGGCCTCCTCCAGGTCGAGCCAGAGGCGGCCGGCCTGGGCGTGCCTGGCCACGTTGTGCAGCGCCTCCTGGGTGATCCGGTAGACCACCGTCTCCAGCTCCCCGTCGAGGTGGCCGTCCAGCGCCACCCGCAGCGAGCAGTCGACCCCCGAGCGGCGGGCGAACGCCCCGAGCTGGTCGCGGAGGGCGGCCTCCAGGCCGACCTCGTCGAGGGCCGGCGGGCGCAGCGACACCATGAGCTGGCGCAGCCCCTGGACCTCGGCCGAGAGCGCGGCCTGCGCCTGGTCGAGCCGGGCGGCCCCCTCCTGCTGGCTGGCTCGCAGCAGCCGCTGCTTGGCGTGCTCCAGCTCGTAGGCGAGCGCGGTCAGGCGCTGGATGGGCCCGTCGTGGAGCTCGGCGGCGACCTGCATGCGCTCCTCCTCGCTGGCCTGCAGCGTCCGGTCGAACAGGCTGCGGCGTTCCCTCTCGGCCCGCTCGATGTCGCGGACCAGGCCGACGACGCGGACAGCGACCAGGACGAACAGCGCCGCCCAGCCGCCGGCGACCGCGGCCGCCTCGATCGGGCTGCCCTGGAGGTGCTCCACGACCAGGAGCGCCGGGGCGACCAGCGCGGCGGCGCCCATCGCCAGCAGCCGGCCGCGGCCAAAGCGAGCGCGCCGCTCGGCCGCCGCCTCGGAGAGGCCGAGCATCGACGGGTGCAGCGCGGCCGCCCCGAGCAGGACGTAGCCGACGACGTAGCCGACGTCGGTGGGGCCGGTGTCCGCGCCGCGCAGCGCCAGGACGGAGAAGCCGGTGTCGGTGACCAGGGTGACGACCAGGTTGCCGACCAGCAGCCAGTAGGCGAACACCCGCCGCCCGGCGGCGACCGCGAGGGCGGCGGCGAGCGCCAGCAGCAGGGCGTCCCCCACCGGGTAGGCGAGCGACACGAGCAGCTCGAGCAGCGCCAGCTCGGGGTCCCGGAAGTAGGGGACCATCACCAGCACCCAGGAGATGAGGCCGAAGCCGGTCGCGATGATCGCCGCGTCCAGCAGCGCCGGCCGGTCCCGCGTGGTGGAGCGGCGCCGGACCAGCAGCGCCAGCCCGCCCGCCAGCACCGGGTAGCCCGCCAGGTAGAGGGCGTCGGCCAGCGACGGGAACGGCTCGATGTGGAGGATCAGGTCGTTGACGCTGAACAGCACGTCGCCGAGCGCGAACAGCCCCTGCCCGGCCGCCAGCAGCCACCAGGCGGCGCGTGCGGCCGGTCGATGGCGGACGGTCCCGGCCACGATCGCCAGCGCCGCCGAGGCGCTGACGAGGATCACCAGCACGGCCCTGGGCGCCGCGGGCAGCATGAGGACGACGCAAGCCGCGAGCGCGCCCGCGCCGAGATAGGACCGCCAGACCACCGGGGTCATGCATTCAACGTCGGCGCGATCGGCCGCCGGTTGAGCTATGCAGCGCCGCGCTTGTTCGTTCGTGCGGAAAACGGCCGTCTACCTGCGCGTTGGAGTTGGCCGGTCGCGCGCTCCCTGGACTAGAATCGGCGCCACCTATGACCACGTATTTCCAGGCCTACGGCACGTTCGCGGCCTTGCTGGCGCTCTCGATCGCCTTCGTGGCGGTCGCCTTCGGCGCCAACCGGCTGCTGCGTCCCAACCGCCCGAGCGCCGCCAAGCTCACCACCTACGAGAGCGGCATGGACCCGGTCGGCACGGCCTGGTCGCAGACCCAGATCCGCTACTACGTGTTCGCCTTCCTGTTCGTGATCTTCGACGTCGAGAGCGTCTTCCTCTTCCCGTGGGCGGTGGTCTTCGCCGACCTCGGTGCGGCCGCCTTCTGGGAGATGGTCGTGTTCATCGGGGTGCTCGCGGTCGGCCTCCTGTACGCGTTCAAGAAGGGGGTCCTGCGGTGGGCCTAGTCGACTCGGTGGAGATGCCGCAGCCGATCAAGTTCGTCTTCAACTGGGGCCGCAAGTACTCGCTGTGGGTGTTCAACTTCGGCCTGGCCTGCTGCGCCATCGAGTTCATCGCCACCTCCATGGCCCGCCACGACTTCATCCGCCTCGGGGTGATCCCGTTCGCCCACGGCCCGAGGCAGGCCGACCTGCTGGTGGTCTCCGGCACGCTCACCGACAAGATGGCCCCGGCCATCCAGCGGCTCTACGCGGAGATGCCGGAGCCGAAGTACGTGATCTCGTTCGGCTCCTGCTCCAACTGCGGCGGCCCCTACTGGGACTCGTACTCCGTCACCAAGGGCGTCGACCAGATCATCCCGGTCGACGTCTACGTGCCCGGCTGCCCGCCCCGGCCGGAGGCGCTGCTCCACGGCATCATGAAGCTGCAGGAGCGCATCGGCTCGGAGTCGCTGAAGCAGCGCTATGCCCGTGGGGAGCTGGAGCCGATTGTCGTAGGGGCTGGGGCATAGTGGACGCCGAGGCCATGCGCGACCATCTGGTCGCGGAGCTGGGGGACGCCGTGCGGCCGGAGATCTCCTTCGGCCTGCTGACGGTGACGGTGGCGCCCGGCGACTGGCGGCGCGTCGCCGAGCTGGCCCGCCACGACCCGGAGCTCGCCTGCAACTTCTTCGACTTCCTGTGCGGCGTCGACGAGGAGGCCGACGGCATCGGCGTCGTCCTCCACGTCTACTCGACCAGCCACCACCACCATCTGCAGGTGCGGGCGCTGGTGCCGAGGGACGGCGGGCAGCTTCCCACCGTGCACGACCTGTGGGCCGGCGCCAACTGGCACGAGCGCGAGACCTGGGAGCTGTTCGGGGTCGTCTTCGACGGGCACCCGAACCTGGCCAAGCTGCTGCTGCCTGAGGAGTTCGAGGGCTTCCCGCTCCGCAAGGAGTTCGCCCTGCTGGCCAGGGAGGCCAAGCCCTGGCCGGGCGACAAGGAACCGGGGGAGTAGCGCGGTGGCCAGCGAGCTCGACAGGGGCGGGGCCGCCTTCCAGGCCGCCGACGGCACCGGGGTCGGCATCATCCTGCGGGACAAGGCCGACCGGGAGCTCCGCACCCAGGACATGACGCTGAACGTCGGCCCGCAGCACCCGGCGACCCACGGGGTGCTGCGGGTGCTGGTGACCCTCGACGGCGAGATGATCGAGGACGCCCAGCCGGTGATCGGCTACATGCACCGCGCCTTCGAGAAGCTCGCCGAGTACCGCGACTACCGCCAGATCATCGCCCTGGTCAACCGCCACGACTGGGTCTCGTCGATCTGCAACGAGCTGGGCGTGGCGCTGGTCGTCGAGAAGCAGATGGGCCTGGAGGTGCCCGAGCGGGCCACCTGGATCAGGATGCTGATGGCCGAGTGGACGCGGGTCCTCAACCACCTGATGTTCGTCGGCTCCTACCCGCTCGAGCTGGGCGCGATCACGCCGATGTTCTACGCCTTCCGCGAGCGCGAGGAGATCCAGGCGCTGATGGAGTGGATCACCGGCGGCCGCCTGCATCTCACCTACTGCCGGGTCGGCGGGCTCAAGCAGGACCTGCCGCGGGGCGCCATCCAGATGTCGCGCGGCCTGGTCCCGCGCATGCGAGAGCGGCTCAAGGAGTACGAGGACCTGGTCCTCGGCAACGATATCTTCATGGCCCGGACCAGGGGGATCGGTGTGCTCCCCGCCGACGTGGCCTGCTCCTACGGGGTCAGCGGGGCGCTGCTGCAGGCCGCCGGGGTGCCGGAGGACTCCCGCCGCACCGAGCCGTACCTGTTCTACGACCAGGTCGAGTTCGACGTGCCGACCGGCCGCAACGGCGACTGCTACGACCGCTTCTCCATGCTGCTGGCCCGCATCGAGGAGTCGCTCAGGATCATCGAGCAGGTCCACGACCGCATCCCGCCCGGCCCGGTGACCGTCAAGCTCCCCAAGGTCGTCCGCGCCCCGGAGGGCCACGCCTACGTCCGCTGCGAGAACCCGCTCGGCCAGCTCTCCTACTACATGGTCTCCCACGGCGAGAAGACGCCCTGGCGCTTCAAGATGCGCACGCCCTCGTTCAACAACATCTCCTCGCTGCCGTACCTCCTCAAGGGAACCCTGGTGCCCGACATGATCGCCGTGATGGGCTCGATGTTCTTCATCGTGGGGGACATCGACCGGTGACCGACCTGTTCGACAGCTACTGGGTGCTGCTCCCCGTCAAGGTCCTGGCCGTCCTGGTCCTGTTCCTGACCTTCCCGCTGCTGGTCGGGTACATGGAGCACAAGGTCATGGCCCACATGCAGGCCAGGCTCGGGCCGATGGAGGCCGGCCGCTTCCACGGGGTGCTGCAGCTCGTGGCCGACGGCATCAAGTTCGTCCAGAAGGAGTCGATCATCCCGCGGGCCGCCGACCGGTGGGTGTTCGCGCTGGCGCCGGCCGTCGCCCTCATCCCCGGGATCCTGGTCTTCGGCTTCATCCCCTATGGGCGCGACCTGGTCCCCATCCGCTCCGACGTCGGCCTGTTCGTCACCCTGGCGCTGTCCAGCGTCAGCGTCATCGGCGTGCTGATGGCGGCCTGGTCGAGTGCCAACAAGTACTCGCTGATGGGCGGGGTGCGGGCGGCCGCGCAGCTCATCGCCTACGAGCTGCCGCTGGTGCTGGCCGCCGCGGCGGTGGCGATGCAGGCCGGTTCGGCGGACCTCGCGGTGATCGTGGAGCGGCAGGGCTGGTGGGGGTATGTGGTCGGGCCGCTGGCGGTCGGCTTCCTCATCTACGGCACGGCCGCGCTGGCCGAGCTGACCCGGCCGCCGTTCGACATGCCGGTGGCCGACTCCGAGCTGGTCTTCGGCCATCTCACCGAGTACACCGGGCTGCGCTTCGCGTTCTTCCTGCTGACCGAGTACGCCGGCATCGTGTCGCAGTCGGCCATCGCCGCCACCCTGTTCCTCGGCGGCTGGCAGGGGCCGGTGCTCGACGGGCCGTGGTGGCTGGCGGCCAAGGTGCTGGCGCTGTCGTTCTGCGTGATCTGGTTCCGGGCGACCTACCCGCGGCTGCGGGAGGACCAGCTCCAGTCGTTCGCGTGGCTCCGGCTGGTGCCGGTGTCGCTGCTGCTGCTCCTGGTCGTCGGCTTCCTCAAGGTGTACTGAAAGAGCGCTGAAAACGCCAAACGGAGGTACCGGGTGATAGTGAAAGGGCCAGCTCAGGGGCCGCTCCGTCGGCACCGGCTGACGGTGGCGAGGGCGTTTTCAGCGCTCTTTCAGGTGGGGATCTGATGCCGGCGCTCAAGGGGGTCGGGCTCCTCAAGGGGCTCGGCGTCACCTTCAAGACCATGTCCAGGCGGGCCGCCACCCGGCAGTACCCGCACGTCAAGCCGGACCTGCCGGCCCGCAGCAGGGGCGTCATCGCGCTCATCGAGGAGAACTGCACCGTGTGCATGCTCTGCTCGCGCGAGTGCCCCGACTGGTGCATCTACATCGACTCCCACAAGGAGACCGTGGCCCCCAAGGAGGGCGGGCGCGCCCGCACCCGCAACATCCTGGACCGCTTCGCCATCGACTATGCGCTGTGCATGTACTGCGGCATCTGCGTGGAGGTCTGCCCGTTCGACGCGCTGCACTGGAGCCCCGAGTTCGAGTACGCCGAGTACGACCACGAGTCCCTCACCCACGAGATGGACACCCTGCGGCAGTGGGCCTACACGGTGCCGGCTCCCGACCCGCTGGAGGAGGGCGCGGTCGAGCCGAAGGAGGTCGAGTCGGCCCGCAAGGCCAGGGAGGCGCTCGCCGCCAAGGCCGCCGCCGCGCCAGCGCCGGCCGCCGCGGCGACCCCGGCGCCGGCCGCCGCGGCTCCCGCCGGGGCCCAGGCGCCGGCGGCCCCCGCCGCCGCGGCCCCGCCGGCCGCGCCAGCGGCTCCGGCCGAGGCTCCCGTGGCATCCACGGCCGCCCCGGCCGCGGACGTCCAGGTCGAGCCCGGCATCGACCAGGCGACCTACGACCGCCTGGTCGATGCCGGCGAGCCCGAGCGCACCGCCAGGGCCAAGGCCAAGGCCGCCTACATGCGCAAGGCCAAGGCCGAGGCCCGCGCCGCCGCCGGCCAGGCCGCGCCGGCCGAGGCGCCCGCCTCGGTGGAGACCCCGGCGGCGGCGGTCGCCACACCCGAGACCACCCCGGCCGCGCCGGCGGCCGCGGCCGAGCCGGCCGCCGCAGCTCCCAGCGCCGCGGGCACGGCGGCGCAGGCCCCGGAGGGGTTCGGGGAACCCCAGGGGGGTGCCCCGGAGGGTGACGCCGAGCACCTCGAGGTCGAGATCGACCAGGCCACCTTCGACCGGCTGATCGCGGCCGGCGAGTCCGAGCGCACCGCCCGCGCCAAGGCCAAGGCCGCGTACGCCCGCAAGCTCCGCGCCCAGCAGCGGGGCGAGTCGTGACGGGCCAGGAGGTCGCGTTCCTGATCCTGGCCGCGATCGGCGGGCTGGCCGGCGTGCTGGTGGTGACCAGCCGCAACGTCGTGCACGCCGCCCTCTACCTGGTGGTCGCCCTGTCCAGCGTGGCCGGCGTGTACCTGCTGCTGGCGGCCCCGTTCGTGGCCTTCGTGCAGGTCATCATCTACGTCGGCGCGATCGTGGTGCTGATCCTGTTCGGCATCATGCTGACCAGGGCGCCGGTCGGCCGGCGGGTGCTCGACAACACCCTGCGCGCGCGGGTCGGCGCCTTCGTGGTCGGTGCCGGCATGTTCGCCATGCTGACCGTGTTCCTCGCCGGCGCCTTCGGCGAGGCGCGCATCGCCAACCGGGCCGCGACCACCACCGCCGCGCTCGGCACCTCGATCTTCCGCAACTACGTGCTGCCCTTCGAGGCGGTCAGCGTGCTGCTGCTGGCCGCCCTGATCGGCGCCATCGTCCTCGCCCGCCGCGACTAGAGGGGATTCGATGCCGCTGCTGTACCCGCTGGTCTTCGCCGCCTTCCTGTTCAGCGCCGGGGTCTACGGCGTGCTCGCCCGGCGCAACGCGGTGATGGTGCTGATGAGCATCGAGCTGATGCTCAACGCGGTGAACGTCAACCTGGTCGCGTTCAACGCCTACCTGCGGGACCAGCTCGTCTCCGGCCAGGTCTTCGCGCTGTTCGTGATCGCCGTGGCCGCCGCCGAGGTCGGCATCGGCCTGGCGATCGTGCTGCTGATCTTCCGCAACCGGGAGACGGTCAACATCGACGAGGTCGACCTGCTGCGCTGGTGAGAGGAGCCCGATGAAGGAGCTGGCCTGGCTCGTGCCCGCCCTGCCCCTGGTGGCCTGGGCGGTCATCCTGCTGGTCGGCAAGCGCCTTCCGGACGGGGGGGCGCCGGTCGGCATCCTGGCCGTGGCCGTCGGCTGGGTCATCAGTCTCTCGATCCTGTTCGGGGTGATCGGCGGCGCCGACGCCTACCACGCGGGCACCGGGTGGGCGCCGATCGGGCAGGACTTCGAGATCCCCCTCGGCATGACCGTCGACGGGCTGGCCGCGGTGCTGCTGGTGGTGGTCACCACCGTGTCGCTGTTCGTGCAGATCTACAGCGTCTCGTACATGCGCGGCGACGAGCGCTACACGCTCTTCTTCGCCAAGCTGTCGCTGTTCACCGCCGGCATGCTGATCGTGGTGCTCGCCGACAACCTGCTGCTGCTGCTGGTCGGCTGGGAGATCATGGGCGTCTGCTCCTACTTCCTGATCGGCCACTGGTGGGAGGACGCGGCCAACGCCCGGGCCGCGGTCAAGGCGTTCCTCACCACCAGGGTCGGCGACCTCGGCTTCATGGCCGGCATCTTCGTGCTGTTCTGGGCGGCGGGCGGCTTCGAGATCGAGCGGATCGTCGACGGCGTCGAGTCCGGCCGCATCTCCAGCGCCACCGTCACCCTCGGCGCGGCGCTGCTGTTCTGCGGCGCCATCGGCAAGTCGGGCCAGTTCCCCCTGCACACCTGGCTCCCGGACGCCATGGCCGGCCCGACGCCGGTGTCCGCGCTGATCCACGCCGCGACCATGGTGGCGGCCGGGGTCTTCCTGGTCGCCCGCATGTACCCCGTGTTCGAGGCGTCGGGCGCGGTGCTGAACGAGATCGCGATCATCGCCAGCATCACCATGCTGATCGCCGCCCTGCTGGCCCTCGTCCAGGACGACATCAAACGGGTGCTCGCCTACTCGACCGTCTCCCAGCTCGCCTACATGATGGCCGGGCTCGGCGTCGGCGGGTACTCGGCCGGGGTCTTCCACCTGTTCACCCACGCCTTCTTCAAGGCGCTGCTGTTCCTGGCCGCCGGCGCCGTCATCCACGCCGTCCACAGCAACGACATGAGCGAGATGGGCGGCCTGGCCAGGGCCATGCCGGTGACCTTCGGGACCTTCCTGGTCGGGGCGCTGGCGCTGGCCGGGATCGCGCCGCTGTCGGGGTTCTGGTCCAAGGACGAGATCCTCACCGACGCCTGGAGGGCCGGCTTCGGCGAGGGCGTCGAGGGGCTCGCCACCAGCCGCGGCGTCGCCCAGGTCGTGTTCGTGGCCGGCATGGTGACCGCGTTCCTGACCGCGCTGTACGTGGCCCGGATGCTGTGGCTGACCTTCGGCGCCGCCTACCGCGGCCACGGCCACCCGCACGAGGCGGAGGCGGGCATCCTGGTCCCGCTCGTGGTCCTGGCGGTCGGCGCCGCCCTGGCCGGCTTCGTCGGCCTTGGCGACAACTCGATCTCGACCTGGATCCAGACCCCGCTGCTGCCGTCGGAGGGCCCGGCCACCCTGAACCTCGGCCTGATCGTGGCCGCCACCGCCGTCGCCCTGCTCGGGCTGCTGCTCGGGACCGCGCTGTACCGCCGCGGCCTGCCGGAGCGCGAGTACCTGGAGCGCGGGGCCTGGTGCGGGCGGTCGCCGGCGCGCTGGCCCCGGCGACCTACTGGTTCGACCAGCGGCTGGTGGACGGCGCCGTCAACGGGGCGGGGCTGGCGACGAGGCGGTTCGCTCGCGGCCTTCGCTATGTACAGTCCGGGCAGGCGCAGTGGTATGCGGCCGCGCTGTTCCTCGGCGTGGTCGGGCTCGCGGTGGTGGTGACCCAGCTCGTCGGCCGCTAGCGGACGGCAAAGGAGGACGCACGGCGTGGAGTGGTTCGACAGCTCGGCCCTGACCCTTGCCGTGTTCCTGCCGCTGGCGGGCGTGGCCGCGGTCGCGCTGCT
>WNFU01017312.1_pt1 | contig 22360 bp, 16 predicted proteins | sample 5400121 | NCBI WGS metagenome assembly WNFU01 (sample SAMN13153360, study PRJNA577476) | soil metagenome | isolation source: 100 cm soil or saprolite under grassland replicate 1 | place: USA:California | collected 2016-06-15
CTGACGTGAGCGTCGTGGCCGCCGAACACTCGGCGGCCACGACGCGCCCGGCCCACCGGCGGAGTGGAGGGGCGGTGAGACGGCTGTCCAGCGTGATGGTCCTTGCCGTGGTCGTGCTTGCGGCGTTGGCGGCCGGCTGCACCGGCAAGGCGCCGGCGCCGAAGCCGGCGGTGCCGCAGGTCCACCGGCTGGACGGGAACTACACGGTCCACGGGATCTTCCGGCACCGGAACTACGGTGCGCCGTGCATGGCGGCGGACGCGGGCTATGCCGACATCCATGCCGGCACGCCGGTGCTCGTGCGCGACACGTCCGGGGCGGTGGTCGCGTCGGCTGCGCTGGGGGACGGGACGCTGCGCCAGCAGCCCCTGCGGGGGAGGGACGACGACTGCCTGTTCCGGTTCTCCCTCACGGTGCCCGAACGGGCTGAGTACAGGATCGAAGTGAGCCGACGGGGAGCGGTGGCATTCTCCCAGGCCGACCTGGAACGTTCCCACTGGACGGCCAACCTCACGATCGGCGCATATACCGCGTTCGGCGGCGACTAGGAGGCGAGCTCAGGTTGGGTCGACACCCGAGGTGGACATGACAGAGCAGAGCGGCAGGCCGGTCGAGACGGCGCCCCGGCCGAGGACGGTGACGCTCGCGGAGCGGTTCCCGATCCACCGGCTCACGCTGCTGGCCGTTGCCGTCCTGGTCGGGTTCGGCGTGGTCACGGGGTCGTGGAAGACGATCGCCCAAGGAGCAAGGGGCTCCTCGACCGGGACCCGATACCGAGCCTCGCGTTGCTGTTCTTGACCGCGATCCTGGTGTCGATGCTCGTGGCGGTGCTCCTCGAGCGGGTCGCCTACCGCCCGCTCCGCAACGCCCCACGGCTGGTGCCGCTGATCACCGCCATCGGCGCCTCGCTGTTTCTCCAGTACACCTTCTCGGGCTTCTTCGGCTCGGACGCCAAGGGCTACCCCAGCGTCAAGAGCCTCAACGGAACGTTCAACATCCTGGGCTTCCCGGTGTCGCGGACCCAAGTGCTGACCATCCTCACGGCGATCGTGATGATGGTCGGCCTTCGGTTGTTCATCGCCAGGACCAAGACGGGCAAGGCGATGCGGGCGGTCTCCGAGGACAAGGAGATCGCCAGCCTGATGGGGATCAACATCAACCGGGTCGTGGTGACGACCTTCGCCATCGGCGGGATACTGGCCGGCGTGGCCGGCGTGCTGTTCGCTCTGAATTTCTCCGAGGTCGACTCGTTCATGGGCTTCGTCCCAGGCATCAAGGCGTTCACGGCGGCGGTCCTCGGCGGGATCGGCAGCGTCACCGGCGCCGCCATCGGCGGGCTGATCCTTGGCGTGGCCGAGTCGATCGGACCGGTGCTGCTGCTCACCGGTATCCACGTGCCCGCGACGAACCAGCTCAGGGACGTGGTCGCATTCACCATCCTGGTCCTGGTCCTGGTCTTCCGGCCTGGAGGGATCCTCGGGACCGGCGAGCCAGAGAAGGCATAGGACGGCTGCCGTGATTGGTTCCAAGTTGCTGCGCAGGGCGGCGATCGCAGGCCTCATCGGCGGCGTCGCCATCATCTACCTTGCCCTGGTGGGGATGATCGAGAAGTTCGAGGCTCGCCACCTCATCGGCGACTGGCTCAACCTGGGCAGGCTCATGCTCGCGTTGCCGCCGCTAGTGGCCGCATATCTGGCAACCAGGCCCCGCGTGCAGGCCGGCCGGGTCGTACGGCCTTCCCGAGGACCGGCGGTTACGGCGGGGCTGGTCAGCGGTGTGCTCACCGGCGGGCTGGCCGCGCTCTGGGTGGCCTTCGTCCATCTCTTCCCCGATGGCGCGGTGCGCAACATCTTCGTCGCCGTCTCGCCGACGCTGCTGTCGATCATGACCTTCGGCAAGAGCCTACTGGTGGGGGTGGTCCTGCTGGTGGTGGTCGGGGCCGTGCTCGGCGCGCTCGGCGGCGCCTACCAGACGCTGCCGGAACGCTTGAGGCGCCCACTGAGCATCGGTCTGGCGACGACGTTCATGTTCGCGCTGCTGCAGCGGATCATTCCGCAGTTGATCTTCTACCTCAACCTCGACTCGACCTGGCTGTACAGCACCACCTTCGGCGGTCTCACTCCGATCGGGGCGGTGGTGGTCTTCGTCGTCGCCACGGGCCTGCCGGCGCTCTGGGCGTCAAGGGGCCAGGTGGTGCGGCAGCGCGTCGCGCAGCTCCCGCCATCGCGGCGGCGGACGCTCAACGTCTCTCGGCTGCTGCTGCTCGCCGTGGTGCTGGTATTGCTGCCGCGGCTCATCGGCTCCACGCTTTCGCAGGTGCTCGGCCAGATCGGCATCTACCTGCTGATGGGGCTCGGGCTGAACATCGTGGTCGGCTACGCCGGGTTGCTCGACCTTGGCTACGTCGCCTTCTTCGCCACCGGCGCCTACCTGACCGCCCTGTTCACCGGCGCCCATCTGGTGACCTCCCTTGGCGCCGTCGCGTCGCCGGACTTCGTCCTGCATCTCGACTTCTACGCGGCGGTACCGCTGGTGATCCTGGTCGCCGCGTTCATCGGGTTGCTGATCGGTGCGCCAGTGCTGCGGCTACGAGGTGACTACCTGGCGATCGTCACCCTCGGGTTCGGGGAGATCGCCAGGGTCCTGGTGGCGTCGAGCTGGTTGCAGAAGTTCACTGGCGGGCCGCAGGGACTGCGCGATATCACCGACGCGCACATCGGGAGCGTGGGCTTCCGCGACCCGCAGCCGTTCTACTACCTGGTCCTGGCGTTCTGCGCCCTCGCCATCTTCGTGTCCGTACGATTGGCCGACTCGCGGGTCGGTCGGGCGTGGAGCGCGATGCGTGAGGACGAGCTGGCGGCCGAGGCCATGGGTATCAGCACCGTCAGGTACAAGCTGCTCGCGTTCGCCATGGGCGCCGCGGTCGGCTGCCTGTCGGGCACGCTGTTCGCGGTGCAGATCGGCTCGCTCACGCCGGACAGCTTCACTATCGTCGTCTCGATCACCGCCCTTGCGGTGGTCGTGCTCGGGGGGATGGGCAGCATCCGCGGCGTCGTCGTCGGGACAATGCTGCTGATTGGGCTGCCCGGGCTGCTCGACGAGTTCGAGGAGTATCGTCTGCTCGTCTACGGCGCGGCGCTGATCACGGTGATGATCCTGCGGCCGCAGGGGCTGATCCCCAACGTCCGCCGCATGCGCGAGCTCCAGGAGGAGGAAGTCGCCCAGGACCAGTGGCTCAAGGAGGAGGCTCCGGCGGTGCCCGCGGCCGGCGGTGCGGTGCCCGCGGCCGGCAGTGGAGGTGGGTCGTGAGTGCCTTGCTGGAGATCCGTGGGCTCGTCAAGCACTTCGGCGGCCTGAACGCGGTCGACGGGGTCGACCTCGACGTCGAGGCGGGCGAGATCCTGAGCGTGATCGGCCCGAACGGGGCCGGCAAGACGACCTTGTTCAACGTGGTCACCGGCCTGTACGCGCTGGATGGCGGGTCGATCGTCTTCGACGGCCACAACCTGGTGAGCCTCAAGCCCAATCAGGTCTGCGCCCTCGGGATCTCGCGCACGTTCCAGACGGTGCGGCTGTTCCCGAACATGACCGTGCTGGAGAACGCGATGGTCGGCCAGCACTGCCGGACCCGCTCCGGGGTGCTCGGCGCGGTGTTGCGGCTGCCCCGCACGAGAGCCGAGGAGCGGGTGGTGCGGGAGCAGGCGCGCAGCGCCTTGTCGTTCTTCGGCAGCCGCCTGGCCAGCTTCCGGGAGGACCAGCCGGCGATGGCGCTGTCCTACGCCAACCGGCGCCGGCTGGAGATCGCCAGGGCCATGGCCACGACCCCGAAGCTCATCCTCCTCGACGAGCCGACCGCGGGGATGAACCCCAAGGAAACCGAGGAGATGATCAGGCTCATTGGCAAGCTGCGGGACGAGCGGGGCTTCACGATCGTGGTGATCGAGCACGACATGCGCCTGGTCAAGGGGGTCTCGGACCGGGTCGTCGCCCTCGACTACGGGCGCAAGATCGCCGAAGGCACCTTCGACGAAGTGTCCAGCGACGTGCGCGTGATCGAGGCGTACCTCGGCAAGGGGGCGGTGACGGCCGGATGAGCGACGGGCCGATCCTCGAGCTGCGGAACGTCAGTACCCACTACGGGCTGATCGCGGTCCTCCGTGAGGTGAACCTGGAGATTCACCCCGGGGAGATCGTCTGCCTGCTCGGCGGAAACGCCAGCGGCAAGTCGACCACGCTGCGGACCATTCTCGGCATGGTGACGCCGAGCGAGGGCGAGGTGCTGTACGAGGGCAGGCCGATCGGCGGCCTGCCCACGATGGAGATCGTCAGCCAGGGGCTGACGATGGTCCCCGAGAACCGGCGGCTGTTCGCGCGCATGACCGTGCGGGAGAACCTCGAGTTGGGCAGCTACCTGCGGAAGGACAGGCCGAAGGTCAAGGAGGACCTCGAGCGGGTGCTGACGCTGTTCCCCCGGCTGCGGGAGCGACTGTCGCAGAAGGCGGGGACGCTCTCCGGCGGGGAGCAGCAGATGGTGGCCACGGGGCGGGCGCTGATGGCCGACCCCAAGGTGCTGCTGATGGACGAGCCCTCGATGGGCCTGGCTCCGGTCCTGGTGGAGCAGGTGTTCAAGACCATCCAGGATGTCAACCGGATTGGGACCACGATCTTGGTGGTGGAGCAGAACGCCCACATGGCGCTGTCGATCGCCGACCGCGGCTACGTGCTCCAGACCGGGCGGATCGTGCTGACCGAGACCGCCGAGGAACTCATCCAGAACCCGCAGATGCAGGAGGCGTACCTCGGCACGGTGACCTGAGCCCGGCGGTGATCGGATAGGTCCCGCGACGCAAAGGGCTTCGGCCGAGCGGGCGCGACTGAACCGAGTCGTTCGTCGTGAAGGTCCCGTTGGGGGTGGAGGGAAGGCTGGGGCGGAGGAGTCCGGGCGGGGGAACCGAAGAGCCTTTGGCTCCGTTCGCACCTTCCCCGAGTGCGCTCGTTCTCTACTCGGTCCTTCGGACCCCCGCACCGGACGGACCAGCGGGACTCGTAGCGGGCCCCGAGGGCGGCAAGCTAGCAGCCGCCCGGGCTCGGGTCAACTTTCTGAGCTCGTTGCTCCGCAACGGACTGGCGTATCGGCGCAGGTGCCACCTGCGGCGATGGAAGTCGACTTCTTCGCTTCAGGACCTGCCGCCGTCCCGCTGGTCCAGGCGAGATCCGGCGCGCAGGTACGGCTTCGGCGCGGCTGTCCACAACCCGCTCCCCACCAGAGCTGCGGGTCGGGCGGCGCTGTTAGACTCGCCGTCGTGGCAACGACATCCTCTTCTTCCCGATCGACCGCGACCAGGCAGGACGCGGCGACCCGTCGCGCGTCAGGCGCGCAGGCCAAGGACACTGCGGGGGCCAAGGGCGGCCAGGCGAGCCAGGCGCCGCGGCCGCTGGTGCTGCTGGACGGGCACAGCCTCGCCTACCGAGCGTTCTTCGCGCTGCCCAGTGATCTGGCGACCACCACCGGGCAGCAGACCAACGCGGTCTACGGCTTCACCTCCATGCTGGTGAAGCTGTTCGGTGAGATCGCCCCGGATCGCATCGCCGTCTGCTTCGACGTCGGTCGGCCCGCCTACCGCTACGAGGTCTACACCGAGTACAAGGCGAACCGGAAGACGACCCCCGTCGAGTTCAGCTCGCAGATGCCGCTGATCCGCGAGGTGCTCGACACCTTGCGCATCCCCATCGTCGAGGTGCCGGGCTACGAGGCCGACGACGTCATCGCCACGCTGGTGCGCGAGGCCTCCGAGCGGGGCGTGCCGGTGATGATCGTCACCGGCGACCGCGACACCCTCCAGCTCGTCGACGACCAGGCCGGCGTCGAGGTGATGATGACCTCCCGCGGGATCACCGACACGCGCGTCTACGACGCCGCCGCCGTGCTGGATCGCTACGGTGTGCCGCCGGAGCGCTACGTCGACATCGCCGCGCTCCGCGGCGACCCGTCCGACAACCTGCCCGGGGTGCCGGGGGTGGGGGACAAGACCGCCACCAGGCTGGTGCAGACGTACGGCACCGCCGAGGGCGTGGTCGAGCACGCCGGCGAGGAGCGCGGCAAGCTGCGCGACAACCTGCTCGCCCACGGCGACGACGTGCTGCGCAACAAGCAGCTCGCGACCCTGCGGCGCGACGTGCCGCTGCCGGTGGACGTCGACGAGCTTCGGATCGGCCCCTGGCAACGCATGGAGGTCCAGCGGCTGTTCGACACCCTGGAGTTCCAGAGCCTTCGGGAGCGCCTGTTCGACGCGATCGTCGAGCCTGCGCCCTCCGACGTCGGCTTCGAGGTCGACGCCACGGCGCTGCCCGAGGGCGGCCTGCCGGTGTGGCTCGAGTCGGTGCCGGCCGGCGCGCCGATCGCGATCGCGTCCCGGCTGGAGACCGGACCCGGCCGCGCCCTGCTGCTCGGGATGGGGCTGTGGGCCGAGGGGCGTGGCGCGGTGTGGCTCGACCTGACCTCGCCCAGCGAGGCCGACGCCCGGGCGCTGGAGGCGCTGCTCGCCGACCCGGAGCGGCCGAAGCTGGCCCACGACGCCAAGACGCTGTTCCTTGCTGTCTGGGAGCTCGGCTGGCGCCTGGACGGCCTGGCAATGGACACGGCGGTGGCCGCCTACCTGGCGGCGCCGGAGCAGCGCAACTACGACCTGTCGGAGCTGGCGCTTCGCTACCTGCGCAAGGAGCTGCGGCCAGAGGCGGCCGGGGGCGCGGGCGTGCCCGCCGGCGAGGGCACCCAGCTCGCCTTCGACACCTCGGCGGAGCAGGAGCAGGCGTGGCAGGACTGGTGCCTGCGCGCCCAGGCGGTTGGTGAGCTGGCGGCGCGGCTGACCGTCGAGCTGGACACGCTCGGGATCGAGCGGCTGGACCGCGAGGTCGAGCTGCCACTGGTGCCGATCCTGGCGAAGCTGGAGCGCACCGGCATCGCCATCGACCTGTCGGTGTTGGGGGAGATCGGCGACCGGCTGGAGGCGCGCATCCTCGACCACGAGGCGCGCGTCTACGAGCTGGCCGGCGAGAAGTTCAACATCGGCTCCAACCCGCAGCTCCAGATGATCCTGTTCGACAAGCTGCAGCTCCCCAAGACGCGCAGGATCAAGACGGGCTACACCACCGACGCGGCCTCGCTGGCGCAGATCGCCGGGACGCACCCGATCATCGAGGAGCTGCTCGGCTACCGCGAGGTCGCCAAGCTCAAGAACACCTACGTCGACGCGCTCCCCAAGCTGGTGAGCCCGGCCACCGGCCGCATCCACGCGCAGTTCAACCAGCTGGTGGCGGCCACCGGGCGGCTCTCCAGCCAGAACCCCAACGTGCAGAACATTCCGATCCGAACCGAGCTGGGGCGCGAGATCCGGCGGGCGTTCGTGACCGGGCCCGGGACCGAGGGGCTGCTGGTCGCCGACTACGCACAGATCGAGTTCCGCGTCCTCGCCCATCTGGCGGGCGACGACGCGCCAAGGCATTGATGGACGCCTACTTCGCGCGCTTCGGCAAGGTCAAGGCCTACCTCGACAGCGTGGTGGCCCAGGCCCGGCGCGAGGGCTACACGCAGACGATCCTGGGGCGCCGCCGCTACCTGCCCGACCTTGCCTCCGACAACCGGCAGCGGCGGCAGATGGCGGACCGGATGGCGCTGAACGCGCCGATCCAGGGGTCGGCGGCCGACATCATCAAGATGGCGATGGTCGCCGTCGACCGGGCGCTGGCCGCCGAGGGCCTCGAGTCGCGGATGGTCCTCCAGGTGCACGACGAGCTGGTGTTCGAGGTCGTGCCGGGCGAGCGCGAGCGCCTGGAGGAGCTGGTGCGCCGCGAGATGGTCGGCGTGGTGCAGCTCCGCGTGCCCCTGGAGGTCTCCACGGCCTTCGGCCGCTCCTGGGCCGAAGCCCAGCACTGAGGGCGGGCCGCCGGGAAAGGGCCCGGCCCGTTGGACTCGTGACCGACGACGTGGACCTCGCCGACCTCGCCGGTGCCGGCGACGTGCGTGCCGCCGTCGGCCTGGCGGTCCAGCCCCTCGATGTCGATCACCCGCACGACCTCCAGCCCAGGTGGCAGCAGGTTGGTCTTGGTGCGGATCAGCTCGGGCTTGGCCGCAAACTCGTCCGGCGACAGGAACGACACGTGCACCGGCAGGTCGGCCTCCACCTCTTGGCGCAGCGCCGCCTCCACCGCCGAGGCGAAGTCCGCGCTCATGCTCGGCAGCTCGAAATCCATCCGCGCCCGCAGCGGCTCCATATTGCCGCCGGTCACCAGCGCCCCGTGGTCGCGGCCGATCACCCCGGCGAGCACGTGCAGGGCGGTGTGGGTGCGCATCAGCGAGTAGCGGCGCTCCCAATCGACCCGTCCGCCGATTTTGGATCCAATTGCCGGCGGTTGCCCGCCTTCGACGAGGAGGACCAGCTCGCCGTCGCGGCGGGCCGTCCCGGTGACGGTCAGCTCGGCCCCCTGGTGCTCGATGATGCCGGTGTCGGCGGGCTGCCCGCCGCCGCCGGGGAAGAACGCGCTGCGGTCGACCACCACCCCGTCGGGATGCTGGTCGACCACCTCGGCGTCGAAGCTCGCCAGGTACGCATCACGCTGGTAGAGAGGCTCGGTCACCGCTGGCACCTTTCGTCTGCAAGCTGGCCTGAACTGGGCCTATCCTGGCACGCGCTGGCCCGCGCTCGGGGACCGCTGCGGAAATCCCCGTAAAGCCGCAGGTCATGCGCGCGCAAAACGTTGACGCGGTGGTTGGGCGACGGCTACCATCTGCCGAACCACGTGTGGGCTTTTCTGCCAGTGTGCTCAGACGCTCGTCGCGTCGCCTCACCACAAGGAAACGTCCCTCATGGGAGACCTCTGTCCGACAGTCTAGGAGACGAGCAGTTGACCGAGTCCACCGACCGCACCACCCCATCCGAGCTGGCCGAGGCCACCATGCCGGGCGTGACCACCCAGGTGACCCAGAACGACATCGGCTCGGCCGAAGAGCTGGCCGCCGCCTACGAGGAGACCCTCAAGGACTTCAACGAGGGCGATATCGTCGACGGCTACGTGGTGAAGGTCGACCACGACGAGGTGCTGCTCGACATCGGCTACAAGTCCGAGGGCGTCATCCCCTCGCGGGAGCTCTCGATCAAGCACGACGTGGACCCGAACGAGGTCGTCACGCTGGGTGACCACATCGAAGCGCTGGTCATGCAGAAGGAAGACAAGGACGGCCGGCTGATCCTGTCGAAGAAGCGCGCCCAGTACGAGCGCGCCTGGGGCACGATCGAGAAGAAGAAGGAGAACGACGAGATTGTCGAGGGCACGGTCATCGAGGTCGTCAAGGGCGGCCTGATCCTCGACATCGGTCTGCGCGGGTTCCTTCCGGCCTCCCTGGTCGAGATGCGGCGCGTCCGCGACCTGCATCCCTACGTCGGACGGCAGCTCGAGGCCAAGATCATCGAGCTGGACAAGAACCGCAACAACGTGGTCCTCTCCCGCCGAGCCTGGCTGGAGGAGACCCAGTCCGCCACCCGCCGCGCCTTCCTGCACACGCTGCGCAAGGGCGAGATCCGCAAGGGCGTGGTCTCCAGCATCGTCAACTTCGGCGCCTTCGTCGACCTCGGCGGCGTCGATGGCCTGGTCCACGTGTCGGAGCTGTCCTGGAAGCACATCGACCACCCCTCCGAGGTGGTCGAGGTCGGTCAGGAGGTCGAGGTCGAGGTGCTCGACGTCGACCTGGAGCGCGAGCGCGTGTCGCTGTCGCTCAAGGCCACGCAGGAGGACCCCTGGCGGCAGTTCGCCCGCTCGCACCAGATCGGGGAGCTCATCCCGGGCCGGGTCACCAAGCTGGTGCCGTTCGGCGCGTTCGTGCGCGTCGACGACGGCATCGAGGGCCTGGTGCACATCTCCGAGCTGGCCGAGCGTCACGTCGACATCCCCGAGCAGGTCGTCAGCGTCGGTGAGGAGATCACCGTCAAGGTGATCGACATCGACCTGGACCGGCGCCGGATCTCGCTCTCGCTCAAGCAGGCGCTCCAGGACCAGCAGCAGGTCACCCCGACCGAGGAGGAGCTGGCCCTCGAGGAGGGCGGCTACGAGGGGTACGAGGGCTACGGCGAGGGCGACTACGCCCAGGGCTACTACGATGAGCAGGGCAATCTCATCGGCGTGGTGCCAGGGACCGCCATGGCCGAGGCCTTCCAGGAGGCGGGCTTCTACGACGCCTCCTACGGCGGCGAAGAGGGCGACGACCAGGCCGCCACCGAGCAGCAGGCGGCCGAGGCCCAGGGCGACCAGGCCGGCGACCAGCGCGACCAGGGCGCCGGGGGCGACCAGGGCGCCGAGGGCGACCAGGGCGCCGGGGGCGAGCAGGAGGAGAACCAGCAGGACACCCTCGAGCACATCGTCGAGGACCTGAAGCGCAAGAACTCCAACGAGTGAGCGGGCCTCCCGGCCGGGAGCTCGGTCGGGAGGCACGTTCAGCGACGCCCGCGCCAGCGCAGGGCGGGGGCCTGACCCGGGAACAGGGGGCGGCCGTGCTGCTGGTGGGCCTGACCGGAGGGATCGGCTCCGGAAAGAGCACCGTTTCCGGCATGCTCGCCGAACGTGGGGCCGAGGTCATCGACGCGGACCACATCGCGCGCGAGGTGGTCATGCCCTGCACGCCGGCCTGGTGCAAGATCCGCGACCATTTCGGCCCTGGGGTGCTCTACCCCGACGGGTCCATCGACCGCCAGGCGCTGGCCGACATCGTCTTCGGTGACCCGGGCAAGCTGGCGCTGCTCAACGAGATCACCCACCCCGCGATCTTCGAGCGGATCGCCGAGCGGCTGGAGGCGGCGCACGACCGCGACGCGATCGTGGTCCTTGACGCCGCCCTGCTGATCGAGACCGGGCTCGCGCAGCGGGTCGACGTGCTGCTGGTGGCCCACTCGCCCAAGGAGGTCCAGGTCGAGCGGCTGGCCGCCAAGGGCATGGCCAGCTCGCAGGCCAAGGCGCGCATCGCGGCCCAGCTCGCGCCCGAGGAGCGGCTGGCCCGCGCCGACCTGGTGATCGACAACACGGGCTCGCTCGAGGACCTGGGCCGCCAGGTCGACGACGTCTGGAGGGAGCTCGAGCGCCGGCTCGCGGAGCAACGCGGTCGGGCGGGCTGATAGCCTGCCGCCCATGAGCAACCCGACCGTGATCCCGCGCCCGCTCGAGTGCGTGTTCCTGGATGCGGGCAACACCCTGCTCTCCCCGTGGCCCAGCTTCGAGCGCCGCCTGGTGCAGGTCGCCTCCGAGCACGGCGTCAGCTTCGAAGAGGCCGAGGTCGAGGCCGCCATCATGGCCGCGGACCGGGAGGCGGTCTGGCCCACCGACTGGACCGATCCCGCCACCCAGCGGGAGTTCTGGTTCGGCTTCTACATCAGCGTGCTCGATCGCCTCGGGCACAGCGGCGACCGCCAGGAGCTGGCGGGGGCGCTCTACGAGACCTTCACCGATCCCGCCTCCTACCGGCTGTTCGAGGACAGCCGGCCGGCGCTGGAGGCGCTGGCGGCGCGGGGGCTGAAGCTCGGGATCATCTCCAACTTCGAGCCCTGGCTGGAGGACGTGCTGCGGCTGGAGGGCGTGCGGGAGCTGTTCTCGGTGCTGGCGATCTCAGGGGTGCTCGGCGTGGCCAAGCCGCAGCCGGCGATCTTCCAGACCGCGCTGGACAAGGCCGGGGTCGAGCCCGGCGCCGCCATCCACGTGGGCGACCACCCGGACGTCGACGGGGCCGCGGCCAGGGCGGTCGGGATCACGCCGGTGCTGATCGACCGCTTCAGGCGGCTGCCCCCGGCGGCGGGGCCACGCATCCGGTCGCTCACCGAACTGGTCGAGCTGGTCGACGCGGAGGCCTAGCTGGGTGGACCGGACCTTCTGGCGCGTCATCGCCAACGACGAGAACGCTCTTCCGCAGGGGGAGTGGGTCGCCGAGCTGGCACCGGAGCTGCTGTCCTGGCTCGGCTCGACCGACGCCGAGCTGCGCGACGAGTTCGCCTACCGGATCCTGGCCGCCTGGGTCGAGCGCGAGCAGTTCCAGGCGGAGCAGCTCCGCGACATCGTGCGGCAGATGCTCGACAACCTCCACATCGGCCTGGGGGAGCGGGACACCGACTCGGTGTTCCTGCGCTCCTACTCCACCCTGGTGCTGATGGAGGTCGTCGCCTACGACAACGCCCACCCGTTCCTCGGGCAGGGCGAGGCGGCCGGCCTGCTGGACCAGGTGCTGGAGTACCTGCGCAAGGAGCGGGACCTGCGCTCCTGGGTCGAAGGGCCGGGCTGGGCGCACGCGGTCGCCCACACCGCCGACCTGCTGATGATGCTGGCTCGCAACCTCCAGCTCGGCTCCGTCGAGCTGGAGCGGCTGCTGGACGGCATCGCCGACCGCCTGCTGGAGCCCTCCGGCGTGGTGTTCGTGCAGCACGAGGACGAGCGGCTGGCGTACGCGGCCCTGAACGTGCTGCGCCGCGGCCTGGTCGGCCGCGCCGCCAGGGACCGCTGGCTGGAGCGCTTCGTGCGGCCCTCGGGGCACGATTCCTGGCGGGCCGTCTACGAGAGCCCGATCGCCAGCGCCATCCGCGCCAACGTCACCAGCTTCCTTCGCAGCCTCTACTTCCAGCTCCTGCTGACGGAGAACCCTCCCCCGGACGGCGACGAGCACCTCGCCGCCCTGCTGGCGACCCTCCAGAGCATGGACATCGGGTTCTACAGCCTCGCGTGAGCCCGGGCGGCCCCCGATCCACCGGGGCACCCCCTTGGGGTTCCCCGGACCCCTCCGGCGGCCCCCAAGAGCGCCTGTGCCATGCTTCCGCGGCGCCTTGACACTCGGCGGAGGCGCCTGGACTATGTCAGCTCTGACATAGTGCCGGGCATGAAGGTGGGAGCATGAGACGGCACCGCATCGCCACGCTGCTGGCGTTCGCGCTGCTGGTGGGCGCCTGCTCGGGCCGGGCGCCCTCCGGGTCGCCGTCGGGGACGTCCCCGCCGACCACGCAGGGCCCGCTGGACGGCTGCGTGCCGACGGGGCAGGCGAGCCTGGTGGACCTCGGCGGGGGGCACCAGGCGGCCGTGCTCGGCAGCGGCGGCAACGGCGTGGTGCTGTCCAACCAGAGCGACCAGAACCTCTGCGGCTGGCTGCCGTTTGGCAAGGTCCTGGCCGAGCGCGGCTTCCGCGTGCTGCTCTACGACTACGGCGCGGCCACCGACCCCGCTGGCGACGTCGCGCTGGCGGCGGCCAAGCTGCGCTCGCTGGGCGCCGGCACCGTCCAGCTCGTCGGCGCCTCCGAGGGCGCCAAGGCGTCGCTGATCGCGGCGACCACGCTCCAGCCGCCGCCGGCCGCGGTGGTGAGCCTGTCGGCCGAGCGGACGCTGCAGGGAACCGACGTGCTGCCGGCGGCGGCCAAGCTCCGCGCGCCGGTGCTGTTCGTGACCGCGCGCGACGACAGCTTGGTCGGCGACGCGACCGGCCAGCTCTACCGGGCGGCCACCCGGTCCGCCTCCAGGCGGCTCGAGGTGGTGGCCGGCGACGCGCACGGCACCGGGCTGCTCGGGCTCCGGCCGCACCGGGGTGGTGCTGCTCCACCAGTACCCCAACAACCTCTGCGGCTTCTGGCCGTACGCGGTCTACCTGGCCGGCAAGGGGCTGCGCGTGCTCGATATCGACCTGCGTTGCTTCGGGGAGTCGGCCTGCCCCGTCAACGCCAAGGGCTCGGTGATGGACGACGTCGCCGGCGCCGTGGCCGAGCTGCGGCGGCGCGGCGCCAGCAGCGTCGCCCTGGTCGGCGCCTCGGCGGGGGCCAGCACCGCCCTGATCGCGGGCGCCAAGCTCGGAACGAAGGTGTCCTCGGTGGTGAGCCTCTCGGGGGAACGCGACCTCATCCTGGTGATGGGCGCCTCGGGGCCCGCCGACGCCGTGCCGCTGGTCAAGCACCTGGTCAGCCCGACGCTGTTCGTGGTGGCGACCAACGACCGCACCACCACCGTCGAGGAGACGCAGGCGATGTACGCGGCGACCGCGGCAAAGGACAAGCGCCTCGAGATCCTCCAGGGACCCTACGAGGGCGACCACGGCTGGGATCTGCTCACCGAGGCCAGCGGCGGCCAGAGCTGGTCGACCCTGGCCGCCCAGGTCGCCGCCTTCGTCAAAGCGCACGCGTAGGGCCGCGGCCCCGGGCGCCCCGCCCCGGCCGCCACGGCGCGGCCGGCAGCAGGCGGCCTGCCTCAGATCCGCTCGATGCTGGCGCCGAGCGGCCGCAGGCGCTCGTCGATGCGCTCGTAGCCGCGGTCGATCTGGCCGACGTTGCCGATCACCGACTCGCCGTCGGCGGCCAGCGCGGCCAGCAGCAGCGCCATGCCCGCGCGGATGTCGGGGGACTCCATCCGGTCCCCGAACAGGCGCGAGGGCCCGGACACGACCGCCCGGTGCGGGTCGCAGAGGATGATCCGAGCGCCCATCCCGACCAGCTTGTCCACGAAGAACAGCCGGTTCTCGTACATCTTCTCGAAGATCATCACCGTGCCGCGCGCCTGGGTCGCGATCGCCAGCGCGATCGAGGTGAGGTCGGCGGGGAACGCGGGCCACGGCCCGTCGTCGACCTTGGGGATGGCCGCGCCGAGGTCGTCCTGGACCACCAGCTCCTGGTCGCGCGGCACCCGCAGGTTCGACCCCTCCAGCTCCCAGCGCACGCCGAGCCGCGAGAAGCCCACCTCGATCGGCCGCAGGTCGTCGGGGATCACGTCCTCGATCAGCAGCTCGCCGCCGGTCATCACCGCCAGGCCGATGAAGCTGCCGACCTCGGTGTGGTCGGGACCGATGGTGTGCTCGCCACCGCGCAGCCGCTCGACCCCGCTGATCTCCAGGCGGTTGGAGCCGACCCCGGTGATCCGGGCGCCGAGCGCGTTCAGGAAGCGGCAGAGGTCCTGCACGTGGGGCTCGCAGGCGGCGTTGCCGATGATCGTCTGGCCATCGGCCACGGCGGCCGCGATGATGGTGTTCTCGGTGGCCGTCACCGACGCCTCGTCGAGGAACATCTCGCCGCCGCGCAGCCGGCCCGCCTCCAGCTCCAGCGCGCCACGCTCGAAATTGGCGGTCACGCCGAGCGTCCTGAAGGCCAGCAGGTGCGTGTCGAGGCGCCGCCGGCCGATGCCGTCACCGCCCGGCGAGGGCAGCACGCAGCGGCCGGTCCGCGCCAGCAGCGGGCCGGCCAGCAGCACCGAGCCGCGGATCAGGGAGCAGAGCACGGGATCCAGCGTGGTCCGGTGGACGTTGCGGGGGTCGATGCGCACGGTGTTGGGCTCGACCTCGGTCACCTCGGCGCCGGTGGAGGCGACGAGCTGGAGCATGGTCTCGACGTCGCGGATGTGGGGGACGTTTCGCAGCAGGACTGGCTCATCGGCGAGCAGCGAAGCGGCAACGATCGGCAGAGCACCATTCTTGTTGCCGGCCGGGCGGATCATGCCACTCAGCGGCTGTCCACCTTTGATGACGAAACTTTCCATTCCACTCCCAGGGATCGGAACGGTCGCACGGCGGATCACTCTACCGCGCGGTGGGGGGACCGGGCGGCTGTCGGGGGGGACTCGTAGACTGGAGCCGGGAAATTTTCTTCTGGAGATCCTTCCACAGATTGGGAGCAGTCAAGCACGAATGGCAACCTTTCGCCTGAACCCAGAGATGCCGCCACCCGCGGGCGACCAGCCGCGGGCAATCGAAGAGCTGGTCGAGAGCATCGAGGGCGGCGAGCTGGCGCTGAGCCTGCTGGGCGTGACCGGGTCGGGCAAGACCCGGACGATGGCGGGCGTGATGGAGCGGCTCGGCCGGCCGGCGCTGGTGATGGCGCCCAACAAGACCCTGGCGGCGCAGCTCACCAACGAGTTCAAGGAGCTGTTCCCCGATACGGCGGTCGAGTATTTCGTCTCCTATTACGACTACTATCAGCCCGAGGCCTACATCCCGCAGTCCGACACCTACATCGAGAAGGACTCCTCGATGAACGAGGAGATCGACCGGTTGCGCCACTCGGCCACCAGCGCGCTGCTGACCAGGCGCGACGTGATCATCGTGGCGTCGGTGTCGGCCATCTACGGCCTCGGCTCGCCCGAGGAGTACCGCGAGCAGATGCTCTTCCTCGAGGTGGGCGAGGAGTACGACCGCGACGAGATCCTCCGCAAGCTGGTCGACATCCACTATGACCGCAACGACCTGAACTTCGTGCGCGGCAAGTTCCGGGTGCGCGGCGACACCCTCGAGGTCTTCCCCGCCTACGAGGAGCGCGCCATGCGCATCGAGCTGTTCGGCGACCAGGTCGAGCGCATCCTGGTGATGGACCCGGTCACCGGCGAGATCGTCGGCGAGCGGGACGAGCTGCTGGTGTTCCCCGCCTCGCACTACGTGGCCGGCTCGGCGCGGATGGAGCGGGCCATCGCCGGGATCGAGGCGGAGCTTGCCGAGCGCCTCGCCGAACTGGAGCGCGAGGGCAAGCTGCTGGAGGCGCAGCGGCTGCGCATGCGCACCACCTACGACCTCGAGATGCTGCGCGAGGTGGGGGTCTGCAACGGCATCGAGAACTACTCCCGCCACATCGACGGCCGCTCGGCCGGCACCCCGCCGTTCACCCTGCTGGACTACTTCCCGGACGACTTCGTGCTGTTCGTCGACGAGTCGCACGTCACCGTGCCGCAGATCGGCGGCATGTACGAGGGCGACCGCAGCCGCAAGGTCACCCTGGTCGAGCACGGCTTCGGTGGTGCGGCCCACCAAGGGTCAGGTCGACGACCTGATCCACGAGATCAAGCTCCGCGCCGACAAGGACCAGCGCATCCTGGTCACCACCCTGACCAAGAAGATGGCCGAGGACCTCACCGACTACCTGCTCGAGATGGGCCTGCGCGTGCGCTACCTGCACTCCGAGATCGACACGGTGCAGCGCATCGAGATCCTCCGCGACCTGCGGCTCGGCGAATTCGACGCGCTGATCGGCATCAACCTGCTGCGCGAGGGCCTCGACCCTCGATGCGCCGCGCCATCGACGAGACGAACCGGCGCCGCAAGCTCCAGATCGAGTACAACCAGGCCAACGGCATCGACCCCCAGACGATCCGCAGGCGGGTCACCGACATCATCCAGGGGCTGCGCGGCGAGGAGGAGGGCGTCGCCGCCGGCGGCCGCCCCCGCAAGGGCCGGGCGCCGACACCCGCGCGCGGCCGGGCCGGTCGGCGTGGGGGGGAGCCGGCGGTCGCCGGGATGCCAAAGGACGACCTGGTGCGCCTGATCACCTCGCTCGAGGAGGAGATGCACGAGGCCGCCAAGGACCTGCGCTTCGAGTACGCCGCCCGCCTGCGGGACGAGGTCGCCGACCTGCGCCGCGAGCTGCGGGTCATGACCGAGGTGGGGGTGGGCTGAGGCCCTCCTGTGACGTGACCGCGCACCGGTGGTGACCTGGGCACGTAACGCTCACTGGCGGCCGTCTGCGTCTCTTGCGTATAACCGTGACGGCTGCGGCTGGATCGGAGGTTCCCTGTGCGGCGGTCGTGGATCATCGCTGTCGTCATCGCGCTGGTGCTGGTGGCGGCCGGCGGCACTGGCGTGGCCCTGGTGCTCCCCGGCCTGCGCGCCAAGCCCGACCCCGTCGCCAGGCAGTTCCTGGACGCCTGGTCGCGCAACGACTACGCGGCCATGCGCGCGCTGGTGAGCCTGCCCCCCGACGACTTCGCCGACCAGTACCAGCGCATGCGCAGCGACCTGCAGATCACCAGGGCGCGCCTGCAGCTCGGCACGGTCTCGACCCGCGGCGGCACCTCGGCCACCGCGCCGTTCACCGCCACCCTCACGCTGCGCGGCTTCGGCAACTGGTCCTACCAGGGCGCCCTCCAGCTCTCCAAGCCTGGCCGCTTCGGGCGTGACTGGCGGATCGACTGGTCGCCAGCTGCCATCCACCCGGACCTCCGGCAGGGCGAGCGCTTCCAGCGAGAGCGCCGCTGGCCGGAGCGGGGCTCGGTGCTGGCGGGGGACGGCAGCGTCCTGGCCGGGCCACAGGGTGGCGCCTCCGGCCCGGCGTCGCTGACCTCCCTGGTCGGGTCGATCGGGGACATCACCGCCGACGACCTCAAGCGGCTCGGCGCTCCCTACCAGGGCGGCGACAAGGCCGGCCGCTCGGGGATCGAGCGGACCTTCGAGCGTCGCCTGGCCGGGGATCCCACCGGCGAGGTCCAGCTCGTCGACGAGGACGGCGCCCAGGTCAAGGTCCTGCACCGCTTCGGCGGCAAGGCCGGCAGCTCGGTGCGGACCAGCCTGAACGTCTCGATGCAGGCGGCCGCGGAGAGCGCGCTGCAGTCCGGCGCGCACGGCCACGAGGCCGCGCTGGTGGCGATGCAGCCGTCCACCGGGGCGATCCAGGCGCTGGTCAGCCTGCCCAACGGTGGCTTCCCACGCGCCACGCTCGGCACCTACCCACCCGGCTCGACCTTCAAGGTCGTCACCACCGCGGCGCTGCTGGCCAAGGGCGAGCAGCCGGGCGACAAGGTGACCTGCCCCAAGGAGGTCAAGCTCGGGGGTATCACCATCCACAATTTCGAGCAGGAGCAGCTCGGCTCGATCCCCTTCAACGTGGCGTTCGCGAAGTCGTGCAACACCGCCTTCGTGCAGCTCGCGACCCAGCGGCTGAGCGGCTCCGAGCTGGCGCAGGCGGCGTCGCGCTTCGGCTTCGGCGTGGCCCTCGCGCCGGGGGTGTCGGCCGCGACCAGCAGGTTCCCGGTCCCGCAGAGCTCAGCGGAGCTGGCCATGGCCGCGTTCGGCCAGGCCCGGGTCACCGCCAGCCCGCTGCAGATGGCCGGCGTGGCGGCCGCGGTGCAGTCGGGCACCTGGCGGGGGCCGAAGCTGGTCGACGACCAGGCCCTTGCCACCCTGGAGACCAAGCAGCCGGCGGCCAGGACGCTCGACCCGGCGGTCGCGGGCACGCTGCGTGAACTGATGCGCCAGGTGGTCACCTCCGGCACGGCCGCCGGGGCGGGCCTGCCGGACGGCGTCTCCGGCAAGACCGGCACCGCCGAGTTCGGCGGCGGCGACAAGCCCCCGACCCACGCCTGGTTCATCGGCTTCCGCAACGACCTGGCGGTCGCCGTGGTGGTCGAGGGCGGCGGCGTCGGCGGCGAGGTCGCCGCGCCCATCGCCGCCAGCTTCTTCAAGTCCGTCCCGTCCTGAGCCCACGCTCCCCGGCGACCTTCCGCCGAGGCCCGTTCCCCTCGGTGGCCGCGCCCGGGCTCTCATGCTCGATAATCAAGAACTTATCTTGCGGCAGGGCCGAATGCGGCCCGCCCAGCACGGCGAAGGACGCGGCGGCGACCCCGGCCGCGACCCGGCCGGAGCGGGTCAGCCGGTGTTGACGAGCTGGTCGAGGGGGACGTTGCAGGCGCTGGCGAGGCGGGTGGCCGCCTGGGTGACGTCGTCGACGGCCTGCTGCCGCTCGGCGGGGGTGCTGTTGGCGGCGGTGTCCGAAAGGCGCTCGAGCCGGTCGGCGAGCGTCTCGGCGGCGTTGCGCACGTCGGTCTGGTCGATGTTGCGCGCCCGCTCGTCCAGCTTGCGGGCGGCGTCGTCGGCCGTGCCGGCCGCGCGGGCGACCGAGCCGGGGCTGAGGTCGAGGTTGATGCCCGCCAGGTCCGCCACCAGCGTGGCGCACTGGCGGGCCTTGTCCACGCCGCGGCCGGCGTCCTGCGCCTGCCGCGCGGCGTCGCAACCGGCCAGCGCGGCCACCATCGCCACCGCCGGGAGCACCAGGCGCAACCTCGTGATCGTGCCTACCATCCTCGTGCCTTCCATTCGTCGAGGTGTGGAGCCTCCTTGCCGACCCAGGTGTCGTCCCCGTGGCCCGGCGAGATGCGGGTGTCGTCACCGAGTGAAAGCACGCGCCGCTCCGCCGAGACGATCGCCTGGTCGAAGGCCTCCCTGCCGATGGTCCTGCCGACCCCGCCCGGGAACACCGCGTCGCCGGTGAGCACATGGTCCGACGGCAGCTTGAAGGAGATGCTGCCCTCGGTGTGGCCGGGAGTGTGCAGCACGCCGACCTCGAAGCGCCCGACCGTCACCCCGTCGCCATGCTCCAGTGGCCGGTCCGGCAGCACCCCGACCTGCCGGGCGATCTCGCCGGCGTCGGCCGGGTGGGCGCCGTTCCAGACGTCGTGCGCCCGCAGCACCGCCGGCAGCGCCTGGATGTGGTCGGGATGGCGGTGGGTGGTCACGATCCCGACCAGCTCGACCCCGCGGAGCAGCTCCAGCAGCCGCTCCTCCTCGCTGGCGGCGTCCACCAGCAGCGCCTGCCGGGTCTCGGAATCGACCAGCAGGTAGGCGTTGTTGTCATAAGGGCCGACCGACAGCTTGGTCACCAGCAGCGGCCCCTCGGGGTAGCGATGCGGGGGACCGCCCCGGTCGACGTGGGCGGGGTCGAAGTCGGCCATATCCTGCCTCCTCGAAGCCTTGGGTTCCGTGCCAGGGGGATGGGCGCCCGGCCGTTATTGTGCCCGCTCCGGGTGCGCTCCGCGCGAGCGGCGCCACCACCGGGAACAATCGTTGTCGGGTCGCCGCTTACAATGACCGGGGCCGATTCGAACTTCCCCCTTGACATAGAGGTAGGGACACCCTGAGCGTCACCGATCGCCTCGTCGTCCGAGGCGCCCGAGAGCACAATCTGAAGAACGTCCATCTTGACCTACCCCGCAATGCCCTGATCGTCTTCACCGGGCTGTCGGGATCGGGTAAGTCGTCGCTTGCCTTCGACACCATCTACGCGGAGGGCCAGCGGCGCTACGTGGAGTCGCTCTCGGCCTACGCCCGCCAGTTCCTGGGGCTGATGGAGAAGCCCGACGTCGACTTCATCGAGGGGCTCTCGCCGGCCATCTCGATCGACCAGAAGTCGACCTCGAAGAACCCCCGCTCGACTGTGGGCACGATCACCGAGATCTACGACTACCTGCGGCTGCTGTACGCGCGCATCGGGCAGCCGCACTGCCCGAAGTGCGGGCGTCCGATCTCGCGGCAGACCCCGGACCAGATCGTCGACCAGATCCTGGCCCTGCCGGCCGGGACCCGGTTCCAACTGCTCGCCCCGGTGGTGCGTGGCCGCAAGGGCGAGTACGAGGCGCTGCTGCGCAGCTACTCCGGCAAGGGCTTCGCGCGGGCCAGGGTCGACGGCGAGATCCGCGACCTGTCCGAGCCGATCCGGCTCGCCAAGACCTACAAGCACGACATCGAGATCGTGGTCGACCGGCTCGTCGCCAAGGGCCCGGACGCCGACGAGAAGTCCCGCCGCCGCCTGGCCGACTCGGTCGAGACGGCGGTCGGCCTGGCCGAGGGCCTGGTCCTGATCGACCTGGTCGACGAGAAGCGCGAGCTGCAGTTCTCCACCCACCTCGCCTGCCTGTACGACAACCTCTCGTTCGAGGACCCGGCGCCGCGGAACTTCTCCTTCAACGCGCCCTACGGCGCCTGCCCGGACTGCACCGGCCTGGGGGTCAAGCGGGAGGTCGACCCCGAGCTGGTGGTGCCGAACCCGTCGCTGTCGCTGGGCGAGGGCGCGGTCGCGCCGTTCCAGTGGGGCCGCGGCGCCAGCGACTACTTCGACCGGCTGCTGGCTGCCGTCGCCGAGGGCTACGGCTTCACGCTGAGCACCCCCTGGAGCGAGCTGACCGACGAGCAGCGCAAGGTGGTCCTGTTCGGCGCCGGCGAGCCGGTCTACGTGCGCTACAAGAACCGCTACGGGCGGCAGCGCGCCTACCACACCGCCTACGAGGGCGTGGTGCCCTACCTCAACCGCCGCTACAGCGAGGCCGAGTCCGACAGCGTCCGTGAGCGGGTCGAGTCCTACATGCGCGAGGTGCCCTGCCCGACCTGCCACGGTGCGCGGCTGCGGCCCGAGAGCCTGGCCGTGACCGTCGCCGACCGCAACATCGCCCAGGTCGCGGCCCTGTCCGTCGGCGAGACCGCCAGGTTCTTCGCCACCCTGGAGCTGTCGGATCGCGACCGCTACATCGCCGCCCGGGTCCTCAAGGAGATCAACGCCCGGCTCGGCTTCCTGCTGGACGTCGGCCTGGACTACCTGACGTTGGACCGCGCCTCCGCCACCCTGGCGGGCGGCGAGGCGCAGCGCATCCGCCTGGCCACCCAGATCGGGTCCGGGCTCACCGGGGTGCTGTACGTCCTGGACGAGCCGTCCATCGGCCTGCACCAGCGCGACAACCACCGCCTGATCGAGACGCTGCTGCGGCTGCGGGACCTCGGCAACACCCTGATCGTGGTGGAGCACGACGAGGCCACCATCCGCGCGGCCAACTACCTGGTCGA
>WNFU01006825.1_pt1 | contig 22346 bp, 26 predicted proteins | sample 5400121 | NCBI WGS metagenome assembly WNFU01 (sample SAMN13153360, study PRJNA577476) | soil metagenome | isolation source: 100 cm soil or saprolite under grassland replicate 1 | place: USA:California | collected 2016-06-15
AAGGGCGAACAGCACGTAATGCAGAGCCGGTCGATCCGGCGATCAGGACAACCCATTTGTGCCAGTGCATTGTCGAATGCGCGGTTTTGACCGGGACCTGATCCGCGGAGGGCATTATGGCCAGCGGTCATGTGAACCGTTATGGGTAATTTCGAACATTTCCCGAACGTGCCCGAAATTGCCCCTAAGTAATTGCCCTTGCGTATCTTTTCTTGACCCTAATGAGCTCGCTGTAACCGGCCTTTCCCGCCCTTTCCCGCCCGTCCCGTGGACTCAGTGTGGACTCAGTGGACTCAAAATCACCTTCTGTTCTCGACCAGCTTGTGACGCCTGTGACGGTGTGACGCCCTAATCCGATGGCCCGACTAGGCGCAGCCGCTCGCGCCGGAGTTCGGCCTCTTCCGGTGCCGCAACATCGTACTTGCGCCGCGCCTCCTCAAAGGCGACGCACTTATAGCCGCGGAAGCTGGTTCTCGGCTGTCGTGGCCCTGGCGGCCAGCAGGTTTCGGACTCAATGCCGATCTTCCCCAACAAGGTGGCCTGCTCGTTCACCCGGAGTGGGTGTGGATGATCAGCGCCGCTCGCGCCCCGGTACTGGGTCCAACGTGCATTGGGCAAGTCGAGCCGGCGCAGCTCCTTATTGAACCGGGTGCTGCTGATCTGGTCGAGTTCGTAGACATCGAAGATTAGTAGCCCGTGCCGGATGAGGATCATCTGCGGGCGCTCGGTCCGCTCCTTCTCAAGCAGAGCCATCACTGCGGCACGCGCACGCTGCCCCCACGTTTCGCCGCAGCTGTCCGCGATCGATAGTAGACCGTTCACATTGTCGGCGAAGCGGCGCATCACGCCCGCGAGCATTACCGGCTTGGGATCGAGGCTGACCTTCGACGCCCAGTGACGGAGGAAGATGTACACGGCGTTGAGGTCGCTGACATCAGTGTCGTCAAACTCGCGCTCCGGTTTGGTCTCCGCCGTATATGGCTCCATCTCCAGCACGAACGTTCGACTCTTCTGCGTCGGCGCCAGGAAGCCGCCAATCCCGGCCGCCAGCATCGGGGCGTGCAAGTTGATCCGCTTTCTTCGGCCGCCGACCATCATTGAATAAGAGGCCCCGCGAAGGTGCCCCATGTTCCATAGCAGTTGCAGCCGGCGCCGTGCCTCGGCGTCGACCTGGTCGAGCTCGTCGAGCAGAATGGTGCATGGCCCTTCGTTCAGAAAGTCGGCGATCGCCGCGCCAGTGCCGAGAGTCTCCGGGTTCGGCCGGAATACAAGACGTCGTGCAACTTCCAGCGCCGTGCTCTTGCCGCTGTCTGGTCCCTCGCTGGTCAATGCCACGCGCGGTGCGATCCGGAACCGGGTGTAGACGTGGGTGAAGCAGATCAAGAGGGCGAAGATGGTGGCGGCGTGGGGCGGCATCGTCACGTATTTCAACAGGATGCCTTCGACCAAGCCGGCCGGAGTAAACGTTAAATCGTCGAATGGACTTGACGCCGCATCGCGCGGATCGGATGGCGGTGGCGGCGGTCGCGAAGCCGCCTCATCAGCCGCTGCCTGTGCCAGGATGGCGGGGATATCGGCGCGGGTCTTGCCGTGCCGCTTGAGCCACGCATCCATTTTTCGCTCGGCGGCAGTCCGTTCCCCCTCCGTCGCCCCCGGGTTGATGAACAGCCGGAACAAGTCCGCGAAGTGTTGTGCTGGAGTTTTCTTCTTCGCCATCGAGAGCAGCCTTTAACGCTTGTTCGCGGGGAGATAGCCGGCCAAGGCCTCGCCGGCGGCGCGGTCGCGCTCGTCGACCTTGTCGGCGTACAGCGCCAAGGTGATCGTAGGCGAGCTGTGGCCAAGCCGGCTCTGTGTGGTCTTCACGTCGGCTCCCCCGGCAATCATCAGGGTCGCGGTGGCGTGGCGCCAGCCGTGTACCGGCTGTACGCCCTTGATCCCGACCTGACGCAGCAGCCGGTGAAGCCGGCCCGTTAGGTTAAACGGGCGCGTGGGCTCGCCCCCGTTGACGGGGAACAAGAACCGCGGGCCGGGACGATATTCGGCGCCCCACGCCAGCGCCTGCTCCAGCACCCGCGCCTTCTGGGCGCGCAGCAACAGCACCACCGCGGCCGGGATGGCCAGCGTGCGGCGTGACAGCCTGGTCTTGGTGATCTCGCGCACGACCACCGCGCTCCCGATCTCGGTGACGGTACGCTCCACGGTGAGCACCGCCGCCTCGAGGTCGAGCGCCTCAAGCGTGAGGCCGAGCAGCTCCGAGCGGCGCAGCCCGGTGGTGAGCAGAAGGGCCAGTATGCAATAAAGCTCGGCGTCTCCCTCAGCGGCCGCGAGCAATCGCGCGATCTCCTCGATGGTGAAAGCACGCGCCTGCTTGTGCGGCACACTCGGCGGCGAGGCGTCGGCGGCGGCACTATGTGAAACCAGCCGCCACTTGACCGCCTGCCGGAGCGCGGCGTGCAGGAAACGGTGGACGTGCATCACGCTCTGCCGTGACAGCGGGCGAGGGGGCCCTTTTGGCTGGCTGCCGTGCGTCAGCAATTTGGCGTAGAGCGCGTCGAGGTCGCGCGGGGTAAGTTTTTCGAGCAGAACATGGCCGCAGTATCGTGCCGCCAAGGCGGCGTTGCGTTCATAGCCCCGCATCGTGGTCGGCGCGAGGTCGCCGCGCTCGCGGTGGTGCGCTAACCATGCGCGCAAGTAACCGGCGAGATCATGTCGGTGCGGGTCGCCGATGCCGCGGCGTTCGATCTCGCGCATCTGCGCGGCGTGGGCCGCTGCCTGCTTGCGGCTCGCGAAGTTTTGCGCGCGATCCTGTAGGCGGCCATTCGCTCCCGGCACGCGCCACCGGCTTTGCCACCGGATCGCTCCCTTACGGGTTCTAATCTTGCGAAACGACGCCATGGGGGGAGGTCCTTTTGTTGAAACGGGCGGCCCGGCATGAGGCCGAGCATTGGCGGGCGTTGGCGTAGTGCAGGGTGAACCACGAGGAGCAATAGTCGCAGCGGCGCATATCCAAGCCCCCGCGCACCGAAGCGGCGGCAGCCGCGCACAGGTACGCGGCGAGTATTTTGGCGCGGTAAATCGGGGTTATGCCGCCGTGATAGGAAACGCTGAGCTCCTCGGCCCATCCGTCCGCGGCCCGTCCGGCCCGTCCGTCCGCGGCCCGTCCGTCCGCGTACCGTCCGGTCACCATAGCGAACATGCGGTCTGCGCTACTGCGCTTCTCCAAGCGGAAGTGCGACACGCCGGTCTCGTCCGGTTGCGGGTCCCATGCCTGCGCCGCCCGTTCGAGCACCCTCTTGAGGTCGCGCCAGTCGTAGGTGGAAATCTGCGTGCCGTCGGACTTTAGCTTGCCGAAGGGATCGCCGCGCCGCTGCAGAAAACTCAGCACGCGCCTCTCATCATCGAGCCGAAATTCGGCAAGATCACGCCACCAACCCTCGACATGGTCGACGAGGTAGGGCCGCCCTACGCCGGTGGTCTCGATGATGAGCGTGTCGACGAGGGGCACCTTCCTTCCGCGGTGGTCAGGGTCGTCGTCGACAACCTGTTTGCGGGCGACGACCTTGGCGCCGCCCCAGCGGGTCCCGGAAAAATACAATAGCTCGCGCATCTAATGTTTCCCTTCCTTGCCGCTGTATGCCCTCTCCATAGCAGATTATCTTCGGACGATGCAAGATGCGCCTTGACGCCATGTATTTCCGTATCATTATCGGAAGTAGGCGGAAGTTCCTAGCGTTCCGCTCTCCACCTCCGGAGGTTCTCGTGAGCAAATCTGAGCCTGTCGTGAAGAAGCGGCGGCGCGATGGGGCCGGCTACAGCGTGCCCGCCGCCGCCGAGGAGATCGGCGTCTCCTACAAGACGTTGCGTGACGCCATCGAGATGAATCAGGTGCGCGCCATCAAGTTCGGCCGCATCACCCGCGTGCCGCGAGCCGAGGTCACGCGTCTCAAAGAAGAGTTCGCATAAACGAAAACGCCCGCGGCGTAGGCCACCGCGGGCGCTCTGTGTGTGTCTTGGCCGAAAAACCCAAACCGCTCCCGGCAAGGAGCAGAAAGGCGGTTAGTAAATGTGTCCGATTTCGAAGTATGTCAACAGCCGCGCTCGGCACGGTGCCGGACGACTCCCCAAGCCAAACCACGCTTTACAAGCCTTTATCGCAGCCCAGCTGCTGCGTGAGGGTGCGTTCGGCATCAAGACCATAACGGCGACCTCGCTGATCAGCGGCATCTCGAGGCCGTCAATTCAAGCTGCGGTTCTGCTGCTGCAAAATGGCGATGACGCTCTGGTCACCGACGTCCTCAACGGTCGCCGACCCCTGATCCAGGCCGCCAAAAGCATACGTAATCGCGCGCGGTTGATCCAAGACTTCAGGGCGGCATCGCCTGAAGACCGTGCCGCGTTCGGTCATGCCGTCGGCGTCGCGACGTTATTCGATTCCGCGGTAGCTCCATCGCTTTAAATCGCAAGTGCGGCGCCGGCCCATCCCAGGGCCGGTCGCTGCTTTCGCTTTCGGGGAATCCCTATGGCCGCGGTTTATGAGCAATTCAAGGTCCTCAAGGCCGCCGAAGAAAGCGAGCGCGCCATCATCGGCCGCCTTGTCCGTATCGCGACCAGCAACACGACCGGCATCGGCGGCGAGGACGCACCATGACTCGCGAGTACCTTCCCAGCCGGAGGCCCAGCACGACGTTCGATTTCACGTGCGCAAATCTTCACTACACATGCTCGTATAGCCGCTTTGCCAGCGGTGGCATCGCCGAGCTGTTTCTTTCAAATCACACGAGCAATTCACACGCCGACACCGCCGCACGTGACAGCGCCATCACATTCTCGATCGCGGTTCAGCACGGTGCTGATCCCGAAACCATTCGCAGTGCGCTCTGTCGCGACAGCCACGGTCGCGCCAGCGGGCCGCTGGCTGCGGCGCTCGATCTCATCATGGGGAATGAGCGATGAAAATTCTCGGAGCGGACGAGCGCCTCGCACAGAAGTCGGGCGCGAAGATCCTCATCATCGGCCTCAGCGGTGTCGGCAAGACCTCGCTGCTCCGAACATTGGATCAGGCAATGCTGTCGTCGACCCTGTTCGTGGACATCGAGGCCGGAGATATCGCGGTTGCGGACCTTCCGGTCGCGAGCGTCCGCCCCCGGCGCTGGGAAGATTGTCGCGACGTGGCATGCATTCTCGGCGGGGCCAACCCTGCACTGCCGCCGACCGCCTGCTATAGCGAAGCGCATTACAAGCACGTCGCAGAGAACGCCGAGCTCGCGCAACTGGCATCGTTTCAGGTTCTATTCGTCGATAGCCTGACCGCCGCCTCACGGCTCAGTCTCACCTGGGCCGAGCAGCAGCCCGAGGCGATCACTGATCGCGGACGAAAGGACCTGCGCGCGATCTACGGGCTTCACGCTCGGCAGATGATCGGATGGCTGAACCAGCTTCAACACGCTCGCGGCCGGGACGTGGTGTTCGTGGCGATTTTGGAGCGGGTCGTCGACGATCTCAACATCGCAACTTGGCAACCGCAGATCGAGGGAAGCAAGACTAGCCGCGAGTTGCCCGGCATCGTCGACGAAATAATCACCATGCAATGGGTGGACTTCGGCGACGGCAAGCCTGTGCGCGCCTTCGTCTGCACCTCACCAAACCCTTGGCAACTTCCAGCGAAAGATCGCAGCGGAAAGCTCGAGGGGGTCGAGGAGCCCAACCTTGGAAAGCTGATCGCGAAGCTGACCAGCAAAGCCACACCGGTCACGAACGGCCCGGACAAAGCCGTTCAACAATAGGGTTCTAAACCAATGTCATACGATTACACCGAAGCCCCACCACAACGTGAGATCGAGTTGATCCCCCACGGCACCGTAGCGACCGTGTCGCTAAAAATCCGCGCCGGCAGGGCTGGCGAGGGCGGTTTACTGAAGCGCTCGGCGAAGGGCGATTGCGAGATGCTCGACCTCGAATTCGCCGTCGTCGACGGGCCGTACGTCAGGCGCAAGTTTTGGGAATATTTGATTTTGGCCGGCACGACCGACGGTCACGCAAAATCTGCCGACATGAACCGCGGCACGTTGCGGGCCATCATCGAGTCCGCTCACGGGATCAAGCCGAAGGATGTCAGCCCGCAAGCGCGGCAAGCGCGCACAGCCGACTTAAAGGACTTCGAAGGCCTGATCTTCATCGCGAAGATTGGGGTCGAGAAAGGAAAACCAAAGAACGACGGCAGCGGCGAAAATTGGCCGGACAAAAATATCTTGGCGGCCGTGATCACACCCGACCGGCCGGATTGGCATCCGGTGGAACAGCCACCGCCCTTCAATGGTGGCGGCGGTGGAAGCGGCGGAGCCACCCCACCGGCATCTACGCCGATTGCAAAGCCGGCGTGGGCGTCATGAAGCGCCCGGTTGCACAAGTCTCGCCGGCGGCCCTCGAAGACGTATGGCAGCGGCGGGCCACCGCCGCCGCCATCGGGGCCGCACGGCAGGTCATCCAGATCGACGGCCCCATCTCACCCGGGACCCCTATCGGACGCCTGGGGGAAGTGGAGTGGGGTTGGATCGTCGCCGCTGTTCTGTTTGGCTGGATCCAAACGCGCGCCGAGCAGGCGGCGGCCGAGCAGCTGGACACCGAGCGCACCATCCGCATAACCGCGCTCGATCCCGAGCCATGGGATGCCGGTGCGGTGGCGGCGATCCTACCGGACTTGGCGAGCGCCTGCGAATACGTCGACTGGTCGAAGCCGCTCGCCGACTGGCCACGCGACACCGTGATCGAATTCCTGCTGACCGCCATGCGGCTGATCCGCAAGGCGATGATCGCGCGAGACCTCACCGACGAGGGCGTCACCCGAAAATCCAGCACGAGCATGATCGCGCGCCAAGCCAACGCTGCCGCCAGCGGACCTTTGATGACGCCCGACGAATTCGACGACGAGATTGCTCTTTGATGGAGTCCGCAACTGCTCAATCTCAACCGCGCCAACCTGTCGATCGAGCCGATCAACGCCGCGATCAACGCCGCGATAGAGCACGTCACGGCGACGACGGCCGAGCTTCCGCGCCCGTATCTCGGCGCGAGCATCGTTGGATCGGAATGCCTACGCAAAGTTCAATACGATTGGTGGTGCCAGCCCATGGACTCCGCTCGGCTGCGCGAGATCTTTGCCCGCGGGCACTACTTCGAGCAGCAATCACGTCAACGTCTCAGCGCCGCCGGCTTCAAATTTGCGCCGCCTGAGGCGCTGGGATTCAGCGCGGTCAACGGGGCGCTGCGCGGCAACGCGGACGGGATCATCATCGCCGGCCCAGACTTGCCCGGCGCTTACCTAATTTACCCGTTGCTCTGGGAGCACAAGGCGATCAACTCGAAAAACTGGCGCGCACTCGAACGCGACGGACTCGAGAAGACGTTTCCCCAATACGCAGCGCAGGTCGCTCTCTACCAGGCGTATCTCGACATCACCAATCCGGCATTGTTCACCGCGCTGAACGCAGACACGTGCGAACGCCTGCATTTTCTGGTGCCGTTCAACGCCGAGCGCGCGCAGCTTTGGTCCGACCGTGCGGTCACGATTATTGAAGCAACACGTGCGGGCGAACTGCTGTCCCGCGCCTACGACGACCCGCAAGATTGGCACTGCCGCATGTGCGGCCATTACAAACGTTGCTGGGGGCAAGCATGAGCCTCCCGCCCGAAATCATGGCCCCGCGAGAAGGCCGTGGCTCCAAGCTCGGCAACCTCATCCGGCGCTTGGGATCGAACAACGATGGCGAGCTGGTCGCCACCGTACACGCAATGCGGCGTGTGTTGGATTCGGTCGGCGCTGACTTTCATGCGTGGGCCGAGCACACCGAAAAGCCGAACGGCAGCGGCCTGAACGAAGCCGAGGCAAAAAAGATCTTCGACACCGGCTACGCCATGGGCGTGCAGGACGCCGAGAATAAACAGCACGGGGCAAACGATTTTCACACCACTGATGGCAAGCCTGAATGGAACGATGTCGCGCTTTTTCTACAGCGCAACAAGGCCCGGCTCGATGCGAAGCACCATGAGTTCGTCGATGACATGGCGAGTCGGACCGTGTGGGGGCGCGAGCCGACTGAGCGTCAGCACAAGTATTTGCACAGCCTCTTCTTCAAGCTGGGCGGGAAAATCACGTCATGACCGCGCAATCTCAGACTAGCACGCCCAACGAAGTCGATGCCGCGCTCGGCTATAGCCAGCAGGGGATCCCCGTATTCCCCACCAACCCGCTCGACAAGAAGCCACTGATCAACGACGGTTTCAAGAACGCAACCACCGACGAGAACCAAATTCGAGACTGGTGGCAGAGGTGGCCCAACGCAATGATCGCCACGCCGACCGGGTCGGCAAGCAACATGTGGGTGGTCGATGTCGACCGTGATCCTGTTCGCAACATCGACGGCACCGCGGCGCTGGCGAAGCTGATCAGCCAGCACGGCGAGCTGCCGCCAACGCTGATGACCATCACCCCGCGCGGCGGACGGCATCTCATCTTTGCTTGGAACAACGGCGTCGAAATCCGCAACAGCACCGGCAAAGTTGGCCAGGGCATCGATGTGCGCGGCGAGGGCGGCTATGTGTGCCTCCCCCCGAGCCGGCGCGCCGACGGGGCGCTCTACCAATGGGACCCCGCCGGCGCGAGCCAAGCCTTTCCAGCACCGAGCTGGCTGATCGAGCTGGCCCGATCGGAAAACAGGCCGAGGAAGCGCGACAAGGCCTGGGCGCGCGCGGCGCTCGAGCGGGAATGCGAAATCGTCGCCAAGGCGCAGCCGAGTACGCGCAACAACATCCTCAACACCGCCGCCTTCAATCTGTTTCAGATCGTCGCCGGCGGCAAGCTCGACGAGCAGGAGGTCCGCGATCGGCTGTTCAAGGCTGCCGAGGCTTGCGGTCTGGTCGCTGACGATGGCGCGCAATCGGTGTGGGCGACCATCGACTGCGCTGCGCAAGCGGCAAAAAGCCATCCGCGCAGCCGACCGAGCGTCCGGCCACAGCCGCAACAGCAGAGCGGGCGGCCAACGATTCGTATCATCGCGGGCGAGCTGCCAAGCATCGTCAACGAGGCGGAGGCGGCGTTGCTCGCGGCCGGCGGGTTCAACCTTTACCAGCGCGGCGGGCTCGTCGTGCGGCCGGTGTTGTCGAAGTTGAAGGCGTCCAACAATCGGGAAACGTTCGCGTGGCGACTGGTCGCGGTGCGGCAGCCTTACATGATCGAGACCATGATGCGGGCTGCGGAATTCGAGCGGTGGGACGCGCGCGCGCGGGGGTTCGTCCCGAAGGATTGTCCGGCCCAGGTCGCCGACACCTATCTTGCGCGTGAGGGACACTGGCGCCTGCCAACCTTGCTCGGCATCGTCAACGCGCCGTTCCTCCGGATCGATGGAACAATCTGCGATCAAGCAGGATACGACGCGGCAAGCGAGCTGCTGTTCGAGCCTGACGGGCAGAATTTCCCGACAATCGCATCCGATCCAACGAAGGACGACGCTGCCGCCGCGCTGGCCTATCTCGACGAGACGCTGCTGCGGGCCTTCCCCTTCGTCAAGCCCGTCGATCGCTCGGTCGCGCTCTCGGGTATTCTCACCGCGTTCGATCGCCGCTCGATGGCGACCGCGCCGCTACACGCCTTCACCTCTCCGGTCGCTGGTACCGGGAAAAGCCTGCTGGTTGATATCCCGTCGCTGCTGATCAGCGGCCAGATTGCTCCCGTCATCTCGCAGGGACGCACCGAGGAGGAGCTCGAGAAGCGTTTGGGGACGTCGTTGATGAGCGGGGACACCATCATCAACATCGACAACTGCGGCCACACTCTGGAAAGCGACTTCTTGTGTCAGGCGCTCACCCAGCAACGATTGAAAATCCGGGTTCTGGGGCATAGCCGGCAGGTGGAGACCCCAATCAACGCCGCGATCTATGCCACCGGCAACAATTTGGTGATCGCCAGCGATCTCGTACGGCGATCGCTGCTTTGCGCGATAGACGCCAAGTGCGAGCGCCCCGAGCTGCGCCACTTCGATTTCAACGTGGTCGAAACCGTCCATACCAACCGCGGGCGCCTGGTCGCGGCCGTCCTGACCGTCCTGCGGGCGTGGCACGCGGCCGGCGAGCCTTCGTTGGCGGAGCCTTACGGCAGCTTCGAAGATTGGTCGCACCGGGTCCGCGAACCTCTGATCTGGCTAGGACGTACCGACCCCTGTGAATCGGTCGCCAAGGTTCGGGACAACGATCCCGCGCGGACAGCGCTCGCCGGAGTGCTGCTGGAATGGAAAGAGATCTTCGGTGTCGATACGCGCCGTACTGTTCAGCAGGTCATTAGCGCCGCTCTAGTCAATTCTGATCTCCATTCTGCACTCGTTGCAGTGGCTGGAAACAACAGCGGGCTTCTCATCAGCAACGAGCGGTTAGGACGCTGGCTTCATAATGTCGAGGGCAAAATCGTCAGTGACCTCAGACTGATACGGGACAAACGTGACCATGGCGGTCATTGGCTTTGGAAGTTGCAGTCCTGCTAAGTGCTGAGGGTTGCTAAGGGTTGCCCCCCTGTTTGGTCAATGCGTAGAACATGTCAAAAAAGATGACGGAGAGAGAAAAAGTGGGAATTTTGACATGTTCTAGGAGGTGGCCGAACGAAGCTACCAACCCTTAACAACCCTCAGCAAGACGCAAAGGAACACCATGACTGATAGCAAGTCTGCGCCACGGATTTCACCTGAGAACACTACACCAGCAACTTCGACAACGGGCACTGAGGTGGATGCCTTCCTCGCCAAGATGAGGGGCGTCTCAACCCAACCAGCCGCTAATGGCGGCCGGCTGATCTTCGCCCTCGACGCAACCGCCAGCCGCCAGCCCACCTGGGACACAGCCTGCCAGCTGCAAGCCGAAATGTTCCGGGAAGCCACGGCGATCGGAAGTCTCAGCGTGCAGCTCGTCTACTACCGCGGCCTCAGCGAATGCCGGGCCTCGAAATGGGTATCACAGCCCGAGCAGCTATCCGGATTGATGGAGCGAATCGACTGCCGCATGGGCCACACTCAGCTCGGGAAGGTTCTCGCCCATGCTAGACGCGAGACCGAGCTCCTCAAGGTGCAAGCGCTGGTCTTCGTCGGCGATGCGCTCGAGGAAAACCCGGACAAGCTCAGCCACGACGCCGGCGAGCTCGGGCGTTTAGGAGTGCCGGCCTTCATGTTCCAGGAGGGCCACGATCGAGATGTCGAGCAGATCTTCCGTGGGATCGCTCGGCTGACGCATGGCGCCTATTGCCGCTTCGATCCCGGCGCAGCACGCCAACTGGCCGAGCTTCTGCGCGCCGTGGCGGTTTATGCCGCCGGTGGGATGACCGCACTCGCTGCTCGCCGCGATGCGGGCGCGGTCAAGCTGCTGAGCCAGATGAAATAAGCCGCCGTTGACCTAAAAGTTGGCTGGCCTTCTTGAATACAGTTCGAACCGAGCGGTTCAATGACATCTTGGCCTTTGGGCCTATTCCCTCGCTTGCCGTTAGCCCCTGATGACAGTCGTAAAGGGAGAGGGGGGAAGGCAGGTACTTCCTCGCCATTGAGGATGGCCGCCAAATGGCTGCTCCTTGGCCTGCGCTGTGCATCCTCGCGCGGTGTCGAAGCGGAAAGGGACACGGCTGTCGGACAACGTCACAGGTCGAGTGCTGGTTTTCTCAGAGAAACAACCTGCTTGGCCAAGCTAACGCTCTATGCCTTCTAGCTGAATCACTCTCCAATCGGTTATCCTCCATCCTCTCAGCAAGCAGGGGCGCCGCAATGGCACTCAACGCCAAGACCGATCCAACCTACTCGCCCAAGCGCATCAACGGCAAATTCGCTCCGGGGGTGTCTGGAAACCCTGGCGGCTCATTGGAGGCTACGCGTAGATCGTTCAACAAGGACTTCCTGCTCGCGCTCGCTGCCGACTTCAAGCAGCATGGCGCGTCGGCTATCGAGAAGGTCCGCAAGCAACAGCCTGCGGCCTACATGAAGATTTGCGCGCTCCTGGTGCCTCGCGAGCTTGAGGTCACCCATAGCGGCGGCGTCAAGGCGATGACGGACGAACAAATTGAGGCGGCAATCGAGGCGATTCAGGGCATGTTGGCGGCGCGCGCGGCTGGCGAGGGCGCCAAGGTGATCGACGCCGTGCCGGAGCCCATGGCGCTCCCGGCTCCATCGCGTAAGCCAAGGCGCAAGCGTGGAGCGGAGGCCAAGGCTTCCCCCCTGCTTCCCGACGAGCAGGGCGAGAGCGATTAGCTCGCCAGCGAGTCGGCCCATCGTCGAGGGGCTTAGGAGCGCAATCTTTGCAACCTACGCTGCCATTGTGGAGGAGGCTCGGGTCGTTGGCGCCGAGCACGATAGATGCCAATCCGCTCCGCACTGAGCGCCATCGATGAAATCCTCGATGGCTATCCACTGGCCTCATTTTCGGCTGCGCACCTTCGAGTTACTCGGGCTCATGTTTGCCTACTGGCGGGAGGCCGAAGTGGAGGGCGCCGCTTTGCCGGACCCGATCCAGTAACTTGCCAGTTCGTTCGACGCGAGCCGCAATTTATATCTTTGCACTGTATATAAAAAGACCATTATGAGAAAACTCTCAGTTCGATCCAAGGAAATTCCCCAATGAATGCAGCAGCGAGCAGCGTCGCGCCAACCCCTCAAAAGAGAACAGTTAGCCGAGGTCGCCGCCCCAACGCGCATTACCGCCGCCGTGAGTACCTCACGAAGAAGGAAATCGAGCGGCTCATGAAGGCAGCCGGTGACAACCGCTATGGGCACCGGGACGCGACCATGATTTTGTTGGCTTTCCGGCACGGGCTGCGTGCGTCGGAGCTTTGCTCCCTGCGATGGGAGCAAGTGGACCTCACGCACGGCCGGCTGCATGTGACCAGGGCGAAGAATGGCATCGACAGCGTTCATCCCCTCACTGGCAGCGAATTACGCGCCCTGCGCCGCCTCCAGCGTGAACAGGAGCAGCCTGGGCGCTACGTGTTCATGTCCGAGCGGGGGGCACCCATGAGTGCCGTTGGGTTCCGGCGAATTATTACAAGGCTCGGTGCGGCCGCGAAGATGCCATTTCAAATTCACCCGCACATGTTGCGTCATGCCTGCGGCTTCAAGTTGGCCAATCAGGGCGTCGACACCCGTGCCTTGCAGCATTATCTCGGCCACAAGAACATCCAGCACACCGTCCGATACACCGAGCTTTCGCCGGACAGGTTCCGCGACTTCTGGCGAGATTAGCGTGGATTGGCGCCCGTCGCCGGCACCGCGGTCGGAACTGGCACGGTTCGGCGCATCTCAAATGAGCTTGGATTTGCGTGCGGCAGACGCGACCCCCCGGTAGGGGGGACTTTTGGACTCTGAAAATTGCTCATGCCCCCTCTCCCAAAAACCTGTCCAAAAACGGTTTGCCCCAGAAAGGGAGTAGCCTTTCTGGAAGGCGTTTTTGCAAAAAAAATTTCAGGTGCGGGAGGCGATCCCGCTGTCGGCGCTTGCGTTCGGCCGCAGTCACGCGCTTGTGGCCGAGGGGTTTAATAATAAGGGCTGGTCACGTTAGCCCGCCAGCCGCCCGATCACGCCGTACACGAGCAGCAGCGCTACCCCGATCAGCAGCAGCAAAACAAGATTGTTCATTCGGCCCATTAGCCATCCCCACGCCCGAGCCACACATTGCCTGCGCGGCCCTCATTCCTTTAGCGCTGGGAGGCTGCCTTATCGAGCCTTTGATGTCGTGATGCAGAGATATCGGACGTCTCAATGGACGAGTCGTTTTCGCTGCTGCTAAGAGTTTGCATGTCGGCAAATCCCCGAAGGGCCGACTGGTGGGCTGTTTGGCGCGATGCGCCAGACACGCCGACTTCGTTGAGCCGTCTTTCCAGTGCAAATCAGCGCGCCATGACCTCTCGGCCCCGAAAATTGTTGGTCTACCTCGATCAGAACTTCATAAGCGAGATGGCCAAGCGCGCTCAGGGTGGGGTTCGGCCGGACTTCCGAGAGCTGTACTCGGTTCTCCAGAACAGCTTCTGGAACGAGCAGCTTGTGGTCCTCAGGTCCAGATTCCATGACGTGGAGACGAGCCTTGCCGGTCTACTGAAAGATGCGATCAGAGCGAGACGGAGCACGCTCGGTCACGTCGATCTGGCCAGCCAACTGGACATCCGCGAGAGCCAGATCGTCGCCTCGCTGCACAAGTTCCTCGGCCGACACGATGGCAGTCCGGTGATCTGCTACGACGACGCTTTCGAGGACGAACCGGATGCCCGCGTCGGGCATATCGACATTAGCGTTAACATGGATTGGATGCACGCTGACGCCAAGGAGCAGCGGCGGCGGCTTGCGGCCGAACTGGACACGGTACGCCAGCGCATCCTTGAGCAATCGATCTCATACGACCAACAATTCCGGATCGAGATGGATGCGACCCGACAAGACGCGCTGCGGCCCTACTACCTCCGCCACCACACGGCTGCAGCTGGTGTTACAGACGAACAGTACGAGCAGTTTGTGGCGTCAAACGCGTTCGCAGACGTGCCGATCGTTTGGCTCGAGGTTGCCCTCCTTACCCGGCTGATGACGGCGCACTCAACCCGCACGATCAAGCAAGGCGATGTGACAGACATCGACGCCATGGCAACCTACCTGCCGTATTGCGACGTTTACGGCGCGGATCGCTTCATGGCCGAGGTGGCGAGATCGCTGAAGGTGCCGGAACGCTACAACTGCCATCTGTTCGATAGTCGAAAGAACGGGGTTGCAAAGCTCATCGATTATCTTCGCAATGCGCTCGCGGGCATTACGCCCGTCAATGTGCCTGGGCTGTCTATCTTCGTTGCGGCCACAGGCGGCATCAAGGAGAACTCGTTCTCGTTCTTCCACAAGATAGGAACCCAGGCGAAGATGGCGGAGAACCGTTGCGGCGAGTGGATCGAGCTGTTCGGCTTTGATGATGGAAGGATGCCCCGGTACGAGATGAGGCAGGCCCCAGGCGTGGCCGCGCCCTTCTACGGCTTGCAGGATGTTTGCGTGATCAAGTGCGGCGCATCCGACGGCACCGACGCGTTGGTCGAGGCCGCCAGGAAGGAATGCCGCTCCACCCACTTCGTTCTTGTCGATGCGTATCAAGACCTGCCGGACGACTTTATGATGCAGGCGCTTGCGACGCCGAGGGACGGCAAGGGCAGCGTGTTGGGCTACAGGATCTACAGCCGAGATCGCTAATCCAGGCAAATGACCGCTATTGGCACATCCCAGCCGTGGCAACTGCCGCGAAGGACGGCCGGTCACGGCTCGAAGCAGACACTCAACCACTCGCTGGGCTGCCAGAGCGCGAGCGCGCATCGCTGAGCTTTGTCGTCGCCACCGGTGCGCCACGCGAGCGCGGATGCCCGCCATGGGGCGTGCTGGGTGTCAAGGCAGCATAGGCGCGCGGCGTCCGCCCCGCCTAATGCCCCCGTGACAGGACGCGCAAGCACCTCGCGGTAGGGGCTTGAGCCGTCCGAATAGTCCGATCCGATGAACCGTGTGAAGGCGAGCGTGTTCAGTTCCGATTCAGCCCATGCTCGCCGCGCGTCAGAAGAATGCGCTTCCAGAAGGCTTCCCGCGCGAGGATTACGTCGTCAAGCGTCGGGCTTGGGCGATACTCCAGCAGCGCGAACCGGAATGACTTTCGGCAATATTCCAGCGTGGGATCGCTCACTAAGGCGCGCAACTCCACGTTCCCGCCATGCCCAGTCGCGACATAGCTGCACCAGCGCGACCAAATCCCTTGGTCTCCGTAGGCCGAGCCGACGTAACGCTTGCCCGTTGTGACGTCCGAAATCAGGTAAATGCCCTTCACGCTCGCCAACGCTGCGTTCCAGTCGGGCCGACTATTTCGCACCAATGCTTCGAGCTCCTCGAATGAGAGATCGATGTCCTCGAAGCCGGGAAAGGGCCGACCAGAATACGTTTCACGAATAATCTCCTGAACTTCGAGGTTGGCATAGTGGTTTTCGAAGTTCACGCGCGTTGCGCGCTCTCGATAAGACGAACGAAGCTTGAGCCGCCCGAGGAACCCCGCGCCCTCCTCAGTTAACTCGACCTCGTATCGATCAGCGTGGCGCTGCAAGACGTGGAAAACGCCTCCGAACAACCAGATATCGGGTTCGTGATAGAATTGAATTAACGAAAAGATGAAAGGCCGGTTGAACTCGTCCCGCCCAGGCCGGTATTCCTGCCAGCCTTGCCATTCCTGCCTGTCCCGCACCCAGACCTCCAAGGGCTGGTTTTCACCGTCCCACCTCGCGAAGTGGAGTTTGTAAGTCTCGGGCGCGGAAATCGGCCAGATCTCGCAAAGCCGAATTGTCATTCCGCCGCCTCCAGTTCGCGCTCCTCATCCGGCGCGAGGGCCTCGGCGAGCAGCGCCTCAAGTAGGCGACGGCGGGTATCGTCCGTGGTGGTGAGGCTCGCCTCCAGCCGATCGCACAGCGCCATCAGTTCGTCGACCCTGGCGACGATTCGGTGCTGTTCCGCGAGGGGCGGAAGCGGAAAATTGATTGCTGCAAGATCGCCTTTGTTGAACCCTGCTTGTGCTGATCTTGTTGCGCTGGCCAAGGGTCCTTGAAGATATTCAGATTTGAGCAACAAGAACGCAAAACTCGAGATCAGAGCGTCATCAGGCCAGATGAATTTGGCCATCGCGACATTGTAAGCGCCGTCTTGCGCCCAAAAGATTTTTCCGACCGAAGCGCCATAGCGCCCGATTAGTATTTCGCCTTCTTTACAAAAGCGATTTGTAGAACCGATTGGTATGAAAGTCGGGACCGGTCGCTCACCAAGATCGCGGATTTGGAGGAGTCGCACGTAACCCTTCCTTGGCTCGCTTATGAACTGGCTTTTCGGCGGTTGGTTTCCACCTTCAATGTCGCAAAACTTTCCAAAGCTTAACAGCCTCCAGTTATTCGGAAGTTCGTCGGACGACGGTTCCCTGGCGTACGTCTCTGCTATGTGTTCGTTCCGCGGGTCCTGTGGCACCAAGTGGCCGCGCACAGCGAGGTTGAGGATCGTCTGCCGGAGTTGTTCGATCTGATCGGGTCGCGTGGTGAGAACGGCGAGGTTATCGAGCGCGAAGCGGGCGTTCGCCTGAAAAGTTTCGGGATCGGAGACATTGAGACGGGCGAGGCTCGCCGCCGTTAGCCTATCGCGCGTCGCTTTTCGTTCGGCGCGCGCCGCCTCCAGCCGGTCGCAGAGCGCCATCAGTTCATCTACCTTGGCTACGATGCGGTGTTGCTCGGCGAGGGGCGGGAGGGAAACTTCAATCTGCTCCATTTTCTCCTTGGTCATATGGATCATTGAAATGCCGTGACCTGCTTCTTTGATCTCGCGGGTCTTATGAAGCAAAAAATTGTAGAGATATAGCTTGTCTAGGTCGGCTTCGCTGTGAAGTGGAAGCTTCCAAATATGGTAATGGTAGATCACCCTTTCGCCGTTCCAAATGAACGGACCGAAAGAGGCCGACCAAGCGAAAATCAAATCCCCCTTGTCGCAATACTTGTCATCGTCGAGGCATAGATCGGAATAATACCATTTATCTGATGTAAACAGGTTTCCGACGCGGAGAACAGGAGTTCCAGCATTAAGCAATTCGTTCTGCTTGTAGGCCCGCCCGTTGAGAACCGTTACCAGATCGCACAAGGGAGCGAGCACCCAGCCCTCCGGAAGGAGCGCCTTCGCTCTCGCCGTCCCGTCAACGTTCATCGGCTTTCGCCTTGTTCGTTCCTTTCTATCAAGCCGCGACTTTTCGGCCGCGATCCGCTTCAGCAGTTCCGATGCCGATTCGTCCTTCGGGTCCTGCGGCACCAGCTTGCCGCGCACCGCCAGATCGAGAATGAAGCGCCGCAGGCGGGTGATCGCATCGGGCGCGTCGGCGATGCGCTCATAGTGAGCAAGCAGGCGTTCCGCGTTCATCGCGCCAGCGCCTCGGCGAGGATCGCCTTCAACTGGTCACGCAATTCCACCGTCTCGGCCTCGGCAGCGTTCAGACTTGCGAGCAGCGCGTCCGGGTCGCCGTGGTCGTCGGCCACCGCATGGGGGTTCTTGATGTCGAGGTTGTAGCCGCGTTCCTTCACCTCCTCGGCCGTCACCTTCCAGGCCTGCGGGGTCTCCTCGCGGCCTTTGCGGGTCTTGCCGCCCCACCAGTCGATGCAGCCTTGCAGGTGCTCGAAGCGGATCGGCTTGGTCATGGAATAGGCTTTCTGGCCTTCGGGCACGCGGTGCTCGTAGAACCAGATGTCCTTGGTCGGCGTGCCCTTCTCGAAGAACAGCAAGTTGGTACCGATCGAGGCATATGGCCGGAACACGGAGTTGGGCAGGCGGACGATGGTGTGGAGGTTGCATTCCTCCATCAGGTGCTCCTTTAGCCGCGTCTTCACGCCCTCGCCGAACAGCGAACCATCAGGCAGCACCACGGCGGCGCGCCCGCCCGGCTTCAAGATACGGATGATGAGAGCAAGGAACAGGTCGGCAGTCTCCCGCGTGCGGAAGTGCTGCGGGAAGTTCGACTCGATCCCATCCTCCTCGCGCCCGCCGAAGGGCGGATTGGTGAGCACGATATCCACGCGAGCAGGATTTCACCGGGCCGGGGGTCGATCCGATTGGCCATGAAAGCGGTAACGGCACGAGGCGTGTAGTACTCGCCCGCGTTGCCAGCCGACTGCAAGTCATTGAGGATTTGCTCGTAAATGTCGCCGAAATGCTGGCGTTCGGTGAGGTTGTTGAAGTCGATGCCGTTGATCTTGTTGACCACTTGCCGCATCAACTGGCCGGATTTCATGTAGTTATAGGCGTCCTCGAACACGTCCTTCACGACGCGGCGACGGTCGCCCGGCTTGGCCGAGGTGGTGAGGTCTTTCAGCGAGGGAAATAACTCGCCATTGACGAAGTCGAGCAGCTCGTCGCCGGTGATGCCCTCGGGGTCCGCCGCCCAGGTCCGCCATTGGTACTTCTTCGCAATCGGTGAGCGGTAATCGTCGGTGGTAAGTTCGAGTTCCTGATCCTGGTCGTCGATGATCTTAAGGAAGAACATCCAACACAATTGGCTGATCCGCTGGGCGTCGCCGTCAACGCCAACATCTTGCCGCATAATGTCTTGGATGGACTTGACGAGGGTGCGGACAGACATCAAGCGGCCTCCTGATAAAGGGCGGATTGCAGTTCGTGGACGGCCCGCTCGAAGCCTTGCCTGTCGCCGAACGCCTTGATGAGTTGCATTGGCGTTCCGAGCGTCGAGAGCGGGGGGATTTTCAGCACGTTAGCGTCATCGAGATTGAGCACGCCCTCGTCGGCGTATTTGGCCAGCAGCGCGTCGAGCACGGCGCGGGCCTGTGGACCGTATTTCGTGAACAGGTCGCGTTTCTGGACGTTCTCGGCGCGCTCGCGCCGGGTAAGCGGCTTCCTGTCGAAGGCGATGTGGCAGATCAGATCGAAGGGGTCGAGGTTCTTCCCTATCTCCTCGGCGATAGGATCGAGCGGCAGGCCCTCGGCCTCCAGTTCCTCGATGATCGCCTGCTTGCGTTCCGCTGCCTTCCAACGTTTGAGGAAGTCGTCGAGGCTGGCGAACCGCTTTTTCAGCGCCTTCTTAGTGAAATCGCGCAAGGACTCCGTGACGAGCTTGCCGTTCTCATCGAGATACTCTACCCGTTCAGCGACAATCTTAGCACTGACGCCATCGACATAGATTTTCCGCCTACGTTCCTCGTCCTCTGGAATAGTGATGTCGGGCGATACAATAATAATTTCGTCCGCACCGGGCGTGTCAGTTAGCATTTCGCCATCCTCGCCGGTGGGCGGCACATCATCAGGCGGTGCGATGGGATCACTCTCACCGGGTTCGTAGATTTGCACTGGCTCGCCGTCGAAGTCCGGGTCGGCAAAGTGGCTGGTCGCGCCCCGGAAGTCTATCAGGGTGAAGTAGAGCTTGTGGGTATCTTCGTGAACGCGGGTGCCTCGACCGACGATCTGCTTGAACTCCGTCATCGAGCCGACCTCGCGGTCGAGCACGATCAAGCGGCAAGTCTGCACATCGACGCCCGTTGAGAGAAGACGCGAGGTGGTAACAAGCACGGGATATTTCGATTCCGGATCGATGAAGTTGCCGAGTTGCTCTTCGCCTTCGGTGTCACCGCCCACTATGCGCATCACGTAACGGTAGTTTTCTGCCACGAGATCGGCGTTCTCGTTGATCAACGCCTGACGCATTCGCCCGGCATGCTCCCGATCAACACAAAAGATGATTGCCTTCTGAAACCGGTCGCCGCTCTCCTTCAGGAACTCCGTTACCTTGCGAGCGACCAGCTTGGTGCGGTCGTCTAGCACCAACGTGCGGTCGAAGTCTGTGGTGTTGTAAATGCGGTCCTCGACCTCCTGGCCGTCGCGGTCGAGTTGACCCCGCTCAGGGCGATAGCCCTCCACGTCACGGTCAATATGAACTTTGACCACTTTGTATGGTGCTAGAAACCCGTCGCGAATGCCCTGCTTCAAGGAATAGGAGTAAACAGGTGGGCCAAAATAATCGATGTTGGAGACGTATTTCGTCTCCTTCGGTGTGGCGGTGAGGCCGATCTGCGTTGCGGTCGAGAAGTATTCAAGGATTTCACGCCAAGCCGAATCCTCGGCCGCACTGCCGCGATGACACTCGTCGATCACGATCAGGTCGAAGAAGCCGGGCGAGAACTCGCGGAAGATTTTCTGCCGCTCCTCGGGGCCGGTGATCGCTTGGTAAAGCCCGAGATAGATTTCGTATGCCGTGTCGATCCGACGGTGCCGACCGATCGCGGTCGTGAGATCGACCGTGCCTTCATCGCGTTCGATAGTCTTGGCATCGGTCGATAGCTTCGCCATCGCGGCCCCGAACGGCCGGAAGTCATTCACCATCGTCTGGTCAATGAGGACGTTGCGATCGGCTAGATAAAGGATGCGTTTCTTACGCCCGGCCTTCCATAGCCGCCAAAGTATCTGAAATGCGGTGTAGGTCTTGCCTGTCCCGGTCGCCATCACCAGCAGGATGCGGTCACGGCCCTTGGCGATGGCCTCGATCGCCGCATTGACGGCGTTGACTTGGTAATAGCGCGGCCCCTTGCCGCTGCCGTCGTCGAAATAGTCCTGAAGAACGATCTGCTCGGCCTCATCCGTCAGGCCCTTCCAGGTCCGGTAGCGTCCCCATAGCTCGGCCGGTGGCGGAAATTCATTGAGGGAGAGGTTCGTCTCTGTCGCGCCACCCGAGCCGGTGCGGTCGTGGAACACGAAGCCGTCGCCGTTCGAGGAGAAAACGAAAGGGATGTGGAGGGTGGTGGCGTAGTCGAGGCCCTGCTGCATGCCGTCGCCGACCCCGTAAGAGTTGTCTTTGGCCTCGATGAGTGCGAGCGGGATGTTCGGCTTGTAGTAGAGGACGTAGTCGGCGCGCTTGGCCTTGCCGCGACTGACCAACTTGCCTCGGACTATGATGCGGCCCTTCGTGAAGCTGACCTCTTCGCGGATTTGCGACATCACATCCCATCCCGCCTGCCGCAGGGCGGGCGTGATGAATTTCGTGCAGATATCCCGTTCGCTGAGGGTGTGCTTGTCCATCCTGCCGGTGCGAATCCCTTGGTCCCCAAGATAAGGAGCACACTATAACCGCAAGCTCGCAGTCTAGGGCGCGAGTAGCAATTTCATTGTCATGGTTTCGTCCTTAGCGGCGGGGCCCTGTGGCCGTGCCAGGGGTCCGGCCGCTGGCGTCGCGGAACGTTGTCGTTCCGTTACTGTCGCGGGTAGCTGTGCCGGTAGTGCGGCCCGAGCCGTCGCGGAACGTCTTGGTTCCGTTGCTGTCGGTAGTGACCGTGCCGGTGGTCCGGCCGCTGGCGTCGCGGAACGTGGTCTGGTTCTGAGCCGATGCGGCCGTGATTGCGGCGAGCATGAGCGCGGCGATGGTGAGTATGCTCATTGTCCATTTCTCCTTGTTTCGGGATCGCAGCGTGACGCCCATCGCATGGGTGGGCGCGGCGCTGAGGTCTGCGAAGTTGCTGAGGCTGGGGAGCGAGTCAGTGTTCACAGTGCGCTAAGTTGATCTTTGTGAGTGACCGCAAGCGCCATGAGCGCCATGCGACCACCTGTGACGCCGAGCTTGTAGAAGATGTTGACGAGGTGGACTTTGACCGTCCCCTCGGTTATCCCGAGCGCCTGGGCGATCTTCTTGTTGCAGTATCCCTCGCAGAGCGAGGCAACGACTTGCCGCTCGCGCGGCGTCAGTTTTCGTGTCAGTTTGTCGATTGTCATTTGACCCTCTTATTGTTGTTCAAGCTCGGCACTATGGGGCGG
>WNFU01004173.1_pt1 | contig 22344 bp, 16 predicted proteins | sample 5400121 | NCBI WGS metagenome assembly WNFU01 (sample SAMN13153360, study PRJNA577476) | soil metagenome | isolation source: 100 cm soil or saprolite under grassland replicate 1 | place: USA:California | collected 2016-06-15
GGGAAATTACTTAGGGGTTGATTTGAATCGCTACGGCTTTGAATACGTAGAGCTGGCGCCGTTCTTTGATTTCGGTCGGGGCTGGAACAGGAAACTGCCAACCCCTGATCCCAAGGACCTTTCAAGTGTCGGTGTCGGTCTTCGATGGGCGCTTACGTATCCTTGGTTCGTGCCATTTCGGCCGCAGTTCGAAGTCTATTGGGGACATCGATTAAGAAATGTTCCCAATCCTAGGACGTCTCTCCAGGACAATGGGGTTCACCTGCAGTTCATTCTGGGAGTGTTTTAGTGTAGTGATAATTTCCGCGGGTTGCGCAAATTATCCGGGAGCCGAAGAGCCTCGGATTCGGATCTGCTTCGCGCCAAGCATGTCCTGAGCGATGTCGACGGAACGCCAAGGACGCCAAGTTCGGAAAATCAATTTTCTTTTTTTGCGTACTTTGCGAGATATTCCGAATTTCGGTTGCGGCGTAGCCGCGCTAGGATCTTCGGGGTGAACAGAAAAACTTTGGTCGAGCATCAAAGAGCCTGGTGCATGCCTCCTAGGCGGGAGCAAGCGAAAATCGCGGTGACGGCTAGTGGCTAAATAATTCAGCCACTAGCCACTAAGACGTCAATCGTCATTCATTCGTCGACGGTAAGCCAACCTGTTTCAGCAGCGCCGTGCGCTGGTTACGCAGCTCTTGATTCTGCGGCGCGGCGTCAATCAGATCCGAGATCGCCTTCAGCGCATCGTACCAAAGACCAGCTTCCGCATAGACAAAAGGCGTCTCGTTGCTTTTAGCTTTAGCTAGTTTCGCCTTGAGTTCTTCCTGTACATCGACCCGCTCAATGGCGCCGCCGGCCAGGATGTCTTTGGAGCGCCGATCAGCATCGGGGACCACCGTAACAAACCATCGATACGCCGCTCCCGGCGCGAGATGAATATTGTAATCGGCTAATCGAACCCGCTGGATTCCTGCCTTAATAGGAGGGGGAAGCCGGGTCTCGAGAATCGGCTGAATACCTTGCGGATCCATGAGTGTACGCGTTTAGGAGGATTGTATACCGGAACATTAGCATCGGCGGCGAGCAGGGAAATCGGCATGCTGAGCGCTAATACCGCAATGGAAGACCAAACCATCGGTTTTAGATAGTTCATATTTTTCCCCTCCTCGTGAGCTTACAAAGCAAGGATTGCGCCAGTCTCTTACTGAAACACCCATTACAGGTTAGTCGAATCATTGCAACTAACTTTTCTGCTTGTACTACAAGGCCTTTAGTAAAGCTAGACAGTCTACAGAAATTTCACGTACGCTATTGAAGTACATATCGGAACTCGTGCGCGGACGTCAACTTGGTTTCCCCGCGGTCAACATCGTTTACGGCTCGCTTTTAGGTGCTTCGAGGTTTTGGCTGGCGGATTATTCACCACGAAGGACGCAGCGCGGCACAGCTGCAAGCGACTTGCTCAAGGGTTTCATCGTCAACGGCCAGTGTCCCTGTTTGCGAATGTCATCAGTTTCTTTCGGAGTTTTTCAACAGCCTGTAAAGACTTGACATTGATCTCGGGTCGTGAAAAAAGTGCACTCTTTCGAAGTCTGTCTCACAATCCAAAAAAAAGACGAGGCGCTCAGTGCGTCCTAAAATGTGGGACGGCACGTAAGGCCTACCTGACACCATTTCAGATTTGCGATGGCAAACCAGGCCTGTAAGATGGATGGTCAGCGGGAACGGAGAAGCTGACACAGATGGATGACGGCGCAGGCCAGGCGGCGCAAGGCGCGCCAGCACGCACACGGCATTGGCTGCTCGCCCTGCTGCGCCGGCGTTTCGTCAAAGCGCTGATGGTGGCCAACCTGGTGGCCCTGCTGCTGTTGCCGCTGCGGGAAACCGGCTGGCTGCAAGGCTTAGAGCTTTCGGCGTACGACACGCTGGTGACCTTCTTCGCCGGGTCGCAGGAAAGCGACCGCGTGGTGCTGGTGGTCACCACCGAAGCGGACATTAACCGCTTCGGTTATCCCATCCGCGACAACGACCTTTCTGCCGTGCTGGCACGCGTCTTCGCTGGCGGGCCGAAGGCGGTGGGCGTGGATCTGTACCGCGACTTGCCCATGCCGCCGGGCAACGCGGAGTTGCAAGCTATCCAGCGGACGCAGGACAACCTCTATTGGGCCTTCAAGCTGCCGGACGAGGGCAATATCGGCATTCCGCCGCCGCCGGTGCTGCGCGAGACTGGCCGCGAGGTGCTGGCCGACCACGTGACGGATGCCGGTGGCGTGGTGCGCCGAGCCCTACTGCTGGCCGCCGATGAACGCGCCAGCAGCAACTGGCGCACCATGGGCGTCTCCCTGGCCGAACGCTACACCGGCCAGCGGCTGCGCCCGATGGATGACGACCTGGCGCTAGGCCAGGGCCGCATCCCGTTGCTGGAGCAGCCCTACGGCCCCTACGCAAGGGTGGATGCTGCTGGCTACCAGATGCTGTTCGACTACCGCGGCGGCCATCGACGCTTCCGCCAGATCAGCTTCGCCGAGATCATCGACCGACCGGAGCTGGCAGCGACGCTGCGCGACCGCATTGTGCTGGTCGGCACCGCGGCGCTTTCCATCAAGGATCATTTCGCCACACCGTTCAGCACCGGCTGGGGCGGGGAGGGACTGCTGATCGGGATTGCACTGCATGCGCACACCGCCGATCAGCTGATCCGCCTGGCCAATCGCGAAACGCGCAACCCCGTGCCGCTGCCGCGCCTGGTGGATCATGTCGCCATCTGGGCCGCGGCTATGGCTGGCGCGGTGCTGGCGCTGCTGGTCTGGCGCGTGCTTGTGGTGCTGGTGGCGCTGCTCCTGGGCCTTGGCCTGGTTGGCGGCGCCACCGCCTGGGGCTTCGCGGGCGCCGGTTTGCTACTGCCCGGCGTACCGGTGGCGCTGGCCTGGGTGCTGAGCGCGGCAGGTTGCAACTTCGTCATGCACTCGGCCGGGTTGCGGGAACGCACCCAGCTGCGCCGCAGCTTCGAGAGCTACCTGGACCCACGTATCATCAACCAGATGATGCAGGCCGAAACCCTGCCCAGCTTCGGCGGCGAGCATCGCGAGATCACCGCCATCTTCACCGACATCGCCGACTTCACCACCACGGCCGAGACCATGGATGCCGCCACCGTGGCCGGGCTGTTGGGCGACTATTTCGGTGTGCTGAGCGATGTGGCGGTGCAGAATGGCGGGCTAGTGAACGACTTCATCGGCGACGGCCTGCTAGTGCTGTTCGGTGCGCCGATGCACCAGCCGGACCACGCTGACCGCGCCGTGGCCACCGCCCTGGCGATGGACGAGGCGGCACAGCGCTTCAATGCCGGGCTGGCGGCGCGCGGCATCAAGTGGGGCCATACCCGCATCGGCGTGCATACCGGCATGGCGCTGGTCGGGAATATCGGCACCCACGGCAAGCTGAAATACGGCGCGCTGGGCGATACGCTGAACACCACCTCCCGCGTGGAGGGGCTGAACAAGTATATCGGCAGCCGTGTAGCGGTGACCGGCGAAACCGCCGCCCAGTGCCGGCGCCAGGCGTTTCGTCCGGTCGGTGACATAATCGTGAAGGGCAGGAAAAATGCCATACCGATCCTGGCGCCGGTCTCCCCGGCCGACCCGCCGGCGCTGCTGGCCCGCTACGCTGAAGCCTATGCCGCGCTAAGCCAGGAAAACCCTGAAGCCGCGGAACTTTTCTCTGCGCTGCACCGCGATTTTCCGGCCGACGCGCCCGCGGCCTTCCATGCCGGGCGGGCGGCGGCGGGCGAAAACGGAGTCTTGGTGGTCATGCACGAGAAATGATAGGGTGACTGTTTGTCAGGGCTATTCTCAGGGCTGGGGTCACAGGTTGGGGTCAGGCATGCTTTATTGATCTTTATGAATAAATCCGCTATGTTCCGTACGCTATGGCGCGCAAGCCCCGAGTTCACTTCCCTGGTGCTCTGTATCACGTCATGGCCCGCGGCAACCAGGGGCAAGCGATTTTCACGGACGATGCCGATCGTCGGCGCTACCTCGATCTGCTTCAGGAAAGTCAACGGCGACACAACTATCGCGTGTATGCCTACGTCTTAATGGGCAACCACATTCATCAGCTCATTCAGATCGGTCAAGCGCCGCTCGCCAAGGTGATGCAAAATATTTTGTTTAGATATACGCGTTACTGGAATGCCAAATACAAGAAGATCGGCCACTTGTTTCAGGGACGCTATAAGGCGATTCTGTGCGACAAGGGTAATTATCTGTTAGAGCTGATTCGCTATCTGCATTTAAATCCTGTCCGCAGTAAGCTCGTCCAAGATCCCGATCGGTACCCATGGAGCAGCCATGCAGCTTACCTGGCACGAACAGGGACGAAATGGATTGCGGTGGACGAGGTTCTTCCCCTGTTCGCCAAAAGGCCAGCCCAAGCCATTTCGGCCTATCGACGCTTTGTCCGGGATGGGCTCCAGCTGGGGCACCGGGACGAGCTGTACGAGGTCGTGGAGCAGACCTATCTCGGTGATGAACAATTTGTCGAAACCGTTAAAGAGCGAGTCTCCGACCTCGAGCCCGCCAGCGCCGTTGCACTGCCGTGGTCTGAGGTTAAAGAGGCGGTTTGCGAATATTTCGACCTTCCGCCGTCGGTCGCGTTGCAGCGCGGACGGGGGAGAAAGAATGCCAAGGCGAAGCGGGTAATGGCTTGGATTGCGCGCGAAGTCGGGGGCTTCACTAACCAGGAGACAGCCAAATTATTACGACAGGACCCCGCAGCGTTAAGCAGAGGGATAATAAAGTTGGCCGATGAATTCTCCGAAAACAGTGAACTGCGCAGTGATGTCGAAAAGCTTTGTGAAAAGCTCAGGAGAGGACATAAAGTAAAAAGGTCAATTAGGCATGCCTGACCCCATTGCAGACCCCATTGCTTGACCCCAAGTACTTCATCCGTCAACGGAAGCTCGAGCGATTCGAAAAATACCCAAACCGCGCAGACCCAAGATCCCCGCGGAAATCAGGATACCGATCAAGATGCCGGCGGCCAAAGGAGATCGCAAAAATTTAGGCACCGACCTCACGGCACATAGGCGGCGTTAGAGCCAATTATTGATCATCAGGAAGGGCGACCAAAATCCCGGATGTTCGTAACGTGGATTGTCGATTAACTTTAGCTGCGCGCGCTGCAGCGCGACGCTCCTGGAGATCGACGGATCTTTAAGCTCACGGTAAAAATCCACGACGAGGTCGACGGCTGCCTCGTCGTTAATATTCCACAGAGTTGCTAGGGCGCTTCTGGCTCCTGCCTTAATCGCCATGCCTGCGAGGCCCAATGCGGCCCGATCATCTCCGGCGGCGGTATCGCAGGCGCTCAAGGTGAGCAGCTCTAATGGATCATCACGGAACCTGAAGACTCCGATCATTTGATTGAGGCGGTCTAACGAAACCTTGGTATCATAAGTGAGGAGGAAAGTGTTATCGACGTCGTTACCGAACTCGCCGTGCGATGCGACGTGGACAATGCTGAAATGTTCTTCTTTCAACTTCTTTTCCAAATTGGCAGCAAGAAACTCCCGGTCGACAAGTGTCGTGCTGCCCAGAAGAGTTTGCAGCTCTTGAAGCTCCGCTGAGACATTCGGCAATGCTGGAAACCCCTGCACGGCTTCGGTGACGCCGACGGTCAAGACTTTCATGCCATCTCGCTTTATCGGCCGCGGGTCAGTGAGGCTCAGGCTAGGGGTGATCGCGACGGCATATTTGGCTACCAGAAATTGTTTCCCGTCGTAAAGAGCGGCCATCGGAATCGTTCGAAGCGCCCCGTCCGGTACGAATACCAGGGTATCGATGTGAGAAGCGGCCAGGTCAGCCTCCAGCGGCCGAATCAGCCAGTCATAAAGCTTTTGCGCGTGCGGCAGGTATTCGCGCGTGGTCCGTTTTTCCAGCCTGCGGCGAAATTGCCGCACCTCTTGCGTGAGCGCCTCCGCTCCCACCGGAACCAAAATTCGCTTCAGTCCGTTCGGCAGGCTAACCAGCAACTCAATGCGATCCGGCAGGAGGATCGGATAGATAACGACCGCTGTCTTGGCCACCGTTTCAAGCTGGGTAATTTTAGACAAAGCGGTGTCCACGCAATCGTCGCGGAAGTAGTCGCGCAACTCAGCCGCTTTGAACAATTCGACCGACTCACGCGCCTCAATCAGGTACGGTCCGACGAGACTGCTGTCCTTCAGTGACGACGCGCGTTGCAACAGCAAATCTACCAACTCGAAGTACACCGGCCCGATGGTCTCGCGGAACGATGTTTGTGGCGTCCCATAGCCGACCGACAGTTCGGGTCGGATCGACTGAAGCGTGCGCACGGCGCGCCGGTATGCGCCGATGGCGTCGTCGACGGTGCCTAATTTCGTGAGCAAACGCCCAGTTTGCCATTCCCAGCGATAAAGAGATTCAGGCGCGTTCACTTGCTGGGCCGCGAAGGTGGCCCTGCGGGTCAACTGCAACGCCTCTTGATACCTCTGCTCTTCTTCGTACAGTTTGCCGAGATGACCCCAGGCGTACGACGCTGTCCGGCGATCTCCGATACTGTCCGCCACGGTGCCCGCTTCGCTCAGATTGCGGTGCGCCAGCAGCAGGAGAGAATCTTTCAAGTCAGGGAGACTTGAGCGAAGACTAAGGTAGGCCAGGCCAATATTGATCAATCCCGATGCCTTGTCGGATATCGGCTCCAACGTCTGAATCTGTTCCGAGGCTCCGTCAAGCAGCGCTTTGGCTTCTTTAACTTGCTTGTTCTGTATCGACGCCGTTGCTGCATTGATCATCGCTCTTGTAACTAGCGTCGGGTCATTTCGGACTTTCGCAAGAGTGGCGCTCTCAGTGTAGGCAGCGACGGCTTCGGGGTATTTTTTTTGCGCTGTGAATAGGTTTCCCAGGTTATTGAGGATAATCGCCGATAGACTCTCGTTGTTCAGTTCCTTCGCCGCGCGCAACCCTTCGTTCAAATATTTGTCGGCAGTCTCCGCAGGCCCTATAGCGATATACACGTCGCCGATCGTCCCTAGCGCGAGAGCTAACTGAGCACCATCCCGCGAATTTTTAGCGAATGCTAAGGCAGACTCAAGGTTTTTCAAAGCGTCCCGATATTGGCCGAGGGATTGATAAGCTTGCGCGAGGCGGATGAGGGCGTCGCTCGTTTGGCTGAGCTTTTGCTCGGCTTCGTATAGCCTGGCGGCTTCCGTCCAACTTAATATCGCCTGCTCAAAATCTCCGCGGCGGAACGCGCTCACGCCCCGTTCCATGTGTTGCTCTGCCGGCGCCGCTTCCGAAGCAGACAAAGAGGCAGCCGATAACTGACGAGCGAACAAAAAAGAAATATTGATAAAACAGTTTAGGAAAATCGCCAGCGTCAGAAACCGGCCGCACAGGCGGGGCGGAAGATGACAACCGTCAAACTGGAAAAATTTTACCGCAGCGAAATTTTGCCGCATAAGTTTATGATTACCAGGCCGAAGCGAACCGGATGCTATACCCTTTCATTCTTTTGATCAACCTTCCCTGTAGCGTGGGCCCGCCAACCCTCGCCGTCGTTGTACACTGGGCTTGACATTGGCGACCCGGCACGATGTATGAACTTAAACGAAAGGATGTCCTCCCATGATGGCTCTTTGGATTTCACTCTTACTGCTTGGGCTTGGTGTTCCACTGCCGGCCGACGCAGCAGACGACATATTGGCCGAAGTGGACGGCGTTGTCATCACGTCGGAGGAAGTTGAGAAGCCGCTTGCGTCTCAGTTGACCAAGCTCGAAGAGCAGATTTACAACTTGAAGCGCCAGCGGCTTGAAGCCCTGATCAACGATAAGCTGCTGGCAAAGGAAGCAGCGAAACGAAAACTCACGGCGCCCGCTCTGCTTGACGCCGAGGTGACGGCAAAAGTCGGGTTGGTGACTGAACAGGAGATCGAAAAGTTCTACCAAGATAATAAAGCGCAAATCAAAGGAGAGCAGTCACAGGTTCGAGAGCAGATCAGAGCTTTCTTACAGAACCAAAAGCTCGCGGCCAAGCGCGAAGAGTTTCTCAGATCACTGCGCGCGCAAGCGAAGGTAGTGATCAATCTCAATCCGCCGCCAATCCAGCGCATCGAAGTGTCTGTCCAAGGGGCGCCGTTCAAGGGAGCTGAGAAGGCGCCGGTGACCGTCGTCGAATTTTCTGATTTTCACTGTCCATTTTGCAGGCAGGTTATACCCACTCTGGCACAACTCGAGTCGCGCTACGGCGAAAAGATTAAGCTGGTCTTTCGTGATTTCCCGATTGAGAACCTACACCCGGGAGCGACTAAAGCCCACGAGGCGGCGCGCTGCGCCAACGAACAGGGTAAATTTTGGGCTTATCATGACAAGCTCTTTGCCGGTCCGCCAAAATCCAGCCCGGAAATTTTTAAAGGACTCGCTAAGGAAGTGGGGCTGGACATGACCGGCTTCGAGACCTGCTTCGATAGCGGGAAATATCAGGCCGCCGTCAAAAAAGACATCGAGGAAGGGAATCGCCTGGGGGTAACGGGTACTCCCGCATTCTTCATCAACGGCCGGATCGTGTCCGGCGCCCAGCCGTTGGAAGCTTTCGCGCGAATTATCGATGACGAACTATCGCGCGACGTTGCGCCGCAAACCCGGACTCGTTAGCGGGTGAATCTTAGTTGAATTAAATTGCTGACTAAGTCGTAGTCCATCGGGGTCGTAGCGCTGGGCTTTTCACTCCTGCCTTCACTCATCCGATCACACCCCGCGAAAGACTATCGCTAAAATCAATCGAAAATTTAAATATTCGATTGATTTTTTTTTGCTGTTACCCAGTATACTGATGCCGGAAATGACCGCGCGATCTTGTACTCGCAATCTATTCCGGTGAGCGAAATTAACTTTGTACGGAACCGGATGGATACTTGACCCGGCTTGGCAAACTCGGCTATAGACTGCTGAATCCTGGAATTCTTGATTCGTTGAAAACAAACATTGGCACCGAAATCCGCCGCGTTCCTCGAAATAGTGGTAGCGGCAAACGAGGAAAGACACCGGCCCACGAGGGATTCAACTGGGGCGGGTTTGTGATACCGGCGCTGAACAGTCGCCTTAGAACAACGAACCGAATTCTTTGGTGGGGTCTCCTACTGATCCTTGCGATAATCCACAGTTTTCCAGCACTCGTTTTTGCCGATAAGCTCGTGTTGATTTCCTCTCATTGGGAGGGGATCAGATATGAGTTCGAGCGCGCGTTTAAAGCACGCTATCGGAGCGAGACCGGACGAGCTGTAGAGTTGGAGTGGATGGACGTAGGCGGCTCATCGGAAACCCTTCGCTATCTGGAATCGGAATTTAAAAACAAGCCAGCGGGTATTGGCATTGATGTCTTCTTCGGCGGAGGGCTTGATCCTTACTTAGCTCTAAAAAAAGCCCATCTCCTTGAATCGTATATCTTACCCAAATCACTCCTGGAAAAGATTCCTACGAGTTTAGCTGGTGTTCCATTGTATGATCCGGATCATAGCTGGTATGGCGCCACCTTGTCGGGTTTTGGCATCGTCTATAATAAAGTGGTTTTAGGACTTACGAAGATGCCCGTCATCACGACCTGGGAAGATCTAGCGTCTCCCAGGGGGTTCGGCTGGGTAGGCTCTTCGGATCCTCGCAAAAGCGGCAGTGTGCACATGGTCTATGAGATTATCCTGCAGGCCTATGGCTGGGAGAAAGGTTGGCGAATCATTACGGGCATGGGCGCCAACGTGCGCAATTTCACGAATTCGGCGAGTCAAGTTCCTAAAGACGTAGCGACCGGCGAGGTCGCTTACGGTTTAGCAATCGATTTTTACGCCTGGGCTCAAGTTAAGGAAGCAGGATCCGACAAGATCGGTTTTATCCTGCCTGATAACCTAACGATCATTACTCCCGATGCTATCGCAATATTAAAGGGTGCACCAAACCCGGATGTCGCTAAGGCTTTCATCCGCTTCGTGATGTCTGAGGAAGGTCAAAAACTGTGGCTGTTGGTCCAGAAATCGGCAGGAGGCCCGCAGCGTTTCCAACTTAATCGCTTCAGCGTGCTGCCGTCCTTATATACGCTGCCACCGCAGAGCACTGCGGTAAAACTGAACCCGTTTTCTTGGCGATCGGACTTTGCGTTTGATCCCAACTTGGGTTCCGAGCGTTGGTCGATTGTCAATGACTTGATCGGCGCCTTGGTCATCGACCAAAAGCATCTCCTTACTCGAGCGTGGAAAGAGGTGTTGGATAAAGGCGGCTTGAGCGAACAGGAATGGCAGAGGCTGACGGCTATGCCCATTTCCGCGGATGAGGCTCTGGCACTGGCGAAAACGAAGTGGAAAGATCCCGCCTTTCGCAATGAAAAACTCAATGAGTGGATCCACTTCGCTCGGAGCAAATATCTTTTGGGAGTCGAGCCGCCCATCATACGATCCGAGTGGTATAGCCTGATCGCCTTTGGTTTTCTCTCGCTCGGCCTGGTCGCGTACAGTTGGAAAAAAAGGGCTTGAAGCCCGGCGCATATTACATGATGGTTAGCGTAAAATTTGAGTCTGTCACCAAGATCCTCGGCCAGTCCAGGGCAGTCGACAACCTGAGTCTCGATATCGGCGCCGGGGAGCTATTCTTTCTTTTGGGGCCGTCCGGATGCGGCAAAACCACGGCGCTCCGTACAGTCGCCGGATTCTATACGCCGGACGAAGGCCGAATACTTTTTAATGGGCAAGATCAGAGCCGAGTGCCGCCTCACAAACGCAACACTGGGATGGTTTTTCAAAACTATGCGCTGTGGCCGCATATGGACGTGCGGAGTAACGTCGCTTACGGACTTAAAATGCGCCGTGTATCACAAGTCGACAAAGATAAGCGGGTCAGGCACGCGCTTGAAATCGTCCACATGCAGGCCTACGCCGAGCGCATGCCCAATCAGCTTTCAGGCGGGCAGCAGCAACGAGTCGCTCTCGCTCGTGCCTTGGTGATTGAGCCGGACGTGGTCTTACTAGATGAGCCGTTGTCCAATCTCGACGCCAAACTGCGAGTAGAAATGCGCACTCAGATCAAAGACATCCACCGTAAAATAGGGCGCACGATGATCTACGTTACCCACGACCAAGCCGAGGCGTTATCGATGGCGGATCGTATTGCGGTGATGCGCCGTGGCCGGCTCGTTCAGGTGGGCACACCCCATGAGCTTTACACACGGCCTGAATCCGCATTTGTCGCCGAGTTCATCGGTGGGACTAATTTATTACGCGGGACGTTGGAAGAGGTGGGTGATCTTTTGACGGTTAAAACTCAAGCCGGCATTGTGCGTGGGAAAAACGGCGTCAAGGGAATGGCGCGAGGCGAGCCGGTTTTTTGCTCGGTGCGGCCGGAATCTCTCCGATTAAAGCCGGCCCCGGCGTCAAGCTCGATACCACCGTCCGATGCAACCAACGAGTTGATCGCAGAGGTGCAAAGCATCATGTACCTCGGCGACAACGAACTATACTCTTTGCGTCTCGCGGACAGTACCATAGTGCGTGCCATCGAGCATAACCCGACAACGAGGAAAGCTGAGGTTGGCGACCGACTCGCGCTCGAGTTCGGTGCCCAAGCTGTGGTCGTGTTACCCCAGGAGGAGTTGGGTGACTAGCTGGTTGCGTCGCTACGACTTGAACCTGGCGAACGCCGCGGTGCTCATCTTTCTCTGGGTGTTTTTCATCGTCTTCATGCTGTATCCCCTCGGCTACGTTTTCTCCAATGCTTTTTTCACTTCAGAAGGTTTTTCGCTGGTTTTCATGAAACTCCTTTTTTCCAGTCCGAATAATACGATCATCCTGGCCAACAGCGTCAATTTGGGATTGGCCGTGACATTATTTACGACTCTGCTCAGTCTTCCTCTGGCTCTCCTACTCGTGCGTTACAATTTTCCCGGCAAGGGGTTACTGAACGGTCTTATTTTAATTCCGCTGGTGTTGCCGCCGTTCGTCGGAGCGATCGGCATGCGCCAATTGCTCGCTCGTTTTGGGTCGATCAATCTTTTGCTGCTGCAACTGGGCGTTATCAACCAGCCCATCGATTGGCTCGGTGGCGGCAGTTTTTGGGGGGTGGTGATCCTCGAAACGCTGCATCTTTACCCGATTATGTATTTGAATTTGGCCGCAGCCCTGGCGAATGTCGATCCCAGCCTTGAGGAAGCGGCGAGAAACATGGGAGCAAGTAGCTTCAAGCTTTTTAAAACCGTTACTTTTCCATTGATGCTTCCGGGCTACTTTGCCGGGGCTATCATCGTGTTCATCTGGTCGTTCACCGACCTCGGCACGCCGCTGGTTTTCGAATATCGCGAAGTCGTTGCCGTGCAAATTTTCAACATGGTGACCGACCTGCATCAAAATCCCATGGGTTACGCGTTCGTGGTGGTTGTCATAGCGCTCACGCTTTTTTTCTTTTATCTGTCGAAACGTATCCTTGGCGGCGGCAGTTACGAGATGCTCGGCCGCGGCCATGTAGCTTCAGCCGCGCGCCCCGCGTCAGTGGCTATCACCGTAATCGCATATGCCGTCGTCCTTGGCATTTCGGCACTGGCTCTCATTCCTCATCTCGGCGTTTTGCTCACGTCAGTGACAAGCCGCTGGTTTTTGAGCGTGCTTCCCAGTGAATATACTATTCAGTTTTATAAAAATGTCTTTAGCCATGACCTCGCGCTCCTCAGTATCAAAAACAGTCTCCTGCTCAGCAGCCTGAGCACGATTATCGATATCGTTCTAGGGATTACTATCGCTTACCTTTTGGCGCGCAAGCGGGTGCCTGGTCGAAGTGTGCTAGATGCGCTGGCCATGCTCCCGCTGGCGCTGCCTGGTCTCGTTTTGGCGTTTGGTTATGTCGCAGCGTTCTCGGCAACACCGCTCGATGCCCGCGTCAATCCGGTTCCACTGCTCGTTATTGCCTACGCCGTGCGCCGCCTGCCCTATATGGTACGCGCGGCTTACGCCGGCTTTCAACAAACTAGCATCGCCCTCGAAGAAGCTGCTATAAACCTCGGCGCTAGTCCGATGAAGACTCTGTATCAAATCACCATGCCGCTGATATTCGCCAACCTCATAGCGGGGGCAGTGCTGTCATTTTCATTCGCCATGCTGGAGGTAAGCGACAGTCTTATCCTTGCCTCGAAAGAGTCGTATTATCCCATAACAAAGGCGATCTATGCCCTTCTGGGGCGAATAGCGGATGGCCCTTATATCGCGAGCGCGATGGGAATTCTGGGGCTTCTGCTCTTGGCTGGAAGTCTTTTCATCGCCGGCCGCTTTTTTGGCCGGCGCATGGGGGAGCTTTTCAGGGCATGAGATGGATGAGTTGTGTTGCTCGTAAGTGGGATCCGTCGCATTAACATACTTAGGTCCCAATGTAGTGAGTTCGTGACATGTCACAAACGATACTCTTGGTCGATGACGAACCGCTGAACCTCGATCTTTTGGAGCAGGAACTCACCGAACTTGGATACGCGATTGAAAAAGCCGACAGCGGCCGAACTGCCTTAGACAAGCTTGCCGCAGTATCTCCAGACCTCGTCCTACTTGACTACCAAATGCCCGGCATGAACGGCGTGCAAGTGCTGACAGAAATCAAAAAGAGACAGGCCGGGCTTCCCGTGATCATGATCACCGCTTACGGCACAATTGAGCGTGCTGTCGAGGCGATTAAGAGCGGCGCGGACGATTTTGTCACCAAGCCCTTCGACCCGGATCATCTAGCATTGGTCGTGAAAAAAGCTCTAGAACAAGCTCGACTCAAATCCGAGGTGGAGCTTCTCGCTCGAGAATTAGCCGGTCGCTACCGGCTGGTGGCTGGAAAAAGTAACACGATGGCGCGAGTGATCGAAGAGGCCAAGAAAGCCGCGAGCAGCAAGACCACCGTACTCCTTCTCGGCGAAAGCGGTACCGGCAAAGAATTATTCGCACGCTCGATTCACGATTGGAGCGAGCGCGCCGGTCGCCCTTTCGTAGCGATCAATTGCGTGGGTCTTTCCAAGGAACTTCTGGAAAGCGAGCTCTTCGGCCACGAAAGAGGCGCTTTCACTGGCGCCCACCAATTAAAGAAGGGAAAGATGGAAATTGCCGATGGCGGGACCGTTTTTCTCGACGAAGTCGGCGATATCTCAGCGGAGCTACAAACGAAGCTTCTGCGCTTTTTACAGGAGCGTGAGTTCGAACGCGTCGGCGGCACGCAGTCCATCGGCGTGGACATCAGAATAATTGCGGCGACCAACAAAGATCTCGAAGAAGCGGTAAAGCGCGGCGCGTTTCGCGAAGATCTCTATCATCGCCTGAACGTCATCGCGATCACCTTACCGCCGTTGCGTGAGAGAATAGAGGACATTCCCCCCCTCGCCGACTATTTTCTGCAGCGCTTCGCGCTGGAAACGAAGAAGCCCTTCAACGAAATCACCGAAGAAGCGTTCGCATGGTTATGCGCCTATTCTTGGCCGGGCAATGTTCGAGAGTTGGCCAACGTGATCGAGCGCGGCGTGGTCCTGGGTGACGGATCGGAATTTTCAGTGGATTGTCTTCCATCCAGGGTAGTTGGCGACGCTCCGATCACTTCAGCGGAAACGCAGCCATTCCACGAAGCCGTGAATAGCCATCGACGAACGCTCATCGTCGACGCGCTCGGGCGCGCCCAGGGCAATCGCGCGGCCGCGGCCAAGGCGCTCGGGCTGCACCGTACTCACTTGCTGAAATTGATGAAGGCGCTGCGGATTAGTTGAACTGAATCCAGAACACTCCCGGGCCGCGCTTTGTCAAGGTCTTCATTTCAGATCCTACAGTGACCAGTTGATGGACCGAAGCGCAGACTATGGAACTCCAAGTGGCGCGGCTTGATGAGGTTGCGTCAACACACGTCCGAAGAGATTTTTCACCTTTTTCTTGATCCGACGATAGCAAAACACGGTTCCTTCCGTTTAGCTTCTCGTTGTCATCAGCAGCGCAAGGGAATTGTCCTAACCAAGGCCGAATCATTTTTGGGAAAATATTTTCTAAAATGATATTTTTTTCTTGACATACAATTTATTGTGCCTTAATGTCCTTATCACCTACAAAATATGGGAGGGTTTTAGTACTTCTTTCTTTTCGCCTGAGTCGCGCATTGACGCCTATCCAGTAACAAACCCGCCCGTGCAATCCTAAAAGGAGGTATCTATGGCTGCTAAGAAAAAGGCCAAAAAGAAAGCTAAAAAGAAAAAGAAATAAATTTTTAATTTGTGGAGTGGTGGTGGCGGTTTAAACCCTCCTTACTCTCAGGCGACAAGGTAACCGTTCTGGTTGCCTAATGCATAGAGCCCTCTAGTAAGACAACTGGAGGGCTTTGTGTTTGTAGCCGCTGACGGACAGGCCCAATTCACCAACAACCGGCGCGTCAGTTCCCTTCCAAGGTCAAGCAATCAACTGATTTTCTTTCATCCGGAACTCTCTTATTTGTAAATCGCTCGGCAAATAGGCGAGTATTGCGTCCGTCAAACCGGTTCGTTAAATTGACACTGTATGAGAGCCGGATTTAACTATTTGTTTTCGCTAGCAGCGCTCGGCGCGGGTTTCATGATGCTGAGCGTTGCCTCCGTATCGAGCCAGTCGAAAGTTGATTACAAAGTCGTGCCGATCTTGCAGCCGATGAAGGACACTGCGCCGACACCAGAATTTAGCCTGAGCACGCCCGATGGCAAGAAGGTTTCGTTAAAAGACTTTCGTGGAAAAATCGTCCTGCTGAACTTTTGGGCCAGCTGGTGCGTGCCTTGCCGCGAAGAGATGCCGGCGATGGAAAAGTTGTACAAAGAATACAAAGAAAAAAACTTTGTTGTTCTCGCCGTGGCCGTCAAAGATCGCAAACAAGACGCCGTCGATTTCGTCAAGGAGCTTAAGATTACCTATCCCATTGCGCTGGATCCCGAAGCCCAGGTCGGCAGCCTTTACGGCGCGTGGGGCCTGCCGGCAACCTACTTGATCGGCCCCAAAGGTGAAGGACTGGCGCGCGGCTGGGGTCCAGCGGAATGGTACGCACCGGCAGCGCGAAAACTGATCAAAGAGCTCATCGACGGAAAGCGATGACCGACGTAAACGTTTTCGTCGCCTTTGCTGCCGGGGTTTTTTCGTTCCTTTCACCCTGCGTTCTGCCGCTCATTCCCTCTTACTTGTCTTTCGTCTCCGGCGTTTCTTTGGATGAAATGCGCAGCGAGCAAGCGCGCTCGCGAGTACGTTGGCGGGTAGTGCTAAATTCCGTGGCGTTTATTATTGGCTTTTCTTTAGTGTTCGTCTCACTCGGCGCTTCCGCGAGTTTCCTTGGCGGCCTTTTCTTCGGATATCGAAACGCGATTCGAATTCTCGGCGGCGTGTTTATTCTGGCCGTGGGGATTTATCTCATCGGCCTTTTCAAAATTGCCGCGCTCGAGCGTTACTTGCAGTTTAATCTCAAAGACAAGCCGGCGGGCTATCTCGGCTCAATCTTGGTGGGAATCACATTCGCCGTGGCGTGGACTCCATGCGTAGGGCCAATATTAGGAGCCACGCTGGCGCTCGCCAGCACCGCCGGCGAAGTCGGGCGCGGGACGATGCTGCTGACAAGCTACGCCGCGGGGCTGGCGTTACCATTTTTTCTGAGCGCGCTGGCGATCAATTCATTCTTTCAATTTTCCCAACGGCTGCGCCGTTACGTACAAGTGATCCACGCCGTGGGCGGAGTTCTCTTGATCATTGTCGGCATCCTGTTGATCACCGATTACATGACGCTGCTTAATGCTTATGTCTTGCGCTTCACGCCGCACTGGCTGCTGCAACGACTTTAAACCGCGATAGCGCGTCATTGGTTTGACCGATTTTCGGCTAAATGCTAACTTTTGTAGACTTGCCGGAATAAATCGGCATCGTTGTACAATCTGAAGCGCCCACCCTCTCGTCGGAGCAATTATGGAAGACCAAGTTCGCAAAATCCTTAAAGCTATCGGTGAAGACCCGGACCGCGAAGGGCTTCTGAAAACGCCACACCGCGTCGCCCAGGCGCTTTCTTATTTGACGCGTGGCTACGCGATGGACCCGGCGAAAGTCATCAATGACGCACTTTTCACAGAAGATTATGAAGAGATGATCGTGCAAAAGGACATCGACTTTTTTTCCCTCTGTGAGCATCATTTGCTGCCGTTTTTCGGCAAAGCCCATGTAGCCTACATTCCGCACCACAAGATTGTCGGCATCTCGAAACTGGCCCGGCTGGTCGACGTTTATGCGCGCCGCCTCCAGGTTCAGGAACGGCTGACCAATCAGATTGCCACCACGATTATGGAAAGGCTCGACGCGCTGGGAGTCGCCGTCGTGATCGAGGCCGAGCATTTATGCATGCGCATGCGCGGCGTCGAGAAGCAAAATTCCTTTGTCATCACCAGCAGCCTGCTCGGCGCGTTTCGAACGCGCCAGGAAACCCGCGCCGAATTTATGACCCTCATCCGCCAGAAAAGTTGAGCGAGGAACGGATGGAAGTAAGATTTCGCGACACGACTGCAGAGCGCATCAAGGCCGATCTGCTGGTCATCCCGGTGCGCGAAAAGAAGCTCGATGCACCAGAAATCCGCGCGTTGGACCGGCGCCTGAAGGGCAATCTGCGAACGCGCGTTGAGAAGACGCGATTCACGGGCGCGGAAGGGAGTACGCTTCTTTATACCAGCATGGGAATGCTTCCAGCAGGTCAGCTCCTGCTTCTAGGGCTCGGCGGCGGACCGGAGATCGCCGCTGAAACTTGGCGAAAAGCCGGGGCGCGAGCGCGCAAGGAAGCCGCCGCCACCGGGGCGGAAGAGATTGCCTTTTGGTTTTTGCCCGACGAGGATTCCGAGAGCGCGGCCGGGGCCGTCGTCGAAGGCGCGCTGCTCGCTGGCTATCAATTCAACAAGTATCGCTCGAACGCCAAGTCATCAGCCGAGGTCAAGTCGCTAATCTTGTTCAGACCCGGGTTAACCCGAACCCCGGCGCTGCAGAGATCCATAGAGACCACGCAAAGTATCATCCCCGGCGTCTATCTGGCGCGCGATCTGATCAACGAGCCGCCATCCGTCACCACGGCGCGTTTCCTTGGCGAGCAGGCTGAGCGCCATTGCCGCGGCCGCGGCCTCTCGGTTGAAGTTTGGGGTAAAAAGAAAATCGAGTCGATGAAATTAGCGGGACTCCTGGCAGTCAACCGCGGTAGCCATGAAGAACCTCGATTCATAAAAATCCATTACAAACCTTCGGCTAAACCGAAAAAAAAAGTGGCGCTGATCGGCAAAGGCATCACCTTCGACTCCGGAGGGCTTTCGCTCAAGCCGGCCAAGTCCATGGAAACCATGAAGCTCGACATGGCCGGCGGCGCCGCTGTCATTGCCACGATGAGCTGCTTGCCAAAGCTCGGCCTCGACGTCGAAGTCATCGGCTATGTTCCGACGACGGACAATCTCCCGGGCCACAATGCGCAAAAGCCCGGCGATGTGATCCACTATTTAAATGGCAAGACCATCGAGGTCCTGAACACTGACGCCGAGGGCCGGCTGATCTTGGCCGACGCTTTGGCGCTCGCGGCGCAGCAAAAACCTGATTACATGATCAACCTGGCGACCCTGACCGGCGCTTGTATGGTCGCCCTGGGCACGCAAGTGGCGGGCTTATTCAGTAATCATCAAGCGCTCGCGGACGAGCTCATCCGCTGCGCACAAGCAACCGGCGAGAAGCTCTGGCAGCTGCCGCTGGTCAAAGAATACAAAGAGATGATCAAAAGCAGCGTGGCCGATATGAAAAACGTTGGCGGCTCACACGGGGGCGCCATCACCGCCGCTTTGATCTTACAGGAGTTCGTCGGCGACGTACCGTGGGCGCATCTCGACATTGCCGGGCCGGCATTTGCCGAGAGCGACAATGCGCTTAGCCCAAAGGGCGGTACTGGATTCGGCGTGCGCACCTTGTTACGCTTTTTATCGGAGCTTTAATCTGGACTGCGGCAATGTCGCACTATGCGCGTTTCCGAGCAATCCGAGACTCCAAACGGGAAATTCATACGGAGGAACCATGGGTAAAATCACCGAGGTAGGAGACAATAATTTCGAAGCTGAAGTGTTGCAGTCGTCAGTGCCGGTCTTAGTCGATTTCTGGGCGCCCTGGTGCGGTCCGTGCAAATCGATCGCGCCGATCGTCGAAGAAATCGCCAACCAGTACGACGGCAAGCTCAAAGTCGCTAAATTAAATGTCGATGACCACCCGGCCACCGCGTCACGCTACGGCATCCGCGGAATTCCGAATCTGATCATCCTCAAAGGCGGCGCAGTCAAGGAGCAAATCGTCGGCGCAATCGTCGGCGCAGTGCCGAAGGCAAAATTGGTGAGTGCTATCGAAAAGGCACTGCAGTAGGCCCGCAATAACCGAGGATGGAAGATCGAAGATCGAGCGCCATCCTCTATCCTCCATCTTCAATCCTCGACCATCTGCTTCGCCAGTCAGAATATACAGCGCCGCATGCTGACGTTCATGATCACGCCGATGGCGAACATCATGGACGACGAAGCCAAGCTGCGCTATCCATTCCACTCGTAAAATAAACCCGCGAAATCGGTCTCGTAACTTCCTCCTTGTTTTGCCCCGAGTGGAAATGACGCAGCTTGATTTAAGTCTTTGCCGCAGTAAATCTCGAAGAGATTCCCCGACGGGTCGCGGAAATACATCAGTCCCTTCTTAATTCAATCATCGGCAGGAAATTTTCGGCATCAGCGTAAAAGGCGTAGTGCGGAAATTCCGCATGGCCGCCTGTCCAGCCGCCGGCGCGCGGCGACAACCCGACGATGGCGCCGGCGACGCGTACCTCGGCAAAGCCGTCAAGATTTAACACAAGCTCGCCGCCCATTACGTGGGCGAAGAAGCGCTTGGCCTCTTCGAGATCGCGGCAGGGAATACTTAGATGGCTGAAACTATGGAAGCGCGGCCGCTCGCTTTTCGGTGCTGTGCTTTGGCCGTTCCATCGGTAATTGAGGCCGCCGAACGGTATCGGCTGCCCGCCCTGCTTGGGTCCCAGCGGTAATGATCGAATGCCGTCGTAACCGCGGGCGCAGTAGAGTTCGAAAAGATTACCGGACGGATCGCGAAAATACATGAGCGCGGTTTTATTGTCGCGAGTCCACGAATGATGAGGTATTCCGTATCCCTCGAGCCAGCGTTTCATCAAGTCATAATTTGCGCCGTCGGTGTTAAACGCGTAGTGCGGATACTCGGCGTCCCAACCGGTCCAACCGCCCGGCTGCTCGGCCATGCCAATGATAATATCGGCGATGCGCACCTCAGCGAAGCCTTCGACATCGTGAATTAGCTCGCCGCCGAGAACGTCGGTGTAGAAGCGTTTGGTTTCAGCGAGATCCCGGCAGGGAAGACTTAGGTGGTTGAGACTTGAGAAGTGCGGTCGCTTAAAATGTGGAGAAACCATGGCCGGGCTTATAGAAACTCGTCTCGTTTTCCATTGTCACACCTCCGTGATTTTTTTGTCAGAGGGCAAGGCCCGCTTGCCCCTACCAATTCATTATCGGATCCCCAACGCTGCTTGCGCCTCTTTGAGGGGGCCGAAATCGATGACATCAGTCAGTGAGACGGGCCGATTGGTCACTGCCGGCGCCATGTCCATGATATTTTGAATGCCTTTTGCCGACACTGAGCCCGTCGCGCTATAGGCCTTGACCGATAGATCGTAGGCCGCTTCCGCGAGCTTCTTCTCCAGCTTAAGAAATTTTTGAATATGTAAAACGGTCTCGCTGCGATTCGACTTCATGAGCTGAAGCGCGCGCAAGATCGGCGTGATGACGGCCACCACTTCGCTGCGCGATGTTTTGAGCTTATTGACGGTCGTCGACAGACCCGCCAGAGGAAGATCGACATAGTCGCCCGCGAAGGCGAGGACATTGAAGCCCCACTCTCTGACATGCACCGGCGCCGGGGGCACGGCCATCGCCGCGTGAATCGTGCCGCTCTTCAGCGCCGCCATGCGGGTTTGAAAATCTCCCGCCGCCATGATCGTTACGGCGTCAGCGGGAATCCCGTGATGCGCTAACACTTGTTGCGCGATAATCGAGTTGATCGACCCCAGGGAGCCCACACCGATGATCTTGCCACGCAGGTCCGCGACCGTGCGAATTTCCGGCCGCGACACCAGATAGAAATTCGGCCTTTCTACCATGGTCAATAGCCCGCGCAACGGCGCGCCCTGCATCGCGCGCTGGATCGTGCTGGCAAAAGACGTATGATAATCGATCGCGCCACTCAATATTGCCGCGGTGCTCACCGCGGTGCGGACCTGGACAATCTGCGTGGCAAATCCGGCCTCGCGAAAATACCCCTTCGCTTCGGCGACCAACGGCGGCAGGTTGTTGAGATCTCGCTCGACGTAGCCGATAACAATCCTTTTCTCCTGAGCGCGGGCCTCCATCGAGCCCACAACCGATTGTCCGAGCGACAAGATAAGAGCAACCAGCAGTCGGCGATTTGACCGCAGCAATGCTGTGATATCCATTCGACGAAGTTTGCGATGAGACACGGTCATCTCGCCCACATGCCGGAAACTGGGCGGAGTATTACACCAGGCTTGCTCCGCTAACAAGGGGAAGTTTAGCGTCGATTAATAGGAAGGGTGGAGCCCGTCTGCAGAATCTATTGGCGACGAAATCGAAGAGTTCGGCGCGGGCGCCGCGATACCGATCAACCCAGCAAATGCATCTCACCCCATCGATGCTTCGATGCATGGCTCAATCGAGCCGGCGCGCTGGAGAATTCTCAGAAAATATATCGTCGCATGCTGACGTTCATGATCACGCCGATGGCGAACATCATGGAGGCGAGTGCCGAGCCGCCGTAGCTCACCATCGGCAATGGAACGCCGACTACCGGCATCACTCCCGCCACCATCGCGACATTGATCGCGACATGCCAGAACACGATGGCGATCATGCCGAATACCAAGAGAGCACCAAAGCGATCCTTGGCGCGTTGCACCAGCCCGAGGCAATAAGCAATCATGATGAAGTAGAACAGCAACAAGACCGCACATCCAACAAATCCCCACTCTTCCGAAAAAACCGCGAAGATAAAATCCGTATGCTGCGCCGGCAAGAAGTCGAGTCGGTTTTGAGTTCCGTGAAGATAACCCTTACCGAAGAGCCTCCCGGAGCCGATGGCGATTTGCGATTGAATGACGTGATAGCCGGCGCCCAACGGATCACGATCGGGATCGAGGAAGGTCAAGATGCGATTTCGCTGATAGGGCTTTAGAAAATGCCAAGCGACCGGCAAGAAAGCCAATCCCGCGCCGA
>WNFU01008651.1_pt1 | contig 22337 bp, 13 predicted proteins | sample 5400121 | NCBI WGS metagenome assembly WNFU01 (sample SAMN13153360, study PRJNA577476) | soil metagenome | isolation source: 100 cm soil or saprolite under grassland replicate 1 | place: USA:California | collected 2016-06-15
CCCTTCGTCCAGTTCCATGCGGCCGCGATCGCGCGCTTCGTCCAGTCCCACGCGGAGGCGGCCGCGCCCTTGATCCAGTTCCAAGCGGTAGCGGCCGCGCCGCGCACCCAGTTCCAGGCGGCGGTCACCGCGTGCTTCGTCCACTCCCACGCCGTAACGGCCGCCCCCGCCACCCAGCGCCCGACAGCGGTCGCGGCCCCCTTTATCCAGTTCCACGCCGTGCTCGCGGCACCCTTCACCCACGTCCAGGCGGTGCTCGCGGCGCCCTTGATCCATTCCCAAGCGGTCGTCGCCGCGCCCGCGAGCCAGTTCCAGGCGGCGCTGACGGCGCTCGTGACCGCATTCCAGAGCGAGCTCAGGGCGTCGCCGATCCGATCCCAGAACGAGTGGCCGCCGCCGTCGCCGCGATCGGTGCGGACGCCGAAACCGCTCAGCAAGTCCAGTACTTGGTTCGGCAACTCATCGTGCCGCGCCTCGGTTCCGGTTGGATCGGAATAGGTCGCCGGGTTGTTACGCGCGAACGCGTAGAGGTTCGTCCCGTCGGCGAGTCCCGTCGGGTCGGCGCTCACCCAGCGCCCGAGCCACGGTGCGTAGTAGCGGGCGTAGCAGTAGTACAGGCCTGTCTCGGCGTCCCGCTCGTGCCCGCCGAAGCGGTAGCGCTTGGCCGCCCGGGGACCGGCTCGAGTCGCCGCGTAGCTCGTGCCGCCGTACGGGTGGTACTCCTCGTAGGTGAGCACCGAGCCGACCTCGTCGAGCTCCACCGAGGCTGACCCGATCCGGTTCTGGAGCTGGTAGCGGATCGCGGGCGGCGGGAGCGCCACCTCCGCGCCGCCCTCGACGGTGACCGTCTCCACCAGCGCCACTCGGCGGCCACCGTCGGAGACCTCGAGGGTGTGCCGCTCGTTGACGAGGCCAGCGGCAGTCCGGCGCCGGAACCGCTCGTAGCCGCCGAGGTAGATCGTTTCCTCGACGAGCGAGCCGAGGCGCTCGACCACTTTCCGCACCCGCTGACCGGCCGAATCGTAGACGTAGTGGACCGTGCCGCCGCCGCCGAGGTCGGCCTCGACGAGCCTGTCCTTCTCGTCCCAACGCATCGTGGCGAGATGCGGCATCGAAGTGACGTTGCCGCGCTCGTCGTAGGTGTAGTGGGCCGAGAAAGGCGGCGTGTCGGGGTCGCCCGGCACGCTCGTGCTCTCGAGCCTGTTGCTGCCGGCGGCGTACGCGTACCGGCGCGTCCAGCCCGTGGCGCCCGTGGGGGCGTGGCCCATCGCGAGGATGTTCCCGCCCTTGTCGTAGCCGTAGGTCTGTCGGTAGCGACGAGCCGCAGGAGGCGCGGCGGGATGCGGGAGCTCCTGCTGCGTCACGTCGGCGGCAGTGGGTTGGGCGTCGCCCACCTGCTCGCGCCCTTCGGCGGCGCTGAGACGGTAGAGCGGGTCGTACTCGAACCGCAGGTTCGGATCGGCGATCGCGCCTGCGAAAAGCGTGGATTGTTGCGCGCCGTCCGCGACCTCGACCACGTTCCCGACCGGGTCGTAGGTGTATGCGAGGTCCTGGATTGCGCCTCCGCCCGCGCGCAGCCGCGCGACGCGGAAGCTGAGCGGGTCGTACTCGTAGTCGACCGGGACGCCGTTACCGAGCAGGGCGCCCTCGCGCTGGCCGCGCGCGTTGTACGAGATCCCGGAGACGAAGGTGGTCGCATGATCGGCGCCCCTGAGGCGCACCTCGACGTTCTGGGCGAGCCCGGCTGAGTTGTAGCCGGGGCGCGTCTCGCTGCCGTCCGGGGTGACCACCGAGACGGGGCGGTTGAACGCGTCGTACTCCGTGGTCGTCATGAAGGTCTCGCTCTCGAGCAGTGGTTCGGCCGCAGCCTCGATCGCGGCGAGCGTGGTCGGCACCGCGATCGCGGACCAGTCGGAGGCACCGTGCGGATTGGCTGCGAGCCGCCTGCTCGCCCGCAGGACGTTGCCTTTGAAGTCGTGCGCCTCGGTCGTCACGGCTCCGGCGGCGTCGTAGCGGCGGTAGGGCCTCGCTCTGAGGTTTCCGGCGGCGGCGTCGGGCAGCGCCTCGCCGTAGACGATCCGCTCGGTGAGCCGTTCCGGGCTCGCTCCTTCCCGCACGAAGAGGTGCGTGAGACGGCCGAGCTCGTCGTACACGCACCGCGCGAAGATGCCGCGGCTGTTCCAGGAGCGGATGAGTCGACCGTTCGAGTCGGGCAGGCCGCGGCTCGCGCCGCCGTCGACGCTGTGCACCTGCAGGCGCCGGCCCAGCACGTCGTAGCGGGCTCGCATGACGACGATCCCGTGCGGGTCCGTGATCGAGAGCGGCTGGCCCCGTGCGTCGAGCTCGACTCGGGTCTCGAGCTCGCCCGCCACGCCCGCAGAGGCCACCGTCAGGAAGTCGCGGCCCGTCGAGTCGACGTGCAGCACCGTCGGCGTCTCGCCGTGGGCGACCGCGAGCTCGTCAGCGCGGCGCTCCGCCGCAGGAGCCGCGGCCCCTTGGCGCGTGGTGTGCCAAGCGCTCTCCGAGACCGTGTCGTTCTGGTCCCAGACCTCGTGGCGCCACGCGTCGAACGAGCGGCGCGTGAGCGTGCCGTCGGGGTAGTCGACGCGGACCGCGCGGCCGAGTGGGTCGTACTCCATGCGCGGGCTCACGCCCCACTCGACGAGGTCCGCCTCGTCCTCGTACTCCGACGTGCTCGAGAAGAAGGGCTCGTAGGAGCGGACGGCGCGGCCCTTCGCGTCGTAGACGATGCGACCGGTGCCGACCCACCGCCCCGGCACCGGGGCGACCACGAGCTTCCCCGCGGCGTCGCGGACAAGCGTGCCGGCGACTGTGCGCGTGGGCGCCGGGCCCGGCTCGGCCTGCGACTTCGTCATCACTTCCTGCCCCGCTCCGTCGAGATAGCTGAAGCTCTCGTGCCAGGTCGCGTCCGCCGCGCGGTGGCGGTCTCGTGCGAGCGTGCGGATGCAGGTGGGCCGGCGCCGCGAGACCCATTCCGATGTCCGGTATTCGATCCGGCTCGTCGGATCGTCCCCCGGCACCGGCTCGCTGGACGTCAGAACCAGCTGGTCGCCGTCGGCCACGTCGTCCTTGCCCATGTCCGCAGTCGCGATCGCGCGGCCGATCGCGTCGAAGCGGACGGCTCGCCGGTTGCCGTTCGGGTCGACGATCCACCATGGCGACATGATCCGATAGTGGTTCTGCGCCTCGAAGACGTTGCCCGCGGGATCGGTGGCGCGCACCGGCAACAGGTGGTAGTCGTCGTAAGCAGTGGCCGACTGCGAGCCGCGCTCGTCCACCATCCCGACCGCGTTGAAGAACGCGGCCGGATCGAGGAGGATGCGCGACGATGGCGCCCACCAGACGCCGTCCTCCTTGATGTAGTGCCCCTCGCCCGAGAGCAGCGCATCGTCGACGAGGGCGCCGAACACCTCCGTCAGCAACGCCGGCGTGAAGGCGAGTCTGTCCGTTCGGTACGGGAGCGCGCGCGCTCCGACCTGCTCGAGCGGCAGCGGCCCTGAGAGATCGTCGGCGGCGTCGTGGACGAGGTCGCTCTCGGTCACGACAACGCCAAGCCGGGCCTGCTCCGGGAAGACCGGCGCGCGGCGGGGATAGGAGAGGCTTGCCGAACGGCGCGTCGCGCCGAACCGGTCGACGTCGAGCGCGATGCGGTGGGACACGCGCGGGTCGTCCGGGCGGCGCTCGTAGTAGTGCTCAAGCGCCTCGAGCTCAAAGACGTGGAAGGACGCCGGATGGCCGTTGGCGGCGGGCTGGAGCAGACGGATCCCGCTGCGGCGCTCCGCGACGGTGTACGGGTGGGCCGTCGCGTCCGTCCCGTCCTCCGCATACACCTCCTGCCGGAGCGGGTTTCCCGCCCGAGCCCGCGCTGCTCCCCGCAGCGACTCGCCGTCGAGCCCACCCGGCAGCTCCGGGGACCCGAGCCTCCATCCCGCCGAGTCGCCCGCGTAGTACTCCTCCGCATAGCGCTCGCCGAGGCTCGTCCGTTCGAGGTGCGCGCCGGTGTCGAACCAAGTCTTCGTATAGACGGGCGGAGGCGCACCGTCTGAGGACGGGGCGGCCGAGCCTTGCACGGGGGCCAGGGGCGCGTCCCACTGTTCGACCATGCCGAACCCTCGAAACTCCCGCTCGCGGCGGTCGAAGTAGCCATGGTGATAGCGATAGCTCGTTGCGAGCTCGGTGCCGGTGATGCGATCTCGTGTCGTCATCCGCATGACGACGTGCACCGGGAAGGGGAGGCGGGTCGCCCACGGGCGGCCCGCGGCCTCGTCCTCGAGGAAGAAGCGAGTGGACGGTGCGTAGGCGAGCTCGACCTCCCCGCCCTGGTTGTTGTCGACACGCTGCAAGAGGCGCGGCTTCCCCTCCGGAAGCAGCTGTACGTAGCGCGTGGAGCCGCCGCCCCCGGGCTCAGGCGACGGCCAGACGATCGTGCCCGTGCCGGTGCCGAGAAAGTCGAGCACCTGGACGAGCGATGCATCGGCCGCATCTGGGAGCGGTCCGACGCCCTCGCCGGCGCTCCAGGAGTTGCCCGACTGGTTGAGCCAGACAGTGACCCCGCCGCGGCCGAGATAGACGAGGTCGGTCGTGCCGGAGCCGTCGACGTCTGCGAGCCGGATGCGGCGCTCGTCGAACTGCTCCGGATCATCGAAGATCGGCGGCGCCGCCATGGTCACCTTGTGACCAAAGCGGCCCCGCCCGAGATTCGGCCAATAGCAGACCTGCCCGTTCCGGATCCGCACGAGGTCGGCGAGGCCGTCGCCGCTCATGTCGGCGACCTGGATGAACGCGGCTCCGCCGGCAAGAGCCGCCGCAGGCCGATCGTCCTCGCCCGGCGGCTCGGGGACCTGGCGCGGCGGGCCGAACCCCTCCTGCTCGGCCTGGTACCACCGGAATGCGTCCTCGCCGCCTTCGAGCAGATCGACCGCTCCGTTGCCCGTCAGGTCGATCAGGCGCAGGCGCGGGTCGCTCCACACGGCGTCGGGGAAGGTGCGGAACGGGCGCAACGGCCGCCAGCCGTCGGCGACGCGGTCGTTGTACCCGCGGACGCCCGGGCGGACGTCGACGAGGCTCGTCTCCTCCGCTCCTGGAAGCGCGAGCAGCGTCTGGCCGCCAGCGGCGAACCCGGCGTTCGAAGGTCGTGAGGAGACGTGTCGGGCAGATGCGAACCGACCGCCGCCCAGGTTCCGCTTGAAGAACCAGGCGCCGTCGTCCTCGATCACGAGCCCCGGCAGGCCCTCCTCCTCGAGATCGAGCCACTGCTGGCCCGCGCCGCCCCCGACGAGGAGCGCGGGGAGGCCGGCGTCGTCGGCCGTCTCGATGCGACCGCCGATATGCAGGGGCGTGTAGCCCAGCGTCACCGCCGGCAGAGCCTCGCGCCGGTAGCCCGCGCCCTCGCGCACGTATCCAGCCTGCTCCACCGAGGTCAGTCGCGAACCGGCCGGATCCTCGTCGTAAGTCAGATCGAGCGAGCGGACGAGAGTCGGGCCCGGCCCCAGTTCGGCGAACTCGTGGAACATCAGCACGCGGTGGCAGAGGCGGTACGTGCGGAGCTCGAAGCCGGGTCGGTATGACGAGAACGGGTCGGCGCGGGCCGGCCACTGGCGGTCGTCCGCCACCGTCGGGATGGCGGGCGTGTGGTCACCGTAGTCGAGCACGACCGTGAACAGCCACTGCGCGCGTTCCCCGGGGACCCGGTTCCCGTAGCGGATCCGTTTCAGGTGCCGGGCCGCGGGCGGGGGCGCATCGAGCGAGAGCCGGTGTGCCTCGCTGGGCGACGGCGCGACTCCCGCCAGGTCCTCGCGCTTGTACTCGTAGGCGACGACGTTGCCCTTGTCGTCGAACGTCTCCTCGAGGAGCCAGCCGGAGACGCGAGCGGCATTCGCGGGATCGGAGATGCGCGCTTCGGCCGAGCGCCCGTAGACGGAGGTGACGTTATCGGGCGAGACCGACCGCCAGTGCGTCTCCCCCGAGGTCTCGTCGATCCAGCGCTCGATCCGTGCGAATGATCCCTCGGCACGGTGGCGGTACCGCAGCACCCTGTGCGTGCCGGCGTCTCGCTCGTCCCGGCTCCAGCTGCCGTCGTCGAGAAGCGCAGGCACGAGCTGCTGGCCGCCGAACATGAAGGTGTCCGACTCGTTCTCGTCGTCGTAGGTCGGCAGTCCCGCGTCGGTGCGCCTGAGGACGGCGGAGGAGCCGACCGACCAGCCGATGCCGTACAGGCTGTTCCCGCCACCGCCGTGGTAGGCGAGCGAGAGCGACGGGCCGAACCCGCCGCGGCCGCGCGTGAGCGGCAACGGGATGATGAGCGACGCACTGCCTGTCGCCGCACTCGTGGTGAAGGCCTCACCGATGCCTTGGGTCGCGCCGTCCCCTCGAGGAAGCCCCATGCCGCTCGGCACCGCCGGCACGGCGTCCGGATTGCGGGAGCGTCCGTTCACCGGGGAGCGCCCGCCGGCGGCGCGCCCCTGGCCCTCAGGGCGCCGTCCTGTCGTCTCACCCCACTGCTCGCTGCTCGTCCATGCGCCTCCGTCTTGCGCGAGACCTGTGACGGAGTCGCAGGAGCCACCGTGGCTCTCCGGGCGGTCTCGGCCGGTTCGATTCTCCTACGCCGAATTGGCGATTACAAGAGGACTAGGTGCAGTTCCCAGAGACGTTGTTGACGGTCCGCTGAGGCGGTGACGTCAAAGAGCAATCGAGCTATGGGTCGGCGAAGCGACGATCCGCGCCCGGCTCGCCGACGGCGGCGCCAATGAGCAGGAGCGGCTCGACTTGATCCATCGCCTCGCCGACGAGCTGAACGCGCGCCACGTCGTGCTGGCGACGTCGCGAGAGTTTCGCGAAACGACACGCAATGAGACGATGGCTCGCTTGCGGTCATCTTGGTACGAACTGCACGTCGTCGAGGGAGTCACGCTCGAGCCCGAGGCCTGAGGGGTTTCAAAACCACGGTTCGCCTGGAAAACGAGGCATTCCTGAGCGTGAACCTGAGTTTTGAAACCCTTCAGGGTCGGAGAGGATTAACGGAAAGATCTTCTGCCCGTCGAGGGTGAGGCATCCCGTCGCGGGGTCGATCGCAGCGGTGGTCATTACAGCTGGCTGGCGGCCGCCGCGATCAGGTCTTCGTTTTCGCCGGTGATGTCGCGCTTGCTGAGATAGTGCAGGTGGTCGGCGCTGACGCCGAGATCTTCGAGCGCGACACCGTCGTTGTCGTTGACGCGGGTCGTGCGACGAAGCGCAAGGCGGAAGCCGGTTCCGTCTGGGAGCTGGGCGGTCAGTTCAGGTAGCCAGAGGCGGATCAGGTCGTGTGTCCACACGTTTGCGCCTCCGGCGCCTGTGCGTCGAGCGGTGCCGACGATGGTGCCGATCTTGTTGTCTTGAAACCCTGCGGCGAAAATGTCGGCGGCCGAGTAGCAGAGCGGATCGGTGACCAGCACGACTGGTCCCGGGTAGCGCGGCAGACCTTCGGTGAGCTCGGCGACGGCGCTCAGGCTGAAGCCTTGCGAGTAGGCTTCGCCGGTTTCGACCGCGGCGGCGACGCTCGGCGCCCAGGCGCGAAGAGCTGGGTTGGCGTTGCAGAGGGCGAGCACGAGCGGAGTTGTCGCGAGCGAGAAGCGGCAGGGCGTGACGGTGCCGACGGTCAGCAGCTGGAGTGCCGCTTCGGCGGCGGGGATGAGCCCGCCGGGGTTGCCGCGGATATCGATGATCAAGCCGTCCTGCGGCAGTTGCGTCAGTAGCCGTGAAATGGCTTCTGCGAAGCGGCGTCCGCTGCTGACGTTGAAGCTGAAGATACGCAGGTAGCCACGCCTGCGTGAGCGGTAGCTGACTTCGTCGACCCGCAGAACACTGTGCAGCTCTTGTGGCGCCGCAAGCTGCGCTCGACGCGGCGCGAACAGGGCACGCTTGACCTGGCGTGTCGCCTCGTTGCCGGCGTCGATCGCGAGCGCCGCCGCGATCGTGCTGACCGGATCCTGCGGGCGGCCGCCGCTGCTCGTCGCCGCCGGCATCACACGCCACTGTAGCCGCGTCTCGCCGCGCTGGCCGCTCGGCGCTTGCCATTCGAGGATGACCCAGTGCTCGTCGGGCGGCAGCGTCGTCCGCAGCGGCCGCAGGGTCAGCGCTTCGAGGCCGCGAGCGAGGCGGGCGTCGGGGTTCGAGCCCGCTTGCCGGTCCGCGTTCAGTTCCAGCGCCCGCTCGATCGGCACCCCGTTCCAGGTGAGCACCTCGACGCCTGGACGGAACTGGCCGTAGGTCGCGATCAGTTCTGCCTGGAACTGAGCGTCGCTCAAGTCTTCGAGCCGGCGTTGCAGCAGTCGCAGCCGCTGTACGGGGTCGACCGCGTGCATCGCCCGCTTTAGGCGTAGATGCACGTAGAGCGAGTCGAGCAACACGAGCGCTTGCTCGACGAGGGTGTAGCGGGCTTCGATCGGGAGCGGTCGCACCTGACGCAGGAACCGCTCGAGCGGCAAGCTGTTCGGCAGCTGCCCCCCCGGTTCGCTGATCCGGGTTGCTGGGCTCATTGGTAGTAGCGGGCGAGCCGGTCGAGGTCAGGGGGCGCGCCGCGTTTGATCGCGGCGAAGAAGGCGGTGTCATGCTCGAGTGAGTCGAGCGGCGGGATATTCGTGTCGAGTGGGATCTCCCCGGTCGCGCCGAGCAGACCAAGATCGCCCTCGGGCATGTCGCCGAAGATCAGAAGCGGCGCATCGGGGGCGTCCATCGGTCCTCCCCAAGCGGCGAGTGCGTCCAGTGAGGCGTTCCAGGCGGCCACCGGGTCTTTCCTGACTTGTTCGAGCCTGTGGAGCACCTGTGGCCAGCTGAGCGTCGCATCCGTGCGGCCCGGCATCTTGACCACAATCGTGCGCCGCTCCCCCGCGATCGTGATCGCGTTCGTACGCACGGCCTTTGCTGCCTGCATCAGTTTCTCGGTCCCATAGAACGGACGGCCGCGGATCACGACCAGCTGAACGTCCCGCTCCGTCGCCTCGATCAGATTGCGGTAGACGTTTGCACGGTTGCGTGCAACGACGACCAGGTCGGCTTCGGCGCCCTCGACCAAGCGGCCGATCTGTGCGCCCGCGGGTGCGAGCGCGTCGCCGGCGTTCGCGGTAACCATCGCGCACAGCTCAGCGTCGCTGAAGAGGCGGTTGAAGCGGCGCTTGTTCAGGATGTCAGCAACCTTGAGCTCGCCGAGCACGTGCTTGGTGCCAGACGGCGACCAGTCCGAGCCGAGCGCGATCCGCAGCCCGCGCGCGTGCGCTTCGGCAACGTCCGTCGTTTGGTGGTAGAGCCACAGATTGGAAAACGGTGACCAGACGACCGTCCCCCGCTCGTCCGGCTTCACCGCGCGGACGAGCGTCTGCCAGCGCTGGAAGTCGTCCTTGGTCAGTGCGGTCGCGTGCACACCGAGCAGCCCCGGTTGCACGCAGCCTGTGTCGTCCAGCTCGCTGAACTCGTCGTGAACGATCGAGCCGAGCTTTCCCTCGGCGACGTGGTAGATCAGCACGCCGCCGCGATCGCGCATGCTCGTCGCGGTTGTACGCAGCTCATCGGTCGGCTTTTGGATCGCGGCGCAGCGGACGAGGTTGCTCGCGCCGCCAAAGCGTTCATTGTCGATCACGCGGACGAGCCAGCCGTCGACGGGGCGCGTCGTCTTCGGCGCACCCTGGATCGAGGTCGTGCCGCCAATCAGCGCTTTCACCTCCACGTACTTGATCAGAGCCTCCGCCGCCGCCTGCTGCAACACCCGGGTCGGCCAGGTGATCGAACTGGAGTAGTCGGGCGCATGCTTTTCACCGACCCAACGGTCATGGTGCAAGTACGGCACCCCCGACGCCTCCCACAGCGGCAACGTGTTGTAGGCGGTGTGCGAGTGCAGATCGACCAGTCCTGGATAAATCACAGCCTTCGTCTCGATCCGGGGCACGCCGGCAAAGCCAGTCGGCGCCGTGTCACCCGCAGCGCCAACGGCGTGGATCTTGCCGTCGTCACCGACGTACACCGACCCACGGTTGAGGACGCGTTCGTCGGCGTCAAAGGTCACAACCCGCCCCTTCAATACAAACGCCATCGCTACGCCGCCGCCCCGGCCACCAACACCTCAGGGATCGGCACTTGCCTGGCAGCCTCGCCAGCGCTCACGGCAGGAACGCAGGTGGGACGCGCACCAGAATGCTGGCCCGCTTGCTTTTGCCAGTGCCCGGCCGGTCCGCCCACCCGTCGTTGAGGCGCATCCAATCCGGCGCCCACGGTGGCACATCAAGCTCGGGGATCTCCACCTTCTCCCCGGCCGCGAAACTCGCCCCGTACAGCCGCAGCTTCCGGGAACGATCCGGATTCTGCAGTGGATGCAACGACTGCAACGCGCCGTTCCAGTTCTGCAGCATGCGCTTGATCGCCGCCGCATGCTGCGCACGACTGCCACCCGCCGACTCCGGCGCCGTCGGATGCGTGATCGGCTCATACCTCACGTTCACACCCGCCCCATCGGGCGAAGACAGAAAGACCTTCCAGGCATGATCAGCCAAGGTGCCGAGCGCAACCACGGCCTCGATCTGGCCCCCGGCGAGCAACGCCTCCAGCCAGCGGTGGCGGTAACGCGCGATCTTCTTATCGTCCTTGTGCCGATTGCCGCCCCCCTGCCCAAACACGCTGTACAGGTACGTGTTCACCATCACGTAGCTGCGCTCGATCCCCAGTTTGGCCAGAAAGCCCTGGATGCGATGACCTGCTTCGCCGACCAGGATCCGCCGCAGGACCGTCTCGTGCTGCGCTGGATCCTGCCCCAGCAGCAGCACCCGCGCACTGCCATCAAGCCGGCCACGATGAAAGACCGGCCCCCACTCCAAGCGGAAATCCCGCTGCGGATACACCGACGCTCCCGGCGCCTCTGCCACCAGCGTCCGAAACGGCTCCAAGCCATAACCAGGATCAAACGCACGCGCCATCGATGGCCCCTTTCGGTTGCGGAAATGCAGCGCCCAAGAAGACTCGCCGACCGCTTACCCCGAGACGGGCTGTGTCGTCTCGGATTGTTTTCGCGCCGCCGGCGCGGGCGACCGGCCGAACGACAGCAGTGTGTCGCGAGCCCAGCGTTCGCTAAATCCGGCCAGGAATGCAATCACGAGCAGGAAGTAGAAGCGGCGGTTGTCGTCCGTTGGCAGCTTGAAGAGGTCGAGCAGCGATGAGGTCACCGCGAAATACAGCGCGAGGCCGAAGATTGCGCCGATCACCGGTCGCAAGGCACCGAGGAAGATCGGGTAGCGATGACCGACGTCGTAGTCGAGCCGAAACTGCCCCGAGCCGATGCGGGCCATCACGCTCACCAGCGCGCCGAGCGTGCCCGCGGTCAGAGAGCCGAAGACGTCACGGTTGTCGATCCCGGACAGGTCGAGCGTCAGGCCAATCACAACCGAAACAAACGCCAGCACGAGCGCACCGAGGACCATTCCGGCGAAGTAGAAGAGCTGCGCTTGGCCGTTTGCCGCCTGGTGGTAGTAGGCGCGCGCCTTCTCCAGCTTGCGCCGCTCGAGCTTCAAAGCAAGCTCTTTCTTGCCTTTGCCCTCATGCTCCGCGGGCGCGTCGACCAGACTAAGCAGATGACCGGCGGAAGCCATCACGAGCTGCATGCAGATATGCAGCGTCTTGCCCCGGAGCACCTGTGCGGCACGCACAGCAAGCTCGTCGCATTCGTGCAGCGCGTCGGCGATCTCGGGCTCGTCCTTTGTCGCCCAGTCCGACACACGGTGAAAGACCAGCGCCGGCGGCACATGCTTCTTGGCCGCGACTTCCGTTAGCGCAACCGCGCTCGGCTGTGAGGTGCACCAGTAGGCGCTGACGATTCGACCCTGCTGGCGTTGAAATGCCGCCTCGAACTCGCGGTAGCGCTCCTCCGCGGCACCCGTATAGACCTCTCCCTCACGAAGAGCGCTCTCACGGATGAAATGGGTCTGGACGAGTTCAGGAAAAGAGACACAGCGGGGCGTATCGGCGCGCGTTCGCTCTGCTCGGACACCAAGCCGTCGGATCTTCTTCGCTGGAACAGGCTGCGCTACGCCGGACATAAGTCCCCCTCAACTGCCGCAGCGTCGCTTGTCTTCGCCCCAGCCTACGCTGCCGCTGCCGCAAGGACAAGGCCTTTTCCCCCACGGCGCGCCGCCGAGGTGGGCGCGTCGTTGGGCTCCGGGCAAACACCTTGCGGCGACATGTGGGCGCCTTGACTCGGCGCGGCGATCGGTTCAAGCTCGCGCTTGGCAGCGAACATTAGACAGCCGTTGCCTGCGGCCCGCGGCTTCCCCACAGGAGGAGAGCGTAGATGGCCGTACCTGAACAGCAGCTCGCGGTCGACCTGGTTTGCGAAGGCGGAGGCGTGAAGGGGATCGGCCTCGCCGGCGCCTACTCGGTCCTCGAAGCACACGGCTACCGACCGAACAACGTCGCCGGCACCTCCGCCGGTGCGATCACCGCCGCGCTGATCGCCGCCGGTTACAGCGCCGACGAACTGAAGAAGATCGTCTTCGAGATGGACTTCCGCCGCTTCGAAGACAAGAACTGGGAGGACCACATCCCCGCAGCCGGTGTTCCGCTCAGCCTCCTACTGCGCACCGGCATCTACAAAGGCGAGGAGTTCTACGACTGGCTCCGCGGCCTGCTGGCCCAAAAGAACATCTACACCTTCGCCGACCTGAAGGCCGACTGGGAAACACCGAAGTACGACTCGCGGCTGCAGGTGATCGCCTCCGACATCAGCTCTAGGCGGCTGCTCGTGCTACCGCGCGACGCCGAGGTCATCGGGGAACGTTGGGACACGCTCGAAGTGGCCAGAGCGGTACGCATGAGTATGTCGATCCCAATCTTCTTCGAGCCCGTGCACGCGCAGAACCCGAAAACAAACCACGAGCACGTGATCGTGGACGGGGGCATGCTCTCGAACTTCCCCGTCTGGCTGTTCGACTGCGAGCCCGGCGAGACACCGCGCTGGCCGACCTTCGGTCTGCTGCTCGTTGAGCCCGACCCAAAGACACCGATCACGCAACGAATCCCAAAACCCGAACACGCCCCGAGGGGCGCGCGCGCGCTCGTCCAGCTCCTCTCCAGCATGGTGCACACGATGATGGAGGCACACGACCGCATGTACATCGAGAAAGAGCAGTACGCGCGCACAATCCCAATCCCGACCCTCGGTGTGCACACAACCGAGTTCGACATCACCCAGGAGCGCAAACAGGCGATCTACGACTCCGGACGCGAAGCAGCCGAAAAGTTCCTCGAGACCTGGAACTTCGAAGGCTACTTAACCGAGTTCCGCAGCGGCAAGGACCACAGTCGCCGCGACGACATCGCCGCAGAGCTCCAGAAGGCAGCGATCGCGTGAGCACACGCTGCAGCGGTGAGCCCCTGTCACGAGAAGTACCAGACGCTTTCCTGTCGGCGTGCGGACTACGTACTCCGCGCAATCGCGGCTAAAGATCGTTCCTTTGGCATCCGCGTCGTCGACGTGCGACCGGATAGCGACGACCTCGTAGCGTGCTTTGGTCAGCAGGCAGACGTCGATGCCGCGGTCGATAAGCATCACGTGTGGATACGGGACACACCCTCGATCGCCTTCAAGAGAATTGCGGAGAACTGGTTCAGCGAGACCCTGTTGTCGGCCTCGACGACGGCAATAAAGTCAGCGTTGATATCGCACTTCACCATCGCCGTATGCTGGGTAGCAAGTTTGTTCACCGGCTCACTCTTTAGCTCTACCCAGCCGATCCAGTCGGCACGGCCGTTGGCGACGATCTCAAGGCGGGTGCCGTTGCCGATCTTCTTGCGAACCAGCCGCCGGCCCCCGGTTCTGTCTCAGCCGCGCATACTCCCCGCTCGTCCGATAGATCGTCCGATTCAGAACCGTGTTGATTCCGAGCCGTTCTGTGCCTTTCGCGCCGAGCAAGGCGTGACGAAATGACCGGATCCGTCGACAGCTCACCGCGACGTACCCGACTTGCCCCAGCAACGCGAAGCGAGCGCGTCGAGCAGCCACGGACGTTGACGAAAAACCACAGCAATTCGGTAGACGCGGCGCCTGGTCCGGGCGTCATGATCCGAGCATGCGACCGGACGCGAAGGTGGGACAAAGAATCAGAGACGTGCGGATCGAGCGCGGACTCTCCCAACGCGCTCTTGCGGAAGGTTGCTCAGTCTCGTACGCGTACATCTCGCGCATCGAAGCAGGCGCGCGCGTTCCATCGCTGGGTGCACTCGTTGAGATGGCTGACCGCCTCGACACAAGCGCGCTCTATCTCGCCACCGGCCGTACCACTGGACTGTGTCCGTTCTGTCGCAGACCCAGCTAGCCCTCGCCGCAGCCGTGGCTCTTCGTCGGCACGCGTCCGGCCGATCCTGTGAGTGCCGGGGGTCTTCATGACCTCGACGCGGCCGGGCAGACTGCGTGGCAGGCGTGCGCCACAAGCTACGTCGAGGACGCGATCACCGAGTTTGGCTCGCCTGAAGGGGGCTTCCGCGTCGCCCTCAGCGACGGGTCTGCGCGGGTTAGCATTCAGTGGACGGGATTTCCGGAGCGGGTGGCGTCATGCCTGGGCCGCAGGAGAACGCTCGAGCTGCTGGATGCTCGGCCAGGGCTTCCAGGAGGCCGCGATCTTCAGGAGGAATACATCGAGTGGCGCGTGATCCGGCGTGGGTCTCGGATCCAGCGGATCGAGTTGACGACCGAGCTCGCCGATTATTGGGCCGTTTTCGCGGCTCATTGTCCCGAACGTCTGTTGGCGGTCGTGGCGGGGTTCGCTGGCGAACAGGAGGTTGGGGTTCGCGACGTCTTCGGCAGAGACGACGCGCTGGATGCGAGCGTGTCACCGGCGGAGAGGGAGAGTGCCTTTCGCGACGTCATGCTCGGAACTGGTTCGAGTAGCTACAACGACGGTCGGCGTGCGATCTGTTGCATGCGACAGCAATCGAATTCGCTCTTCGGCGCGGCGGCCCTTGCCGCCGCTGCTTTGACTCCGCGGTTCGTCGCCGATCCTCTCGACGGACGCATCAGATCGCTGCGCTGCGACGAGGCCGTCTCGCTCTTCTGGAGGGGGCTCGCGCAGCTTCGCCGCGCGAGCGATCCCCTGCTCGTCGAGCGACTGGGCCAACTTGCGTTTGAGGGGCGAGCGGTTGCGCTCGACGCGCCAGTTTGCTTCTACATCAGATCCGTCCAGACCGGTCGCCTTCGAACACCCGACGGTTCGAGGGTCCCGGAGCAGTGGTTTCGCTACAGCCGAGGCAATACGGGACCCGACGGTCAGCGTCGCTTTCAGCGCCTAGTCTTCGAGGTGCCAGAGGATGAGGACATCTGCATCTCCGACCTGGTCGACGTCGCGACGGAGCGCCGGATCGAATTTGGAGGGGAGATCGCTGACCTCGTCAGCGTTGCGCTTTTCTTCCGTGTTACCGCCGATGCGTGCCGCTCGTCCTCCCGGTTCTATGAACGCTGCTCGTTGATCTCGCCGGTCCGCTCCTCGCCTTCTCCGCCGGGTATCCCCGGCGGCGGGAACGGCCCTGCGCCGGCGTCGGCCGGTTCGCCGAGTGCCTTGACCGCGGCCGCCGACAATTCGACCGCCGGCTCTGCGATCTCAGCCTCGCGCGGCGCCGGGCCGGCGCTGGTCGCACCCCGGGCCGTAGCAGCCCGAAGCAGTTCCGGCGGCGGCGTTTCAGCGACGTACATGACTCCTGGCTTCTCCACTCGTTCGGTTCTGACGGTGACGTCTTCGCCCTCGATCTCGATGATGATGCGCATGGCCTGTCCTTTCGCTTACGAGAGGACTGCGAATCTCCCCTCGAACGTCACCTGGTTCGCGGTGAGGTTCCGCACCGTGATCCAGTAGGTGCACTGCGTCGCGTTGGCGCGCTCGACTGCGACGTGCCAGTCGAGCTGCGGGGCTCCTGGTTGCGGGTTCTTCGGCATCAGGTACCAGACGACGTGCCAGACCGTCGGCCAGCCCCACGTGAACCAGAGCTGCGTTGCGCCCCCGGGAATCGTCCCCGTCCACTGAACACCGGTCCACATCGCGCGACCTCCTCCTGACGACTACCAGCTGAGAACGTCGTACCGGCCCTCGAACTTGACCGGGTCGGACGTCAGGTTCCTGACCGTGATCCAGTACGTGCACTGGTTACCGCTCGCGCGCTCGACGGCGACCGACCACGAGAGCTGCGGGCCGCCTGGGCACGGTGTTAGCGGCATGACCGTCCACACGACGTGCCATTTCGCCCCCCAACCCCACGTGAACCAGACCTGAGTCGCGTTCGGGCCGATGCTCCCGAACCACTGCACACCGCCGGGCTTCGTCAAGCACGCGAAGTACGGCGGAGGGCCGTCGGGGCCGGCCGAGCGGAGCTTCAGTAGGTCGCGGTACGTCGCGAGGTCCGCGTTCGTGTTGACATACGTTGGATCGGTGTTCGTGGTACCGCCGCCCTTCGTCCGGTAGAAGACCGCTGCGCTCGAGGGCTCGAGCACCGGGTTCGGATCTCCCTGGGCTCCGGCCCACATGGCGAGCGGCACCGGCCCCGGGAAGAGCGAGGGGTCGATCACCCACGTTTCCACTCCGCTCGCGGTGCTGACCTGGAGCGTCGGCGCCACGTGCCAGTTCCACTCGACAAGACAGGTCGGCTTGTTCTGCGAACTGACCTTCAGCGGCAGGAACGGTGGTGGTGTGCCGTAGATCCAGATCTTCTCGGGCTCGGCGCCGTCGGCGATCATCAACCGGCACATCTCGTGCGCACGGGCCCAGCAACCGTCGTCGGGGTAGAGAAAAGGGATGCAGGGCGGCGGGCAACTCGCGGGGCAGCAGAGGCGCGAGTTGACGAGCCGAAATAACTGTAGTGCTCGTTGCGGGGTTACGGCTGGCGGCACGGCGTCGGCTACTCGGATGCCTCGGCCGACTCGTCCAGCGCCCGGACGTCGACGATCTCGTGCTCGTCCGTCTCGGTGACAAGCACAGGCGCGTTCCGCTCTTTCGCCGCCTCGAGCGTCTCGCGTAGCTCCTGGAAACGCGGGCTGGAGTCGCGAAGGACGTGGCGCCCGTGCGAGATGACGAGCTCGACCTCGAGCCCGTCCTCCGTGGGCTCGATGGCGCCGACGGTAAAGTGGCGAGGCAGCAGCAGCTCGGTGACCTGGTGGGTCTCAGGGTCGATCTCGACGTAGGCGGGCTGGTTCCGCTCCTGAAGTGAGCGCAGCACGTCGGCCCAGACGGCGTCGCGATGGACACTCATGTCGAGCAATCCACTCTCTCCGCTCTCGAAGCGAACCTCGAGGTAGTTCTCGGGCGGCCCGGGAGCCTCTGCTGCGCGTGACACAGGGAGCCGCGCGACGTCGAGGATCCGGTCGATGATCGCGTTCCGGAGCTCCATCCTGCTACGGCAGCTTCCAGACTGTCAGGCTGAGGAAGGAGAACGCCCCCGAAACCTGTCGCGTCGAAAACCAGAGATCGAGGTTCTCGATGTTCGGGATCCGTTCGAGGATCGCCTCGACCCTCTTCGTCCCCTTAAGCGCCGCGAGCGTCTCTTCGGGGCTGGTAACGAGATCGGCAGGAACGATGCCTTCACGCGCCTCTGGGATCGGATAGCTCTCCATCGACTCGATGAGCTTGAGTTCGAACTCAGGCCGGTCGTCCACCACCGCCACCTCCTCTTAAACTGACCACGGCCCCTCGCTCCAGTGAGCGCGCCGCAAACGCCCCGCCGGCCGCGAGAGGCCGAGCGTGTTGGGCTCCGACTGATCCTACTACCCCGTGACAGAGGCCCACAAGAAGCCGCGGATACGTCCAGCGGCGCGCCACCAGCTCCCGATGCCAACGCAGAAGCGTCGCCGGCGTCACAACGACGGCCAGGCTCGCGGCAACGCCGGCTGAACGCGGCGAGCAGTGCCCGATCGTCTGGGCGAAGTTGCGGACGCGCGACCTGGCGCTCGAGCACCTGCAGCTGGTGACGAAGCACGAGGTCTCGATCTTCTTCTCACGCTCCGACCTGTAGGGTTCACAAACTCGATCGCGCTGCAAATCGGGCACATCCGCGCGCCCGACCGAATTTGCGAACCCTACGGGCGGGGGTCGGTTGTGTAAGCGCGCTTGGCCACCCCTCGCCAGCTTCCCGCGAAAAATTCGCCCCGGACGTGGCGAAATCGCCTTTCGAGCCCTAAATGCGACGACACGCTCGCGCGGTTGGTGTTCGAAGCGCGATTGCTGTCAACCAAATCGAGCCCGCTCAGCCGTGAACCTGGACCTCGACGAGGGGCGCCGCTTGGGCGCCCCTCGTCTGCCTATGGCTGTTGGCTTAGGCGAACGTGCAGGTCGGAGTGTCGGTCTGGCCGTTGTCGCTTGGTGCGTTCTCGAAGGTACCCGAGCATGTTACGACCAGCTGCCCGCCCTGGCTGATCGTGAGCGTGTAGCTGGTGAACTCGACGTCGCCAACGATCACCTTCCAGTTGCCGTTCGGGCATCCAGCATCCTTTGCGCTGATGCTCGGGACGTCTGTGCTGAGGTCGATGCTGGCGCGGCCGTTTTTCGGCTGCTTGATCGTCTGCGTACCGGTGGCGGTGCTGGGAACCGCCGGGTTCTGGCCCGGAGCCTGGTTTCCGCCCTTGTTCTCGCAGAGCAGGTCGGTCGCGGTCGCGTTCGGCGCCTCCAGGAGCGCCACGACCGTCTCGTTGCCAAGCCCCGCCAGTTCGGCCGTACATTGCAGTTGCGTGCCAATGTCCGTGCACACCGGGTCTCCGCCCTTGGTGAAATGAGCACCAGATGTCTGTGCCCCTGCCACGCCTGCATAAGCGAGCGCTGTGACAGAGACGAGGACAAGAAGAATTCGCTTCATATCGCTGCTCTCCCTTGTGTCGAAGTACAACTCGATGCAGCAGAAGGCTGCTGCCAGCCATAACGGGTGGAGGTCCGAGCCTGGCCTAGACCTCTCGGCGTTCTCGAGTACTCTCTGCTAGACACCTCCTTTCGTCGGAACTGCGCTTGAACGGGTGCACATCTCGGCGAATGAGGCGTCTACGCCCGGCTCCGGCGCTTCGTTAGCGCGGGGTGCCGGAGTCCGGGCGACTAATCGCCTGGATCGGGTCTGTGGTGTCGCCGCAGAAGCCGCAGGACCACCTCCGGGAGCTCATCGAGGGCTAGGAAAGCTCGCTCCCCGATCTTCTCTCCGTGCGCGCCTGAATTGCAAACACCCTGTTCGCAAGTGGCCCCGAAAACGTTCGCAAAGAGCGAACAATGCGCGGCCGCCAGGTGCAGGAAACCACCGCCATTGCATCTATCGCTGTAGAGCCGGCGGGTTTACCTCGCTAGCCGGAAGGGCCGCCAAGGGATCCGCCGGCTCGGCTCTTCTCTAGACGCCGCGGAAGGTGTTTTCCTTCCGTCACCGCCGGTTCTTGTCTTCACTCGGCCGCGTTCACCAGCCGGGCACGCGCCACCTTCAGCCGACGGTGGCCCCGTAGCCACGGAATAGGAACAACGTGCGTGGCGTTTGGACGTGAGCCGGCGGATCCCTTGGCGGCCCTTCCGGCTAGCGAGGTAACCCGCCGGCTCTGAGGTTATAAATCAGAATTCGGCTCGTTTCGGCTTCCGACCGCAACGAACTTTCACTGTTTGCGACCTTTAGCGGAGGCGCGCGGGACGAACATCCCCCCGGTCGCGTCCCATAGCGTGGTGTAGGAGCGCGTCGGACGGAGCCGGGTAGTCCGGCCACCGCGGCGCTCAGACTCGTCGGGTCTTCCAGGACTACGACGAGAGGAGAGTCACCGCGATGGCCGAGACGAAGAGGATGACGGCTGGTCACCTGCTCGAGGGCGAGGAGGGGCTCGACTTCCTGCGCGAGTCTCTGGGCTGGGTTGTGCAGCAGCTGATGGATGCGGAGGTGTCGGAGCTGATTGGTGCCGGGCGCGGGGAGCGCAACCCGGAGCGGCTGACGCACCGCAACGGTTACCGGCCCCGTCGCTGGGATACGCGTGCCGGCGAGATCGAGCTTGCGATCCCGAAGATCCGCCGCGGCTCGTACTTCCCGAGCTTTCTTGAGCCGCGGCGGCGGAGCGAGCAGGCGCTGGTGTCGGTGATCCAGCAGGCATACGTGTGTGGCGTCTCGACGCGGAAGGTCGACCAGCTGCTCGAGTCGCTCGGGCTGCGCATCTCGAAGAGCGAGGTCTCGCGCGTCTGCGCGGGCCTCGACGAGCAGGTCGAAGCCTTCCGCACACGGCCGCTCGAGGGCCGCTACCCCTACCTCTGGCTCGACGCGAAGGTCGAGAAGGTCAGAGACGGTGGCCGCGTCGTTAGGAAGTGCCTGGTGATCGCGCACGGCGTACACGAATCCGGCCGCAGGGAGGTGATCGGCCTCGACTGCGGCGAAGCGGAGACGGAGGCGTTCTGGCGCGCGTTCCTGCGCGGCCTCGTCCGTCGCGGCCTGACCGGCGTGCAGCTCGTCGTCTCCGACGCGCACGAAGGGCTGAAACAGGCGATCGGCCAAGTGCTCGGCGCGCCCTGGCAGCGCTGCACCGTCCACTTCCTCCGGGAGGCGCTTGTGCACGCCCGCAGGGAGCAGCAGCCGATGCTGGCAGCGCTGATCCGGCCGATCTTCAACGCCGAGTCGGGCGACCAAGCGCGCGAGTTGCTCGGCGAGGCGATCGAGCGGCTGGAGCGGCCGCTACCGAAGGTCGCCGCGATGCTCGAACGCGCCGAGGAGGACCTGCTCGCCTTCTACGCCTTCCCCGTCGACCACTGGCGCAAGCTGCGCTCCACGAATCCGCTCGAACGACTCAACCGCGAGATCGGCCGCCGCACCGACGTTGTCGGCATCTTCCCCGACGACGCCTCGCTGATCCGGCTCGCCACCAGCCTCATCATCGAGCAGAACGACGAGTGGCTCGTCGGACGCCGCTACCTGTCACTCGACTCGCTCGCGCCGCTCCTCGAGGAGCGGCGCGACAACGGAGAACAGGAGGTGCTCGAACTCACCACGGCCTGAGCAGCCAACAATCGTGTCGACGAGTTACACCACGTCCTGGGACTTGACTCCGGCGGGGGTTGCTTGGCGGCCCAATGGCTAGCGAGCGAACCCGCGGCTCTGCCTAATATCGCACTCCCCGTAGCGGCCGTCACCCCCTGACGTGGAGCCAGCCCCGGGCTCTTCCAAAGGGACGACGTGCGCTCAAGCCTACGCTTGCGTGGGAAGACGCCCAGGGGCGGCGTCTATGGCTCACGCCGCAACTCGGTCGTCCCGGGGAGAAGTGAGCCGACCGAGAACCCTGGGCGTATGCAACATTCAACTCTTGCCGAGCACGTCCTCTCGCAACCAATCGATTCGTGCAGAGATTCCACGGGAAGAAGAGGTGCGGCGCCGCAACACGCTTTTCGGCCCCCTCCGATTGACTGGTCAGTCACCGCAGCCGCGCGTCGGTGCGAGGTCCCCCGCCGCGCATTAGAGCGGGAGGGCGACCGCCATAACGTCGCCCTCCCTCTGTAGTTGCGGAGAGCCCGGGAATCGTGGGCTGCGGCGCCCCAGATCCCCCTCAAAGGCTCTCCGCGCGTCTAGGCATCGGAAAGAGGTAGGCCGTCCGGCATACCCCGAAAGGGTGATGTGGGCGGAGAGGGGCCGGCGCGGGGGGACCGCAAGAGCCCGCGAGGGCAAACGTCCTCTAAGGGGGCCCGAGCGTAAGGGAGTGGCTTGGGGCCGCAGCCAAGTCGCCCCTAGGATTGACGGCCGCTCGGGCTCCTCACTCTGTATTGGCACAGGGGGCCGCGCGCGAAAAGGCGGATAACGCTCGGGAAGCCGCAGTTCTCCCCGTCCCAAGCGAGACCCCCATCGCGCCAGCCCCGCCGACAAGATCGACATTTCCGGGCACGGCTAAAACCACGCATCGCAAGCTCTTGGCATCGTCGGCATCTACGACGTGGGAGCCAGGCGTAGGGGCTGACGGCGTACCCCAAAAGCCCAAACGCCCGGGGGGAATTGGACGCTGGGCGTTCGTCCTGGCTCCCGTTCGCAAGTCTGCCGCAGCGGCCAGCCGGTTTACGGCAGCCTCCGCCATTCCCTGTGGTTCTATTGGCCGGCGCGGGGGACGAACATCTCGGCGCCGAGCGCTGAGCCCCGCGATTGCCGACCGCAATGAACCTAGCGCGATGCGCTCGCTTCGCCTAGTGGCCCCCCGGGACAGGTCTAGCCGACCCGGCGGGATCCACAAGCTGGCTGGCACGAAGGTCCCTGGGACCGGCAAGATGTCTCGCATGGAGATGGAGCAAGAGTCCCGGTGTGTGCAGCATGCGGCAAGCCGGTCGACCAGCTGATCCGAACGTCCAGCA
>WNFU01004781.1_pt1 | contig 22320 bp, 17 predicted proteins | sample 5400121 | NCBI WGS metagenome assembly WNFU01 (sample SAMN13153360, study PRJNA577476) | soil metagenome | isolation source: 100 cm soil or saprolite under grassland replicate 1 | place: USA:California | collected 2016-06-15
ATCAGCCTGATCGGTCGGTCACGCCTGAGGTAGTTCCATGCCCACGAGGCCAGCACCACCGCTCGGTTGCGGAATCCGATCAGGTAGTAGATGTGGACCAAGAGCCAGGCCAGCCAGCCGGTCGTGCCCTTCAGCTTGAGGCCGTGGACGTCGGCCACGGCCGCCCGCCGTCCAATTGTGGCCATGGTCCCCTTGTCCACATAGCGAAACGGCTTCCTCCTATCTGTTACGCCCGTTGCCCTGGCCACGATCGACCTGGCCACGTACCGGCCGGCCTGCATCGCGGGGGGCGACAGCATGGGCAGCTCACCGCCGTCGTCGGCAACCGAGGCCGCGTCGCCGATGACGAAGACCTCGGGGTGCTCGGGCAACCGCAGCTGCCCGTCCACGCAGAGCCTTCGGACTCGGCTTCGCTCCAGCTCGGGCTGGTCCAGGGGATCCGATGGGCGCACGCCGGCCGACCAGACGATCGTTCGCGTGGCGATCTCATCTCCTCCGGAGAGGAGGACCAGCTCATCCGTGGCCTTCTGCACGAGGTTGGACGTGCGAACCTCGATGCCGTGATCCCGAAGGATTCGCGCGGCGTACTCGCCGAGCTTGGGATGGAAGGCTCCGAGCAGGCGATCCTGGCCCTCCACCAGCACGATCCTGGCGAGCCGCGGATCCAACTCCGGGAAGTCGCGTCCGAGAACCAGGCGAAGCAGCTCGGCCAGCGCCCCGGCGTATTCGACCCCGGTCGGCCCGCCACCCGCGATGACGAACGTGAGCCAGGCCCGCCTCTCATCGAGAGAGCCCGTCCTGGCAGCCAGTTCCAGGCATGAGAGGACGTGATTGCGCAGGCGCATCGCCTCGGCCAGGGTCTTCATGCCGAGCGTGTGCTGGGCGAGCTCCTCGTCGGCGAAGTAGTTGTTCTCGCTGCCCGTCGCGATCACCAGGCTGTCGTAGGGGAGTTCTTCGTCGTCCTGGGTTCGCACGATCCTGCGGTCGAGGTCCACGCCGACCACTCGGGACTGGCGGAACCGGACGTTCGTCGAGCGTCGAAAGATCGATCGGTGGGGATAGGCGATGTCGGAGGGGTTCAGCAGCGACGTGGCCACCTGGTACAGGAGCGGGGTGAACAGGTGGTAGTTGTGCCGGTCCAAGAGCAGGACATCGACGGCCTTCTTGTCGAGCGCTCGGGCGCATGCCAGGCCGCCGAACCCTCCTCCTAGGACGATCACACGATGACCGGTCGGCATGACCACCTGCCCTGTCTCCCCGTTCCCATGGAGTCGGACGTCACCTCACAAAGTGTGTCACTCCTGGCTCGAGGGAACAGATGCATTGTCGTCTTCAGGTCTTGTGGCGTACCGTTCGGCGATGGGCCGTGCGCCGCCACCGCTCCCCAACCCCACTGACGACCCCCGAAGCCGACCCATTCCGCGGGTGGGTAGGGTCAGCGAGTTCGTGGGGGGCCGCCTGCTGATGGTCTGGGTGGTCGCGGGCGTGCTGGGGTTGGGGCTGCTTCTCTTCGCCGGGATCAAGTTGTGGCTCGTGGTCACCAGGGGCACCGTGGGCCGAGACGCGGTCTCGCTGGTGATCGCGGGCGGCCTCGCGTTCGCCCTGCTGTCGATCAGCGGTTCGGCCAGGAGGAACGGCCTCCGATACCTCCGGGGCGACAAGACCGTCGCCGGCGACTTCGCGCGGTTCGTGGCCCGGCGCCTGGAGCGGCGTCGCCGGGCTCGCGGCCGCTGACCGGTTCGCTTTTTGAGTCTTCGAGGAGCCAGGGGGTTCGCAGCTGCCTCGCTTCGCTCGTTACTGCTACCCCCCTGGACCCCCGTTGTTCGCGATGAACTTCAGGATTCGGGTCCAGGCGTCGTCGCATTCCTCACGGTATTTGGCGAAGGTGCGGTCGAAGAACGAGTGGGGAGCGCCCTCGTAGATCATGATCTCGTTCTTCACGCCGGCGTCGTCGAGCGCCCGCCGGAACGCATCGACGTGTTCCCGGGTGATGCTCTGGTCGGCTCCGCCGAAGAGGCCGAGCACCGGGCAGGCGTAGTCGCTGGCCAGGTCCGTGGGAGCGTTCGCGTCGCTCTCGTCGTTCCGGGCCACCCGTCCGTAGAACCCGATCACGCCCGCCAGGCCATGGCCTCTGGCTGACTGGTTGAACGAGTTGCGCCCGCCAAAGCAGAACCCCACGGTGAACACCGAGGTCGCCTCGCCGCCCTCGGGCGAGCGGACATGAGGGATGGCTGCGGCGACGTCGGCGGTGATCGCATCGGGGCGGCACTGCTCGACGTGGGGTGTGAACTCGAAGTCGTCGTCGCGCTTGCCGAGGCCCGCTGTTCGCCCGAAGTAGTCGAAGGCCGTGGCGTGCACGCCGGCTTCGGCGAATCGGACCGCCAGATCCTCGTAGAAAGGGTGCAGCCCGCGAATGTCCGGCAGGATCACCATCCCCGGCCCGCCGGGCGTGTCCGTCGTGACCGAGTACGCGGCGAATCGGTTCCCATCTTCCGCCGTGAGGACGACATCCCGTCCTTCGCCCACCCCGGCTCCCCCGGAGACCGGCGGGATCGGCGGCCGGGCGCTCCCCTCGTAGCACATCGATCGCTCCTCTCTCTACGTCGGGCTCACCAGCTCGCTGATCTCGAGGAGGTACCCGTCGGGGATCCCTTCTCAGGCCGGGGCAGCGGAGGCCGGCTGCCCGGCCAACTGCGCGGAAGTCGAGGCGACGCGCTCGAGCCAGGGTCGCGCTCCGAGTCCTTCGAAGATTTCCCGTGCCTCAGCCAGCAGCGGCGCGGCCCCCTCCGTGCGCCCGCGGTCGCTGAGCCATTCGGCATGTTCCAGGAGCGTGACCGCCAACCAGAATGGCATGGGGATAACGCGGAACTCCCGCGCTGCGGTCCCGAAATTCGCCGCCACGTCGTCGTGGTCTCCCCTCGTGGCATCGATCTTTGCCCGCAATCTGGCGCTCTGAGCCCGGAGCGAAGGGGCCAGCACCTGCCGCTGCGTTCCCTCCAGCTCCGAGAGACGTTCCTCCGCCTTGGGAAGATCCCCAAGTGCCAGGGCGGCCTCGATGGCCTCGACTGTCGCTCCCTTGATCGCGCCATGCTGCCAGCCGACCGTACCCTTTGCTTCGAGCGCGCGTTCGGCTGCCTGAAGCGCATCCTCGGCTCTTCCCTCTGTTCGTGCGGTGATGGCTTGGTACAGGCCGTAAATGCTTCGGGTCTGGACCTCGTCCGATTCCTCCAGTTCGGCGAACCGCTCGAGAAGCCGCCTGGCCTCGTCCAGATCGCCGCGTCGGGCATGGATCTCCACGCTGGCGATCAGCTCGTTCCACGCGAAATGGACCATGGCGAAGTCCTCGGCCGCCGCCTCGAACTCAGCCACCCTGGCGAGCGCGTCGTCCCACCGTCCCAAGGCCACCAGGACCGACACGTCTCCGGCCAGGAAGTTCAGTTCGAATGAGCGGAAGCCCAGCTTCCTGGAAAGCTCCCGAGCCTCGTGGCTCAGCTGGAGAGCTTCCTGAAACAACTCGGCTTCCGAGCTCGTTGCGCTGAGGTTGTTGTAGGCGCGGAGCGCGGCCCAGTACACCTCGTTGTCCAGTGCCACCTGCAGAGCGTGTCGAAGCAGCAGAAACGCTTCCTCCCGACGGCCGCGAGTCCAGAGCATGATGGCCTTGTTATCGAAGGCCTCGGAGAGAACCTCGGGCAGCTGGAGCCTCTCCCCGATATCGAGGGCACGCTCGTTCCGCTCGAAAGCCTCGTCGGTCTTTCCGGAGAAATGCAGCATGCGTGCTAGCTGCACTGCCACCATTCCCAGGGGCTCATCTGGCTCGCCCTGAGCCAAGACGTCGAACGCCTCCTGCATCCGGGAAGCAGCCTCCTCCAGTCGTCCGACGCTGAAGGCAACATCGGCGAACCGAGCCGTCACCCGGGCGGCGTCGCGCGGACGCCCCTCCCGTTGGAACAGTGCGACGGCCTCCTCGTAATGTCCGGGGGCGTCATTCGGCCGTCCGGCCTGGAAGGTGACCACGCCGGCCCGCTCCTGCAGATCGGCCAGCGCGATCGGGTCATCCGTGAGCTCGATAGCCTGCGCGTAGTAGCGGTAGGCCTGATGCGGTGCCGCCAGGGACTCGGAACGCCGCCCCGCCTGGACCAGTGCCTCGTGCGCCTTGGCCTTGATCTCTCCGGCATCGGGAGCACCCGGCGCCGCCATGTACGCCTCGAGGTAGTGGGATGCCAAGACCTCGACGATCTCGACCTCCTCACGTCCCCACTCCGACTCCAGGTGAGCTGCGGCGGCCAGGTGACGCGCCTTCCGCTCCTTGATCGAGAGTCTCTCGTAGGCCACCTTCCGCACCAGGTCTTGAAGGAACCCGTAGTGTCCTCGCTCCGGCGAGCGGGGATCTGCCTGGATCCCGAGGATCTCCTTGCGCACGAGAGAGGCGAGCACCGATTCCAGAGCCTGTTCGGATAGACCGGTCAACGCCGAAAGCGCCGGCTTCGTGAAGGTCTTGCCCAATACCGACGCGTCCTGAAGGACGGAGCGCTCCTGCGGATCGAGTCCGTCGAGTCGTGCCGCTATCAGCGCGTGGAGGGTCTCCGGGACCTCCAGCTTCTCGACCTCACCTGTCAGGCGGTACGCGGTTCCTTCCTGGGCGAGGAGCCCTCGGTCCAGCAGCATCCGGACGGTTTCCACCGCGTAGAGAGGCACGCCTTCCGCCCGCTCGAGGATCTGGCGGGTCAGCCGCTCCGGGAGCCCCGGAACGAGCCCTGTGAGCAGCCGTTCCATGTCCTGATCGGGCAGAGGCTCCAGGTGCACGGTCGTGGAGCCCCGGCGTCCGGCCGCCCACTCGGGATGCCGCTCGGCGATCTCCGGACGGGCCAACCCCATGATGAAGAAGGGATGGTTGCGCGACCAATTCATCAAGTAGTCGATGAAATCCAACAGCCCCCGGTCGGCCCACTGCATGTCCTCGAACACCATCGCGGTGGGGTTGCGGTCGGCCAGGCGTTCGAAGAACAGTCGCCACGCGCTGAACAGGTCCTCCGGCTCTCTGGCGGTCCGTTCCTCCAGGCCCAGCAGGTGGGCCAGGCGGGGCTCGACCCAGGCTCGCTCCTCAGGATCCTCGATCCATTGCACCACGCAGGCGCGGAGCTTCGCCAGCGAGGATGCATCGTCCTCACCCTCGAGGATCTCCGCCCGACCCCGCACCATCTCGGCCAGGGCCCAATACGTGACGCCCTCGCCGTATGCCAGGCACCGGCCCCGGTGCCACCAGACGACCTGTTGCAGCCCGTCCATGTACTTGAAGTACTCCCAGGCCAGCCGGGACTTGCCGATGCCGGCGATCCCGATCACCGAGAGCAGATGGGCCTTCCGGTTGTCGGCCGTGCCCCGGACGCCGGCCACCACTCGCAGGGCCCGCCACAGGGGCACCGGCACTGCCTTCCCCTTGAGGTCGTGGACCCCCGCGGATTCGTACATGATGGCCGCCTCGGTCGAGCGGCGGGTCGATTCGCCCACCAAGACGGTGCCCGGCTCGGCTTCCGCCTGCACGCGAGACGCGGTGTTGACCAGGTCTCCAGCCACCATCCCCTGACCCTCGGCGCCGATGCTGACGGCCGCTTCCCCCGTCAGGACGCCGATCCGCGGGTTGAGCAGGCCCGAGCCCACCGTCTCGCCGAGCGCCCGAACGGCCTGTACGAGCTCGAGGGCAGCTCGCACGGCCCGCTCCGCGTCGTCCTCCTGGGCGACAGGCGTGCCCCACACCGCCATGACCGCATCGCCGATGAACTTCTCCACGGTTCCGCCGTACCGGGCGATCAGCTGCCGGCACGTGTCGAAATACTGCGAGAGCAGGTCCCTGACTTCGTCCGGATCGCGGTTCTCCGAGAGGGAGGTGAACCCGACCAGGTCGGCGAACAGCACCGAGACCAGGCGCCGCTCGGACACCGGGGGAGCGGTCACGGCACCGGCGATCCGGGCGGGGGGTGCGGCCAGCCCGGGGGCGACGGCGCTCGCGGCGGATCCAGAGAGCGGAGCTCCGCATTCTCCACAGAACTTGAACCTGGGTTCGTTCGGACTTCCGCAGTTCGGGCAGGCCAACGCCAGGGCAGCGCCGCACTCGCCGCAGAACTTGCGGTCCACTGGGTTGTCCGTGCCACAGTTCGAACAGTTCAAGGCCTACCCCCCGCGCGGTATGGCGGTTCGAACGGTAGCACGCGTCTGGTGAGGGTCGGCGGGGTGTTTGCTAGAGCCCTTCGCGGTCGCCCCTTCCACCCGTGCTTGATCTGCAATCCCCTGATCGCTCGGGCAACGTAGGGCAACGTGGAGCGACCCGACACCGTGGAGGAGGCCTCATGCCGAGCACAGGAACGGTCACCGAACGAACGACGATCCCGTCGTGGGGCGGACGATACGTGATCATCGGCCTCCTCGGGCGGGGAGGGACCGCCCAGGTCTTCGAGGCCACCGACAGGCTGTTGGGGCGGCGGGTCGCGGTGAAAGTGCTGCGGGAAGGCACCACGCCCGACCCACAGGCCGTCGCGAGGTTTCGCCGGGAGGCCCGGGCCGCGGCCTCCCTCAACCATCCCAACATCGTCACGGTCCACGACGTCGGGATGGACGGCGAGCAGCCCTTCATCGTCATGGAGCTGGTCCACGGCGAGCCGCTCTCCGAGCTGCTGGACCGCGAGGTGAGGCTGACCTTCGGACGTGCCGCAGCCGTCGCTCAAGCGATCGCGGAGGGTCTGGCCTGCGCCCACGAGGCCGGCATCGTTCACAGGGACCTCAAGCCCAAGAATGTCATGCTCAAAGCGAACGGGCTGGTGAAGGTGCTCGACTTCGGAATCGCTCAGGCGCTCGACCGCACGCCTGTCGACGAGCCACTGGGCACCGCGGAATACCTGTCACCCGAGCAGGCCACCGGGCTACCCCTGGACGGACGATCCGACGTGTACTCCCTCGGAGTGGTCCTGTACGAGATGCTCGCCGGCCGTCCTCCGTTCACCGGAGAGCCGGCCCTGGCCGTGATGCACCAACACGTTTACGACGAGCCTCCCCCGCTCGCTCAATTCCGTCCCGACATCCCGGCGCCGCTGCGGTCGATCGTCGATCGATGCCTGAGGAAGCAGCCCGATGCCAGGTACAGGGATGCGAGGGCGCTGGCCATGGAGCTTCGCCGATTCCAGTCGGTCGGCCCGGAGGCGACCGATCCTCTTCCCCCGACACGGGTGACGGACTCGCTTGAGGCTGATCGGCCGGAGGATCCACGCGGAACGAATCATTCGCCGCGAGCCAGGGTGGTCGGAGCATGGGCGGTGGCGGGATTGGCCCTCGTCATGGCGGGGGTGGGATTGTTGATCCCGCTGATGACCCGGCATCCTCCGATGGCCCAGGCTCGGCCCGAGATCCTCCGTCCGGCCATGGCCCTCCAGGTCCGCGGGGCATGCGGAGGATTCTTCAAGGCCAGGGCGTCGCTGGCCTGGCGAGCGTCGACCTCCCGGATCACCGACGGGTACGTCGTCTACAGGAGCCGGACTCCGAACGGGCCGTATCAAACGATCGGGATCGTTCCTGGTCGGGCCGCGGTCCGCTACGTCGACGAGCGGCTGGACGTCAACGCCACCTACTACTACCGGGTCCGGGCCACGTCGGGGAGCCGCCTCAGCACTTTCAGCGGGCCGGCCCGGGCAGAGACGCCGTTCTTCTGTCTCTAGCGTCGCCCTACGGCCTCCCGTCGCCAAGGGCTCCGGAGGGGGGGCCTGTCAGCCGGCGCCCCCGCCCCGAGGCCATGAACCAAAGTGCCGTAGCTTCCCGAGAGTCGCAGCGGACGCTCGCGGTCGAAGACCAGTCACTCACACAGGAGCCGAGGCTTCGGCTCGAGCCGGTAAGCACCGAGTTGACGATCGAGCGAATCGCAAACTCGCATAACGCGGCGGTCCATGCCCAACGCCACGTCGAGCGGACGTAACGGTAGAGCGAACTGCTGGAGCCGCCGCGCAAACACGGCCGAGAGAAGCCAGCCGACGGGCCAGACCGGCGGACACCATTGCGACCAGACGTCGAGACGCCAATCCGTCGTGCGCTGGTAGAACGCAACGATCGGCGGTTGCAGGCGGCGGGGATCGAAATCGGGGCTCGCGAGGGCGTCAAAGGACGGCAGCAGGCCTCCGCCTTCCTGCAGTGCGCCACCCAAGCGCTCGGCCTCACTAGCGAGCCACGACTCGGCCACGTTCCGGATGCAACGACAGCGTTCCCTACGCAAAGCCGAACCGGTTCGGCTCCTGACGACCCGCGTCGATGCGACAGGTCGCTTCCACGAAGCCGATCGGCGTCGGCGGACTCAGCGCGACGTTCGTCCCGACCGTGATCGGGCCATCGCTCGCGACCTCGAGACCGGCGCGCGTATGCACGTGCCAGGAGCGGATCGCGTCGACTCCACGATCGAACGCAGTTGTGCCGCGAGAGCTGTCGTGCATCCACGCCGCTGCAGTCCGAGCGGAGTCGCGCCACCGAGCGAGTCCCCGACCGGCTCGTAGCTGATTGCTTGGGACCAACGTTCGAGAAGGGGGGCGAGGTGTTCGGCCCATTGGGTTCTTAGCCTGGACCGAAACACTTCTGAGCCCCGGCAGCGACCGGGAACTTGGTGGGCGTACCCTGACTGACCAGTGGAGCGGGAGGTATCGGCAGGAGCTGAGGCCGCCACCGCTGGGGCCGAGGTCGCGAAGAAGCGGCCGACGAACGGTCGGCGCGGCACGTTTCATTCCCTGCGGGTCCGCAACTTCCGCCTGTTCATCCTGGGCCAGCTGCTCTCCACGACGGGCACGTGGATGCAGTCGGTGGCCGCGCCGTTCCTCGTCCTCCAGCTCACCCACAGCGGCGTCGCCCTGGGCATCGATACGGGACTCCAGTTCCTTCCCATCCTCCTGTTCGGCGCCTGGGGCGGAGTGATCGCCGATCGATTCGACAACCGCCGGCTGCAGCTTGCAAGCCAGGTCGCGTTCGGCCTTCTGGCGGGCACGTTGTGGCTGCTCGTGGTGACCGACGCGGTTCGGATCTGGATGGTCTACTCGCTGTCCTTCCTCCAGGGGATCGTCATGGCTGTCGACATGCCGACCCGGCAGAGCTTCTACCTGGAAATGGTCGGTCGGGACGACCTCACCAACGCGATGAGCCTGAACACGGCGACCATGACGGGAACCCGCATCGCCGGGCCCGCCATCGCCGGCCTCCTGATCGGAGCGTTCGGGGTGGCACCGGTGTTCCTGATCAACGCCCTCTCCTACATGGCCGTGGTGGCGGCGCTCCTGGTGATGCGGACCGTCGATCTCCATCGCCGCCAACCCGTGCCGAGGCGACCCGGACAGATCCGAGAGGGCGTGGCCTACGTGTGGCGCACGCCTGGGTTGCGTCTGCCGATTCTCGTCATGGCCGCGGTGTTCCTGTTCGCCTTCAACTTCCCCGTGTTGTTGCCGCTGCTGGCGGTCCGGACGTTCGGGGGCGACGCCGGGACCTACGGCAACATGCTGGCGCTGTTTGGGGCTGGGTCGCTGGCCGGAGCCCTGGTCATGGCGGGGCGGGTCTCGAAGCCCAACGTCACGATGGTCGCCGTGCTCGCGCTGGTCGTGGGCGGCCTGTCGGTGGCTGTCGCGGCCGCCCCGGCGCTGCCCGTGACGTGGCTCGTGCTTCCCTTGCTCGGGGCCGCTGGCATCTCGTTCGCCATCTCCGGCAACTCCGCCCTCCAGCTGACCTCATCGGACCAGATGCGGGGCCGGGTGATGGCGCTCTACACGGTGGTCTTCCTGGGGAGCACCCCGATCGGCGGTCCCATCGCCGGGTGGATCGGCCAGCATGCTGGCCCTCGGGTCGGGCTGGCCGGCGGGGGCGCCATCGCGCTGGCCGCGGGCATCGTCGCGCTGGGGTGGCTCCCCGGCAGGCGAGAGGTAGCCGGATCTACGGCTGTTGGCTCTGGAACAGCCCGAACATGAGCCCATGCGGATCAGCGAACCGAGCGAAGGTCGTCTGGGCCATCGTCGTCACGGGGACCAGGATCTTGCCGCCCAGGGTCTCCGCACGGCTTACCCTGCGGATCGGCGAAGAAGGCATACGTGACCATGTTGGGAACCTCTGTCACCGGCGCGAGCGTCTTCCCTCCCAGTGACTCGGCCTTGTCGAGCAGCGCCTGGATGACCGGACCCTGCGCATAGAAGGCCAGGAACTGATCCTTCCGTGACGTGATCCGGCTGTTGATGCCGGTCCCGAGTGGGCGTCGATGAGCCAGTAGTTTGCGCCTGGGACCTCCTGAACGTGCCAGCCGAACAGCTCTCCTAGAAGTTCGTGCTCGCTCGGAGCTGCGGTCACCCTTTCGGGCGGGCTCCGAGCCGTCGGGCGGCACCCAACCCTTGGGCCTCGGTAACGAGGCGGTACTGTACCGACCGCCATCATGCATGTCGCTCTGACCTTCGATGCCGAGCATCCCGATCGCCCCTACTACCCGCCTGCGAACGAGCAGCGCCTCCTGGACGTGCTGGCCGGAGAACAGGTGCCCGCGACGTTCTTCCTCCAGGGACGGTGGGCTCAGGCCCATCCGGAGACGGTTCGCCGAGTGGCCGAAGAGAAGTACCTGATCGGCAACCACTCGCACTATCACGCGCGGATGCGGCTGCTGACCGCAGAAGGCTTTCGCACGGACGTGCTGAACGCCGAGCGAGCGATCATCGAGGTTGGCGGGGCCAACCCCCGCCCATGGTTCCGGCTTCCCTTCGGTAGCGGCCATCGAAGCGGGCGGCTGGCCCGGCTCTTGACTGCGCTCGGCTACCGCCATGTGGGATGGGACGTGGACTCGTTCGACTGGGTCGAGACGAGGTCGACGCGGGAAGTCGAGGACGCGGTAGTCGAGGCCACAACGGCCTGCGACCCCCAGGCGATCGTGCTCATGCACACGTGGCCTGAGACCACCGTTCGCGCAGTTCCCCATGTGATCGGCCGTCTGCGTGATCAGGGAGCGGTGTTCTGCACGGTTGCGGACCTGCCCACCGAGCCGACGACGACCGCATCCACCCCGAACGAAGGGTCGAGCCTGGATCAGCTCGTGGCGGAACGAGGGTCCGACGCGCCGACCAGCAGCGACGCCCCCCCCGATTAGCCGCTGGCGGGTCGGTCCAGCCGAGAGGCATCCACGTGGTCGAGCGCCTGGCCAGTCGACCAGGCGGGCCGGTAGGCACGATCCGAACGGATGGCGTCCCATGCGTCGGGCACGGCGTGCAGGGGCGACGAAGATCAGGCTGGGGAGGGCCCGCTCGAAGGCGCTCTTGAGTTTCCACATGAGGTGCAGAGATGTACGGCCGTCGGGGGTTGACCCCTCGTCCCTCATTGGAATAGAAGGGATGCCTTGCCTGCGTGAGGGAGAGGGGGAGCTCATGCACGACCCGCGAGAGCCCGAAAGGGGAACTCCGGGCAAGGTCAGCCGGAGGAAGTTCCTCGGGTACACCGCACTGACGGGCGCGCTGGCGGCCGGGGGTCCCGCACTTCCCGCGCTCACCGGCACGGCGCAGGCAACGTCTCGAGCCGCCGCCCCCGCTCGCTCCGCCTCCTCTGCTACTCGAGCCGCCGCACGCGTTCCCCACTTCAAGTGGGAGGAGGCCACGATCGCCGAGCTTCAGGCGGCCATGGAGGAGGGCCACCTCACCTCCAGGCACCTCACACACGCCTACATCGAGCGAATCCGTCAGATCGACTTCAAGGGCGTCCAGCTCAACTCGATCCTGCAGATCAATCCCGATGCTGAGGCCATCGCCGAGCAGCTCGACCGGGAAAGGAAGCGCAAGGGCTCACGTGGGCTGCTGCACGGGATCCCCATCCTGATCAAGGACAACATCGCCACCGACGACAGGATGCAGACCACGGCCGGCTCGCTGGCTCTCCTCGGCTCGACGGTGCCGAGGGACTCGTTCATGGCCAAGAAGCTTCGTGAGGCAGGCGCGGTCATCCTGGGCAAGACCAATCTGTCCGAGTGGGCCAATTTCCGGTCGTTCCAATCGTCCAGTGGGTGGAGCGCCCGGGCCGGCCAGTGCCTCAATCCCTACGTGCTGGACCATAACCCCTGCGGGTCCAGCTCGGGCTCGGGGGCGGCCCCATCGGCGAACCTCTGCGCGGCGGCCCTGGGCACGGAGACGGACGGCTCGGTCACCTGCCCTTCGGCCCTGAACGCGCTGGCGGGCATCAAGCCGTCGCTCGGGCTGCTCAGCCGTTCGGGCATCATCCCCATAGCCCACAGCCAGGACACCGCCGGGCCGATGGCCAGGACCGTGGCCGACCTCGCCGCGGTCCTCGGTCCGCTCACCGGGGTGGACCCGCTCGACCCGGTGACGAAGGACAGCATCGGGCACTCCTTCCAGGATTACACGCAGTTCCTCGACCCGAACGGGTTGAAGGGCGCCCGGGTCGGTGTGTGGCGGGAAGGCACCTTCGGCTTCAACAACGAGAGCGACGCCATCACCGAGGCCGCCATCAAGGACATGAAGGATCTAGGCGCGGTGATCGTCGACCCGGCCGACATCCCTCACGCCACAGACATCTTCGAGCCCGAGTTCATCGTGCTGCTCTTCGAGTTCAAGGTGGACGTGGCCAAGTATCTGTCTGAGCTGTCCAACACGAGCATGCGGACGCTGGCCGACTTGATCGCGTTCAACGACGCCAACGCGGATCGGGAGATGCCATGGTTCGGCCAGGAGATCTTCCTCCTGTCCGAAGACACCGAGGGCTTGGATGACCCCGTGTACAAGAAGGCATTGGAAGACTCGAAGCGCCTGGCCGGGCCGGAGGGGATCGACGCGATCATGGACCAGCTCGACCTCGACGCCATCATCGCCCCCGTCACCAGCCCGCCCTGGACCACCGACCTGGTGCTCGGTGACCACTTTACGTTCGGGAGCACCTCCCCGGCGGCCGTGGCCGGATACCCGAACATCGCGGTGCTGGGCGGCTACGCGTTCGGTGAGCTTCCGGTGGGCATCTCGTTCATGGGGAGGAAGTGGAGCGAGCCCACACTGATCAAGCTGGCTTATTCGTTCGAACAGGGGACGAAGCATCGTCATGCCCCGAGGTACCTGCCGACGCTCGGGACGCACGACTTCATCCCGCACGACGGAGGCAAGGTGCCGCATTTGAACGGTCAGCGTGGCGACCAGAAGGGGCTTCGCCTGACGCGGCCAAGCCTGCAGCGGCGGATCCCCATCGGGATGTAGAGAGCAAGGACAGGACGTTCAAGCGGGGGGAGGGCTGGTGCGTTCGCCCCCCATAAAGTATCTGGCTACCCTTGCCCTCGTTATCGGGTGAAGGGGGGAAGCCGTGAAACCGTTCTTCTCGCTACCGGCAGCGGGCGGGTTCTTCTTCGTCAGCGCCTGGCTGATGATGATCTTTGCCGGGATCCTGTCGCACAGGGTGGGCATCAAGCCGTTCGGGTACGGGACCGCCTTGCTCGGCACCATCGCGCTCTGGTTGGTCATCGCCCCGGCGGCTGGTGCCATCGCGTCCTCGATGCGGCGGGGGTGGAAGTAGCGCCGACGGGCGCTACTCCACCTTCTGCCCTTTTCCGATGACCACGACTCCGCCGGACGAGACCACGAAACGCTCTCGGTCCAGGTCGAGGTCCAGTCCGATACGGGCCCCTTCCGGGATGCGGACGTTCTTGTCGATGATGGCGTTGCGCACGATCGCGTGACGCCCCACGTCCACCCCGTGCAGCAGGATGGAACCCTCCACGGTGGCATAGGAGTGCACCCGGACCCCCGGCGAGAGTATCGAGCGCCTGATGGAGCCGCCCGATATCAGGGCCCCAGCGCACACCATGGAATCCGCGGCGTGGCCCACCCCGGCCTGAGTGCTCACGAACTTCGCAGGAGGCAACGGATCGGTCCACGTCAGGATGGGCCACTCTCTGTTGTACAGGTTGAACACGGGGTGAACCGACACGAGCTCCATGTGGGCGTCGTAGTAGGAGTCGAGCGTTCCGACGTCGCGCCAGTAGCCTCGGTCGCGCTCCGTGACCCCGGGTACCTCGTTGGTGGCGAAGTCGTAGACGTTCGCTACGCTCGCTGCCACGAGCATCGGGATGACGTTGCCGCCGATGTCGTGGTTGGAGGACTCGTCGGCTGCGTCCATGGTCACGGCCTCGATCAAGGTGTCGCGGGTGAACACGTAGTTACCCATCGAGGCATATACCTGATTGGGGGCGCCGGGAAGCCCGACGGGATCGAAGGGCTTTTCCCGGAACGCGGCGATGCGGCTCCCGTCGGGCCCAGTCTCGATGACGCCGAACTCATGCGCCTGTGAGATGGGGACCCGGATCCCGGCCACAGTCACCCCGGCGCCGGAGGCGATGTGCTGGTCGACCATCTGGCTCGGGTCCATCCGGTACACGTGGTCCGCCCCGAAGACGCAGATGTAGTCGGGACGTTCGTCGTAGATCAGGTTCAGGTTCTGATAGATGGCGTCCGCCGACCCGGCGAACCACCGCGGGCCTCGGCGCATCTGCGCCGGGACCGGCGTGACGTAGTTCCCCAGCAGGGGCGACAAGCGCCAGGCCGTGGTCACGTGGCGGTCCAAGCTGTGACTCTTGTACTGGGTGAGGACGGCGATCTTGACGTACCCCCCGTTGATCAGGTTCGACAACGCGAAGTCGATCAGGCGGTAATGGCCCCCGAAGGGCACCGCCGGCTTGGCCCGGTCTGCGGTCAAGGGGGCCAGGCGCTTGCCCTCACCCCCTGCCAGAACCATCCCGAACACGGGAGGCCGCTTCATCCGGTACGAACTGTAGACCAGGCATGCCGCCATGTGACCCCGGCTAGCATTGCGGGTCCAGGGCGTAGCACTCCGCGGGGCGCAGCGGAGCGGATGCGTACGCTCTGGCTCGTGAGCGACCCGCCGAAGGCGGAGGCGCTGAGGAGGAGATGAAAGGGTAGACGATCGAGCGAGGGAACGTCGTGGCCGAGGAGCTTCAACAGGTCCTGACCCCGGACGGCGAGCTCACAGGAGAGCCCCCCTTCGGGATCGAAGAAACCAAGCGCCTGTACCGCGCCATGGTTGCCGCGCGCCTGTACGACAGGAAGGGAGCTTCGTTGCAGAAACAAGGTCGCCTCGCCACCTACGCCCCGTTCGAGGGCCAGGAGGCCGCACAGATCGGGAGCGCTGCCGCCCTGCGGTCCGACGACTGGATGGTGGCCACGTACCGCGACGCTGCCGGGATGGCGCACCACGGCTATCCTCGGACGCTCCTGTTGCTCGGACGCATGGGCGACGAGCGGGGCGGTTCGCCCCCGGAGGGTGTGAACGTGCTGCCCCCTTCGATCACGGTCGGCGCGCACATGCTGCATGCGGTGGGGCTGGCCTGGGCCGAACGGCTTCAGGGCCGCGACCGCATCGCCATGACCTACTTCGGGGACGGCGCCACGTCCGAGGGCGACTTCCACGAAGCCATGAACTTCGCCGGGGTCTTTCAGGCCCCCGTGGTTTTCCTGTGCGAGAACAATCAGTACGCCATCTCGCTGAGGCGGGACCGGCAGACGGCGTCCTCGACGATCGCCGGGAAGGCGGACGGCTACGGGATCCCCGGGGTGCTCGTCGATGGGAACGATCTGTTCGCCGTGTACGGCGTCACGGCCGAAGCCCTGCAACGAGCGCGCTCCGGTGGTGGTCCCACGCTGATCGAGGCACTCACCTATCGACTGGGGCCGCACACCACGTCGGACGACCCCAGGCGATACCGCTCGGACGAGGAGGAAGCGGAGTGGCGGGAGCGCGACCCTCTCGAGCGTATCCGTCGCTACCTGTCCGGGGCGAACGCGTGGACCGAAGAATGGCAGAGGGCGATCGAGGCGGAGGAGTCCGCGGTGATCGAAGCGGCCGTCAGGGAGGCCGAGGCGCTCCCTCCGCAGAGGCCAGAGGACATCTTCGAGTCGATGTTCGCCGAGATGACGCCCCAGCTGAATGAGCAGAAGAGAATGTTCCTCGAAGGAACAGCATGACCCTCCTCAACATGGCCCAGGCCATCAACCAGGCCCTTGACCAGGCCATGGCCGCGGATCCTCGTGTGCTGATCCTTGGAGAGGACGTGGGCCGGACGGGCGGGGTGTTCCGGGTCACCCAAGGTCTGCAGGATCGCTACGGCGACGACCGAGTCGTGGACACGCCTGTGGCCGAGTCGGGCATCGTGGGCACGGCGTTCGGCCTGGCAGTGGGCGGGATGCGGCCGGTGGCCGAGATGCAGTTCATGGGTTTCTCCTATCCCGCGTACGACCAGGTGATCAGCCACGTCTCCCGCATCCGCAACCGGTCCCGTCACCGGTTCACCGCGCCGCTCGTCATCAGGATTCCGTACGGCGGAGGGATCGGCGCGGCCGAACACCACAGCGAGTCGGCGGAGGCGATCTATGCGCACATCCCCGGCGTGAAGGTGGTGGTTCCGGGCTCGCCCAGCGACGCGAAGGGGCTGCTCCTCGCGGCGATCGAGGATCCGGACCCCGTGGTCTTCCTGGAACCCATCCGGCTGTACCGGGCGATCAAGGAAGACGTGCCCGACGAGACCTACACCACCCCCATCGGGAAGTCGCGGGTGATCCGAGGCGGAGCGGATGTGACCGTGGTGGCCTGGGGCTCGATGCTCCGCGAGGTCCGGCGGGCAGCCGACCTTCTGGAGGAAGACGGCATCGACGCCGAAGTTCTCGACCTGCGAAGCCTGGTGCCAATCGACGAGGACGGGCTGATCTCTTCGGTGGAAAAGACCCGGCGGGCCGTGGTCGTCCACGAGGCTCCCCGAACGGCCGGGCTGGCTGGTGAGCTGATCGCGCTCATCCAGGAACGGGCCCTGTACTCGCTGGAGGCGCCTGTCGTCAGGGTCACGGGGTGGGATACCGTGTTCCCGCTGAAGCGCTCAGAGCACCTCTACTTGCCGACCGCTCAGTCGATAACACGGTCGGTGCAGCGCGTGATGGCCGCGTAGGAGAGCCGTGGCGTTCGAGTTCCGGTTGCCGGACATCGGAGAAGGCCTCACCGAGGCCGAGGTCGTCGAATGGCTGGTGGAAACCGGCCAGACCGTCCAGCTCGATCAGCCCCTGGTGCAGGTGGAGACCGACAAGGCGGTGACGGACATCCCGTCCCCGAAGGCCGGCGTGCTCTTGGTTCAAGGCGCCACAGTCGGCTCGGCGGTCAAGGTCGGCGAGATTTTGGCCGTGATCGGCGAACCCGGCGAACGGCTCACCACCCAGGCCGGCACGTCGGCGGCTGGCGTCGAGCCCGGAACATCGGCCCCGATCGTCGGGACGCTCCAAGAGGGCGAAGAGATCCAGGCCGTCCAGGGCCCCAGGACCGACCTTCAAGGGGACAGGCGGGCGCTCCCGCTCGTGCGGAGGTTGGCCAGAGAGCTCGGGGTCGACATCGACTCAATGCAGGGGACGGGACCGAAGGGACGGATCACCCGAGAGGATGTCGAGGCCGCCGCTCGAGGGGCCGTCCAGGGGGCCGGTGGGGCGGAGGAGCGGGTGCGGCTGTCGCGGCTTCGTCGCACGGTCGCGGAGCACATGGCCCGGTCGTGGCGGGAGATTCCGCACGTGACGACGTTCGGGGAAGCCGAGGTCTCCCGCCTACTGGCGATTCGCGATGAGCTGGGCGCCCGCCGGCGTCGTCCCATCCCGATGGAGGCGCTGTTCGTGGAGGCCGTGGTCCCGGCCCTGCGGGCCCATCCGGAGTTCAACGCCACGCTCGACGGTGAGGAGCTGGTGCTGAAGCGCCACTATGACATCGGGATCGCGGTGGACACGCCGGACGGGTTGATCGTTCCGGTCGTACGTGGAGTTGCAGACGCAGACCTCTTCACCCTGGCCGACGAGGTCGAGCGCCTCGCCGAGGCGGCCCGAAACCGCACGGTAGAGCCGGAGGAACTAGCGGGAGCAACGTTCACCATCACCAACATCGGGGCCGCCGGGGGTGGCTACGGCACACCCATCATCCCTTACGGGACCACGGCGATCCTCTCCTTCGGCCGGGTGCGGGAGCAGCCGGTGGCCCGCGGTGGGCAGGTGGAGATCACTCCCCTCTTGCCCCTGTCGCTGTCGTACGACCACAGGGTGATCGACGGGGCGCTGGGGCGGCGCTTCCTGGCGACCGTGATCGAGCGCCTGGAGAAAACCGGAGCCGGTTAGCCTGGCTCGGAGCCTTGGGCGACCGGGCGCAATGGGTCGGTGATCCAGTCCGACCAGGAGCCCACGTAGAGCTTGGTGCCCCGGATCCCCGCCAGCTCCAGCGCCAGGACGTCGTGACAGGACGTCACTCCCGATCCGCAGTACGCCACGACCTCCCGGCCCTCCTCGACGCCGCGGGCCCGATACTTCTCCCGCAGGTCCTCTGGTGACAGGAACCGACCCGTGGCCGGATCCAAGTTCTCGCTCCACGGCGCATTGCGCGCCCGGGGTATGTGTCCGGCCACCGGATCGATGGGTTCGGCCTCCGCTCGGTACCGCTCCGGCGCCCTGGCGTCCAGCACGACCGCCTTGGGGTCTCGCCGAAGCCTGTCTACGCTGGAGGCATCCACGATCCGATCATTCGGCCACGGCCGAGGGGTGAACCGGCCGCGCCCGGGTCGGGGCTTGGATGGACCGCTCTCCAGCGGTCCCGTCCACGCCTGGAGGCCACCGTCCAGCACGGCCGCCTGGTGGCCGGTGACCGAGAGCATCCACCACAGGCGAGCCGCGTTCGACCCTCCGGCGTCGTCATATGCGACCACCGGCGACTCGTCGCCGATTCCGACCCTTTCCATTGCCCGCGCGTACGCCTCGGGCGACGGAAGTGGATGCCGGCCCGATTCCTTCGTCTTCGGTGACGCCAGATCCGCGTCGACGTCCACGAAGACAGCGCCTGGGATATGGCCCTCCTCGAATCGAGAGCGCCCGCTCCCGTCCGGGTACCACCGAACGTCCGCCACCGCGAGAAGCGGATCGCGCATCCCCCGGCGCAGCCATTCGACGCTGACGAGCGACCCGGGAAGCGCCATCTCCCCGAGTGTAGAGAAACGCCCCCCGGCCGGTGCCGGGGGGCGCTCTCGTAAGACGGTTCGAGCTCGGCAGGCGGTGTTCAGCCCACCGCTCGCAGAGCGTTGACCTGGCCGTGTCCGTTGAAGGAGTTGTAGCCGGTGCCACCTGTGCACTCCTGCGGGGCGCCGTTATTGACCGACGGGAAGAAGTCGTACTGGGACAGGTCGGCCGGGCAGGCCAAGTTGTCGGCCGTGTTCTCGAGCATCGCAGTCACCGCGCCGGGAGCGATGCCCGGATGCTGGCTCATGATCAGGGCGGCAACCCCTGCCGCGTGTGGCGATGCCATCGAGGTCCCCTGCTGGTAGCAGTACAGCGTTCCGTCGGAGTCGAAGACCCGCCGAGAGGGGGCGCAGGCCGCGACCAGATCCTGCGGCCAGGTGGACAGCACCCGCCCGTTCGGAACGTCCGGTGACTGGTCGAACAGGATCGAGTCGCCGCCGGGGGCGATCACGTTCGTGACCCCACTCCCATAGCTCGAATAGAACGACTTCTGTACCCGGTTGCCGGATGCGGTCACGCTGACCACCCCCGGGACCTCGGCCGGGATGTCGGCGCAAGCGTTGGTAACCTCACGCGGCACCGGCTCGGTGTCGTCCGGGCTTTGCAGGTCCATGGTGGGGTGCGCCAGGTCGTCGGCGAAGTTCCCTTCGGCCGCGATGACGGCGGTCCCACTCTGCATGGCGAAGTTGATAGCCCGCCGCTCGGCGTTCCAGATGGCCCGCTGCTCGGGGTCGTTCTTGCAGTTCAAGTACCAGGGGTCGGCGAAGTAGCTGTTGTTCGTGACCTGCACGTTGTGGGTCGCCGCCCACATGAATGAGCAGACCACAGCCTGGGGGAAGAAGAACCCGTCCGCGTTCCCGGCCTTGATCGCGGCGATCTTCACGCCTGGTGCCACGCCGACGATCCCCTTGCCGTTCTGGGCCGCTGCGATGATCCCGGCCGTGTGCGTCCCGTGACCGTTGTCATCCTGCGCTGCGGTCCCAGGGACCGGCACACCGCTCACGCAGTTGGCGCTGTTCGCGACGTCGATGTTGGCCACCAGGTCGGGATTCGTAAAGTCGATCCCGGTGTCGATGTCGCCGACCAGGACCCCCGTTCCCGTCGAGATCTCGTGCGCCTCGGGAGCCTTGATCTGGTCCATGTCCCACTGCCGGTTCGACAGACTGTCGCCCGAGTTCGACGGGGCCGGGCTCTCCGGCGCACCGTTGTCGTTACCGAGGCCGGCTTCGCCCAGCTGGACCCCGAAGTTGTCAGTTCTCGACGCCCCGTCGATCCGGTTGTCCTTCAGCAGGTTGCCCCGGAATGAAGGATCGGTGGACTTTGCGATGGCCACGCCGATGGCCTGGTAGCTGTAGACCAAGGTCCCTCCGGCCTTGCTCATGACGCTCGCCGCGTCCTTCGGTACGGAGTTCCCCTTGTAGACGACGATGAAGGTCCCTGTCCCACTGGAGTGGGCTGTGGGGGCGTTGATCAGGGCCGTCACTCCCGCGACCAGCGTCAGCGCGAGCACGAGCAACAGACGATTCCTGCGCGTCTTCATGTTCCTCCCTTCACGTCCCTCAGATCGGGTGCCGGCACTTTAACGAGGCCTGGGCGGTGGGTCAAAAGGGCTGGCCAGGCCATCACCCTCCGTGGCCGTCGGTTTGTGCCGGATCGGTTTGAACAGGGCCTTCGGACGTTTGGGCTATATGAACGTGGTGCTCCTGCGAGGCGGGTTCGGCCTGCTCGGAATACCTTGGCAAGCCGCATTGAGGAGCCGGAAGGGATCGACCGCCCGGCCCCCCGACGGGTGCCACTCGAAGTGGTCGTGAGTTGATCCACCCCGGGCGTCTCCGCTGTTGCCGACGTAGCCGATCACATCGCCAGCCCTTACCTTGCCAAGCTTCCCAAGGCGGATCAGATGCGCGTTGAACACGAACCCGCGCTCGCCGTAGACGTACACACCGAGTCCTCCCGCCCAGCTCGCCGACTCCTTGGCCGTTCCATCGAAGGGAGCTCGGATGGGAGTGCCCCGTGGGGACATGATGTCGATCCCCTGGTGGCGGTGGAAGCCTCCTCCCCACCGAGGGGCGCCGAAGTCGTCGATGTAATGGTTGGGCCGATCCACCGGGCAGACCTCCAGGAGCCGCGCCGGGCGCTCCTGGGCTGCCGCCGGCCCCTCCCGGGCTATCTGGTCCTCCGGGGGAAGCTTCAGGCGGAGGAACCTGCCATTGCCGATTCCATTGCCGGCCTCGGCGGTGGGGGCGACAGCCAGGGCTGTGATGAAACACACGAACGCCAGTCCCGCGGTCCTGACCGGACCGCGTCGGGACCAGCGCGTACCAGCTGGGGCACTTCCGGAGGCTTCGATCATGAATATGTCAAAGGAGGGTACCAAACCAGCAGTGCGAGCGACGTTTCCGGCGGGGGAACCCCTCGCGGGCCCACGGCCGGGGCGATATCCTTCGGAGTGGCCTGAGATCCGCCCTTCGGGCGGGATACCCTTCGTCGGGGGTGCGTTTCGTGCTGGGACTGCTCGATTCGTCGCGGGTCACGCTGGCCGTTGTGTTGGGCATCCCCCTGGCCATCGGGGTCGTGGTTGCCCTCGGCGTGAGGCGGCGGACGCCGGCCTTCGTGCTCCTTGCCGGCAGCCTGGTCGTGGCAGGGATTGCCGTGCTCTCTGCCTGGGCCGTCTTCCAGCCGGCCAGGCAGCAGGCCTCGGGGTCAACGGTTGAATCTTCGGCTCCAGGAGCCGGAGGGTCATCCGCGCAGCAGGTCAGCTACTCGTGCACGCCGAGCGGAACCCGGCTGCAGGAAACGGTCAAGGGCATCACCTACCAGAAGAACTGCCTGGCAGCGCCCGCCGACCAACCCTTCACCATCGAGTTCCGCAACGAGGATCCCGCCACGCCTCACGACATCCATATCTATTCGGCCGATCCCAGGAAGGATCCGAACGCCCGGTCCCTGTTCATGGGAAAGCTGGTCATTGGCCCCAAGACCGAGACCTACGAGGTGCAGCCGATCCACGCCGGCAGGTACTTCTTCCACTGCGACTTCCACCCCACGCAGATGATGGGTGGGTTCGTGGTCGGCCAGACCTGAGATTCGCCCCTCGTCCGAGAAACGGTCGCAGGGATCCCCCGACGTCAGGGAAGGATCAGATGGAGGTCACCGAACTCGTGCCACAGATACCGCTTCTGGAGGGCAGCCTGGTACGAGGCCTCCACGAGGGGCCGTCCGCCCAATGCTTCCAGGAGCTGCAGGTGCG
>WNFU01003053.1_pt1 | contig 22316 bp, 23 predicted proteins | sample 5400121 | NCBI WGS metagenome assembly WNFU01 (sample SAMN13153360, study PRJNA577476) | soil metagenome | isolation source: 100 cm soil or saprolite under grassland replicate 1 | place: USA:California | collected 2016-06-15
TGGTAGGTGGTAGGTGGTAGGTGGTAGGTGGTAGGTGGTAGGTGGTGGGTGGGGGCGTGCCAATCGAGAGGTTCGAGCAGCTAGAGGTGTGGCAGGAAGCGCACGCCCTCGTGCTCCATGTCTACCAAGCGACGGCAACGATACCTGCGGACGAGAGGTACGGGTTAGTCCCTCAGATGAGGAGGTCGGCCGTTTCGGTGCCTGCCAACATCGCCGAAGGGTTCAAGCGACGGGGCCAAGCTGACAAGGCGCACTTTTACAATGTGGCCCAGGCGTCGCTTGAAGAATTACGGTATTACCTTATCCTCTGTCGCGACTTGGGATTCGACATTCAGTACGAGCGGCTGGCTGAGCGAACAGATCGGATCGGCCGCATGCTCAACGGGCTCGTCCGAGCAGTCAGAAAGTAGCCCCACCTACCGCCCCACCTACCACCTGCTACCTACCACCTTCTACCTACCACCTACCTACCAGTTGCTACCACCCCCACCTACCACCTGCTACCTACCACCTACCTACCAGTTGCCATGCATCCGCGCCGGACGCTACGCTATCTGTGGCAGGAGCATGGGCATGCGCGCGGGCGTGTCGCCGGGTGTCCAGCAGGAGCTTTCCCTCGCCAACCTGTCTCTGGTAGGCGACTCGAACCGCGTCAGGCGCGCGGAGGCCAGGACCGTCGGCGGCCCCTGATAGCAGCCTCAACGCTCGCCGATCCAGCCGAGACAACCGAGGTGCCGCGTCATCATGCAAGAGCTGCGTCAAGACCTGGGCCGCTTTCTGGACGACCTGCGCGAACGGAACTACCGCCGCGCGCTGACGGAGAACCGGGTCTTCAAGAGCCTCTTCCGTACCGGCTACCCCAGCACGCCCCGGAATCAGGCTCTCATCATGTTCAACAACGTCTTTTTGCACTTGCACCCGGTGCGGATGCGACGGGAGAGCCTGAAGATCACGTACACCTTCTGTCTGGGCGGTCTGTCCTTCTTCCTGTTCTTGCTGCTGACCGTGACAGGCGTGCTGCTGATGTTCTATTACCGCCCAGCTACGGCGGTGGCGTACCAGGACATGAAGGACCTCGAGACCGTCGTCACGTTCGGCCTGCTGCTGCGCAACATCCACCGCTACGCCGCGCACGGTATGGTCCTGACCGTATTTCTGCATATGACGCGCGTCTTCTACACCGGGGCGTACAGGCCACCGCGCGAGTTCAACTGGATCGTCGGCGTGATCCTGTTGACCCTCACGTTCCTGCTGAGCTTCACGGGCTACCTGCTGCCGTGGGACCAGCTCGCGATCTGGGCGGTGACGGTGGGCACGAACATGGCCGGCGCCACGCCAATCGTCGGCGATCAAGTGAGGTTCGCGATCGTGGGCGGCTTCGAGATCGGCGACAACACGCTGATCCGCTGGTACGTGCTGCACGTGATCTTCCTGCCACTCCTGGCGGCGCTGTTCATGACGGTCCATTTCTGGCGTATCCGGAAGGACGGCGGAATCGCGGGGCCACTCTGAGCCTCTACCTACCTGTGATGTCCGAGCAAGCAGACGGAGATCGAGATGCCTGCTGACGAAGGCTCGAATCCACTCGACCGCACCTCCGACATGGAGGGACTGAGCGCGGCCGAACGCGCGAAGATTTACAAGGAGCGAGCGGCGGCGGCCGGGATTGGCCAACCGCCGGCCGCCGGCGGAGAGCCGCCACCAGCGCGGCAGCCGGCTGCTGCCGAGCCGGCCGCACCGCGACCCGCCGAGCCAGCGAAGCCGGCCGCCCAGGCTCCGCGTCCGGCCCCGGTCCCGCGCGCCGCCGCCGCGCAGGATGGCGACCCGCTCGCACGGACGTCTGAAATGGAGGGGCTGAGCGCCTCAGAGCGGGCGCGGCTCTACAAGGAGCGGGCCGCGGCGGCCGGGATCGGCCGCCCGCCCAGCGCAGAGGGCGCCCCGCCCGAGGCGGCACCCCAGCCCGCTCCAACCACGCCGGCCGCGGCCGCGCGGCCCGCTCCCGCGGCGGCCCGGCCAGCCGCGGCAGGCACCCTGACGGCCGAACAGCGCGAACGTCTCGTCGCTGCAGCTCAGCGCACCGCCGCGCCAGCGGCCCCACCAAAGCCAACCGAGCAGGCCGAGAAGCTGGTCTACGTCTGGCCGCATCTGGTCACGATCGAGTTCATGGCGGCCGTGCTGATGCTGGTCTCGATGATCGTGATCTCGATCATCCTGCAGGCCCCGCTCGAGGGACACGCCAACACGGACAAGACCCCCAACCCATCCAAGGCGCCCTGGTACTTCTTGAACCTTCAGGAGCTGCTGCTGCACATGCACCCGGCCCTGGCCGGCGTGCTGGTGCCCGCGGGCGCACTGACGCTGATCGCGATGATCCCATTCTTCGATCGCAACACCCGCGACGCAGGTAAGTGGTTCGGGACCCCGAACGCCGTCCGAATCGCCGTCTTCACGAGCTGGTACACCGCGCTCATCCTGGCGGCGTTGATCCTGTTCGACGAGCTGGTGGGCGTGAAACCGCTGATGGCCGGCCTCGCGCGGACAACCGGGATCTCCTTTCTTGCAGCCGACGTCATGGTCAACGTCGTCGTTCCGGTGATGTTCATGAGCGCGCCGATCGTCGCGGTGCTGGCGTTGATCAATCGGCGATACAGGCCGGTCACCGCTCGCGACTTGATGATCTGCCTTTTCACCGGCTTCGTCGTCTCATACGTCGTGCTGACGATCTCAGGGACCTTCTTCCGCGGCCAGGGCATGCACCTCTACTGGCCGTGGGACTCCCACATGATTCGGGTCGAATGACGAGGCATTATCAGCTATCAGCTATCAGCAACCTGCACCCCGGCCGTCTCCTGAATGCTGATGGCTGATAGCTGATAGCTCGTGTGGAGGAACAATGGCTGAAAGCGTACGCCAGGAAGGGCTGTTCTATCCTGGCGCCGAGGCGGCGCAGGAGATCGACAAGCTGACCGCCTCGCAGGTCGTGGTCGAGCCGCTGCCCAGGCGGCGCTGGCTGTCGCGACGGTTGGTCCTGCGCTGGGCGGGTTGGGGGACCATCTTGCTCGTCCTGACCCAGTGGACGACCGGCTTCCTGAGTTTCTTCTGGCCGAAGAAGATTGGCGCCTTCGGTGGTCAGGTCAACGTTGGCGCGCTGACCGATTTCCAGGTCGGCGACGTCAAGCGCGTGACAGAGGGCAAGTTCTACCTGTCGCGCCTGCCCGAGGGCGTGGTTGCGCTGTGGTGGAAGTGCCCGCACCTGGGCTGCACCGTGCCGTGGAAACCGGACGACCCGACAGAGGACGAGATCAAGGATAAGGGGCGCTTCAACTGCCCCTGCCACGGCTCGATTTACAACCGCTATGGCGACATCGTCAAAGGGCCAGCGCCACGCCCGATGGACCTGTTCGGCATCGAGATCCGCGACGGCAAGATCTACGTCGACACCAACCCGACCAAGGTCAAGCAGCGGTCGCGAAGCACCGTCAAGAACGATGTGACGTCGGTCTAACCCACCTGACGCTCTCGCCGGAGGTCGCGAATTTTCGTGGAGATTAGCTCGGCAGCGGTGACGCTCGTCATCGGCATGCTGGCCTTGCTGGCCCTGCTCGTGATCTACGCGGCCGGGGTCGGGAAGCGCGTCCACATGCCGATCGAGGGCGTGCCGACCGGCAACCCCGCCATGGAGCGCAAGGTCGTGGCGGTCCTGGCGCTCACAATCGTGACCGGCCTGCTGTTGGTTGGCTACGGCTTCTGGGAGCCGACGCGGCAGGCAGTCGCTGCCGATCGCCAGGAGAACCGAAGCATCGAGCGGGCGATCGACAACTACACCACACTCTGCATGGGCTGCCACGGCGTCGACGGACGAGGGGCCGTGGTGCCGGATAGCAATCCGCCGCGCGTGGCGCCTCAGCTCAATCGCGAAGACCTTCGCCCAACTGACCCCGACCAATACAAGGACCGCTACAAGTTCGTTTACAACACCATCTCGCGCGGTCGGCCCGGCACGCCCATGCCCACGTGGGGCAAGGAAGACGGCGGGACGCTCATCGCGGAGCAGGTCTACGAGCTGGCGTTGATGATCACCAAGGGCGACAAGGAGCTTCAGGGCACCGAGACGGTCTGGGACAAGATCAGGGCGGTCGCCCGCGAGAAAATCGCCCACGGCTCCCCGGAGCCCAAGGTCCCAGAGGTCGAGCTGGCCGCAGACTGTGTTGGCGACTGCAAGGCCGGCGCGGACATCTGGAAGGGTAAGGGCGCCTGCATCGGCTGCCATACCATCAACGGCGTCGGTGGCCAGACCGGCCCAGAGCAATCGCACATCGCGACGGTCGGTGCAACGCGCAAGCCCGGCGTGTCGGCGGAGGACTACATCCGCGAGTCCATCCTCCAACCCAACGCCTTCCTTGTGCCTGGCTACCCGCCCGTCATGCCGAGCTTCCAGGGCGTGCTGTCGGACAAGGAGATCGACCAGATCATCACCTACTTCATGACCTTGAAGTAGCTTCCCCATGCCCGGAAACGTTGGGCCGGCGGTCGGGCTAGGTTTTGGGCACGCCGTGGGTGCCGGTCAAAGTTTTGGATCCGGTGGCGGGACGACGATCAGCCCCTCACCCCCCAAACCCCCTCTCCCTCAAGGGGAGACGGGGGGCACCGGGATCGTAGCGTCGAATCTCCCCTCTCCCGCGGCACGGAGAGGGGCCGAGGGTGAGGGGGCGTCCTTCGCTGTCCAAACCTTGATGGCCACTCGCACGCCGCCATCCTCTTGACCTCCGCGTCTCGGCGGCGGTATAGTGAGAGTGCGAGGGTTGCGACCTCGCGTCCATCTGAAGATCGGTTAGAGGGAGGAGCGCATGCGACTCATCAAGCCGATTGTGTTCCTGTCGAGATGGCAGGTGGATATATAGGCCCCGCGCAATTGAGGCGTGCGCGGGGCAGGCGAGCGGGGTCCGAACGCTCGCGCCGACAGCGTGGACGCTCCAGCGTAAGCTGGTAGCGGCGAAGCAAAGGCCGTGTAGGCCAAAGTACCGAGCGTGGGCGACAGGACCAGAAGCTGATCGGAAACCGAGAGTTGAACTTCAGTGGCGCCCCGACCGGTCGGGGCGCCACTTGAGCTTAAAGCGCTCCGCGTTCGGCTGGTTAGCTCGGAGCTATCGCCCCGAGCGCCCGGTGCCCTGCTCGAAGAATGCGGGGGAGCCCGCGTTGAAGAGGGGTCGCTCGCCGGAACTCGAGCCGCTCGCGGGCGCGGCGCTGGCCGTCTTTTGTTCGCCGCTCGGCGCGGGGGGAGCCAGGAGCTGGACTGGGGGGGCGCCCGACGTTGCCGTCGCGGCCAGCGAGGTTCCGGGTCCGCTGGCGGCGCTCGAAACTTCTCGGCCCCGCGTGTCCTTCAGCTTGACGTAGACGTTAGCCCCCGCCGCGCTGACCGTCTTGGTGGCCGCGTATGGTTCCCAGCTCGCTCCGCTGAAGTCACTCCGATCCGAGACCATCACCTGCACAGCCCGTCCAATCTGGTCGCCGGTCCCGTCAGGAGCACACTCCTCGTTGGTCAGGCGTAGGGTGAGGCCGCCGCCGCTCGGCTCGACGATAACCGGTAGGACGTTCGGACGGCAGCCGAAGTCGATCGTCCAGAGCTGGCCGTACGGCCCGCCCTGGACATAGGCGACGCCCATCTCGCGCCAGGTCGGTCGGAGCACCACCCGGCGGTGAACAGCGTCGCCGAGGAGGAAATTGGCAGCCGCCTCGGCCGTGGCGCGAGCGGAGATCACCTCGATCACGAGCCAGGCCGAGCTGGGCGGCGCCCCGTAGCCGCTGCGAATCGCGCGCTGCTGTGGAGTTGAGCCGTCGCGCCCCTCGTGCTCCATGTACCCGTTGGCGACCATGTCTCGCGTGTGGGCCTGGGCGGCGGTTGCCAGCTCCGGACTCATGGCGACCGGGTTCAGTCCCTGAGCGATGCGGGCCTGATTTATCAGGGCCGCCAGCCGCTCTTCGGGACTCGACGCCTGCTGCGCGTTCGCACTCGTCGGGATGCTCAGCCCCAGGATCACGAGCAGGGCGAAGAGCGAGATCGAACGACGAATCTGACGGCTCCTTCGGTTGTAATTGGGCCTAAGTCCAGTCTTGACCGCGAGCCGGCGCCCAGGGTACCACACCTGCGGGCAGCTTGTGAACCCCCTCCCGGCGTCCGGAACTCTAGTTCCGGTACAGCGCGACGATTCAAGAGTGCGCTGAGCGGTCTCCGAGGCTATTAGCGACCGGTTGGAGCCGGACGAGTACTCGCGGCGCCGCCGGGTTAGCAGGCGCGTGGGGAGCATGAATGTATCAGGCCCTCTGCGGCCTGGGAAATCGGCATGCTATCCTTGCGCCGCTCAGGGTGGCTAGTGGAGGCAACGCGCGCAAGTGGCGGCGGAACAGACGGAGTTCGGGCCGGTTGGTCGGTTGGACGCTGACGCGGTTGGACCGCCGGGTCAGCGGGCATTTCGGCTGCGCGTAACCCGTGAGGGCTCGTCGGCCTGGCTCTGGATCGAGCGGGAACAGCTGCAGGCCCTGGCCATGCTGATCGAGCAGCTACTCACGGGCCTGCCGGCGCTCGACTTCCGCGCGATGCAGGCCGAGCGCCCGGCGCGGCCCAGTAAGAAGGCCAGCTCGACGGAGGTGCCGCCAGACCTGGAGTTCAAGGTGGGCCAGCTTGCGCTCGGCTTCGACGAGCGCGAGAAGCTCTACCTCCTGCTGGCGCACGAGATCGAGTCAGATCCGGCCGGCCCAGCCCGCTTCAGCTGCCAGGCCACGCGCCAACAGCTCCGGGCGCTGGCCGAGAGCATCGCCCCGCTGCTAGCCGCTGGCCGCCCGCGGTGTGTGGTCTGCGAGGCCCCGCTCGGGCCCGCCAAGCACGTTTGCCCACGTGCAAACGGGCATGCCGCCCGCGCCGCCGAGGACTGATCCCCCACAAACCTGAGCCCCCGGCCCGTGCTCCAGTACCGCGACCGTTAGGGAGCGGCAGGCTCCGTACTGTGCCTGCACTCGCTAACGGTCGCGATACTGGGGAAAGCGGTCAGGGGGTTAGCTCAAATGCAAACAGTCTGCCCGCCCCAGGATCCGTGACGTAGAGACGCCCGTCAACGACCGCCAGCCCGAACGGCATCGCGAAGCCGGTCTCGATCTGCCCGAGCTGCCGGCCGCCCGGACCGAAGACACGCACCCGGCGTTCGGACGGCTCGCTCACCACCACGGCGCCCCCTGACGTCAACGCAAGACGCGGAGAGTCGATCGTGTCGCTCTTGGCGATCGGCCACCTGTCCAGCTCCTTGCCCGTCGCGTCGAAGACCTCGATTCGTCCCAGCTCCGGCAGCGCCACGTAGATCTGGCCGTCGCCATCCACAGCCACGTCGGTGGGCTGTTCGAGCTCGCCTGCTGACGTCCGCGGGCCAAGGGCGCCGAGCTGCTTGCCGTCCGTGGATGCGATGACGATTCGGTTTCGGCCGGTGTCGGCCACGTAGATCCGCCCATCAGGTCCCAGGTCGATTCCGCGCGGATGGTATGTCCCCCACTCAGCGCCGAACGATCGCTCGACCTCTCCGCCTGGGCTCACGCGCACGACTGCGCCGCGCTCGGCGTCGAGCAAGTAGAGAAAGCCGGACTCGTCAGCGGCCAGATCCCAGGCGTGGACCTGACCCGACGGGCTGCTGGCCCCGAGCGGTGCCAGCGCACGCTGGTCCTCGTCGAGTCGCAGCACCCGACCGCCTTGCTCCACGACGAACACGCTGCCGCCTGGAGCGGCGGCCACGCCCCGAGGAGCCCGTTGGCCACGACCAACGTCGAGACTGAACAGGGATGATAGATCGAGCGGCCCTGCCGCACGCTGCTGGCCATTCCCTGGTCGTCCGAAGACGCCGCTACCGCCGGGAGGAGTGGACTGGCGTCCCAGGCGCGGCAAGCTGGCCACGCGCGGATGTTCGGCGCGCCAGTCGTCGACCGTGAGGACGGGCCCGTCGCTGTTCGCACGCCGCTCCTGCTCCCCCCGCCAGGCATCGAACTCGACGTAATCCAAGGCTGGTTGGCGCGCCTCGGCCGCGGCCTGGGTGGTCATCCAGTCGCTGTAGACCTGCCAGTTTGCCCAGCCAATGGCGGGAACCGCGACCGCCGCGGCAGCCCGCAGGACGGGGCGGAACGCTGTGGCCCGGAGCAGCCGGTCGATGGCGAGTCCGGCGAACAAGTAGTGAGCCGGCAGCGCCGTGATCGCCCGCGCGAGGTCCGGGATCCCGGTCGTCAGCACCTGCGTGAGGCCGATCGGGACCAGCAGCATGGCAAGCCAGAGCGCCGACTGGGAGAGGCTCCAGATTGACAGGGCCAAGCCGGCCACGTACAGGCTCCCAGCAAAGCCATCCAGTGGGGCGCGGTTCGGCGCCAGATAGCGCGCGTTGCCCTCCAGGCTCGGGTCGAGGATGAGGAACGCGCGGACCGTTCGCGTGACTTGATTTGCTAATAGGGCGGGCATCTGAGCCGGGGATACGCCGCGCAAAACGGACCGTCCCTCGACGTAACGCTGGACCGCCCCCCAGTGCTCGTACATCGCCGGCAGGCGCGGCAGCACCACCAGGCCGCAGACCGCGATCATGAGTGCCGAGCCTTGAAGCAGTCGGCGGGACTCGGCTCGGCGCCGCCACAGCCAGAGCGGGAGCGGCGCGAGCAGCATGGGCAGGATGAGGACACCGGCGAGGAAGCCGTACCAGCCCATGCCGGCCCACAACCCGGCTGACACCCAGGGCCACCAGCCCTTGCTCACCAGGGCACGCTGGAGAGACCACGCCGCCAGCAGGGCGTACAGCGCCACGAAGACGTTCACCTCGCCGTTGCGCGAAAAGAAGAGGGTCCACGGACTCATGGCCAGCAGGCCGGTCGCGGACCACGCCGCCAGAGGCGAGCAGCGCGCCCGGCAGACCAGGTAGAAGGCGGCCAGCATCAGGACGCTGGCCAGGGCGACGGATAGGCGGAGTGCGAGGTAGCCTCGACCGAACAGTGCGACGAACAGGAGCGACGGGTAGAGCTGGAAGGCGGGATTGCCGTCCCAGGACAGGTCAAACGGGCCGGGCCCATGCCCGGCCAGGATGCGGTACATGGTGCCCAGATGGTCGGCCTCGTCGGGCAGGATGTTGGGCTCGACGTCTTCTGCGCCGGTGACCCGCATCAGCAGCGCGGCCAGCAGCAGCGCGGCGAGGGCGGTGAGCTCGAATCGGCGTGCGTTCAGCAGCCACCGCTCCGCGATCGGCCCCAGCCAAACGCGCCCGGCGGCATGCCCCTGGGCCGTTGCATGCGCCATCTGGTGAGCCCTCGCGCAACTGTATCATGCGCGGCTCGTGACGCTTGGCTCCTGCCGGCTGTGGCGGCTCGAGCAGGACATGTAAAATTCGAGCGGTCGGTGTGGGTTGTGAGGCCCCGGCCGGCTCGCGGAGACGAGAACTCAAGTGAGACACAGCGTGGACGAAGCGCCAACGGAAACCGGAGAGCCTGTCGACGCCGGGCTGTCTTTCGGAATGATTCTCGGTGAAGAGCGCTATCGCGCCGCGATGAGCCAGCGGCAGCTGGCCGAGGCGGCCGGCTGCTCGCGGCAATACGTCGAGCAGCTCGAGAGCGGACGCCGCCGCGCGCCCTCGGCGCGGACAGTCCGGGCTCTGGCCGATGCGCTGCGGCTTGAAGGGGCGGAGCGGCGGCGGTTGTTTGCAGCTGCCAGTCTCGAGGACGGAGCGAGCGCCAGCGCGACGCCGCTCGAGGCGCTCCAGGAGCTGGCCGAGTCGACGATCGCGGCGCTCCGCTACCCGGCCTACGTCCTGGTCGGTCCGTTCCAATACGTGTCGGCCTGGAACGCCATGGCCGGGCCTGTCTTCGAGATCAGCCTGAACCAGCCGCCGCGCGGCGCCACGTCACTTCTAGAGCTGGTCTTCGAGGCCCCGCTCCGGGTCCGCATCGATCCCTGGGGAAGGCTGGCCCAACTACTGGTCGCCGCTTTCAAGCGTGATACGCGACACCTCACTCATCGTCCTGAGTACAAACCCTTCGTCGCGCGCCTCCGACGGCTGCCGGACCTGGCCGGCCTGCTCAGGTCGGTGCCGCCCGCGGACCACAGCTCTTCCAGCATCCCATTCATACTCAACCACACTCGACTGGGACCCTTGTCGCTGCGGGCCGCGGTCACCCTGTTCCCCGAGAGCCATGAGATCAGGATCGTCGGCTTCGTCCCGGAGGATGCGCGGACCGCCGAGCTGCTCGAGAAGCTGGCCGCCCAGAACGCAAGCGGGCCAGCGGTGTCGACCACCCGGCCGCCCCGTCGGTAGGCCCGCGACGGGCATCCTGGGCATGTGCCATGCACTTCGATTGCCCTGGCGCGGTCGGGGCGCGCGCTGATACCCTGCTTCCCCGATGACCAAGTTCGGATTCGTCATCGACCAGCGAAAGTGCATCGGCTGCCACGCCTGCACGGTGGCCTGCAAAGCCGAGAACGACGTCCCGCTAGGGGCGTTCCGGACCTGGGTCAAGTACGTCGAGAAGGGAGAGTTCCCCAACTCGCGGCGATACTTCGCGGTCCTGCGGTGCAACCACTGCGACAACGCGCCCTGTGTCAACATCTGTCCCACCGTCGCGCTGTACACCCGCCCGGACGGGATCGTCGACTTCGATCCCAGCCGATGCATCGGCTGCAAGTCGTGCATGCAGGCCTGCCCGTACGATGCGTTGTACATCGACCCGAACACCCACACCGCGGCCAAGTGCCACTACTGCGCCCACCGAACTGAGGTTGGGCTCCAGCCCGCATGCGTGATCGTCTGTCCGGAGCAGGCGATCATCGCCGGCGATATGGAAGACCCCACCAGCGAGATCTCGCGCATTTTGGGGCGTGAACAGACTGTCGTCCGCAAACCCGACCAGGGCACCAGGCCGAAGCTGTTCTACCTCGGCGCCGACGCAGCGGCGCTGACGCCGGGCGTGGCCTACAAACCGAGTACATACATGTGGGCCGAGAGCCAGGTCCAGGCTCCTGATAGGGTGTTGCCAGTCGTCTCCGTCCCTCAGAACGGCGCGCCGTCCCTGATCGAGCCAATCGGGCCCAACGACTCGCCCGGGCCGCTGCTGCTCCCGCCTCGAGCGCCGCCCCTGGCGGCCCGCACGAGGAGCCGGTTCGCTCGGGTTCGCGAGGTGTACGACGTGTTCCACCCGGCGCCATGGGGCAGGAAGGTATCCGCCTATCTATGGACTAAATCGGTCGCGGCCGGCGCGCTGATCGTCGCGGCGTTGGGGGGCGCGCTCGAACCCGCTCCGATGGGTCAGCTCAACGCCACCGTCGCGCCGACCCTGGCGGTGTTGTTCACGCTCATCACGACCGCCCTGCTGGTGTTCGATCTCAAGCGTCCGGAGCGGTTCCTGTACATCCTCTTCAAGCCGAACTGGAGGTCCTGGCTGGTGTGGGGCGGCTGGATCCTGCTGCTGTACGGCGGAATGTCGACGCTCTGGCTGATCGGCGGGCTGCTGGGCAATCAAGCGCTTGTTGACCTCGTCCGCTGGCCGGCCTTCGCGTTGGGGGTGGCGGCGGCGATCTACAGCGCCTTCCTGTTCGGTCAGGCTGAGGGACGCGACTTCTGGCAAAGCCCACTCCTTGCCTGGCAGCTCGCCGCGGCGGCCCTTCTGGCGGGGGCGGCCATGCTCTTGCTGGCCGCGCGTGCGCGCGGCGCGCCGGTCGATGTGAGGCTGCTCGAGGTGACGCTCCTCATCGGGGTCGCGGCCACGCTGCTGTTCGTCGTGGCGGAGGTCTTGACGCCGCACCCCAATCACGACGTAGCGGAGACCGCCAGACTGCTCTCGTGTGGGCCGATCGCGCCTGTCTTCTGGGGCGTCATCTGCGGGCTTGGCCTAGCGTTGCCGCTGGCGCTGCTGGCGATCGGCCTGGCTGTGCCGTCCTTCGCCGCCCTCGGCGGTGCGGTCGCCGCGGTCCTGGCTTTGGTCGGCCTCTACCTTTACGAGGACCTCTGGGTCAGAGCTGGGCAGTCGATGCCCCTGAGCTGAGGCACGAGGAATGAGGAATGAGGATGGCGGACCGCCGCCCGGTGTCCCCGTAGGGGCACGGCATGCCGTGCCCTCAGCTGAGAGGGCCGGCGTCGAGTTGGCCGCCTTCCCGCCCAAAGAGAAGTGGGACGACTGGGTCGAGCTCGAGTCGACCCAATGGCCGAAGAGGGTCGAGCGGCATTACATGCTGGTGCCGACGATCTGCTTCAACTGCGAGGCGGGCTGCGGACTACTGGCGTATGTCGACAAGGAGACGCTCCAGGTCCGCAAGTTCGAGGGCAACCCGCACCACCCCGGCAGCCGCGGCCGGAACTGCGCCAAGGGCCCGGCCACGCTCAATCAGACCTATGATCCAGAGCGGATCCTCTATCCGCTCAAGCGAGTGGGTCCGCGCGGCGGCGGCCAGTGGGAACGGACGACCTGGGACGAAGCGCTGGAAGCGATCGCGGCCGAGATTCGTCGGGCGATCGAGGAGGATCGTCACAACGAGGTGATGTACCACGTCGGGCGGCCGGGCGAGGACGGCTACGTCGAGCGGGTACTCCAGGCCTGGGGGGTGGACGGACACAACAGCCACACCAACGTCTGCTCGTCGGGAGCTCGACTAGGTTACGACCTCTGGCAGGGTATGGACCGCCCCTCGCCCGACCATGCCAACGCCCGCTTCATCCTGCTGCTCTCATCGCACCTCGAGACGGGCCACTACTTCAACCCGCACGCCCAGCGGATCATGGACGGCAAGATGCGGGGCGCGAAGCTGGCGGTGATGGACCCTCGGCTCTCAAATACGGCCTCTATGGCCGACTACTGGCTGGCGCCATACCCTGGCACAGAGGCGGCGATCTTGCTGGCGATCGGCAACGAGATCATTCAGCACGACGCCTTCGATCGTGACTTCGTGCGCCGCTGGACAAACTGGGACCAGTACCTGCGCGAGGAGCGGCCGGAGTTGGAGCTCTCGTTCGACAGCTTCGTGGCCTGCCTGAAAGGGCTGTACGCCGACTACACGCCCGAGTACGCCGAGCGCGAGAGCGGCGTTGCGGGCGACGTCATCCGCGAGCTAGCGGTCGAGATCGCGAGGGCCGGCTCGGCATTCTCGACCCACGTCTGGCGCGGCGCGGCGAGCGGTAACCTGGGCGGCTGGCAGGTGGCCCGCTGCCTCGAGCTCCTGAACGTGCTCACGGGCAGCATCGGCACCCCGGGCGGGACATCGCCCAACGGCTGGGACAAGTTCGTGCCGGCCCCGTTCAAAACTCCCCCGCCCCAGAAGGTCTGGAACGAGCTGACCTGGCCGCGCGAGTATCCGCTCGCCCATCATGAGCTCAGCTACCTGCTGCCCCACTTTCTCAAGGAGGGCCGCGGCAAGCTGGCGGTGTATTTCACCCGAGTCTACAACCCGGTCTGGACGAATCCGGACGGTGCCCAGTGGATCGAGGCGCTGCGCGACGAGAGCAAGATCCAGATCCACGCCTGCCTGACTCCAACCTGGAGCGAGACGGCCTGGTTCGCCGACTACGTCTTGCCTATGGGCCACGGCGGCGAGCGCCACGACACCATGTCCTATGAGACCCATAGCGCCAAGTGGCTTGGCTTCCGCCAGCCGGTCACGCGAGTCGCCATGGAGCGAATGGGCAGACAGGTCCGCTTCACCTACGAAGCGAACCCGGGCGAGGTGTGGGAAGAGGACGAGTTCTGGATCGAGCTGTCGTGGCGAATCGACCCGGACGGGAGCCTGGGATCCGGGAGTACTTCGAGTCGCCGTACCGCCCAGGCGAGAGGGTCACGATCGACGAGTACTACCGCTGGATGTTCGAGAACAGCGTGCCTGGCCTGCCGGAGACGGCCGCCGCGGAGGGACTCACGCCGCTCGAGTATATGCGGCGCTACGGCTCGTTCACGATCCAGAAAGACGTCTACGAGCTGCACGAGAGGCGGCTGACGGAGTCGGAGCTGGAAGGCGCCGAAACCGACCCGCTCAGCGGCGTGATCAGCAGGCGAGACGCCGCGATTGGCGTCCAGATCGACGGCCGGCCCTATGCCGGCTTCCCGACCCCCTCGCGCAAGCTAGAGTTCTACTCCAAGACGCTGAAGGACTGGAACTGGCCCGAGCAGGCGTTGCCCGGCTACATCAAGAGCCACGTCCACTGGGAGACGGTGGACCGCGCGGCAGGCGAGTTCCCGCTGATCGCGACATTCAGGCTGCCGACGTTGATCCACACCCGCTCGGGGAATGCCAAGTGGCTGTACGAGATCTCGCACTCCAACCCGGTCTGGATGCATCCCGAGGACGCCGTCCGTTTGGGACTGGCGACAGGTGACCTGGTCCGGTTGTGGACCGAAGCGGGCTACTTCGTCAGCAAAATCTGGGTTACCGAAGGTATACGGCCAGGCGTCGTAGCCTGCTCGCATCACCTGGGCCGCTGGCGCCTGTCCGAGAGCCAGGGCATGGAGCGCTGGTCGTCGGCGCTGGTGGACCTTCAGGAGCAGGATGACGGGCGCTGGCACATGCGCCAGCTGCACGGCATCGAGCCCTGGAAGAGCGAGGACCCCGACTCACAGCGCGTCTGGTGGAGCGACGCTGGCGTCCATCAGAACATGACTTTCCCAGTCCACCCCGACCCGGTCTCCGGCATGCATTGTTGGCACCAGAAGGTGAAGGTAGAGCCAGCTCTACCCGACGACCACTACGGCGACGTGGTGGTAGAGACACGCAAATCGTTTGAGGTTTACCGGGAATGGCTGGCCATGACCCGACCCGGTCCCGGCCCGGGCGGGCTCCGCCGGCCGCTCTGGCTCCAACGCCCATACAAGCCTGACGCTGCGGCCTACCAGGTATGAGGAATGGGGAATGAGGAAGCGCGCGTAGGGGCGGACCCGCGTGTCCGCCCCATTCTGGGTGCGGGCCCGGGCGGACACGCCGGTCCGCCCCTACCGGTTCTCGCTGACAGAACGCCGTCCGCGGAGCGCCGGGCGGGCGTCTATCGGCTGTTGGCGCGAGTCTTCCTCAAAGAGCTCGATGCTGAGGCGGTCGAGCTGCTAGGAGATCTTCCGGAGCTGGGTCGCGTCTTGCCGTCGCCGGATGACCATGACGCCCTGGCGCGCCTTCGGGCGGAGTTTGCGCGACTGTTCCTGGTCGAGCTGTCGGCGCACGAGTCGTTGTATCTCGACGATTCAGGAATGTTGAACACCGCTCGGACGGCGAAGGTGCTCGAAACGTACCGGCGAGCTGGATACGAGCCGCCGCCGGACGCGGTGGTCGGAGCAGCCGACCACATCGCGCTCGAGCTCGACTTCATGGCCTTTCTGGCCGCGTTGGAGGCTGAGGCCCGGCGGGCCGGGGACAGGCGATTGGCGGCAGCGCTGAGAGGCAGCCAGGCGTCGTTCCTGGGCGACCACCTGGCCGCCTGGGCGCCGCTCTTCTGCGCGGGCGTCGAAGATAGCGCCGGCCCGCTCTACGCAGCCGCCAGCGCGCTCGCCCGAGAGTGGTTGCTAACCGATCTCGAGGCGCTAGCTAGCTCGGTCGCTCAGCCGACTGGTGGGTGAGCCTGTGCGAGCGCAACTGCCTCGTCGCGCATCTCGTCCAGGCGCCGCCGCAAATGGTCGCTACCACGACGCCAGCGCTGCCAGCTCTCGGTCCAGCTGGGATACCTGGCTCCCCAGTCGTCGTAGCGCGCCTGCCAGGCCGAGACGCGCTCGGTTAGCGCGTCGATCAACTCGACGACTCGTCCGTCACGGCCGGCGGCCCTGAACAGATGCTCCAGCATCAGTCCGCGGGAGACTGGGGCGGGCGGCGCACCGAGCCGTCGCCCAATCCTGGCGAGATCGTCACGCGACAGGTAAATCCCGCAGCGGGCCGGAACCAGCAGGTAGTGGACCAGGTCGCGAAGGGTCACCTCGCCGGATTGTTCCACGCCTCGTTCTCCAGTTCGTAGGGTCGTATCATACCGGGCGGCGGATCACACCGCAGCCTGCGAGAGGAGGCCCAACGTGGCCACCCTGCGCGAGACGCTCACCGGCATCGTCCCGCAGGCTGCTTCGCCAGCGCCCGGCGCTGAGAGCACCCTCACGCACCTGGAGTGCACGTACTGCGGCGAGCGGCACGATGCCGACCGCCTCCAGAACGTGTGCACCAAGTGTGGCAAGGTCCTCTACGCCCGCTACGACCTGGGGAAGGCGCGGCGTTCGTTGACCCGGGAAGCGCTTGCCGCCAGACGCTGGGACATGTGGCGCTATCAAGAGGTGATGCCGATCCGCGACCCGAGCAATATCATCGCCCTGGGCGAGGGGATGACGCCGCTGCTGGCCGCTCGTCGGGCCGGCGAGACCATCGGCTGTCCCGGCCTGCTCGTCAAGGACGAGGGCAAGAACCCAACCGGCTCGTTCAAGGCGCGTGGCCTCGCGGCCGCCGTGGCGCGGGCTCGCGAGCTAGGCGCGAAGGCGATCGCACTGCCCTCGGCTGGCAACGCCGGCTCCGCGGCCTCGGCGTACGGCGCGGCGGCCGGAATGGAAGTCCACATCTTCATGCCGCGCGACGTGCCGGCGGTGAACCGCGTCGAGTGCCTGATGTATGGCGCCAAGGTGACGCTGGTTGATGGGCTGATCAACGACGCCGGCGCGCGGGTCCGCGAGCTGGCGCCTCAGTACGGCTGGTTCGACGTCTCGACTCTCAAGGAGCCGTACCGCCAGGAGGGTAAGAAGACGATGGGCTACGAGCTGGCCGAGCAGCTTGGCTGGAGCCTGCCCGACGTGATCGTCTACCCGACCGGTGGCGGAACCGGGATCGTCGGCATGTGGAAGGCGTTCGCCGAGATGGAGCAGCTTGGCCTGGTCGGCCCGAAGCGGCCGAAGATGGTCACCGTCCAGGCGGCGGGCTGCGCGCCGATCGTGCGCGCCTTCGAGCGCGGTGAACAGCACGCCCAGCTGTGGGAGGACGCCCACACTGCCGCGGCTGGGATGCGAGTGCCGGTCGCGATAGGTGACTATCTGATCCTACAGGCGATCCGCGAGAGCCGTGGCACGGCCGTGGCGGTCAGCGAGGAGGAGATCTGCGAGGCCCAGATCGAGCTAGGCCGCCTCGAGGGGATCTACGCGGCGCCCGAGGGCGGAGCGACCTTCGCGGCGCTCAAGAAGCTGCTGGCGACGGGAGCGGCGCAAAGGGACGACCTGGTGGTGCTCTTCCAGACGGGAATGGGGATCAAGTACGATCCACCCGTCTGCTGCGTGGGGCCGACCTGTCGCCAGCAGGGCGTCCCATGCCGCCGCGCCGCGGGCCAGCGTCAAGGATCGCCAGCATGACGGGACGCGTCAGGTGAAGGTCAGTCGAGCATCGAAGAGGATTGTACTGGCCGCCTCGGTCGTCCTCGCATTTCTTACCTTTGCCTGTACCAGCCTGCCGGGCGTGGCCCCGGGCGGATCGCAGGAGGCCACGACGATCCGCATCGCCAAGCAGCCGGGTCTGGGCTACCTCGGGCTGATCGTGATGCGCGAGAAGAAGCTGATCGAGAAGTACGCGCCTGGCGTGCAGGTCCAGTGGAACGAGCTGACCTCCGGGCCCGCGATTCGCGACGCGATCCTGGCCGGCCAGCTCGAGGTGGGCTCCGGCGGCGTGGCGCCTTTCATCCAGGGCTGGGACAAGGGCATCAAGTGGCGAGCGGCCGGAGCGCTGAACGACATGCCGCTCTACTTGAACACGAACAAGCCCGAGATCAACAGCCTCAAGGACTTCAAACCGACCGACAAGATCGCCCTGCCCGCGCCCGGAAGCATTCAACACATCACCCTCCAGATGGCCGCCGAGAAGGAGCTCGGTAACCCGAAGGCGCTCGACGAGAACATCGTGGCCATGGCGCACCCTGACGGCCTTCAGGCCCTGCTGGCCAAGGCCGACATCGCCGCCCACTTCACCTCGCCCCCCTTCCAATACGACGAGCTGAAGAATCCCGCTATCAGACGCGTCCTGAACAGCTACGACGTACTCGGCGGGCCGCACACCTTCAATCTGGTCTGGATGGGCGAGGACTTCAAGACCAAAAACCCGAAGCTCTATAAGGCGTTCGTCGACGCGCTCAAGGAGGCGACCGAGCTCATCAACAAGAATCCGGAAGAGACAGCCAGGCTGTTCGTGGAGGCCGAAAAGGTCAAGAACGCGCCTGACGACATTCTCAGCCAGATGAAATCGGAGGGCATTCGTTTTACCATGACCCCCAACGGGTTCATGAAATACGCCGACTTCATGAAGCGGACGGGGGTTATCGAGAAGACGCCCGGGTCGTGGAAGGACCTGGTGTTCGACAACCTCCAGAACGAGGCGGGCAGCTGAGCGCTTCCCAGGGCAGGCACGCGGGCCTGCCGCAACTGGTGGTCTCGGACGTCACGATCCGGTATGCGACGCATGACCGCCAGGTGACGGCCGTCGAGAATGTCTCATTCCAGGTGGCCGGCGGCGAGAAGTTCGTCCTGCTCGGGCCCTCCGGGTGCGGCAAGTCGACCCTGCTGAAGTCCGTCGCGGGGTTCGTCCCGACCGCCGCGGGCTCAATCGCGCTGCACGGCCGGGTCGTGGATCGGCCCGGGCCGGACCGGGTGGTGGTTTTCCAGGAGTTCGACCAGCTACTGCCATGGAAGACGGTTCTCGGGAACGTCGTCTACGCACTCAAGGTCACCCGTCGAGTTCCAGGCGATCAGGTCGAGCCGCACGCCCTTCGCTTCGTTCGGATGGTGGGACTGGAGCCGTTCAAAGACGCCTATCCCCACACCCTATCGGGCGGCATGAAGCAGCGAGTTGCGATCGCCCGCTCACTGGCGCTCGGTCCCGAGATGCTGCTCATGGATGAGCCGTTTGCCAGTCTGGACGCCCTGACCCGCACGCGGATGCAGGGTGAGCTGAACACGATCTGGCGCGAGACCCGCAAGACGATCTTGTTCGTGACCCACAGCATCCAGGAGGCCATCATCCTCGGCAACCGGATCCTGGTCATGACGCCAGGGCCCGGACGGGTCAGGACGATCCTGGACAACGAGGCGGCGGCCCAGCCACTCGACTCACCCGCGTTCGTCAAGATGCAACAAGTCGTGCACCACCTGCTCGAGGGGGACGGGAGAGAGTAAGGTGGCACGGACTGTCTCTGGTGTCATCCTGAGCGAAGCGAAGGATCCGCCGGCCGCCGGACGCGGATTCTTCACCGCCCGCAGAATGACAGACGGGCTCATCGGCTACGGCGCCGTTCGAAAGCTGCGGATCCTCGTCGTCTTGCTGCTGGCCTGGGAAGCGCTCGTGCGGATGTTCGACGTGAACCCATTGCTCTTCCCGGCGGCCAGCACTGTGGCAGTGGCCTGGTTGAGGGGGCTCGTGAGCGGTGAGCTCGTGGGCTTCGCCGCGCAGTCGCTTCAGGTACTGCTGACGGGCATGCTGATCGGCGTCGGGCTCGCGATCTTGCTGGTGACCCTGGCGACGACGACCCAGTTCGGGCGAGACCTGCTCGAGACCGTCACCTCGATGTTCAACCCCCTACCCGCGATCGCGCTCATGCCGCTGGCGCTGATCTGGTTTGGCTTGGGGACCAGCTCGCTGATCTTCGTCATCATCCACGCTGTCCTCTGGCCGATGTCCCTGAACGCGTATGCCGGTTTCGTGACTGTGCCGCAAACGCTCGTGAGGGTCGGCCAGAACTTTGGGCTTCGGGGCTGGTCCCTTGTGTCTGGTATCCTCCTTCCAGCCGCCTTCCCGTACCTGCTGACGGGCGTCAAGATCGGCTGGGCGTTCGCCTGGCGGACCATCATCGCGGCCGAGATGGTCTTTGGAGTGACCGGCAGTCGGGGCGGCCTCGGCTGGTTCATTTACACGAAGCGCTACGCGCTCGAGACGGCCGACGTCTTCGCGGGGCTGATCACCATCATCGTCATCGGCCTGGTGGTCGAGAACGTGGTGTTTCGGTTCGTCGAGCGGCGGACCGTGGTCCGCTGGGGGATGCAGACGGGCTAGCCGCCGGCACGCGTTATAACTGAGTCGTGGATCGATGAAACAAGGGAGACGAATGGTATGGCGGCCGGCGCAAAAAGGCTGATTCATCTTTCGGCAGACCGTGTCGAACGCCTGAACAAACTGGCCCAGACGCACCAGGTGAGCGAAGACCACATCATTGAGAGGGCGCTGGACATTCTCTTCAGTTTGACCGAAGTCCAAGACGCCTCGAGCGAACGCCGGGGCTGGTCGTTGCTCTCGGAGGACTCCCTGCGGCGGGTGTGGGACAACGACGAGGATGCGCGCTACGACAACTGGCGGGAGCTGTATGGCGCTCCAGCGCGGTGATGTCGTGCTCGTACCATTCCCATTTAGTGACCTCAGTACAACGAAAGTGCGACCAGCTGTCGTAGTCAGCAGCTCCCTCTACCACGACACCGAGCCCGACCTGCTACTGGCGGCTTTGACTTCCAGACTTGCTGCCGCGACGGGCCCTCTGGACTACCCGCTGCGCGATTGGCGCACGGCCGGCTTGCGCTTTCCGTCCGCCTTCAAGGCTTTGCTGTTGACACTCGACCCCAGTCGCGTGCTCTACCGCGTCGGCGCACTCACCTCGCGTGATATGACGCAGGCGAATCAGCGGCTGACGGAAGCCTCGGACTGTAGCGTCGAGTTCGCCTTTCGGTTTCATTGAGCTGCGGACCGTGGTCCGCTGGGGCTTGCAGACAGGGTGACATGACGACTTCTGACGGAACGGACCTGTACCAGCTTCTCGAAGATCTCGGATGCCAGCTCTACGTCGAGGCCCAGAAGGACATCCCGCCGGACGTTCGGGCGGCGATCCAGCGGGCGCTCGAGCGCGAATCGAGCCCAAATGCGCGGGCGGTCCTGACCACCATGCTCAAGGCGATCTCGCTGGGCGATGAGCGTGGAATGCTGGTCTGCCAGGACACGGGCATCCCGATCTTCTGGGTCGACATCGGGACGCGCTTCTCGGTAGACGCGGCGCGGCTGACCGAGGCTTTGGCCCGGGGCGTCGAGCGGGCGACGCTCCAGCATCCGCTGCGCTCGAGCATCGTCGCTCCGCTGACTCGCCAGAACAAGCAGACCAGCACCGGCTACCGGATTCCGGTCATGCACTTCGACTTCATCCCGGACGCCGAGTACATCGACATCCTGATGATGCCAAAGGGCTCCGGATCGGAGAACATGAGCTTCCTCAAGATGCTCGTGCCGGCCGAAGGTATCGACGGTGTCAAGAAGTTCGTCGTCGACTGCGTAATCGAGTCTGGCGGCAACCCGTGCCCGCCGACCGTTGTCGGAGTAGGCGTCGGCGGCACCTCCGATCTGTGCATGACACTCGCTAAGAAGGCAACGGCGCGGCCGATCGGCCAGCCGAATCCAGACCAGGAGATCGGCGCTCTCGAGGAGGAGCTGCTGGCCGCCATCAACATGACCGGCATCGGGCCCCAGGGGCTGGGTGGGGATACGACGGCACTGGCGGTGCACATCGAGCAGGCCTGGACCCACATCACGCTCAACCCCGTCGCGGTCAACATGCAGTGCTGGCGCGGCGAACGCCGGCGAGCCCGCGTGTTCCCCGATGGGCGGGTGGAGTTTGGCTACTGATCGAGTGAGTAGCGAGTCGTGAGTAGCTAGTAGTGAGTAGTGATTACCGCTTCACCACCCCGCTGAGCGAGCAGGACATCCTGCCGCTTCGGGTTGGCGACAGCGTGACGCTCGACGGCCTCGTATGGGGGATCCGCGACGCGACCTTGATCCACATGTTCGACCGTGGGAACGTGCCGCCGGTCGATCTGCGTGGGGGCGTATTGCTGCACACCGCGCCGAATGTGAAGAAGGTGGGTGCCAGCTACGAGCCGATCTGCGTGGGCACGACGACAAGTATCCGAATGGACCGCTTCACAGAGGGGCTGCTGCGCGACTATGGCGTGCGAGGGATCATTGGGAAGGCTGGCCTCAGCGCGCGCAGCGCCGAGCTGATGCGGCAGTACCCGGCGGTGTATCTGGCGATCGTCGGCGGGGCCGCCTCGGTCGAGACGCTTCAGATCGAGGAGATCGAGGCGGTGTACTGGGAAGAGCTGATGCCAGAGTGCCTGTGGCAGTTCCGGGTCAGCGGACTGGGCCCGCTGACGGTTGGCATCGACCCGCTGGGCCACAATCTCCACCTCGACGTGACCGCGCGGGCCCGAGACCGCTTGGACGAGATCCACGCCTCGCTGGGGATACGAGCTGTCAGCAATCAGCAGTCAGGAGACGGGTGAGGCAGTGAACGCCTTCGACTGGGTGCGCAGCT
>WNFU01007189.1_pt1 | contig 22315 bp, 22 predicted proteins | sample 5400121 | NCBI WGS metagenome assembly WNFU01 (sample SAMN13153360, study PRJNA577476) | soil metagenome | isolation source: 100 cm soil or saprolite under grassland replicate 1 | place: USA:California | collected 2016-06-15
CCCGGCCTGCCCGCCGCCGGGCCCGCCCCCGCGTGCGCCGCCTGCGCCCACGACCCGGTCCGCGCCAAGGCGTTGTTCGCCGAGGTCGAGGGCGGCCGCGGCCCGGTCACCCTGCGGGTCCCCGCCGGCGGGGTCGACCGCCGCATCGCCGACCTGATCGCCGGCGACCTCGCCGCCGCCGGCGTCAAGCTCCAGGTGAAGGTGAGCGACAACCCCACGGGCGTTCTGGTCGCCGGCGGCGCCGAGGTCGCCGGCTACCCCCGCATGGACGCCGTCCTCGGGAGGTTCTCCAGCCGCGACGCCGCCGACCCGACCGCGCCCGTCGACCCCGCCGTCGACGACCTCCTCGACCAGGCCGGCGCCACCGCCGACGAGCCAGCCCGCGTCCGCCTCTACCGCCAGGCCGAGACCGCGATCCTGGCCGAGCTGCCCGTCGCCCCCGTGATCGCCCTCCGCCACTCGGCCGTCCTCGCGCCCGGGGTCGAGGGCTTCGACCTGACCCCCTGGGGGGCCGTCGACCTGGCCGCCGTCACCCTCTCGGCCCGGCGGGTTCAAGTCCCGCCTCCGACACCCCCACTGAGCTGCGGTCCCGCGCGTCACCTCCCTCCTGCGCCTCATGGACCTGCGGTCCCGTTGACAGCGGATTGACAGCGGAGGACTCGGCGTCCGGTTTCCGGCCGCCGAGGATCAGGCTGGCGACGGCGTTGGCGGTGCGCTCGTCCATCGACGGCAGCACGTGCTGGTAGAGGTTGGCGGTGATCGAGATGCTGGCATGGCCGAGCCGCTCGGACACGACCTTGAGGGGCTCGCCGGCGGCCAACGCCGCGGTGGCGTAGCTGTGGCGGACGCCGTGCAGGGTGATCGGCGGCAGGCCGGCGTCCCTCACGAGCCTTGCGAACCGCTTGGTGACGTGCTCGGGGTGCAGGACCTGGCCGTCCTCGCGGGTGAAGACCAGGCCGGTGTCCACCCACGCCGGTCCCCAGGCCAGTCGCTCCTCGAGCTGGCGGACCCGATGGGCCTTGAGGGCCGCGACGGTGAACGGGTCAATGGCGAGCTGCCGGAGGCTGGTGGCTGTCTTGGCCTCGGTCACGATCACCGGCTGCCTGTTCACGACAACGACGGCCTGGACGACCGCGAGCCGGCCGGGCGAGGCCTCCAGGTCAACCGCTCGCCAGGGCAGGCCGAGCAGTTCGCTTCGGCGCATCCCGGTGGTGGCGAACAGCAGCCACATCGCGGCCAAGCGGTCGCCGCTGGTGGCCTCGAGGAAGGTCCGGAGCTCGTCGGCCGACCACACGGCCCGCTCCTGACGGGGGACACGTGGCGGGTCGGCGGCATCGGCGACGTTGCGGGCGACGAGGCCCCACCGCACCGCATCGCTGAGCGCCTTGTGCAGCAGGACGTGGACGTGGCGGACGCTCTTGGGCTTGAGGCCGCCGCGGCCGTCCCGCCGGCCATGCTCTGCCAGGTCGGCGTACAGGCGGTTGAGGTGAGCGGCCATGAGCGTCTGGAGCGGGACGTTGCCCAGCGCCGGGAGGACCTGGGCCTCGGCGTAGATGCGGTAGGTCGTCCAGGTGGTCGGCCGGACGGCGGCCCGCACGGTTGGAAGCCACTGTTCGGTGAGGAAGGCACCCAGCGTCAGCCGTGACGGCTCGACGAAAGTACCGGCCCGCAAGGCGGCCTTGGCTTCGTTGAGGGCGGCCTGCGCCTCCCGTCTGGTCCGGAACCCACCCTTGGTCAACTGCCGCCACCGCCCGGTCGCCGGGTCTAGCACGCCGAGGTGCCAGGTCCAGGTGGTCCCGCGCTTGCGGGTGCCGCCCCTCATCGGCTGTCCTCGGGGATCAGACCAAGCATGGCGAGCAGCCGGGCGGTGGGGACGTAGATGCGCCGGCCAAGCCGCAGGATCGGCAGATCACCGGCCGCCGTCGCTCGGTACCCCGCGCTGCGGCTGATGCCGAGCAGCCCGCAGGCCTGCTCGACCCGGAGCAGCATCGGAAGCTCGGGGTAATGTGGGTGCGTCGTCGTCATGGCCTGCCTCGGAGCCTGGGGCCAGTCGCCCGTGAGTTCCGGGTCAGCCCGAGTATAAGTGATTGCTTGTCTCATTACAGCCGTTTGTTTGTCGTACTGCGAGTATCGACCGCTGTTCAGCCGATCAGGCATGCTTGTTCCAGCAGTTCCGGGAGGCCAAGCAGAGGACCGCGGCGGTGACGACGGCCGAGCAGCGACAGATGTTCGCCCGGGCGCTCCAGCGAGCCCGGAAGGAGTGCGGTCTTTCGCAGCGTGCCCTGGCCGCCGCGGTCGGCGTGTCGCAGGCGGCCGTGTCGCAGTGGCTGCTTGGCCAGGCGTCCCCCAAGCCGGATCGGGTCGCGGCGCTCGAGGGCGTGTTGCGCCTGGAGCCCCACTCACTCGCCCGACTGCTTGGTCATCTCCCGTACGACGAGCAGGAGCCGAGGACCCCGATGACGGTCGTGGAGGCTGCCGAAGCCGATCCGCGGCTTGGTGAGCGCGAGCAGCGGATCCTTGCTGCCGTCTATCGCGAGCTTGTCCAGCAAAGCCAGTCCGGCGACCGGCAGGTTCCGCCGGGCTGAGCTTCCGACGTTGGTCACGCATTGGGGCTCCCCGGTGGGATTCCTCGACGCTTCGTGAACTCGTGCCCTACAGTCGCTCCATGACAGCATGTCCGATTCGACGTGGGCGAGGTCCCACACTGGATCACCCACATTCGTCCACAGAGGGATAGATCGTGAGCGGCGAGCCGATCGACCCGGACCCTGTGCGGACGCTGGCGATTCGTTTCGGCGCCGAGCTTCGGCGACGACGCCAGGAGGCGAGCCTGCCGCAGCGGACGCTCGCGGCGCGAATCAGCTACGACCGCTCCTACGTCTCCCAGGTCGAAGCCGGCAAGCAGATCCCCGCCGAGCACTTCGTCCTGCTCTGTGAGCAGGCACTACAGGCTGGGGGCGTCCTGCGCTCCATCTTTCGTGACCTGCTTGCCGAGCGCGAGGTGCGGCGGCAGAAGGCGCACGCCCAGCGGTGGCAGCTCGAGACCGGCGCTGCGTTGCGTCCGCTCGACCAGGTCTCCGCCATCGCCCTACCGGACGCCACCGCGTCAGGGCTTGTCTCGCCAGCCGCCCCATCGTCTGATACCGGCATGGAACGTCGTCCCTTCTTCCGGCTGCTCGGCAGCGCCACAGGCGTGCTCCTGGCCGAAACCCTCGGCGTAGAGCTCGTGGACCTGGCCAGAGCCATGCAGGCGTCAAACGTGAGCGACAAGATGCTCGACCGGATGGAGACCGGCGTCCTGCGCTTCCACCAGGTCTACGCGCAGGTCCCGCCGGTCGAGCTGCTGCCCCACGTCCACGAGCACCTCAGGGCGGCCACCTCCCTGCTGCAGCGGTCGCAGCCCATCAAGTATCGGCGGCGCCTCTGCTCGATCGCCGGTCATCTGGGCGGGCTCCGCGCCTGGCTCACCTTCGACCTCGGCGACCAGGCGGGCGCCCACATCTGGTACGAGACGGCGCTCCAACCCGCGGACGAGGCGGAGGACCCGGCGCTCTGTGGCTGGATCCTCGGGGGCAGGAGCCTGATCCCTTCCTACAACGGAGACCCGGCCGGCGCGCTCGACCTGATTCGCCGAGCACAGCGCTACGTAGACCGGAGCGCGAACACGACCGCGCGCGCGTGGCTCGCCGCGCTCGAGGCCCGAGCCCATGCCGGCATGGGGAACGCCGCTGCCTTCCGCGAAGTCCAGGACGAGGCCAACGGCACGCTCGACCACACCCAGCTCGACGACCGCCGACACGGCATGGACTTCAACCGCGGGCGGCTCAACGTGGCGTACTACGAGGGCACCAGCCTCGTGACCCTCAAGCAGCCGCACGCCGCAGAGCCGATCCTGAGCGAAGCGCTCGACGTACAGGGGCCCACCCACCTGAAGGCGCGCTCCATCGTGTTGTTGGCACTGGCGACGACTCACGTGCAGCGGCGCGATGTCGAGCAAGCATGCGCAATCGCGGAGAAGGCGCTTGCGATCCCCTCCGAGCAGCGGATCGGGCCGATCGACCAGCGCGCCCGCGATCTCATGCGGGAGCTGGAGCCATGGCCCTCCATCCCTGCCGTCATTGCGCTCCGCGACCGGTTGGCCACTCCGTAGTAAGGGGATGAGGAGCCGGCATGCAGTTGGGACCCATCGGGATCTGGACTTACCACCTCAACTACCAGCCGACCTCCACGGTCCGCGAGGTCGTGGCCGAGCTGGAGCAGCTCGGCTATGGAGCGCTGTGGATCGGCGAGGCGATGTACCGGGAGCCCCTGACCAGCGCCGCCCTGATGCTCTCCGCGACCAACCGCATGGTGATTGCGACCGGCATCGCGAACATCTGGGCACGTGACCCATTCACGATGACGGCCGCCCAGCTCACCCTCGCAGAGGCCTACCCAGAGCGGTTCGTGTTGGGCCTGGGCGTGAGCCATGCCCGGCTCATCGAGGGCCTCCGTGGTCATCGGTACGAGCGGCCATTGACGACGATGCGCCGCTACCTGGACGCGATGGACGAGGCGGCGGAGGCCTACCGGGCCGTGAAGCCGGGGGAGAGGCCGGCCAGAGTGCTGGCCGCGCTTGGCCCGAAGATGCTCTCGCTCGCTGGCGAGCGTGCCGATGGCGCTCATCCCTACCTGGTCACGCCGGAGCACACCGCGAAGGCACGCGCCCAGCTCGGACCCGACCGCTGGCTGGTCCCTGAGCAGGGGGTGGTGCTTGAGGCTGACCCAGCTCGGGCGCGGGCCATCGCCCGCCGGCACATCTTTCGGTACCTCGACCTGCCCAACTACACGAACAACTTTCGCCGTCTAGGGTTCACTGACGATGATCTCGCTGGCCGTGGGAGTGACCACCTGGTGGACGCCATCATGGCGTGGGGAGAGGTTGACGCTATCAAGCAACGCGTAATGGAGCATCTGGACGCTGGCGCGAACCACGTCGCCATTCAGGTATTTGACGCGGATCCCCACGGCCTTCCCATGCGACAATGGAGGGTACTGGCTGCTGCCTTGACCTGAACGAATAGGGCAGGTGCCGGGTCGGCGCAGCCGAGTGGGTTGGAGGCGTGATGGGACGACGGTGGGGGCCCTTCGGCAACCTGATGGTCGCTCCCGAGGTGGCGGCTACCGTCGGCGGCTGGGCAGCGCTGCGGGAGCTGCTCGCCACATGCGAGCCCACCGTCTGCTGCCAGCGGTGCCGAAAGGAGGTGCCGGTCGCCACAACGGCGCTGTCGCTGCTGGCGCAGACCTCGACCTACGACCCGGCCGAGCCCGGGTTCACACGGCTTTCGTTCGCGCACGCCAGTTGTCTGCCGTCGCTGGTGGTCATCGACCCGGACCTGGCCGACCGCCACCTGGATGCCGAGCGTGGCCACGATGCGGTGGCGGTGCGGGCCCTGCGGCCCGCACCGCCGGCCGCCACGCTGCTGTGGGAGGCACCTGGCCATTCCCATCTTGAGCCGACCGCGGGCGGGGAACTCCGCGACATCCTCGTCGCTCGTTACCTCAGGCAGGGTTGGCGGCTGGTCGCCGGGAACCCGTGGACCGCGGCCCTGCCGATGCTGGACGGGTGGCGGCTGGTCGCCGCCGGCGAGCAGCTCGCCCTGTACGAACCTGACGGGCAGTTGTCGCTCCGGGTGCGTGTCCCACGCCTGGAGGGCTGGGCGGAGGCGGTCCGGGCCGGGGATGGCTGTGCCCTGCTCACCGGCACCCGGCTTGAGGTGACCGACCCGGCTGGGCGGGGGCTGCTGGCTGCTTGCCGCGCCGGCCGGGTCGTCGGCGCCGCCGTGGCGGTACTGCTCAGCTGAATCGGCCATCGGCCGCCGGCTGATGCGGTCGTGTTGCTGGAAGACCGGCGATGAACGGACGCTGCGTCGAGTTTGCAGCAAGCTGGTTCCAATCGCCCTCCCACCGCAACTCATGCCCGTCACCCATTACCTCACCAATAAACGGACTACCCTTCCTTTCACGATCCCATCTTTTCCAACATTGCGTCCTATTACCCACCTCATCTATTGCCTACACAGCGTATGCTCTTCACCAGACTCTAATTCGTTCTACACATCCGCATCTGCGATGCACGGCTGCCCGCTGGCGCGGGCGGGAGGGTCGGCCTGGTGGCGCTGCCGGTGAAGGCGTTGAAGGCGGGTCAGGAGGCCTACTGGCTGGACCAGATCGCCCGCAACCGCGAAGAGTATTTCTCCGGCCGCGGCGAGTCACCGGGCCGGTTCGTCGGTAGCGCCGCCACCGCCGCGGCCGGCCTGGAAGGGATCGCCTCCGCGGAGCAGGTGCGGGCGATGTTCCGGGGCCTGGACCCGGCCACCGGCGAGGTCCGGTGTGCGCCGCTGTGGCGGGCCGACCCGCGCTCCAAGCTGGCCTCTGGGCCGCTGCTGGAGGCGCTCAAGGCCCGCGCCGCCGAGCAGGGCGTGGCGGAGGTGGAACAGCTCGCCACGTCGAAGGCGCTCAAGGGTGACGTGCGCTCGGTCCAGGCGGCCTGCCGACAGGGGGGTTCGCGGCGGGTGAAGGTCGAGACGGTCGAGCGGCTGTGCCGCAAGGTCCTTCGCCTCGACCCCCGCTCGCTGTACGGGGAGGCGTTCGAGCGGGCGTGGCAGTATCGCGGCAAGCGGGTCAACGAGCGCGTGCAGGCGTTCGATCACTGCTTCTGCTCGCCCAAGAGCGTGTCGCTGCTGGCCGCCGGCGGCGGCGACCAGCTCCGCCGGCAGGTCGCCGCCGCCCGGGCGGCGGCCCTCAAGGTCCCCATCAAGTATCTGGAACGGCACGGGATCGGGGTCCGCCGCGACCACAACGGCACCGACCGCCACCAGGTCACGGGTGGGCTGGTGGCGGTGGCGTTCGAGCATCGTATGAGCCGCTCAGGTGATCCGAACAGTCACACCCACGTGCTGGTGCAGAACGCCGCCCAAGGCCCCGACGGGCGGTGGACCGCCCTGGACTCCGATCGGTTGTACGCGCATCTGATGGCGGCCGATCACCTGTACCTGGCCGCCGAGCGGGCGGCGCTCACCGAGCGGCTAGGGGTGCGCTGGGGTCCGGTGGATGAGCGCTCCGGCGCGGCGGAGATCATCGGCCTGGATGATCGGGCGCTGATCGAGCGGTTCAGCAAGCGCTCGGAGCAGATCCACGAATGGCTGGCCGAGCAGGGCCTCTCAGGGATCAAGGCCAGCAGCGCCGCGGCGGTCGCCACCCGCGCACCCAAGGACCACAGCGAGAGCGAGCAGAGCGTGTATGCGCGCTGGGCACAAGAGCTTGCGGAGCAGGGGGTAGGCGAGCGGCAACTCGCCGAGGTCTGCCGCGGTGAGCGCGGCCGGCCGGCCACCGCCCAGGAGGTCCGCCGGGTCCTGGAGGAGCTGGCCTGCCCGGAGGGACTCACGGCTGAGGTGAGCACGTTCACCCGGACCGATGTGGTGGATGCGCTCGCCAAGCGGCTGCCGGTCGCCCCGAGCGCTAAGCAGGCGCTCACCCAGGCCGAAGAGGCCGCCGACCGGTTCCTGGCGGAGCGGGCAGTCCGGGTCGCCCATGATCGGCGGCTCGGAGTCGAGCGTTACTCGACGCCGGAGCTGCTTGAGCTTGAGCGGCGGCTTGTGGACGGCGCCACCCAGCAAGCGAGTGAGCGCTGCGCCGTGGTGCGCCCCGAGATCATCCGGCAGGTCCTCGACCGCCACAGCACGATCGGAGAGGACCAGGCGGCGATGGTCCGCGACCTCACCCAAGGCGGCGCCGGCGTAGCCCTCGTCGTCGGGCGTGCCGGGTCGGGCAAGACCTGGGCGCTGGGGGTGACCAGGGAGGCGTTCGAACTGGACGGCTACCAGGTCCACGGCAGCGCGCCAACCGGGATCGCCACCGTCGGCCTGGCCGACGAAGGCTTCAGCGAGGCCCGCACGGTCGACCGGCTGCTGCTCGACCTCCAGTATCGGCGCCTGGAGCTGGACGACCGGAGCGTGCTGGTGGTCGATGAGGCCGCCATGGTCGCCACCAGAAAGCTGGCCCCCTTGCTCAGCTATGCGGAGCGGGCGGGCGCCAAGGTGGTGCTGGTCGGCGATGACCGGCAGTTCGCCTCCATCCAGGCCGGCGGCGGCTTCCGCGCCCTCCGCCTGCGCCTCGGCGCCAGCGAGCTGACGGTCAACCGCCGGCAGGTCGAGGCGTGGGAGCAGCGCGCGATCGAGGACATCCGCGCCGGCAACGTGGAGCAGGCGATCGCCGCGTACGCCGAGCATGGCCGCATCCGCGCGTTCGAGGCCAGAGACGACCGCGACCGCGCGCTGGTCAGCGACTGGTGGCAGGCGCACCAGGCTGGGGAGCGGCCGGTGATCTACGCGCACCGCCGCGCCCAGGTCGACCAGCTCAACCAGGTGTGCCAGCGGCTCCGCGCCGAGCACAGCCAGCTCGGGGTCGAGCGCCTCGCCGTCGGGGATCGGACATTCGCGGTCGGGGACCTGGTGGTGCTGGGCGCCAACGCCAAGGACCGCCTCGGCGTGGTCAACGGAACCACCGCGGTCATCCTGGAGGTGGACACGCCCGGCCGGGCGATGACCGTCCGGACCCTGGAGGACGACCCACCTCGCGTGGTCCGGCTGCCCCGCTGGTACCTGGACGCCACCGTGCGGCCGGGCCAGTCGCGGCGGGTGGACCTGGCGTACGCCCGGACCGACATGCGCTCGCAGGGGCGCACCGAGCGGCGGGCGCTTCTGGCGGTGGACGGTGCGGAGGACATGCAGGGCGGGTATGTGCAGCTCACCCGCAGCACCGACCGAACTGACATGTACCTGACGGTCGGGCCCGAGCCGCTCGGCCCCGACGAGGAGCGGCCGCACCCTAGCCGGGAGGCGCGGGCTCCCGAGGAGCTGCTGGCGCGGGTGCTGACCCGGGACGGCAGCAAGACCCTCGCCATCGACACCGGCGACGTGCCCGACGTGCGGCGGTGGTCGACCGCCGAGCTGCGCGCCGAACGCGACCGCCTCGCGGCCCTGCGCGCGGAGTGTCCGCCGGATCGCTCGCGGGAGCTGCGGCTGGCCGCCCAGCGGGCTGCCGACGCCGAGCAGGTCCGCCAGCAGGCCCGCCGGGAACGGGAGGCGGCCGCCGGCCAGGTCGACGCGCTCCAGGGCCGGCTGCTGCGCCGGCGGGACCTCCAGGCCGCCAGGGACCGGTTGACGCTGGCCGAGCATGCGCTGCGGACTACCACCGGGCAGGCCGACCAGGCCGCCGAGCGGCTGGGCGTGCTACGGCGGGGGCAGCAGCGGCACCTGGGCTGGATGGAAGCCCACGATGAGGAGCTACGGGTCCAGGAGCGGGCGGTGCTGCGGGAGGATGCCTGGCGGCGGCGGGTCGACCAGCGCGCCCTGGTGCTGGACCCGCCCTCATGGCTGCTGGCCGAACTCGGCCCCGTGCCCACCGACCCGCAGGAGCGCGCCGTGTGGCGCGTAGCCGCCGCGGAACTGGACAGCTATCGGCGCGCCTATGGCCTCGACCACCGCAGGCCGGCGGAGCATGTTCGCGGCAGAGCGGCCCGGGCGGGGCGGGCGGCTGCACCGGCCACCCCACCGCCCGCCGAGAGGGCCGGTGGGACACGCGAGCAGCGGGAGCGCCGCGGCCGCGGCGAGCGCAGCCTCCGCCGAGACGACCGCGGGCCTCGGCCGACCGTGGCGGCCGACCGTGGGCAGCGGGCTGAGGCGGGCCGGCTGCTGGGCGCCGAACCGCGACGGGACGCATCCGGTCGCCGCCGCGACTGGCAAGCCGCCCGCGCGGCCCTGGAGCACCTGGCCGGCTGGGGCCGCCACCGCGACCACCGCGACCACCGGCATCCCAACCGCGAACGATCCGGCCGCACTCTCGGCCGTGACCTCGGCCGCGATGGCCGCTAACCACGCTGGCAGGAAGGAGCCCCAGATGCGCCAGCACCCCGACCCTGACGACTACGAGGACGAGGACCTGGAGGAGTTCGGCACGCCGGTCTACCAGGGCAGCGGCCTGTCGGTCCGCGCCCTGACCGCCGAGGAGCTCCAGCGGTTCCTTGACACCCACGCCGATCAGCCCGCCGAGCTCCTCGGCAGCGGCTGGGCCGCCCTCGACCCACCAGGGCACCCCCCTGGGGTTCCCCGGACCCCTCCGGCCCCGACGCTGCCAGTGGTGCCGGCCGAGGTCACCGGCAGCCTTGGCAGCCCCGGCCGCTCCGCCCTGGTCGCCTACCGGCGGCGCCGCGCCGAGGAACTGGCCGCCTGGGCCCGCAGCCTGGCCTGGCGGGCGCCGCTGATCGCCGCCGCCGGCGCAGCCGCCCAGGTGCTCGCCAGCCAAATCGGCCTGCCGCTATCCGGGCTGCTCGGGCTGGCGGTCGCCGCCCTGGTTGGCTGGCGGCTGCGGTTCCGCCCCTCCGAGCAGGCCCGCACCTGGCAGCGCGGCGCCCAAGGGGAGCGGCGCACCGCCCGCCTCCTGGACCGGCTCACCCGCGACGGCTTCGTGGTCTTCCACGACCTTGCAATGCCCGGGAATACCAGCGCGAATGTCGATCACCTGGTGATCGGCCCCACCGGCGTGTTCGTCATCGACAGCAAGCAGTGGACGGGACAGGTCCACCAGGGCGCCGACGGGCTGGTCTGGCACAACCACTACCGCCTTGACCGCACCGTCGACACCGTGCGTTGGGAAGCCGAGACGGTCGGACGGCTGCTCGGCACCCGCACGGCCGCGCTGGTGTGCGTTCACGGCGCCCATGTCCACGGTGGCGGCCTGCACGCCCAGGGCGTGGCGATCGTGCCCGCCCATCTGCTCCGCAGTGCGCTTGGCTATGACCGGGTGCTGTCGGACGGCGACGTTGAGTTGCTGGCCATCACCGCCAGAATGCGGCTGCGGCCGACCGCCTGACGTTGCCGCGTCGGGGCCCGGCGTGGGGAGCTAGCCGTACACTACTAGTGTGTGCGTGTCGGGGTGCGGCCGGATGCCGGTTCTAGAAGTCGACCAGTTCCAGGCCGGGCCGCTCCGCCTGGCGGGGTGGCCCTGGCGGGCGGGACCGCAGCAGACGCCACCAGCAGGCGACGAGCCAGCCGAGCGCGCGCCCGTGCCCTTCGGCGACCACCCACGTCAAGGCCCCGGTGGTCCGCCACAGCAACGAAGCAGCCGTCGGGCAGCCGGTCGAGCCGGTAGCGGGCGCGCCGGCGCGGTCCATCCATCCCCCCACTCCTCTCACCCGGCGGCGACTCTAGGATGCGCTAGACGGGGTTCAGAACCATGCGCACTGTGCCCCGCCAACCCTGGACACCGTTGTCGTCATCCGGCCGCCGTAGCACACCGATCTCGCTGTGGCCTTCATCGGTCAACGCATAGCCGAGGTCCAGAATCGTCCGCCAAAGGTTGCGCGCACCCTCCCAAGCGGCCACCTCGTCTCCGTAGAGTTCGCTGGTGGCGGCTTCAACAACGGTGTTGACTGACATGAGTTGAATTGTCCAGGCGAGGTCATTGTCGTCATCGTCTACATCGACGGCCAGTTCCGCCATCCGCCTCGTCAGATTCTCCACGCTCTGTCTCCAGCCGTGTAGTCGCTTGCAGGGGACTGCAAGAAGACGAGCCTTACTCCTCTGGCTCGTCCTCCGCGTTGCGTCTTGCGGATTCAGGCGCGATTGCCTGCCACAGCTCGCGTGGGTCGTCGCCACGGTAGGCAGCAAGCTGCCAGATGGCGGTACCCACGAGCTGCGTCATCTCGGCGAGCACGTCGGCGGGCTCGACCTCTCCCATCGCGGCGTCGTCCCACCACAGGTCGACGTAGAGGCGGTACTCGGGAAGTTGCGTGTACTCCTCGCCGGGCAGACCTTGCTCCTCTGCCTTGATGCGGAAGTTCAGGTTGGCGGTCACGAGTGCGACCGCGACCTCGTGAGGCGTCTCGCCAGCCATAGCTACCTCCACCAGTGGACGACGTGTCCTGGGGCGGCGGGCAGACTACATGATGCCGGCCCAGGGTCCTCCTACTCCTCCCGCTGCGGCGGCTGGAACCCGACGGGTGAACGTTGGGCTGACGCGATTGCCTCCCGGAGCGACTCGACGGCGTCACGGCCTTCAGCCGTCAGACGGACGTTGAGAACGCTGTCTGGGAAAGGGGCCAGCAAGGACCGTGTCGGCCGAGCAGCGATGTACGGCGGGTCCTCCTGTTGCAGTGCCTCCAGACTTAGCAGAACTTGCACCTTGATGGCGTCCAAGCCATCGGGAACGGAGGCGCCGGCCGGTAGTGGTCCGAGGTCAATCGTGTTCTGGACGATGAACTCGTAGATTGAGTCTGATGTCACATACTGTCCAGCTTCGTCCAGGACAGCTATGACCATCAGTACGCGCTGCTCGCGGTGGTCGCTCCACGCCAAGCCCACGGTGCTCTCCCACTGGGGGGTTTCGTTTCCCTGACCAGCGGGAGCCTACCCGAGCAGTGCGACGGAGACGAGGAAGGACCTGGCCCGCACTCGTGCGTGCAGCAGACGGCGATGGCAGACTACCGAGGCCGACCGGGGGTTGGGGTCGCTTCGCGGTGTCCCTCCCCCGGCCGGCATCTGGGCCACCTAAATGCTTCCTGGGAGTTCATGCTGCATGATCGAGTTCCTCGCTGACGGTGGGCTGCTGGTGGGGTGCGAAGGGGCTGCCGATCTGCGACAGCACCTGGGCTGGGGTGATGGTGCGCGCCCACCGGTCAGCGTCGGCCACCAGCTCCCCCAGGCTCTGGCGCTGGTGGGTGTGGGTGACGTGCGGCGCAGGCTGCGCCACAGCCACTCGATGCGGTTGGCCTCGGGGTCATAGGTCGGGGTGTAGACCAGCACCAGCTGCTCGCCACCTCCTCCAGCAGCCCGCGCAGCAGCCGCGACCCCTTGGGGGTGTGGATGCCCAGGTTGTCCAAGATCACCATGGCCACCCGGCCACGCGAGCGCGACCGCTGCACGGCGCGGCGCAGCTGGGCGCACAACGGGGCGGCGCGGCGGCCATCGGCCACTGCCCAGTCCAGCTGGCCGTCGCGCCAGTCGACCAGCCCGAAGCCGTACTGCTTGGCGTTGTTGCCCGGCGCCTGCACCAGCCGCTGACCCGGCCGGCCGGTGCGCGACCACACCCGGGTCAGGGTGGGGTGCAGGGCGACCTCGACCTCGTCCTGCAGGTACAGGTCGGCGTGGGCGAGCAGCCCCAGCAGGCGGGGCAGGTCCTGGGGCCACAGCTCCTCGGCCAGGGTGGCATCGGGGACCAGCTCGCACGCGGGTGGAGGCAGCGGTGATGCCGCGGCCGCCAGCAGTGCCTCCACCCTCAGGCGTTTTTTGCCCATCCCGGCTGGCTGGTGGCCTTGCGGGTCAGCACCCAGCGGGGCCGCTTGCACACGTACCCGGCGCGGTGCAGCGTCACCCTGACGGTCTCGATCCCGGCGCGGTGCCCGGTGACTTCGGCCAGGTAGTCGGCCAGCAGCCGGCAGGTCCACAGCGCACTGTCGACCCCGAGGCTGCGTGGGTCCAGGTCGGCCACCCAGCCGGTGCGGGACCGCATCGGGCCCACCCACCTGGTAGCGCTTGAGCACGCGGCGGACGGTGTCGGGGCTGCGCCGGGTGATGCGCGCGACCGCGACCACCGGGTGGCCCTCGGCGCGCAACAGGACCATCTGGTAGCGAATGCGGGTCGTGGCGTCGCGGGTGCCCTGGTAGCGGTGTTCCAGTTCGGCCTGGGCGGCCTGGTCCAACCTCACGCGCAGCGGCGCAGCCATGATCGTCCCCCTTGCAAGCAGGAGACTTGACCATGCCCCCTATCAACCAACCCACGCAACCACTCCCAGGAAGCATTTAGCTGAGCGTGTCCGCCGGGCGGGGCAGGAGGCCATGCCGGCCGTCGCCTGCTCCCTCCGCAGTAGGCGAAGCGCCGCCCCGTGGCCGATGCCCCGCCGGCGCCTTGGCGACCCTGCACAGATGCGACGGCTGGCCCGTGCACTGGACGACGCCGCAAGCCCGAAGAGACGCGATGACAGTGTGCGGCGTCCGGTCCTCCGCGAGCGGCGTGGACGCGCTTTGGCCGTTGCTGGACGGTGGGGTACCATCCGGCGGCCAAATGAGAATTACGGGGGGAACGCGGAGGAAAGGGTGTCCAACAAGCAGAAGCGGAGGGACGAGCCGAGCCCGGTTCCCTCAGAGGAAGTTCTGTTGGCAACAGCCCAGAACAAGTACACCTCGCTGATGACTTGGCGCTGGGTCGCGATCGTCCTTTCTTCCTCAGTTCCCCTGTTGGCGGCCACTCCGCTCGCAACCGTGATCGCGGGTACGAACACCAGCTTCAACGTCAACATCAGCCTAGCCGCGAATGTCGTGCTCGCCATCACGACCGCCGCGGGGTATGGCTATGGGGCTAGGAAGCGGAGGCGTGCGAAACACCTCGAAACGCGCAATAATACCCTCAACCAGCGCGTTGAGGGGTTGCAGAAGCAAGTCGAAGGCTTCAAGGAGGAGCTGGAGAAAGCTCAGGGTAGGCAAACTGCGGGGCCGTAGGGCACGATAAGTGACCAGGAACCACAGGAGGTGGCGCTCATGACAGGCGCACAACTGGCCGCGTTCGCCACACTGGTTGCCATCGTGGGCGGTGTCTGGGTGACGTTGTTCTTCCTGCTCCCACTCAACGCCCGAGCAACGTTTCAGTACCGCGCCACGGTTCTGCGGGATGAGTGCCTCGATGCGGTCTTCGACGGACGACTGCGGCGCACGGCTCCGGTCGAGTGGTTCCTTGAACGGGCCGGCGCGATGGCGGAGCGCCCTGAGCTTTTTACCCTGACGAGGGCGTTAGCGGTCCATCAAGCCATGGTTGAGCTGGGCTGTGATGGGGAGGAGCGTCCCAGCCACGCCTCGCTCAAGCCCGGAGAGAGCGAGCTGCTGGATCGATTGGATCATCAGCTAGATAGGGTCTTCGTTCAGCGGTTGGTTCTTGGTTCGTCGTTCGGCTGGCTGTTCTGGCTTATCTCCAAGCTGCTCCCGCTTGTCCCGCGCCCGAAGCGGGATTCAGCGATGGTCTCTGTGCCGCCGCCCCAGCATCTTGCTCGGGAGGACTTCGGCGTCTCGGAGAAAGTGCCGATCAGGGGCCGCAAGCTGATCAGCCTGAGCCACTGATATCCGGTTCGAGCTGGGTGTTCAGCAGGGCTTCGGGTTGGCTCTCGGCAAGGCTGCGGCTGGTGAGAGCGACCTCCGGGCACCTCAGAGTTTGTAGGCGGCGATGGGGCTGGGCGCACCACGTCCCCCCGACGCGGTGGCGGACCAGCAGCCCGACCTTCCCGTCGGTGGCGTACCGCTCATCCGGCCGCCGGATCGTCATCAACTTCCGGTCCATCAGCCGATAGGCGGCGCGCAGGTTGCCGAACAGGATGCTCGCGTCGTTGGTGCCCGTGGTGGCCGGGTCGGGCAGCCCGGGGACGACGTAGGCGGGCCAGCCGAGCAGGCCACGGCCGAGCGGCCTCGGCTCCGGCCACACCAGGTTGCCGGCGGCGTCGGTGGGCGCCTCCACCTTGCTCGCAGCCGTGGGGTGCAGGAACCACGCGGCGCCAGGCAGGGAGCGGGCGGGCAGCAGCCACAGAATGGTCTGCAGGACTACTTCTCGAAGCGAGCCCAGCAGACCGGTCCACCGCGCGCCATCGGCACCAGCAGCCCGCCCGGGTGCAGTAGGTCGTCTGGTCGTTGGCGGGTACGCCAGCGGGGCGCAGTCGCGTGGCGGTCGGTTCGGCAGCTGCATGGGGGCGGGAAGCCAGAAGTCCCTGCCCGCTGCGGGCTGGGGCTCTCGGTCAGGGGGTTGACGGCTTGTTTGAGTTTCACAGTTGAAGTGACGTCCACGGTGGGCAAAGCTGCAGGTAGTGGCCTCGGTGGGTGCTGTCATAGCACACCAAGCCAGCCGACTCGTACGCGCGCTGCTGCTGCCGCGCCACCTGCGGCGGCTTGCCAACGAAGCTCGTGTCGCCTTGGACCGGCCTCACCCATCCCCCAGCTGGCACCGTCGCTGCCAGGCTGGAGCCGCAGCCATCCTCAGCGGCCGTGCCATCCCCGTGCCATTCCGAGCACGACGCCACCGGTTCGCCACGGTCAGCCACGGACAGTCACGGTCCTCTGACTTGCGGCCGCCCTACTACAGGTGCACGGCAGCACGAATGGTAAGGATGGTGTCGCCCGTTGGAGGCCGGTGGGCCCGGGCGTCAGGCGGCGGCGGAGGTCTTGAGGACGGTTTCCACGAACGCCTGCACCGCGCGGTCGTAGCGAGCCGGCTCCAGGTTCCAGGAGTCTAGGTGGTCGGCGCCGGCCACCCGGACGTAGGTCACGTCGCGAGCGAGTCTTGCCAGCTCATCGCTGGTCGTAGCCGGCACCGTCCGGTCCGCGGTTCCCTGAAACAGCAAGATCGGTGCCTGCAGCTTCGTCACCCCATCCAGGTAGTCCAGCGACCTCCAGTCCACCCCGTAGCGCCAGCCAGCGATCCACTTGGCCACGTCGGTCAACGACTGGGGGAGCGGTAGCCCAACCAGCGGCAGCGTCTGCCGGGAGGCGCCGTGGTCCACCGCCCGGCTGAAGTCCGTCATCGGGGAGTCCAGGATCACCCCGGCCACCCGTGCCGCCAGTGGCGAGTGCTCCAGGAAGCTGACCACGATCGCGCCGCCCATGCTGTAGCCGACCAGCAGCAGGCGCCGGGCGCCGTGCCCCAGCGCGTACTGGACGGCGGCGGCCAGGTCCCGCCACTCCGTCAGTCCGTAGCGCAGCATCCCGCTTGGGTCGGGGGGCGCGCCGGCGTCGTTGCGGTAGCTGATCATCAGCACCGGCAGGCCCAGCCGGTGCAGGGCCGGGACGACCTTGATGGTGTCCAGCCGGTCCATCGCGTTGCCGTGCACCAGCACCGCCCACGTGTCGGTTGATCCGGGAACAGACCACGCCGGGTAGGACCCCAGCGGCCCCCGGTAGGTGACGTCGTGGAAGCCGATGCCAAGGCCCACGTGCGGATTCTGCGGGAAGGCCTTGTTGTCCAGCGCCACCCTGGCCCCCGCCGCAAGCGGTGACCCCGCCAGGTGCCGGAACGCCCGCGTGACGGTCTGCTGGCCCCGCGCCAGGATGGTGGTCACCTGTCCGTAGCCGGTCGGCCACTGCAGCCCCCACACGCCCGGGGTCAGCAGCTGGTCCGGGTCGGTCGGAACACGGAGGGTGACGGTCCCTGAGGTCACCGCCACGACGCTGAGCTTGTAGGTGGGCCTGGCGGCGCGCTTGGCGGCGCCGCTCAACCCCTGCTGGTACAGCCGGCCGGAGAAGTACCAGCCGCCGCCCAGGTAGCACACCGCGGCCAGCACCAGCAGCACGGCGAGGACCACGATCGGCCACCGTCGCCGCCGCCGGCGGCGGCGGTCGGTGACCGGTGTGCCCACCGACTGCTGCATCCTGGTCCTCATCCGGCTCAACCTTAGGCGCACCGGGCACTGTGGCAGTTACATGATCGTCCGTCCAATCGCCGCATCCTCCGGCCGAGTCGGGAGCCGCCGCCGGCGGTAGGAGCATCGTCGTTCTCGCCGGCCGTGCCCCGCCTGCCACAAGCAGCGGGCACGAGCGGTATCCAGCGGTCAGTCACGGTCACTCCGAGAAACCCGTTGCGCTGGGCGCTGGCCGCTGACCTGGACCGTCGGCACGGCGCGACGCTGCATGGCATGCAAGGGGTCAGACCCGACGATCACCAGCGCATCCCGGAGGCGACCTCAGTGATTCAGTGAGTGCGACACTCGTCGGAACAGGCGAGGCTTGCACTTGGGAACCTTAAGCCTTTGCCGGATCGTCGAACTGGACACCACCACCGCCCCATGGAGGCAGCATGCGACGCGCGGCGCTGCTGTTGCTGGTCGCCTTGGCGCTCGCTGGCTGCACCCGCCCAGCCCGCACCGCCCCGGCTCCGGCAACGCCGACCCCACCAACCATCCGATCATCAGCACGACCAGCCGGCTGGAAGGCCGTGGGCTACCGAGGGATCAGCTTCCTTGTCCCGGCCACCTGGCGGGTCCGGGATGGCCGCAAGTTCCCGTGCCCGGCGATCGGGCCCGGGCCGGCCGTGGTGCTTGGCCATTCCAACGTGCGGGCACCCTGCCCGATGACCCGGCTTGGAGCCCCGCTGCTGTGGGTCGATGACCGGGTCGAGGAGCAGCCACCCGCCACCGCGGTGGTGACCACGATCAACGGTCTGCCGGTCCGGCTACTGCACGTACGCCCAGCGACCCTGGGACAAGCCGTCGACGACGAGGCGATGTACTGGAGAGAGTATCCGCAGGGACGTGGCTTTCAGGTCTGGGTCGTCGGGCGGGAGGTCAGGGCCGAGCTGCTCGACCCGGCGGGCGGCGCGGTCGTCGACCGGGTCCTGGCGACACTCCAGCGATCCTGATCGGCGGTGGATGCAACGCAGATGGGCGTTGCCGTGCCCGGCCGGCCGATCCGTTCCCTGGTTTGCGAAGGACTGGAGCGCGGGGGGCGTCCGCGACCAGATGGACCGGACCCCGGCCTGCTCACGGCTTGCTCACGAGACCAGCCGGCACCGGTAGGAACAGCGCGGGACAGCTACCCGTGGGAAGAGGCGAAGACCAGGATAGATAGCCCTGTAATGGAACCAGATGGATCCCTTGGAACGGCACTCAAATGACTCATAACCCAGCTGCGCCTGGGACACGCCGGATTGGCTATGCATCGGCGGCCGGGGTCTGCCGGCGGTCCAGGTAGCCGCCCCGCCGCCGGCCGTAGGCCTCGGCCGGAGCTGCCGCTCAAGCTGCATGAGGCTCCAGATCCTGGTGCCGTCGGCGCGGACGTACGGCTCGACCTTGGCGGCCAGCTCGCAGACGGTGGCCAGGTCGACGCCGAGTAGCTCCGCACACCGTTCCAGCGGTGCCGCGATTGGCCGGCCCAGGTTCGGGTCGTGCCAGGTCCCCACGGTGACAGGCTAGCGAACGAATGTTCGAGACGGAATCGGCAATCCTGCCTACCGCGACCGGGCGGAGCAGGCGGCTCGTCCAGCAGTCGGCCAGCTCATGCACTGCCAGGCGGTCGGGTCGGCGACCAGGTCGGTGCGGAGCCGCGCACCGCCGCCGAGCTGGTCAGGTGGATGAGGTCAGCGGACGTCGGCAACCATCTCCCGCTCGGGCTGGGGTCGGCTGGTGCGCTCGACCCGGCCGGCCTGGTGCTGCTCGCCGCGCTGCTGGCGGGCGGCCTGGCGGCGGTGGGCGCGCTGGGCGCGGCGGGTGATCGCCCAGGCGCGGGTGCTGGGCTTGGCGGCGCGGCTTTCGCTGTGCAGCTCCACCACCACCCGCGCGCCAAGCAGCGCATAGTCCTCGGCGCGCCGCACCCGCTCAGCCAGCTCCCCACCCGAGCGCGCCCGGACCGGGAGCTCGCCGCGGTTGAGCGCCACAACACCGGGTCCAGGCTGGGGGTGGCCGGCCGGCCGCTGCGCTGGCGGGCCGCCTCGGCGGCGCGCTGCCGGACGGCGTGGGGGTTGCGCGCCGGCATCCCAAGGTCGTGGCGGGTGAAGGCTTTGCGGAGCGACGGCCAGGTTGTTCCCAGCTCCTGGGCGGCGGCGTTGATGCTGCCGAGCCGCTCGGCCCAGCGCAAAGGCGCGTTCGGCCTCGGCCCGGTCGGCCAGGAACCGGCTGGGCTGCCAGCCCACTCGCTGCTGGGCATGCAAGGGCCCACTGGTCGGCGTCGGCGCGACCAGCATTCGGCGGTGGTTTTGACCGCTTACAGCCTGTTGCGTAAAGGGCCCCATGCCGCACAGCTCGATGCTCGCGAGGCCTTGAGCGATTGTCATCTCGACGCCCGAGGACCAGTATTTGGCTCGGACTGGGGGCGGGAGGTCAACCCGTGCTGGCAGCGCACCGGGGGTCTGACTCATGACGACGCACGGCCGCGAGAGGGCCAATCCGAGTCCCCCATCCCGGGAAGATGCGCCGTCGCCCACGGGCTCGGTATCTGATCGCGCCGAGCCGAAGTCGGGTCTCCGTAACCGCAGGACCGCGCGCTCTGGACTTGGGCTCGGCACCTGGGCTCTCCAGAACCCCTTATCCGTTGTAACGCTGCTGGGGCTGGTCCTGTACGGCTTCCTCCGGCTCGTCTACGACCTGTTCTATGGCCCGCTCGGTGTAAAGCCGGAGGAAGTCGGGCTTGGCTACGCCGAAACCCTGTCCCAGTCATTGGTAGGAATCCTGCTGTACTTCATCGGAATGTTTGTGGTCGTTGTGCCCCTGGCGCTTGCGCTCCTTCTCGTCTTCCTTATGTGGGCTGTCCTTGTCGCGACTATATTCTCCGACATACGCCGAGACCCGAGGATCCTGATCTTCATGCTGCCGGTGGTCGCGTTCATCGTCCTTCTCCTATGGCTGCCAGACCGGGTAGGCCAGGTAATCTTTATTGTGCTCGCCGGGATTACGGTCATCGAGGCGGTCAGCTGGGCAGTCCGCCGGGTCGTCCGCAGAGCGCGCCGCCAAGGCGGCAAGATGACGTCCGGAAAAACCGAGAGCCAGCCCGTCGCACCAGAGGCAAAGCCGTCCCTCAGGGCAGGAGCGTGGTGGCCGCACGCCCGGGCATGGTGGCGGCGCCTTGGTTCCCGCGCCGGGGAGCGGTGGCGTCGGGGCATGACCATCACCGCCATGCTTAGGGCTCGGGACAGAATTACTCGGGTGATGTAGTGTCCCGGTATGGAGGTGGGTGAGGAGGCGCTGGCGGCGATGTTCGCCGTGGTGTCGCCGCACCTGGACGAGCGGCAGCGGCGCCTGCTGGCCGGTGCGCAGGCACGGGCGCTGGGACGCGGCGGGATCGCGGCAGTCGCCCGCGCGTCAGGTATGGCCCGGTCCACGGTGGAGCTTGGGACCGCCGAGATCGACCAGGGAGCCGTGCCAGCAGGGCGGGTCCGCCGCTCGGGCGCGGGACGCCCCAAGGCGACCGACCGCGACCCGGGCCTGCTTGCAGCCTTGGACGCGCTGGTCGAGCCGACCGCCCGGGGCGATCCGGAGTCGCCGTTGCGGTGGACCTGCAAGTCGACCCGCAACCTGGCCGACGCGCTGACCGTCCAAGGCCACCCGGTCAGCGCCAAGACGGTCGCCAGGCTGCTGGCGGGGATGGACTACTCGTTGCAGGCCCCAAGCAAGCAGGTCGAGGGTGCCCAGCATCCCGACCGGGATGGCCAGTTCCGCTATGTCAACGAGCAAGCCAAGGATCACCTGGGGGCGGGGCAGCCGGTGATCAGCGTGGACACCAAGAAGAAAGAGGTGGTCGGCAACCTTTCGAACAAGGGTCGGGAGTGGCAGCCCAAAGGCAACCCGGTTCGGGTGGACGTGCACGACTTCCCCGACCCCCAGGTCGGCAAGGCGATCCCCTACGGGGTCTACGACCTGGGCGCTGACCAGGGTTGGGTCTCGGTCGGCGAGGACCACGACACCGCCGCGTTCGCGGTCGCGACCATCGGCCGCTGGTGGCAGATGGTGGGCTCGCGGGCCTACCCGGATGCCACCCGGTTGCTGATCACCGCCGATGCTGGCGGGTCCAACGGCTACCGCAGCCGGCTGTGGAAGGTCGAACTCGGCAAGCTGGCCGCCGAGACCGGCCTGGCGATCACCGTGTGCCACTTCCCGCCCGGCACCTCCAAGTGGAACCGCATCGAGCACCGCCTGTTCTCGCAGATCTCGATGAACTGGCGGGGCCGCCCGCTGGTCAGCCACGAGGTGGTCGTCGACCTGATCGGCGCGACCACGACCCGCACGGGCCTACGGGTCCGCGCCGAGCTTGACCGGGGCGCCTACCCGACCGGGGTCAAGGTCAGCGACGCTGAGTTGGCCGCCGTACCGCTCACCCGGCATGACTGGCATGGCGAGTGGAACTACACCATCACCGGTCCAAGGACACGCACAACGGCCGCGTAATTCTGCCTCGGGCCCTTACTCAAGGCCGGCCCTGCGGCCCGGCAGCGACACGACGACCAAGCCCCAGACCGGGAGATGGCCATGAGTGACCTGGACGACTTCCTCACCCCGACCCTCACCCGCCAGCTCGAAGCAGAGCAAGCGTTCATCAACGGCGACCCGACACTGCGCCTGGCGATGTGGTCAACCCAGGACCCGGTGACCGTGTTCGGGGCGATGCGGAGCGACAGCGGATCGGAGGAGGTGCGCCGGGTCTTCCGCTGGCTCGCGACGCGGTTCTCCAACTGCACCGACTACCGCTTCGAGCTGGTCGCCGCCGGCGCCAGCGGGGACCTGGCCTACACCCTCGGCTACGAACACATCTCCTTCTCCATG